>TARA_R110002020_G_scaffold316899_2_pt1 | contig 343286 bp, 295 predicted proteins | sample TARA_R110002020 | Tara Oceans TARA_R110002020 (sample SAMEA4396489) | marine metagenome | biome: Westerlies Biome; feature: [MES] marine water layer (ENVO:01000295) within the mesopelagic zone...; material: water (ENVO:00002006), including particulate matter (ENVO:01000060)... | reverse complement strand
CCTGCGCTTCGCCATCCGCGAAGGCGGCCGTACCGTCGGCGCCGGAGTCGTCTCGGCCATCAAGAAATAAGCTGGAAACAGTTTGTTAAAGTCAAACGCCGCCTTGGAAACAGGGCGGCGTTTTGCGTTTTAGAAGTAAGGGCGGCGCATGAAAAGCTTTTGGCCTTTGTCTGAACCTTCAGTCTTGCAGCCCGCGCTCATTTGAGGCAAACAACCGCTTCGCCTGTAGGGGTATAGCTCAGTTGGTAGAGTACCGGTCTCCAAAACCGGGTGTCGTAAGTTCGAGTCTTACTGCCCCTGCCAGGCGTTTTTACAATCCGTATCCTTGCCCGCTCACGCGTCAACTAGGACAGTTTTTGACTTTTCTGACAGGGCAAGCGTCATGTCGCGCACAACGATTTCGCTTCGGCTCACTACACTCGACACCAGTTCGTGGGAGAATGTCGAGCCGCTAAACCATGTCTTGTTATGGCCTTGCACCCTCAGCAGGTCACCAAACAAGCCAGTTGCAACGGCTTCAGCCTTGTATTGCGGGAAATACTGCCAGGATTTCTGAAGGATGACGTTGTTGATGGTGAATCCGATGTGCGCGGCATCCGCATGCAGGATCTCGCGCAATTCTTCAGGTGTCAGGCTCTCAGAGAACTGACCTGTGACGTATAGGCGACCGCCCAAGTCTGCGCTTTCGCCCTCGGCACGGCCACCGAGAATCGCCCCCTGAAGGGAGCTATCCTTGGACGCACGCGAATAGCCGATGACCTGATGGCCGGTGAACCAGTCATTCGAGGCGAGCAGGGTCGTCGTATACGTTTGCCAGGCAATGCTCTCGGCGATGCGTTGCTCAAGGTCCGTTGCATTTGCGATGGACGTGAACAATTGCATCGGGATGGTCGATAGAACCGCATCGAAGACGTGTTCGCCTTCGCGCGTATGAATCACGGGCTTCGGACCGGATCTGTCGAGGCCGAGGACCGGCGTGCCGAGTCGGACATCAAAGCTGCTGGCGAATCGCTGCCAGAAGGTGCTCCAGCCCTGTTCAGGCATGTGAAGATCATTCAGGACACCTGAAAGCACGTATTGCAGGTCACACCATTGGACCGTCTGGCCGATCGTTGCCTTATCAACAAAGCCATAGCCCTGCGTGGTCTGGATCCGGTGCATCGCCCGCTCGATCTTGGGAATGTTTAGCGCGCGGACCCAGTCGATTGTTGAAAGCGAGGCCTCCCGCATCACATCGGGATCGTCTGGCCGATCCTTGATGGCTTTGCGCAGGCTGGCTGCCTTGCGGATGAATCGGAGAACCTGGAAGGGCAGGGGCGCTCCCGGTCCCCGCTTCACATAGTTTACGACGGGTTCCCCGTCGAAGCGGGCTTCGCCAAGGCGCTTCAGCGTAATGTCGTTATCCTTCATCCACCCCTTGATCATCGTATGTGATCTCGTGGTGTAGCAGGTGCCCATCTCGTTCAGGTTATCGCCGTTAAGGATCGAAAAGGACTTTCCACCTATACGGTCATTAGCCTCGAAAACGGTCGCGCGAATACCGCGCTGCATCAGAAAATGCGCTGCGCTGAGGCCGGCGGGACCGCCCCCGATAATCGCAATTCTCAACGGCCCGGGCGTGTCCACACTGTGTCCCATGAACTCTATTTATTAACGAAATTGCATTCACTCTCATAAAGTTAGCACTTGGTGACAAGGCTCATTTTCATCTTATGGCGGTAATCGGGCCTAATGCCGACTAATGGTTCTCAGATTTCTTTCCTGAAGTACTTGCTGCAGAGCAGGCACCCGAACACGACGGCCGTGGATCGGGTGGTCTTGCTTGAGCAGCATCTGGCGTTCGCGAGTCACACCGCAACCATGGCTGGCGTCATGCTGGTCAACTCGACGGCGACAACCATTTTGATCGAGCAGAGCATTGCGAACACGTCGCTACGCTACTGGCTTTTCATGAACTGGGTTCTGGCAGCCGTCCTTGTCATTGATGCGCTCCTCAAACGCGGACTTTCGCGGCCGGTAAAGGTAAGCGGGCGTTACCTGCGTCGGTCGGAATGGCTGGCTTACATGTTCGGGGCCGCCTGGGGCTCACTTCCATTCTTCATCAATGGCGACAAGTATATGGCGGTTATCTATGCCGCTTTGCTGATCTTGCCGATGATCGCTGGCATGTCCGCCCTGCTGCCGCATGTGCCCCGCGTGGCCCTGCGATATTCCGGCTCTGCCATTTTCATGTTCCTGCTCTTCGTCGGGATCGCGTCGGCCCGCTCGACCGTCTCCATCTCTCTCATGGTTATGGTCTTCATGTTCGCCGTCTATTTCGGCATGAAGCGCACCTACCTGACATTCGTCTCGAACGTGGATTCGCGAATCCGCGCCACCGAATCGCATGAAATCCTGATCGGCGCCTTGAATGCGAGCGGACAGGCCTTTGCCTATCTCGATGCAAATGGAAAAGTTCTCGTCCAGAATGACCTCCACAAGACCTACTTCGCCGGCACTGAAGGCGATTTGAACGTTGGTTCACGGCGCCTCCCCAAGGCGGGAGATCGTTACTGGCAGAAATCGGTCGAGACGGTGCCCAATGGCGGTCACGTGATTCTCCACACGGACGTGACCAGCTTGGAGCAGAGTAAACGCGAGATCGAAGTCGCCAAGGAAGAGGCGGAAACCGCCGATGCCGCGAAAACCCGCTTCCTCAATTCAATGAGCCGTGAACTCAAGGTGCCGCTGGATGTGATCGTCGGATGCTCGGGCCTTATGGGCAGTGATTCGAACATTCCGTTCGATGAACGCGAGTTCCGCGGCTATGCCGACCAGATTCGCAAACACGCATCCTATCTCGGCGGCATTATCGACCAGATCATCAGCTTCTCGAAACTGAACCGCGAAACGGTCACGGCTGAAGAAGAAATCGTGGAGCTGTCTGAGATCATCAACAGTGCTGTCAGCCGCGTCCGGCTTGCGTCGCCAGGCTATGCCGATGTGCCTTTGCAAGTCAGCACGGAGCCAGGCCTGCCCAAGGTCTATTACGACCGCACGGCGCTGGAGCGGATTGTCCAGAACCTCGTGACGAATGCGTTCGAGCATGGCTCTGCGTCGCCAATTACCGTGAAAGTTTCGCGGATTGTCGGGCGGGGTATCCTCCTCATGGTCAGGGATCGCGGTTCGGGCATGAGCAAAGAGGAACTGGAAAAAGCGTTCGAACCCTTCTTCCAGGGCGCCCGTACGAACGAATTCAAAGACGGCCGAGGCGTGGGCCTCGGCTTGACTGTAAGCCGCAAGCTGGCGCGTCAGCATGATGGTGATGTGCTACTCGACAGCCAGGAAGGCCGCGGTACCAGCGCATTCCTGGTCATTCCGTCAAGCCGTTGCGTTACCGCCGGTGACCAGCAGCCGGGAGAGCGGGCACAAGACGCCCGCTGACACGCAAGTTAGGCTGCGTCGCGCGCAGATCCTGCCAATGCCCGGCCCGTTTCCGATTCGGCGATCATGGACGTGAAAGTGGCATCGAGTTCCGGGCTTTCCGCCGGAGCCCCCAATTGCTTGGCGATCCCGTCAATCCCGATCTTGGCGCCCTTTCTGCCGATGATACGGGCGAGCATGCGGCTGACCGCGACGGCCTCGCCCTCAATAAGAACATCGTGAATGTAGCAGACATAATTGTCCTGCCAGCCGACAATACGGGTGACGATTTCCACCTTGCCGGGACAAGTCAGTTCGCCTGTCTGGCTGATCGATTCGACCTGTATGATCGGCATCCAGCCATTCTTGCGTATGAGCCGACCAAGCCCGATGCGAATGACAGAATTGATTGTCGCAAGATCGGTGAAAGAGCGTATCCGGTGCAGGGGCACTGCAGAGGCAAATGCCTGATCAAGGCGCCATAAGGGAACGGTCACCCGTGTCGGGGCCAACGGATCGACGGCAACCGGGCTACGCAAGGCAGACAGTAGCACGATCAAGAAGCGCACAAACAGGTTCACCGATCCCCTCCATCTAGCGTGCTTATCGCGGAAGGGCGTCCCAGCCTCCGGCGCGTGCTCGCCTAGGAATTGATCGTATCAGATAAAACGGCGTAACGCCCACCATGAAAGAGGAGGGGGCGCGCATCATGGTCTGCGGCGATGCGGATAACCTCGCCCAAGAAGATCACATGGTCGCCGCCGTCGTGCTGAGCGTAGGTTCGGCATTCAAGGCGCGCGGCACTGCCGGGAAGGATGGGTACGCCGCCGGCACCTGGTTCAAATTCCATGCCTTCGAACTTGTCGATATCGCTCATGGCAAAGCGCCGGGACAGGTCTTGCTGGTTCTCGCGGAGAATGTGAACGCAGAAATGTTCGGCTTTCTTGAAAGCGGAAACATTGCGCGACGCCCGGCTCAGCGACCACAGGATCAGGGGAGGGTCCATGGATACGGAATTGAAGCTGTTGGCCGTAACGCCAAAGGGCACGCCAGCCTCATTACGCGAAGTAATGACTGTGACGCCCGTGACAAACAAGCCAAGCGCGTCCCGGAGAGAGCGGGTGTCGAATTCCATACCTGGACATCTAAGGTGGTTTCGGTCTGGGTCAAAGGCGATTTTCCCGTTCCTTTATTGCGTTGACCGCATGCTGGAATGCCCTTGAATGGGCGCGCGAACGGTCTTTTTCGGGCCCAGCGCATGTGAGGACGACATGGAACAGGAAAAGACCGGCCAGCCGTGGTGGCGCGGAGCAGTCATTTACCAGATATACCCGCGCAGCTATTTCGACTCGAATGGCGACGGCATCGGTGACCTGCCCGGAATTACCGGGAAGCTCGGCTATATCGCTTCGCTTGGCGTTGCAGGAATCTGGATTTCGCCGTTCTTCACATCGCCGATGAAGGATTTCGGCTATGACGTTTCGGACTATTGCGATGTCGATCCCATCTTTGGGACATTGGCTGACTTTGACCGCCTCATTGAAGAAGCCCACGCGCTTGGCCTGAAAGTGGTGATCGATCAGGTGATGTCGCACACGTCCGATGCGCACGGCTGGTTCACGGAAAGCCGACAAGACCGCACCAATGACAAGGCAGACTGGTATGTCTGGCGCGATGCGCGACCAGACGGGACGCCCCCCAATAACTGGCAGGCTGTGTTCGGCGGCGCCGCATGGACATGGGATGCGCGACGCCAGCAATACTACATGCACAACTTCCTCAGCGAGCAGCCGCAGCTGAACCTTCACAATCCCGAAGTTCAGGACGCCCTGCTGGCCGCGTCCCGTTTCTGGCTGGAGCGCGGCGTCGATGGGTTTCGCCTCGATGCCATCAATTTTTCCATGTTTGATCCGGCATTCCGGGACAATCCGGCCTGGGAGATTGGGGAACGTACCATCACGCGCCCCTTCGACCTGCAACACCACGTAAACAACCAGTCTCACCCCGACATTCCGCTTTACTTGGAACGCGTGCGCGCATTGACGGACGAATTTGGCGCCGTCTTCACGGTAGCTGAAGTCGCCGGGCCTGACCCGCTTCCGGAAATGCGGGCCTTCACGGTCGGGGACGGCCGCCTCAACTCGGCTTACAATTTTGACTTCCTTTATGCCTCAAGTCTGACGCCCGGCCGCGTCAAGCGCGCCCAGTCAAACTGGACAGGCCCAGTGGAAGAAGGTTGGCCATCCTGGGCTTTCTCCAACCATGACGCGCCGCGCTGTGTCAGCCGATGGTACGCCGGGGACGGCAGAAACAGGTTTGCCAAGCTGACGAACGCCTTGCTTTTGTGCCTAAGAGGCAACCCGATATTGTATCAGGGCGAAGAGCTCGGCCTGCCGCAGGCCGACGTGCCTTTCGAGAAACTTCAGGACCCCGAAGCGATCGCAAACTGGCCTCGCACGCTCGGCCGTGATGGCGCGCGCACGCCCATGCCATGGGTTTCAGGTGCCACCGAAGGTGGGTTCACAACGGGCACGCCATGGTTGCCGATGGGGCAGGGGCATCTTGAGGCGGCGGTTGATATCCAGGATGACGATCCGGAGTCAGTCCTCAACTTTACGCGTGCGCTGCTGGAAATGCGGGGCGCTCGCGCGGCCCTGACGACTGGGGATATAGCGTTCGAAGATGCCGACGCGCCACTACTGGCCTTCCGGCGCTCCTACGGCGACGAGACCCTGTTCTGCCTCTTCAATTTTGGGCAATCATCACAACCGAGGCCGGCATGCATGCCGAAGAATGCGCCCGCATTGCTGACGTCGGGCTGGGGCGCGGGAGACATGGGTGGCTCTGTTCCCGAATATTCCGTCTGGATTGGTCGAGCCTAGCCGAGCCCGCAGGATTCCCGCACGATCAGCTCTGTCGGCAGGCGTTCGGATTGCATCGGGACGCCGTCGCTGGCGGCGAGGAGCTTCGATACGATCACACGGCCAGCCTTTCCCAGATCTTGCGAGATCGTGGTCAGTGACGGAAGGCTGTAAGCCGCGAGGCCAATATTGTCGTAGCCCACAACCGACACATCAGCCGGCACCTGGCGACCGGCGTGCGACAGGCTGCGAATGGCTCCCAGCGCCACGAGGTCGCTGCTGCCAAAAACGCCATCAAAATCCAGGCCTTCGGAGATCAGCGCGTTTAGTGCTGCTTCGGCAGATTCTACCTCGAAGCGGGCCGCAATGATGAGCGAGGGGTCAACTTCAACACCAGCGCGCGTGTGGGCCTCAACATAGCCTTCATAGCGCTGCAGCACCTCGGGCACACGAATGTCTCCCAGAAAGGCAATCCTTCGCCGGCCAAGGTTAAGCAGATGGCTCGTCGCGCGCATGCCGCCCTTCAAATTGTCCGACCCGACGGAGCAATATTTCTGGGCCGGCAGGTGCCCGCCCCAGACAACGAATCGCGTCTCCGTTTCTGCCAGCCTGTTGAAGCGCTCATGAAACAGGCTCTGGCCCAGGAAGAACACACCGTCGGCTCGGTTGGTCGACATCACATGTGCAAGATCGTCAGGGCTTTTGGGGGCGAGGTGCGAGATCAGAACATCACAGTCTGCGCTGCGGGCCGCATCGCTGATGCCGCCAATGAGTTCCTGGAAGAAGGGGGTCAAAGCCTGAGTTGGCCGACCGGGAGACGTCGGAATGATGAGAGCGATCGTTGCCGTGGCGCCAGAAATCAGGGCCGGCATGCTTGGCCGGAAATTATAGTTCTGTTCGCGCGCGATTTTCCAGACACGGCGCTTGGTTTCGTCATTAACTGCCGAACTATTGTTCAATGCGCGTGATACCGTGGCGATGGATACGCCCGCGATTTCGGCAAGGTCTTCAAGTCGGGTACGGTTGCTGGACATTCTGCCTCAAGTTTGGAAAATCGGCTAGTATTTGTGACGCCCCGTTTGCAAGGTGAGGGCGGCAATCTAGGGGATGTGAAAAATACTGCAAACCACTTTGCGCCCTGCGCGTGATCAATAATGAAATAAGCGGGCATGTGCTGTAAACCCCGTCAACGGTGATGAAATGATGCGCGCTAACACAGTCTGCTTTTGCATGTTCCGCAAAATACTATAAGTCAGAGCCGAATTCGCGCATTGGCGTGGATAAGTCTGATCGGAGAGTTTGAAATATGGCCAAGTTCATTCCGGTCGATCCGTTCGACATTGTGATTTTTGGCGGCACCGGTGATCTCTCGCGCCGGAAGCTTCTTCCCGCACTTTATCACCGCTGGCTCGACGGGCAGATCCCGGAATCCAGCCGAATTGTCGCGACCGCGCGTTCCGAGATGACGACCAAGGAATACCGCGAAATGGCGCGGGACGCTTGCCAAACGGCATCCGGCAAGAGCTGGGACGCCAAGGCCTGGAAAGCCTTCGAGAAGCTTGTTGAATATGTCGCCATTGATGCGACGGACTCTGATGCTGATTGGCCGACCCTGAAGTCCAAGCTGTCGGCACGCGCTGAAAACCCTTGCGTGTTCTATCTGGCTACATCGCCGCGGCTGTATGTCGACATTTCCGAGGCACTCGGCCGGGCCGGACTGGCAACGCCGAATGCGCGAGTCGTGCTGGAGAAGCCAATTGGCACGGATCTGGATTCCGCCCGTGAAATCAATGATGGCGTCGGCGCCGTTTTTGCTGAGCGGCAAGTATTCCGGATTGACCACTACCTGGGCAAGGAAACCGTCCAGAACCTGATGGTCCTTCGCTTTGCCAACATGCTGTTCGAGCCGCTCTGGTCGCGCAACTATATCGATCACGTCCAGATCACGGTCGCCGAGGACTTGGGGCTTGAGGGCCGCGCGGATTATTACGACAAGTCCGGTGCGCTGCGCGACATGGTGCAGAACCACATGCTCCAGCTGCTTTGCCTGACGGCCATGGAGCCGCCAAACCACCTCGACGACGATGATGTGCGGACAGAAAAGATCAAGGTTCTCAACGCACTGACGCCTATAACGGGTGAGGATGCCAAGCGCCTTACTGTGCGTGGACAATACAAGGCCGGCGTGCGCGGCGATGAGCCCGTGAAGGGCTATGTCGATGAGCTGTCATCGGACACGCCGAGCACGACGGAAACATTCGTGGCCATCAAGGCGGCGGTCGACAACTGGCGTTGGGCCGGGGTGCCCTTCTACCTGCGGACAGGCAAGCGCCTGCCTTACCGGCATTCCGACATCGTCATCCAGTTCAAGCCCACGCCGCATCCGCTCTTCGGTGAAGGCAATGATGCGGTCAACCGGCTGGTGATCCGCCTGCAGCCCGATGAAGGCGTACGGCTCTATGTGCAGATAAAAGAGCCCGGCCCGGGCGGTTTGCGCGTGAAGTCCCTTCCGCTGAACCTCTCCTATGCCGAGAGCTTCACGGTTCGGTATCCGGATGCGTATGAGCGCCTGCTTATGGACGTAGTCCGCGGCAATCTCTCGCTCTTCATGCGCCGCGATGAAGTCGAGGCAGCATGGACATGGGTCGATGGCCTGATTGACGCCTGGGATCGCGGCGGAACGGCGCCCGAGCTTTACGCGGCTGGCAGCAATGGCCCGCTTGCTGCGGCCATGATGATGGACCGTGACGGACGCGCCTGGTTCGAAGGGAAGTAGCGTTATGAAGCACGAGTTTCTCGCCCATGCGACGCGAGAGGAGGCTGCGGACTTCGCGGCGCGCATGGCGAGTGGCGTGCTGGCGGCCGCTATCGAGGATGCCGGCAAAGCGAGCTTCATGGTCTCGGGTGGATCAAGTCCTGCGCCAGTCTTCGATCGCCTGTCCAAGACTGACCTGGCTTGGGATCGGGTGACGGTGGGGCTCGTTGACGAAAGATGGGTCGGGCCGGAACATGAAGGCTCAAACGAAGCCTTGGTCAGGCATCATCTGCTGACAGGCAAAGCCGGCGCGGCCGGTTTCGTGCCCATGAAGACGGCTGCAAAGACTGCCAGTGCTGCAGTTGCAGATCGTGTGCTCGCCTACCAGCCTCACTGCGATCCGATCGATCTTATCCTGCTCGGGATGGGATCAGACGGCCATACGGCCAGCTGGTTTCCAAACGCGGGCGGCCTGAATGCCGCGCTGCACGCTGCTGCGGGCATGGCGGTCGCCGCTATCGATGCCACAGGATGCGAAGTCGCAGGACAATTGACCGATCGCATGACCCTGACCGGGCCAGCCATCATTGATTCAGATGCCGCAATCCTGCTCATATTTGGCGAGGACAAGCGCGAGGTGCTAGATGCAGCCCTCAAGGCGTCACCGGAAGACATGCCTGTAAGGTATGCCATTGATGGACTCGGACCGCGTCTCACAATCATATGGGCCCCATAATGCCAGACATGAACCCGACAATCGCTGAAGTCACTGAACGCATCAGGCTTCGTTCGAAGGACACACGCGCGGCTTATCTCGAGATGATCCGGTCGCGACGACCCACCAACTTCGCCCGTTTGAAGATGACTGAAGGCAATCTTGCACACGCCTCTGCGGGTTGTGCGGTCATGGAGAAGGCGGAACTTCTGGGGGCAGGGTGGCCGAATATCGGGATCATCACGGCCTATAATGACATGCTCTCGGCTCATGCGCCGTTCGAGTATTATCCGGACATCATTCGTAAAGCCGCCCGCGAGGCTGGCGCCGTGGCGCAGGTTGCTGGTGGTGTGCCTGCGATGTGCGATGGCGTCACGCAGGGCCAGGAAGGCATGGAGCTGTCGCTGTTTTCGCGTGACGTGATTGCCATGTCGTCTGCGATTGGCCTCAGCCACGACGTGTTTGATGCGGCTTTGCACCTCGGCGTGTGTGATAAGATCGTGCCCGGCCTGGTGATCGCCGCCCTGCGGTTTGGCTGGATCCCTTCCGTGTTCGTGCCCGCCGGGCCAATGCCCTCCGGTCTGCCCAACCCTGAAAAGGTCCGCATCCGCCAGCTGTTCGCCGAGGGCAAGGTGGGGCGCGAGGAATTGCTGCGGGCGGAAGCCGAGAGCTATCACACCCAAGGCACCTGCACGTTTTATGGCACGGCCAACTCCAACCAGATGCTGATGGAAGTCATGGGCCTGCACCTGCCAGGCGCCGCATTCACCAATCCCGCCACACCTTTGCGCGAGGCGCTGACACGCGCTGCGACGCAACGCGCTGCCGCGATTACAGCGCAAGGTGATGATTACCGACCCGCAGGCGAGCTGATTGATGAGCGGTCTGTCGTCAACGGAATTGTAGGCCTCATGGCAACCGGCGGTTCCACGAACCACGCGCTCCACATCCCGGCCATGGCTGCGGCCGCGGGCATTCAGGTCACGCTGGAAGATTTCGCCGATATCAGTGCCGTTACGCCGCTGCTAGCGCGCATCTATCCGAACGGCCCATCTGACGTGAACCATTTTCATGCTGCTGGCGGCATGAGCTATCTGGTGCACGAATTGCTCGGCGCCGGGTTGATGCATGGGGATTGTGAGGGCGTTGCCGGGCCTATGTCAGGCTATGACAAGGAGCCTTTCCTTGATGAGGGAAAACTGGTGTGGCGCGATGCGCCGACCGAGAGCGCTGACCTCGAGATACTGCGCCCGGCCAGCGATCCATTCTCGAAAGATGGCGGATTGCGCCTGATGAGCGGCCAGCTGGGCAGGGGGGTGAGCAAGGTTTCCGCCGTCAAGCCGGCAAACCGCGTCCTGGAAGCGCCAGCGATCGTCTTTGATTCCCAGGCAGCTCTTAAGTCAGCCTTTGAAGCCGGAAAGCTTGATCGCGATTTTGTTGCGGTGGTTCGCTTTCAGGGGCCCGCAGCCAATGGCATGCCGGAACTGCATGGTCTGACGCCCGTGCTTGGTATTCTTCAGGACCGGGGCTTCAAGGTAGCGCTGGTAACCGATGGCCGCATGTCCGGTGCCAGCGGCAAGATCCCGTCGGCTATCCACATGAGCCCGGAGGCCGCCCGGGGTGGCCCACTGGCGAAAGTGCGCGATGGCGACGTGATCGCTTACGATTCAGAGAAGGGAACGCTCGATATCAACGTCGACAGCGCGACCTTCGATGCTCGCGAGCCGGCGCAATTCCGGCCCAACGAGTCATCGATGGGGCTTGGCCGGGAAATGTTTACCTACTTCCGCCAGTTCGCGGGAACAGCGGATGCCGGCGCCAGCCAGTTCGCCTTTCTGGGCGAGGAGCGCTGAGTGACGGGGCATGAACTTCTGGTCGGCGATGTCGGTGGAACCAATGTTCGATTCGCGATGGCGCGCCGTGTGGGTGGGCGCTTTAAGATCGAATCCTTCGAAAAACTCAAAGGCGATGATTTCGCCTCTTTCGATGACGCGCTGGCCAGCTACCTGGACAAGACCGGCCTGAAACCGAGCATGGCGTGTTTCGCCATGGCGGGACCTGTGAGCAAGGGTGAGGTCGTTCTGACCAATCGTGGATGGCAGGTCTCTGCTGGCCGGATCAGCCGGACGTTTGGCATTGGCAGCGTCCATCTCATCAATGATTTCGCTGCCATGGCACGCGCTGTGCCGGAACACGGTCCGGAAGACTTTGAAACCATCATCGAAGGCACGCCGGTTGATAATGCACCAATGCTGGTTGCGGGTCCTGGAACCGGTTTTGGCGTTGCGACCCTGCTGCGCAACCGGACCGGTGGCTGGTATGTGCTGAACGGGGAAGGCGGGCACATTGCTTTTTCGCCTCGCGATGCGACCGAGATCGAACTCACACGCGTTCTCCTCAAACGCTATGGCTATGTATCGAACGAGCTTGTTGCGTCGGGTAGCGGACTTGAAGCCGTGCATGAGGCCTTCTGCGAAATCTTCGGCCGCACCTATGAGGAAATAAGCCCTCAGGAGATGCGGCGGCTGGCTGACGCAGGTGATGAAATGTTCCTGAAACTCATCAAGGTGCGCGCGAATACCGTCATGAGCGCAGTCGGCGACCTTGTGCTCGCCAATGGTGCCCTTGGGGGCGTTGTTGTGGCCGGCGGTGTCAGCGAGCGCATTGCAGACTTCCTCAAGACACCCGAAGCGTGCGAAAGGTTCGTTGAGCGCGGGCCGCTCAGCAAGTATCTGAGCACATGCCCGGTTAAACTGATGCACGACCCGGAAGCGCCCCTGATCGGCGCTGCCGCCTATCACGAACAGGAGACACTAAATACATGACCTTCCCGCTGAAGTCACTTGTCGAGGCTGCGAGCAAAGCGCCGATTGTTCCCGTTCTGGTGGTTGACCGGATCGAGATGGCCGCACCGCTGGCGCGCGCATTGGTCGATGGCGGTCTGACCATTGCTGAAGTGACGCTCAGGACTCCTTCAGGGCTTGCCGTTATCGAAGAGATGAAATCGGCCGAGCCGGGTCTCAAGGTCGGGGCGGGTACAGTGTTGACCGAAGCCGATGTCGACAATGCACTGTCGGCCGGATCAGACTTCCTCGTGTCACCAGGCATGTCACCCAAATTGCTGGCGGGCCTCGGGAACCGGCGGCGCCTGATGATTCCGGGCGTTGCGACGGCCAGCGAGGCCATGAGCCGCCACGAAGACGGGTTTGACCTGCTGAAACTGTTTCCGGCCACAATCGCAGGTGGTATCGGTGCCTTGAAAGCCATTGCCGGGCCATTGCCACACCTTCGATTCATGCCGACCGGAGGAATCACCGAAGCAGATGCGGGCAAATACGTTGCGCTGCCGAATGTGGTCGCCGTGGGCGGCTCCTGGATAGCGACCGGAGCGGATATCGCGGCCGAGGACTGGAAGGGAATCAGCGCCAAGGCACGCAAGGCGCTGGCCGCCATCTGACGAAAAACATGCGATTCCCGGCTTATCGCGAGGTGTTGAGGCATCTGGTCCCTGAGTGCCGCGCACAATAAATGGTTTAGTGCTTCATGGGGTGCCTGCGCGTGACGCACCGCCGCAGCTGATGGCCCGTGAATTCAGGGCTTTAAGAGTATAGAGTCTCCGCTGGAGATATAATGTGGCTGTCTGTTGCGCGTTGGGCAAAACCGTCCTAATCCGGCGCCAGACAAGGTCAGGAGAAACTGCACATGACCGAGATTGAACGGCTCGCGCTGGATTATCTTCCGGTGATCATATTCTTGGTGATTGGCGGCGCTATTTCCGGGCTTTTTATTCTGGGAACCGCGCTTCTGGCGCCTTCGAACCCGGATCCTGAAAAGAACTCGGCCTATGAGTGCGGCTTCAACGCCTTCGATGACGCGCGGATGAAATTTGACGTGCGATTCTATCTGGTCGCCATCCTGTTCATCATTTTCGACCTTGAGGTGGCGTTCCTGTTCCCGTGGGCAATCACACTGGGTACGATCGGTCTTGTCGGCTTCTGGTCAATGGTCGTGTTCCTCGGCGTGTTGACGATCGGGTTCATCTACGAATGGCGCCGTGGCGCGCTGGAGTGGGAATAATGGCTGACGACGGTTTCAAGAAATACGCGCTTGGCGCGGCACGTTCGGGCGTTGAGGGCGGCTTCGTTCCACGTGCAGACGACCCGTTCTATAACGGTCTTTCCGATGAGCTGGCCGACAAGGGCTATTTCACCGCGGCTGCAGATGACCTGATCGCCTGGGCGCGCACCGGCTCGCTGATGTGGATGACGTTCGGTCTTGCGTGCTGCGCTGTCGAAATGATGCACGCCGGCAACCCGCGTTACGACCTTGAGCGTTTCGGCATGGCGCCACGTGGGTCACCACGCCAGTCCGACGTGATGATCGTCGCCGGCACGCTGACCAACAAGATGGCCCCGGCCCTGCGCAAGGTTTATGACCAGATGCCAGAGCCTCGCTATGTCATCTCGATGGGCAGCTGCGCCAATGGCGGCGGCTACTATCACTATTCTTATTCCGTTGTTCGCGGCTGTGACCGGATCGTTCCTGTGGACATCTATGTTCCGGGCTGCCCTCCGACCGCAGAAGCGCTGGTCTATGGCTTCCTGCAATTGCAGAAGAAAATCCGCCGCGAAGGCTCGATCGAGCGCTAGGGGAAAAGCATGAGTATCGAAGCACTGAAAGATCTCGCGGCCCATATCGAGGCAACGCAGGGCGATGCTGTTCGGGCGTCCCAGATCGTCGTCGGCGAGCTGACCTTGCTGGCCGAGCGCGACCATATCGTGCGGCTCTTGCGCTTCCTGCGCGATGACCAGCAGTGCAATTTCGAAACGCTGATCGATATTTGTGGTGTCGACTATCCCGAGCGGTCAGACCGTTTCGAGGTCGTCTACCACCTCCTGTCGATGCGCATGAACCACCGTATCCGCGTGCGCATCCGCACGGATGAGGAAACGCCAGTGCCGAGCGCGACGGTCCTCTGGCCGGCCGCTAACTGGTTCGAGCGGGAAGCCTTCGACATGTACGGCATCCAGTTCTCTGACCACCCTGACCTGCGCCGCATCCTGACCGACTACGGTTTCGAGGGCTATCCGCTTCGCAAGGATTTCCCGCTGACCGGCAATTACGAAGTCCGTTATGACGACCTCGAAAAGCGCGTCGTCTACGAGCCGGTCAAGCTGACCCAGGAATACCGCAACTTCGATTTCCTCTCGCCATGGGAGGGCATGACCAGCCAGATCCCGGGCGATGAGAAAGCCGTCTCCGAAGAGGCATCCGAATAATGGCTGACACGATCCACACCTCGATCGAAGACGAGCGCAAGTTCACGCTGAACTTCGGCCCGCAACACCCGGCCGCCCACGGCGTGCTCCGTATGATCATGGACCTTGATGGCGAGGTCGTGACGCGTATCGACAGCCATATCGGCCTGCTTCACCGCGGCACCGAGAAGCTGCTCGAATACAAGACCTACCTGCAGGGCATGCCGTATTTCGACCGGCTTGATTATTGCGCCCCGATGAACCAGGAACACGCCTGGTGTCTTGCCATCGAGAAACTGCTTGGTGTGGAGGTGCCGCGTCGCGCCAGCCTCATCCGCGTCATGTTCTCGGAAATCGGCCGGATCATGTCGCACATCCTGAACGTGACGACGCAGGCGATGGATGTTGGCGCGCTGACCCCGATCACATGGGGCTTTGAAGAGCGCGAAAAGCTTTGCGTCTTCTATGAGCGCGCTTCCGGCAGCCGCATGCACGCCGCTTACTTCCGTCCGGGCGGTGTCCATCAGGACCTGCCGCAGGCCCTGATCGACGATATCGCGACATGGTGCGAGCACTTCCCGATCGCCATGGACCGGATCGAGTCGCTCATCACCGAGAACCGCATCTTCAAGCAGCGTAACGTCGACATCGGCGTCGTTGACGTGAAGACGATCATGGAATGGGGTTTCTCGGGGGTCATGGTGCGCGGAAGCGGCCTGACATGGGACCTGCGCCGTTCGCAGCCTTACGAGTGCTATGACGAACTCGAATTCAAAATCCCGGTTGGCAAGAATGGCGACAATTACGACCGTTATGTCTGTCGTATGGAAGAGATGAAAGAGTCGACCAAGATCATCAAGCAGTGCATCGAGCTGCTGGCCAAGGAAGGCCCCGGGCCCGTCCTGCCGCGTGATTCCAAGCTCTCACCGCCGCGCCGTGGCGAGATGAAGAACTCGATGGAAGCGCTGATCCATCACTTCAAACTCTACACTGAAGGCTTCCACGTGCCGGAAGGCGAATGCTACGCGCATATCGAAGCGCCCAAGGGTGAGTTCGGCGTCTATCTAGTGTCCGACGGTACGAACAAACCCTACCGCGCCAAGATCCGCGCCCCAGGCTATCCACACCTGCAGGCCATGGACCATCTTTCCAAAGGCCACATGCTGGCAGACGTCTCGGCCATTCTCGGCTCACTCGACATCGTGTTCGGGGAGATTGACCGTTGAGCGCTTCAACCGACCTCGTTCAGCGCCAGCTTGATGCCTACAACGCGCAGGACATTGAGGCCTTCATGGCGTTCTATACCGAGGACGCCATTCTGGCGGGCCTCAATGGTGCCGTGAGCCAGACAGGTCATGCGGCCATCCGTGCGCGCCATTTGGATTTGTTCGCCGAGTTTCCCGAGAACCGCGCAGACGTGGTCAACGAGATCGACCTCGGCTCGATCGTCATGGTCCATGAGCGTGTCGAGCGCGCGCCGGGCGGTGATAATTTTGAGGTCGCTGCCATCTACACACTCCGCGACGGCAAGATCGCCCGCGTCGACTTCGCGCGGGGCAGCTGAGCCATGGGGGCGTTTCCGGACAAGCGACTGTCGATCATCACGCTCGGTGTGCAGGACCGCGCGGCGATGACGCAATTCTACGAGACAGTTCTCGGCTTCCGGAATGTCGGCCCCGAAGGCATGACTATGTTCGATATGGGCGGCTTTGTTCTGGGCCTCTGGGAAGAGGACAAGCTGGCCAAGGATGCTGGCGTTGCAAACAATCGCTCCGGCGATTTCAAAGGCGTGGCGCTTGCCTACAATGCGCGGTCGGTAGAGGAGGTGGATGCCATCTTCGCGAGTCTCGCCGCAGCTGGCGTTTCGATCACCACGGCGCCTCACAAGGCATTCTGGGGTGGTTATTCAGGTTATTTCAGCGATCCCGAAGGCAATGCCTGGGAAGTCGCCCACAATCCGTTTTGGACACTGGACGAGGCAGGCCGCGTGGTGCTGCCCTCCACGGAGGACGTTTAGATGGCATTGCGCCGGTTCGACATCGAGGCAGGCGGCGACAGCTTCGCCTTCAAGCCTGAAACAGAAGACAAGATCGCCTTCTGGCGCGCCAAGTATCCGGCGGATCGCCAGCGCTCGGCTGTGATTCCGCTGCTCTGGCTGGCTCAGAAAGATAATAATGGCTGGCTGTCCGAGCCTGCCATGCGCGAAGTAGCGGATCGCCTCGAGATGCCCTATATCCGCGTCTACGAAGTTGCGACCTTCTATACGATGTTTCGTATGCAGCCGGTCGGCAAGTTCCACATCCAGCTTTGCGGCACGACGCCTTGCATGCTGCGCGGCTCAGAATCGCTGCGCGATGTGTGCAAAAAGGAAATCGGGCCGGCGATGTACGTAACCGACGACAAGCGCCTTTCCTGGGAAGAAGTCGAATGCCTCGGCGCCTGCGTGAACGCACCCATGGCGCAGATCAATGATGACTATTTCGAAGACCTGACGGCCGACAGTTTCAGCAAGATCCTTTCCAAACTGAAGAATGGCGCCGATGTGCAGCCGGGCCCGCAGATCGACCGGATCAATAGCGGCCCTGAAGGCGGCACGACGGTGCTAACCGAACCGCACCTCTTTGATGGCTCGCGCAACGAGGTTTCGGTTCTCCCGAACCTTCCAGCCGCTGAACCTGCAGCGGATGCCGACGGTTCCAAGGCGCTGCCAAAAGAGGACGCGCCGACCAATACGAAACGTGAAACACCAGAGGCAAAGTCGGGTACGAAAACGACCCTGCTGCCCAAGAAGGGTGATGAGGACTAGGACATGTTGCTCGACAAGGACCGCATCTTCACCAATCTCTATGGGCTCCATTCACCGAGCCTGGAAGCCGCGAAAAAGCGCGGCGCATGGCACCTCACGCGCGAAATGCTCGCGATGGGGCCAGACTGGATCTGCGACCAGATCAAGGCCAGCGGCCTGCGCGGCCGTGGCGGCGCGGGATTCCCGACCGGCCTGAAATGGACCTTCATGCCGAAGGAAGTGCGTGAACGTCCGCATTACCTGGTCGTGAACGGCGACGAATCCGAGCCGGGCACGTGCAAGGACCGCGAAATCATGCGGCACGACCCGCACCTTTTCATTGAGGGCTGCATGGTCGCCAGCCGAGCGATGCGCGCCCACAAATGCTACGTCTACCTGCGCGGCGAATACATCGCCGAGCGCCATGCCATGGAACTCGCGATCAAGGAGGCCTACGAGGCCAAGCTGATCGGCCAGGACAATGACAATGGCTGGGACTTTGACATCTACGTCCACCACGGCGCCGGCGCTTATATCTGTGGTGAAGAAACCGCGCTGCTCGAAAGCCTTGAAGGCAAGAAGGGCCAGCCGCGCATGAAGCCGCCATTCCCGGCCAATGCCGGGCTTTATGGCTGCCCGACGACTGTGAACAACGTGGAATCAATCGCTGTTGCGCCGACCATCCTGCGCCGCGGCGCCGAGTGGTTCGCAGGCTTTGGCCGTCCGAACAATTCCGGCACGAAACTCTTCTGCATCTCCGGTCACGTGAACAAGCCGTGTAACGTGGAAGAAGAGATGTCGATCACGTTCCGTGACCTGATCGAAACCCATTGCGGCGGTATCCGTGGCGGCTGGGACAATCTGAAAGCGGTCATCCCGGGTGGTTCGTCCGTGCCGATGGTGCCTGCCGAGCAGATCATGGATGCCTACATGGACTTTGACACGCTGCGCGACCTGAAATCGGGTCTCGGCACAGCGGCCGTCATCGTGATGGATAAGGACACCGACCTGATCAAGGCGATCGCGCGCCTCGCATATTTCTACAAGCACGAATCCTGCGGCCAGTGCACGCCGTGCCGTGAAGGCACCGGCTGGATGTGGCGCGTGATGGAACGCATGGTCAAAGGCGAAGCTGAGCACGACGAAATCGACACGCTGCTCGACGTGACCAAACAGGTTGAGGGCCACACGATCTGTGCGCTTGGCGATGCAGCTGCCTGGCCAATTCAGGGCCTGATCCGCCACTTCCGGCCCGAAATCGAAGCCCGTATCAATGAATATCGCCTACCCCGCGCCATGGTGCAGGGCGCGGTCATCGCGGCGGAGTAAGAAGACATGTCCGACACGTTCAAACTCAATATCGACGGCAAGGACATCGAAGTCCCCAAGCACTACACGCTGATGCAGGCGTGTGAGGAAGCTGGCGCCGAGATTCCGCGCTTCTGCTATCACGAGCGCCTGTCAGTCGCTGGCAATTGCCGCATGTGCCTCGTCGAGTGGGAAGGCGCGCCGAAGCCGATTGCCTCCTGTGCGCAGACCGTTGGCGACATGCGCCCGAACCGCGACGGCTCGGCACCGAACGTGCGCACCAAGGGCGACTATGTCCAGAAGGCCCGCAATGGCGTGATGGAATTCCTGCTGATCAACCACCCGCTCGATTGTCCGATCTGCGACCAGGGCGGCGAGTGCGACCTGCAGGACCAGGCCATGGCCTATGGCCGTGGCGGCAGCCGCTATGAAGAAAACAAGCGCGCCGTCGACGACAAGAACATGGGCCCGCTGGTCAAGACGATAATGACCCGCTGCATCCAGTGTACGCGCTGCGTCCGCTTCGTGGCCGAAGTCGCTGGCGTTGAAGAGATTGGCATGATCTCGCGCGGCGAGAATGCCGAGATCACGACTTACCTTGAAAAGTCGCTGACATCCGAACTGTCGGGCAACGTGATCGACCTCTGCCCGGTTGGTGCTCTGACCTCCAAGCCTTACGCTTTCAACGCGCGCCCATGGGAGCTGCGCAAGACCTCGTCCATCGACGTCATGGATGCGATGGGCGCCGCAATCCGCGTTGATGCCAAGGGCGACGGCGTGATGCGCATCCTGCCGGAAACCAATGAGGAAGTGAACGAAGAGTGGATCTCCGATAAATCCCGCTTTGTCTGGGATGGCCTGGCGCGTCAGCGTCTCGACACGCCTTATGTCCGCGTCAACGGCAAGCTCGTTCGGGCAACCTGGGGTGAAGCTTTCGAAGCCGCCAAGGCCGCGCTGGCAGCGCCTGCCGACAAGATTGGTGTCGTCGCGGGCGACCTGATCGAAGTTGAACAAGCCAAGGCCGCGCTGGACCTGTTCCGCGCGACGGGTGTCCAGAATACAGACTGCCGCCCCGCTGGCGCCGCTTACGGCACCGACGGCGTGCGTGAGCGTTACATCCTTAACCCGACGCTTATGGGCGTGGAAGAGGCCGATGCGCTGCTGCTGATCGGCACGAATCCGCGCGTGGAAGCAGCTGTATGGAATGCGCGCATCCGCAAGTCCTGGCTGTGGGGCGAGCTGAAAGTTGGCGTGATCGGCGAAGCTGTCGACCTGACTTATGAATTTGAACATCTCGGCACCGGCGGCGATGCGCTCGCGAATGTTGCCAGCAGCGATTTCTTCAAAGTGCTCAAGGATGCCAAGCGCCCCATGGTCGTTGTCGGCGAGCGCGCCCTCTGCCGCGCAGACGGTCAGGACGTTCTGGATGCCGCCCTGAAGCTCGCGCAGGACGTTGGCGCCGTGGCTGATGACTGGGCCGGTTTCGGCGTGCTGCACAATGCGGCTGGCCGTGTCGGTGCGCTCGATGTCGGTTTCGTGCCGGGTGAGGGTGGTAAGCCCACAGCGGAGATCCTCAGTGGCGGCATGGACACGGTTGTCCTGCTCGGCGCAGACGAAGTTGATCTTTCGGCTCTCGGCAGTGCTAAAGTCATCTATGTGGGCTCGCATGGCGACGCTGGCGCCGCGCGCGCTGACGTGATCCTGCCTTGCGCCACTTATACTGAAATGGATGCCACCTACGCCAATACCGAAGGCCGCATTCAAATGACGACCCGCGCAGTCCAGCCCAAGGGCGAAGCGCGCGAAGGCTGGGCAATTTTCCGCGCATTGTCCCAGGTTGTTGGCAAGACGCTTCCCTACGACACGGCGGCCGCTTTGCGCGCTGGCCTGCGTGGGCCGGAAGGCGAAAACACGGTCTTCTCAGGGCTGGGATTTGCGCCGGGCGCCAGTGGCGCATCAGCCCTCCAGGCCGCAGTGGCCGGCTCAGCCGGAAGCATCTCTTCGGATGCATTCGCGCGCGCCATTGATGATTTCTACCTGACAAACCCGATCGCTAGAGCGTCAAAGACCATGGCAGAGTGTTCATCGCTCAGCACGGCTCTGGACACTCCGGTAGCAGCGGAGTAGGGCGGCGGCATGAGCAATCTCATCGAGTCTTTCGGCGATTTCACGGGCTTCTGGATGGTGCTTGGCCAGATTGCCTTGTTCACGCTTGTCCTGCTGATTTCCATCGCCTTCCTGCTCCTGCTTGATCGCAAGATCTGGGCTGGCGTGATGATGCGCAAAGGCCCGAACGTGGTTGGGCCGTTTGGCCTCTTCCAGTCTTTCGCGGACTTCGGGAAGTTCCTGCTTAAGGAAATCGTCATTCCAGCGGGCGCCAACAAGACGGTGTTCATCCTCGCGCCGATCCTGACTTGTACCTTGTCTTTCGTCGCATGGGCTGCGATCCCGGTCGCGCCGGGTACGACATCCGGCACAAGCTGGGTCGTCTCTAACCTGAACGTGGGCGTGCTTTATCTCTTCGCGATCAGCTCGCTGGGTGTCTATGGCATCATCATGGGCGGTTGGGCTTCGAACTCGAAATACCCTTTCCTCGGCGCCCTGCGTTCAGCCGCGCAAATGGTCTCTTATGAAGTGTCCATTGGCTTCATCATCGTCACGGTGATCCTGCTGACAGGCTCAATGAACCTGAGCGCGATTGTCGAAAATCAGTCTGGCGGTTTCTGGAACTGGCACGTCTTCAGCCTCCAGTATTTCCCGATGATTTTCGTCATGTTCCCGATGTTCGTGATGTTCTTCATCTCGGCACTGGCTGAAACGAACCGTCCGCCTTTCGACCTTCCCGAAGCTGAATCCGAACTCGTGGCGGGCTATCAGGTCGAGTATGGCTCGACGCCTTACCTCCTCTTCATGCTGGGCGAGTATCTGAACATCGTCCTCATGTGCGCCATGATGACGATCCTGTTCCTGGGCGGCTGGCATGGTCCGTTCGACCTTGGCGACGTTGTGAAAGACTGGCCGCCGCTGCTGCTCAGCCTGTCCGGCCTGTTTTGGTTCATGCTGAAGATCCTGTTCTTCTTCTTCATGTTCGCCATGGTGAAGGCCATCGTGCCCCGTTATCGCTATGACCAGCTGATGCGTCTCGGCTGGAAGATTTTCCTCCCGACATCCCTTGCTGCCGTCCTGATTGTGGCTGGCTATGTCGCTTATACCGGAGTGCAGTCATGAGCATCGCGCAGACCATCCGCGGCGCATTGCTGACCGATTTCCTTGGCGCCTTCTGGTCAGCCACGCTGGAAATGTTCCGCCGCAAGGCGACCGTGAACTATCCATTCGAGAAAAACCCGCTTAGCCCGCGGTTTCGCGGCGAACACGCCCTGCGTCGCTACCCAAGCGGCGAAGAGCGCTGCATCGCGTGTAAGCTGTGTGAAGCCGTTTGCCCGGCGCAGGCGATCACGATTGAGGCTGAACCACGTGCTGACGGCGCCCGTCGCACAACGCGCTATGACATCGACATGGTGAAGTGCATCTATTGCGGCTTCTGTCAGGAAGCCTGCCCGGTGGATGCCATCGTCGAAGGGCCGAACTTTGAATTTGCGACGGAAACGCGTGAAGAGCTGTTCTACGACAAGGATCGCCTGCTTGCGAACGGCGACCGTTGGGAGCGCCTGCTCGCGAAAAACCTGGAGCTGGACGCGCCTTACCGTTAGGGGCGCGCCCGCAGAATAACTGAACCGGAGCGGCAGGGCAGAGGCCTCGCTGTTTCACCAAATAGGGGCTTTGAGGGCTTTGGCAGTTTACGCTTTCTGGATTCTGGCCACGATTGTGGTCCTGTCCGCCGTGATGGTGATCGCGGCGCGCAACCCCGTGCACTCGGTTCTGTTCCTGATCCTTGCCTTCTTCACCTCGGCGGGCCTGCTGGTGTTGATCGGCGCTGAATTCCTGGCGATGCTGCTGGTCGTCGTCTATGTCGGCGCGGTCGCGGTGTTGTTCCTGTTTGTGGTGATGATGCTCGACGTGGATTTCGTCGAGCTGAAGCAGGGCTTCCTCAGCTATCTGCCCTTTGGCTTGCTGGTCGGCGCAGTCTTCCTTGCGGAAATCGTGATGGCTTCGTTTGCAGGCTTGGAAAACCATGTTGGCAACTTCGATGCGTCGCCGGGTGCGGAAACCAATGCCGAGGCCATCGGGCAGGTCATGTACACGCAATATATGCTGCTGTTCCAGCTCGCGGGAATCGTGCTTCTCGTCGCCATGATCGGCGCCATCGTGCTGACACTTCGTCACCGTCCTGGCGTGAAACGTCAAAGCATCGCTCATCAGACAGCACGGCGCCGTTCCGACGCCTTCGAATTGAAAGACCCGAGCTCCGGGCAGGGGATCTGATATCATGGACCTTGGACTTTCCCATTATCTCGCCGTATCGGCGGCCCTGTTCACGATCGGTGTCGTTGGCATCTTCGTGAACCGGAAGAACATCATCGTCATTCTCATGGCGATCGAACTCATCCTTCTGTCGGTGAACATCAACATGATCGCCTTCTCGGTGTTCAATGGTGATATCACCGGGCAGATCTTCGCCATGCTTGTCCTGACCGTCGCCGCTGCCGAAGCAGCCGTCGGCCTCGCCATCCTCGTCGTGTATTTCCGCAATCGCGGCGATATCGCGGTCGAGAATGTTGACCTGATGAAAGGGTAACGGACACATGCTTCCGGACTTCCTCATCCTCTTCATCGTACTGGCGCCCGGTATCGTGGCGCTGTCGGGTCTTGTTCATAAGCAGATCGGCGATGCGCCGGTCATGATCCTGACAACGGGCACGGTCCTGCTCGCGGGCGCCCTGTCGCTGTTCCAGCTGTTTGCCTACGCCGCCGGTATTCATGGCGGCGAAGGCCATGCTGAAGAAGTCGGCCATGCGGTCGAGGCCGTCGCCATGAATGGCGCGCACGTCATCACGCTGTTGCCATGGATCGACGTTGGCGCCTTCCAAGCCAATTGGGCGATCCGTATCGACACGCTTTCGATTGTGATGATGGCCGTTATCACGGGCGTCTCCGGCCTCGTGCACCTCTATTCCTGGGGCTATATGAGCGAAGATCCGCACCGGTCGCGCTTCTTTGCCTACCTGTCGCTGTTTACCTTCGCGATGCTGTCGCTGGTCGTGGCGGACAATTTCATCCAGCTCTTCTTCGGCTGGGAAGGCGTGGGCCTCGCGTCCTACCTGCTGATCGGTTTCTGGTACAGGAAGAAGGCGCCGAACGACGCGTCCATCAAGGCCTTCGTAACCAACCGCGTGGGTGACTTCGGCCTCGCACTGGGCATCATGGCCATATTCTTCGTCTTCGGTTCGGTGGAGTTCGAACCGGTCCTGACCGCGATCCGCGAAAATGCTGTCGTGACGCCGCTGGCCTTTGCCAGCGCTGCGCCGGCGCAAGAGCTTGCGATCGACTTCCTTGGTCAGCACGTCTACGCGCTCGAGCTGATCGGCGTCCTCCTCTTCATCGGCGCAATGGGTAAGTCGGCGCAGTTCGTCCTGCATGTCTGGCTGCCGGACGCCATGGAAGGCCCGACGCCGGTTTCCGCCCTTATCCACGCAGCCACGATGGTGACGGCGGGCGTCTACCTCGTCTGCCTCATGTCACCTCTCTATGAGCACACGATCTATGCGGCCGGCATGATCACGATCATTGGCGCAGTGACGTGTCTATATGCGGCAACGGTCGGCATGGCGCAGAACGACATCAAGCGCGTCATCGCCTATTCGACCTGTTCGCAGCTCGGCTACATGTTCTTCGCGGCTGGTGTCGGCGCATATGAAGCGGCCATGTTCCACCTCTTCACGCACGCCTTCTTCAAGGCGCTCCTGTTCCTTGGTGCCGGTTCGGTCATCCACGGTATGCACCACGAGCAGGACATGCGCCGCATGGGCGGTCTCGCGAAATACATGCCGCTGACATATGCGGCCATGTTGATCGGCACCATCGCCATCATCGGCCTCGGCGTTCCGCACACGCTGATCGGTTTCTCGGGCTTCTTCTCGAAGGATGCCATCCTCGAGAGCGCCTTTGCGGCGGGCGAGCATCACGTCCTGTTCGGCCAGGTGGCCTTCTGGTTCGGGATCATCGCCGCCCTGCTGACCAGTTTCTATTCCTGGCGCCTCATCTACATGACGTTCCATGGTCCGATGGCCTCTGCGGCGCACCATGACGATCACGCGGATCACGCGCATGCTGCCGCTGACGATCATGGCCATGACCACGCACATGACGATCATGCCCATGAGCCACACGAGAGCCCTGCAATCATGCTGGTGCCGCTTGGCGTGCTCAGCCTTGGCGCCATGTTCGCCGGGTTCTATTTCCACGACTGGTTCGTCGGGGACGCGGAGAGCGCATTCTGGGGCAGCTCGATCTATTCGGCTGTCGACAATCATGTCCTGCATGACCGCCATAGCGTCCCTGAATGGGTAATCCTGGCGCCACTGGTCGTAACAGTCGCGGGCTTCCTGATCGCGACGTTCACCTACTTCTTCAACCGCGGCTTCGGCAAACGTATCGCCGACAGCGGTGGCCCGCTCCATGCCCTGTTTGCGAACAAGTGGTATTTTGACGAGATCTACAACGCGACGCTCATCAAGGGCGCGGCCATGCTGGGCAACCTGTTCTGGAAGACCGACAAGAAAGTCATCGACCGTTTGGGTCCTGATGGCGTCACATCACTTACCCGCTGGAGTGCGCGTCGCCTGTCGGCCATGCACACCGGCTACCTGTATCATTACGCCTTCGTGATCATCGGCGCTGCGCTCGTTTTTGGCGCTGTGATGTGGTTGCGGGCTGGAGGAGCTAACTAATGGGCGGGTTCCCCATTCTCTCGGCAGTCGTTTTCCTGCCACTGATCGGTGCGCTGATCATCATGGGCGTGCGCACGGCTACGGCCGGCAGCTTCAGCAAGGAAGAGGCTGGTAAGGATAACCGCGCCGCCCTGCTTGCCGGCATGATCATCTCTGGTGCGACCTTCATCGCCTCGGTGGCAGCATTCCTGACATTCGATTCAAACGCATCCGGCTACCAGCTGGTCGAGCATTATGCCTGGTACGGCGCCGTGACCTACAAGGTCGGTGTCGATGGCCTCTCGATGCCACTGATCCTGTTGACGACGTTCCTGACGCCAATCTGCCTTCTGGCGAGCTGGAATTCGATTCATACACGGGTCACGGAATATGTGGTCGCGTTCCTTGTGCTCGAGACATTCATGCTCGGCGTCTTCGCGGCACTGGATATCGTGCTCTTCTACATCTTCTTCGAAGCTGGCCTGATCCCGATGTTCCTGATCATCGGCATCTGGGGCGGCAAGGAAAAGATCTACGCGGCGTTCAAGTTCTTCCTCTACACGCTGCTTGGCTCGCTCCTGATGCTGGTTGCGGTGGTCTACATGTTCCAGGCCGCTGGCTCTTCCGACATTGAAGTGCTGGAGAAATATGCCTTCGCGCCGGAAGTGCAGACATGGCTATGGCTTGCCTTTGCCGCATCCTTTGCGGTGAAACTGCCCATGTGGCCGGTCCACACATGGCTACCGGACGCGCACGTTCAGGCGCCGACGGCCGGTTCCGTCATCCTGGCGGGTGTGCTCCTGAAAATGGGCGGCTACGGCTTCCTGCGGTTCTCGCTGCCCATGTTTCCGGATGCGAGCCACCTGTTCCAGCCAGCCATGTTTGCGCTGGCAGTCATCGCTATCGTCTACACCTCGCTCGTCGCCTGGCGTCAGACGGACATGAAAAAGCTGATCGCCTATTCATCGGTCGCGCACATGGGCTTCGTCACGCTCGGCATCTTCTCGTTCACCGAAGTGGGCGTACAGGGCGCGATCTTCCAGATGCTCAGCCACGGCCTCATCGCCAGCGCCTTGTTCCTGATCGTTGGCGTCGTTTACGACCGCATGCACACACGTGAGATCGCGGCCTATGGCGGCCTCGTCAATCGCATGCCCGTTTACGCGACCCTGTTCATGCTCTTCACGATGGCCAACGTGGGCCTGCCAGGCACCAGCGGCTTCATCGGCGAGATCCTGACTATGGTTGGTGGCTTCCAGGCCTCGACCTGGGCGGCTGCAGGCGCGGCTCTCGGCGTGATCTTCTCGGCTGTCTATATGCTGACGCTGTACCGTCGCACCGTATTCGGCGAGATCACCAATCCGAAACTCGAAGGCATCCGCGACATGAACATGATCGAATTGGTCTGCATCGTGCCGCTGGCCTTGCTGACCTTGCTGTTTGGCGTCGCGCCGAACCTGATTTTCCACATTACTGAAGGGGCGGCGAACCGCGTTCTGTCCCTGATGGTCGGAGGCTGACGGCCCATGCTCGACTATACCGCTATGATCCTGGCAATCGGACCGGAGCTATGGCTCGCGGCAGCTGGCCTCGTTGGCGTCCTGCTGGGCGCCTTGCTGAAGGATCGATTTAACAGCCTGTCATTCAAATATGGCGCGCTAGCCCTGTTCGGCGCTGCCGCGATCACGCTCGTCTTCTATCAGGGCGGCGAGGCATTCGGCGGCTTGGTGCGAACGAATACATTCGTGAACTTTGCAAAGTTCGTCAGCTTCTCTGTCGGTGGTTTTGCGCTGATCATGTCCGAGGGCTTCCTCAAGCGGCATGAGACGATCCGCTATGAGTATGTCCTTCTGACGCTCTTCGCATCGCTCGGCATGGGTATCATCCTGTCCGCGTCAGACCTGATGACCCTCTATATGGGCATCGAGACGCTCAGCCTTTCTTCCTACGTGCTGGCTGCCTTCCACCGCGACTCCGCGCGCTCGTCTGAAGCAGGTCTCAAGTATTTCGTACTTGGCGCCCTGGCATCCGGCATGCTGCTCTATGGCGCGTCACTGGTGTACGGCTTCTCGGGCACGACCAGCTATGCTGGCATCTTTACGGCTGACACCTCCATCGGTCTCCTGTTCGGCATGGTGATGATGATCGTCGGCCTGGCCTTCAAGGTCTCTGCCGCCCCGATGCACGTCTGGACGCCTGACGTTTATGAAGGCGCCCCGACGCCTGTGGGCGCCTTCTTTGCGACCGCACCGAAAATGGCTTCCATGGTCGTTTTTGCGAACGTCATGTTCACGGCCTTCGGCAATATTCTCGACCAGTGGCAGATGATCGTTTCGATCATCGCGGGCATGTCGATGCTGATCGGTTCTTTTGGCGCGCTCACGCAGACCAATATCAAGCGCCTGCTTGGCTATTCGTCGATCGCCAACATGGGCTATGCACTCGTGGCCGTCGCTGCTGGACGCGAGACCGGGGCAGGGGCCCTGCTTATCTTCATGACCCTCTACGTGATTTCGTCGCTCGGCCTGTTTGCCGGCGTGCTGGCCATGCGTCGCCGGGGCGGCATGGTGGAAAGCATTGACGAACTGGGCGGCCTGATGAGCACGCGCCCCTGGCTGGCGATTGCCCTGTCCGTCCTGATCTTCTCGATTGCAGGCCTGCCGCCTTTCGGTGGCTTCTTCGGGAAATGGGAAGTCTTCAATGCGGGCGTTCAGGCCGGTCTTATGCCGCTTGCGATCATTCTGGTCGTGGCATCGGTCGTGTCGCTCGGATACTATCTCCGTGTCGTGAAGATCATGTGGTTCGATGAACCGAAAGAGCGCTTCGAGCCAATTGATGGTTCTGTCACGCTCACGGTTCTGGTATCGGCCTTTGTGGCGGGCATCGTGTTCCTGATCTTCATCAACGCGCTTGCCGACTGGGCCAATACGGCCGCTTTGGGACTGCCCTCTTGAAGTTTGACTGGCCCGTCCATCACCTCGGCACGATAGACAGCACCAATAGCGAGGCAAAGCGGCGCGCCGCCTCAGGCAGCTTTTCCGATTGCTGGCTGGTGGCTGAAACGCAGACAGCCGGGCGAGGACGGCTCCAGCGCAGCTGGCTGTCGCCGTCGGGAAACCTTTTCACGACAGTCCTGTATCGCGAACCGGGTGGCCTGGCGGTCGCGTCCCGCACGCCCTTTGCCGCGGCACTGACCGTCAGCGACATGGCTCTCCAATTCGCCCCGGACGCCGATATCCAGGTCAAATGGCCAAATGACGTGCGTATTCATCGCGCGAAACTTTCCGGCATCCTCATCGAAACCGGTGGTTCAGGCGCTGACACATGGGTTGCAGCTGGCATGGGCATCAATGTCACGCATGCGCCAGACGGCGCAGGTCAAAGCGCGACCTCAATTGCCGCCCTGCGCGGAGACACCGCCGTCGATGCAGGCATGGTGCTTGATGCGCTGAGAGACGCCTTTTCAGCGCGTCTCGTGCAGGCCCGGGCGGGTTTCGCTGCGCTACGGGAAAGCTGGCTGGAACGCGCCGAGGGTCTTGGTGGCCTGATACGCGTAACCGCCTCGGGAATGCCTGTTGAAGGCATTTTCGAGGACATGGACGAAACCGGCGGCCTTATACTCAGATTGCCCGATGGCACGCGGCAGACCATAAGGGCTGGAGACGTTGACCTGATAGGGAGAGTATAGCGCGATGCTGCTTGCGATTGACGTGGGTAACACGAACACGGTTTTCGGTGTGCACGATGGCGACAAGTGGGTCGTCCAGTGGCGCAGCGCCACTGATGCCCGAAAGACGGCCGACGACCATGCGGCCTGGCTCTGGCGTCTGGCGGACATGCACGGCATGGACCTTGGCAAGATCAATGGCTGCGTGATTTCGACCGTTGTGCCGCAGGCAGTGTTCAACTTCCGCAACCTCGCGCGCCGTTACCTCAATGTCGAGCCAATGTTCATTGGTGATCCGTCACTCAAATCGGGCGTCGAAATCCGTATTCACCGGCCGGAACAGGTCGGTGCCGACCGCATCGTCAGCGCCCTCGGGGCGCATGTTACATATCCGGGCAACCTGATTGTCATCGACAGCGGCACGGCCACGACGTTTGATATTGTTGCCGAAGATGGCGGCTTTGAGGGGGGCATCATTTCGCCCGGTATCAACCTCTCAGTCAGCGCTTTGCATGATGCCGCTGCCCAGCTGCCGCGTATCGCCATCCAGCGTCCTGCACAGGTAATCGGGCAGGATACGATCAGCGCGATGCAGTCCGGTGTGTTCTGGGGCTATATCGACCTGATTGACGGGCTGGTGCGACGCATCAAGGCCGAGTATGGAAAGCCCTTGCAGGTGGTTGCGACCGGCGGCGTTGCCTCGCTTTTTGAAGGCGCCAGCGAAACGATTGACCACTATGACCCGGATATTCTCATCACGGGCCTCCTCGAAATCTACAAACGTAATAAATAGGACCTTATGGCCGATTCAGCACAGATCTCCGACGAACTCGTTTTCCTCCCGCTAGGGGGATGCGAGGAAATCGGCATGAACCTGAACGCCTATGGCTATGGACCGGCGCATGCGCGCCGCTGGATCCTGGTCGATGTCGGCGTCACGTTCGGATCGCTCGATACGCCAGGCATCGACTTGATCTGTGCCGATCCCGACTATCTCATCGGCGAGCAGATTGACGCGATCTTCCTGACCCATGCGCACGAAGACCATATCGGTGCCGTGGGCCTGCTTTACCCGCGCTTGCAGACCAAGGCGCCCATCTACGCGACGCCCTTCACGACCGAACTCGTGCGCTCCAAGATGCTCGAGCGGGGCGTTGATGCGCGCTGGCTGAAGCCCGTTGCGCTGGGCGGAACGGTCAAGGCCGGGCCGTTCTCGGTTACCTACATTACGCTGACCCACTCGATCCCTGAGCCAAACGCGCTCGCAATCGAGACGCCGGCAGGCATGATCCTGCACACGGGCGACTGGAAGATCGATCCCGATCCCCAGATTGGCGGGCCGACAGACATCAAGGGCCTCACCGCGCTGGGCGACCGCGGCGTGCTGGCCATGGTCTGCGATTCCACGAACGTGTTCGAGGAAGGCGAGTCCGGCTCTGAAGAGACCGTGAAGCAGGGACTGATCGACCTGATCGCCCAGCAGAAACAGGCCGTTGCCGTCACGACCTTTGCGTCAAATGTCGCGCGCGTGAAATCCATCATCGAGGCCGCTGAGCTGGCAGGCCGCAGCGTCTGCCTCGTCGGGCGCAGCATGCACCGCATCACGGACGCCGCGAAAGCTGTTGGTATCCTGCCGCGTAACATGGAATTCGTGAACGAGGCGGACGCCAGTTCGATTCCCGCCGAGAACATTCTCTATCTCTGCACCGGCAGCCAGGGTGAGGCACGCGCCGCACTCGCCCGTATCGCCCGCAAGGACCACCGCAACGTGTCGCTCCATGAGGGCGACTGCGTGATCTTCTCGTGCCGCATCATTCCCGGCAATGAGCGCGAAATCTTCCAGCTCCAGAACTCGCTAGCCGACCAGGGCGTGCGGATCATCACGCCGCGCATGGTGAAGGATCCGATCCACGTCTCCGGCCACCCGTGCCGGGGCGAGCTGCAGCGCATGTACCAGTGGGTGCGACCCGAGATTGCCGTGCCTGTCCATGGCGAGCGCCGTCACATCGTGGAACACGCGGCCTATGCCAAATCGCTACAGGTGCCGCAGTCAATTGCCCCGCGAAATGGCAGCCTTGTGCGCCTCTATCTGGATGGCAAATTCCTGGTGCCTGAAGGCGCGCAGGGGATCAATGAGCGCCGCAAGCTGGCGGAGAACGGGTTTGTGCTCGCCAGTGTCGTGATCGACGAAGCCGGTGACGTGATCGACGGCCCTGTCGTGGTCGTGCGCGGTTTCTCGGAAGCCGATGGACGCCTTGCTGACGAAAGCCTCGATGAGTTGGACGAGGCAGCAGAGAACGCTGTTCAGAAGATGAAGCGCAATACCCGACTCGAAGATGATATGGTTGAACGCGAGATCGGCCGCGCCTTGCGCAAGGCCTGCGACGCCACGTTCGGCCGCCGTCCTATGATTGATGTGACCGTATTGAGGAGTTGAACACGATGAGCGAATTCAAACTGGGCCCGCTGAACCATGTTGGCGTCGCCGTTCCGGACCTGGAGGAAGCCTGCGAAACGTATCGCACGCTTTACGGCGCAACCGATATCACCACGCCTTTCGACATGCCCGAGCAGGGCGTCAAAGTCTGTTTCGTCAACCTGCCCAACGCGCAGATCGAGCTGATCGAGCCGCTGAACGCCGAATCGCCCATCGCCAACTTCATCACGAAAAACCCGAAGGGCGGGCAGCACCACGTCTGTTTCGAGGTCGATGACATCAATCAGGCGGTCGACGAGATGAACAAGCGCGGCGCCACAGTGCTCGGCAAGCCGCGCATCGGCGCGCATGGCACCATGATCATCTTCGTGCACCCGAAAAACTCAAACGGCGTTCTGATCGAGCTGATGGAAACCCCGAAGGGCCACCACTAATGACCATAGCGAGCGGCGTTGTCGTCTTCGTCATGTGCTGGTGGATCTGCTTCTTTGCAGTCCTGCCGATCGGTATTCGCGGTCAGTTCGAGGACGGCGCGCATACGCCGGGAACCGAAGAAGGCGCGCCTGTTCGGCCCATGATCTGGAAGAAAGCGCTGTGGGCCAGTATCGGCGCTGCGGTTCTGACGGCCATTGCCGCCGTGGTTGTGCCGCTGCTCCTTGCGGAGTAGGGGCGGCTGCGGCTAGTTGAGCGCCAAGTTCATCGATAACGGGGAATTCATGCGCCTTTCCAAGTATTTTCTGCCGGTCAGCAAAGAGGCCCCGGCAGATGCGGCCATCGCATCGCACAAGCTGATGCTGCGTACCGGCATGGTCCGGCAGAACGGCGCCGGCATCTATACATGGCTCCCCATGGGCCTGCGCGTCCTCACAAAGATCGAGCAGATCGTGCGCGAGGAAATGAATCGCGCAGGTGCCGTGGAAATGCTCATGCCGACACTCCAGCAGGCCGATCTCTGGCGCGAATCCGGCCGCTATGATGATTACGGCAAGGAAATGCTGCGCATCACCGATCGGCACGACCGCGAGATGCTCTACGGGCCGACCAATGAAGAGCTGATCACGGACGTGTTCCGCGCCTACGTGAAAAGCTACAAGCAGCTGCCGCTGAACCTGTATCACCAGCAGTGGAAATTCCGCGACGAAGTGCGTCCGCGCTTCGGCGTCATGCGCGGCCGTGAATTCCTGATGAAGGACGCCTATTCCTTCGACCTGACGGAAGAAGAGGCACGCGTCTCCTATCGCAAGATGTTCTGCGCCTATCTGAACGCCTTCGACCGCATGGGTCTCACAGCCATCCCGATGCGCGCCGATACCGGCCCCATCGGCGGCGACATGAGCCATGAATTCATCATCCTGGCTGACACGGGCGAAAGCGCCGTGTTCTGCGACAAGGCCCTGCTGGACCTGCCGCCACCGGGACTTGACCTCGACTTCGACAGCGACCTCAATGCTGAAGTCGAAAAGCGCACGCAATATTATGCGGCCACCGAAGAGATGCACGACGAGGCGGCCTTCGCGGCCATCCCTGCTGAAAGTCAGGTCTCTGCACGCGGTATCGAAGTTGGCCACATTTTCAACTTCGGCACCAAGTATTCGCTCCCCATGAACGCGGTTGTACAAACGGCAGATGGCCAGATGGTGCCCGTCCAGATGGGCAGCTACGGTATTGGCGTCTCGCGCCTTGTCGGCGGCATCATCGAGGCCTGTCATGACGAGAACGGCATCGTGTGGCCGGAATCCGTTGCCCCATGGCATGTCGGCCTGATCAATATGCGCGTCGGCGATGCGGCCTGTGACGCAGCCTGCGACGACGCCTACAAGGCACTCACCGATGCTGGCATGGACGTGCTCTATGACGACACGGACGAACGCGCCGGCGGCAAGTTTGCCCGGATGGAACTGATCGGCCTGCCATGGCAGATCGTGATCGGTCCGCGCGGCGTCGAGAACGGTGTCGTCGAGGTCAAAAACCGCAAGACGGGCGAGAAGACCGAGATGCCCTTTGCTGAAGCGATCAAGAAAGTGGCGCCAAAATGAACGAGCTTGGCCATCGCGCCCCGCCATTCGGCAAGCTGGAACGCACGCTGGCCTGGCGCTACCTGCGCGCCAAGCGGGAACATGGCGGCGCGTCGCTGATCTCGATCATCTCCTTTGTCGGCATCTTCTTCGCCGTGGCTGCGCTGATCATCACCATGTCCGTCATGAGCGGTTTCCGCGCCACCCTGCTGGATGCGCTGCTCGGTGGCCAGCCCCATGTCTATGGCGTCGTCAGTAGCTATACGGAAGACGAGGCCAACGCCCTCGCTGCCAAGATCCGCGAGATCGACGGCATCACGAGCGTCACGCCCTATATCGAGGAATATGTCCTGATCACGGCCAATGGCCGCAAGACCGGCGCCGCAGTCCGTGCCATCCGCAACGAAGACCTCGCGACGATGCCCTTCCTCAAGGATGGCGGTAAAGCCGCCGTCGAGGCTGGCTTCGGTGAGGGGCGTAATGGTGGCAACGTGATCATGCTGGGCGCCTTTCTGGCTGCCGGACGTGAAGGTCTCGGCGTTCGTCCGGGCGACAAGGTCGAGATCATCACCTCGCAGCAAACCGCAGGACCGATGGGCGGAACGCCGCGCAGCAAGTCCTACGTCGTCGGCGATATCTTCAAGACGGGCAGTGTCGAACTCGACAGCCTCTATGCCTTCATGCCGATGGAACAGGCGCAGATCCTGTTCCAGTCCAAGGGCCACTATTCCATGCTGGATATAAGGCTGAAGGACCCCGAAAAAACACACGAAGCCATGGCGGCCATCGCTAACGCGACCGGCAATGCCCTCTACACATTCGATTGGAAGAGCCAGCGCGAAAGCTATCTCAACGCCCTGCGCGTCGAGCGCACGATGGTGCGTCTGCTTGTCATGGTCATCATGGCGATCGCAACGCTGAACATCATTGTCGGCGTGGTCATGCTGGTGAAGAACAAGGCCCGCGACATCGCCATCCTGCGCACAATCGGTCTCGGCCGGGGCGGCGTGCTGCGTGTGTTCCTGCTCGTGGGCACTGTGCTGGGCACGCTTGGGGCGCTGCTCGGTGTGCTTGTGGGCGTTCTTGTCGTGCTCAACATCCATTACGTGGAAGCCTTCATCAACCTGTTCGTCCAGGGCGAAGTCTTCGATGCGGAAACCTATGGGCTAGAGGGCCTTCCTGCGATCCTCGACTGGAATGAAGTCATCCGCACTGGGCTTTATGCGCTCTTCATGTCGATGGGCGTGTCACTCATTCCGGCCTGGTGGGCCTCCCGCCAGGATCCGGTCAGCGCCTTGAGGTTCGAATAATGTCCGGTCCCGTTCTCGAACTCATCGGCATCGACCGGACCTACCGGACCGAAGCGGGCGAACTGCCGGTCCTCAGAGGGACCGAGCTGCGCCTCAACGCGGGCGAACTCGTTGGCCTCGTCGGTCCTTCCGGTTCGGGCAAGTCGACCCTGTTGCACACGGCTGGCCTGCTTGAGCGCCCGGAAGGCGGCAAGGTCATGCTCGATGGCATCGACTGCCTGTCGCTTGACGACAAGGGCCGCACAGCCGTCCGCCGCAACAAGATCGGCTTCGTCTACCAGTTCCACCACCTGCTTCCCGAATTCAACGCGGCGGACAATATCGCCATGCCGCTGATGATTGCGGGCGTGAAGAAGAAAGCCGCGCGCGAAAAGGCGCAGGCGCTTCTGGAAGTCATGGGTCTCGCCGATCGCGGCCATCACCAGCCGGGCCAGATGTCCGGCGGTGAGCAGCAGCGCGTGGCGATTGCCCGCGCTTTGGCCAATGATCCGCGGCTCGTGATTGCCGACGAACCGACCGGCAACCTTGACCCGGTCACCACGGAGCGCGTGTTCGCGACTCTCATCAAGATGGTCCGCAATGAAGGCGCCGCTGTTCTGGTGGCAACGCACAATTTCGCCCTGACACAGCACATGGACCGAGTCCTGACGCTGCAGGACGGCCAGCTGGTGGATTACAAGCCGGAATAAGCTGTGGAACAGCCGTCGCTGACGGGTGGTCTGGTTGCGGCAGCGGCGGCATTGTACACTCTCCACAGGAGAAACCGGTTTGCCTGAGTCGCCCTTCATCCACCTTGCCGTGCGGTCGAGCTATTCGCTGCTCGAAAGCATGATCACGCCCAAGGTCCTGAAAGGCTGGCTGCTGGAACATGCCATGCCAGCCGTGGCGGTGACGGACCGCAACAACCTGTTCGGCGCGCTCGAAATCTCGCTCACCATGTCGGATGCCGGCATCCAGCCCATCATGGCCTGCTGCTTCGACCTGACCGACGGCGCCCATCGCAGCGAGCCGAGCCGTATCTCGCTCTATGCGCAGGATGAGACCGGTTACCAGCGCCTGATGCTCCTGTCGTCACGCGCGTTCCTTGATGCCGATGACGGCGTGCCCAAGCTGCACCGCGACCTGCTGCTGAATGATACGGACGGCCTGATCGTGCTGACGGGCGGCTCCGAAGGGGAAGTGGCCCGCCACCTGCTCAAAGGGCGCACCGCCGACGCGCGCACCGAACTCTCGACACTGGCGAGCGCCTTTCCCGGCCGCTGCTATGTCGAGCTCACGCGGCATGGCACGGCGGATGAGGCCGCCGTCGAGCCCGGCCTTATAGACTTGGCCTATGAATTGGACCTGCCGCTGGTCGCCACGCACGACGCGCGCTTCATGAAGCCCACGGATGCCACGGCGCATGATGCGCTCATGTGCATCGCCAATGGCCAGTATCTCGGCCAGGAAGACCGAAAGCGGGTCTCGCCATCGCAATACCTGAAGTCTGCAGCCGAGATGACCGAGCTGTTCGCGGACCTGCCTGAAGCGATCGAGAACACGGCTGAAATTGCCCGGCGCTGCTCCGTCAAATCCGTCACGCGCGCACCGATCCTGCCTTCGTTCAGTAATGAAGGGCGCTCGGAGATCGAGGAGTTGCGCAAGCAGGCAGCGGAAGGCCTTGAAGGGCGTCTCGAAGCAGCCAGCAAGCTCTATGCTGATCGTGAGGCCTATTTCAAACGGCTGGACTACGAACTTAGCGTCATCGAGCGGATGGGCTTCCCGGGCTACTTCCTGATCGTTTCGGACTTCATCAAATGGGCCAAGGAGCAGGGCATCCCGGTCGGGCCGGGCAGGGGGTCGGGCGCTGGCTCGCTCGTCGCCTGGTCACTGCTGATCACCGACCTCGACCCGCTTCGTTTTGACCTGCTCTTCGAACGCTTCCTGAACCCTGAACGCGTCTCGATGCCCGACTTCGACATCGACTTCTGCCAGGAGCGACGCAGCGAAGTCATCCGCTATGTCCGCGACAAGTATGGCGCCGACAGTGTGGCCATGATCATCACGTTCGGTACGCTTCAGGCCAAGGCTGTGGTGCGCGACGTCGGCCGCGTGATGCAGATGCCGTATTTCCAGGTCGACCGGCTGGCCAAGCTGATCCCGTTCAACCCGGCCAAGCCGCCCAAGCTGCAGGAAGCCATCGACGACGAACCGAAGTTCGATGATGAAATTGAGGCGGACCCGCGCGTTGGCGAACTGATCAAGATCGCGCTCGCGCTGGAAGGGCTTTACCGGAACGCGGGCACGCACGCGGCAGGCGTGGTGATTGGCGACCGGCCTCTGGTCGAGATCGCGCCGCTCTACAATGATCCGCGCGCCGACCTGCCAGCCTCGCAGTTCAACATGAAATACGCCGAGATGGCCGGGCTCGTGAAGTTCGACTTCCTCGGCCTGAAAACCCTGACGGTGATCGACCGGGCCCTGAAACTGATCCGCCGCGATGGCCGCGATGTCGGGCCGGAATGGGAAAACCTCGACGACAAGGCGACCTATGACCTGATGGCGAGCGGCGATACGCTGGGCGTCTTCCAGCTCGAAGGCGCGGGCATGCGCGACACGCTGCGCAAGGTGCGCCCGAACAATATCGAGGATGTCATCGCCATCATCTCGCTCTACCGGCCAGGTCCGATGGAGAACATCCCGCTCTATGTGCAGGGCAAGGAAAACCCGGAAGGCGTGCAATATGCCCACCCGGACCTGAAGCCGGTCCTGGAAGCGACCTATGGCGTGCCGGTCTATCAGGAACAGGTCATGCGGATGGCGCAGGAAATCGCCGGCTACTCGCTCGGCGAAGCTGACCTCCTGCGCCGCGCCATGGGCAAGAAGAAGCTCGAAGAGATGATCGCGCAGCGCAAGCGATTCGTCGAAGGCGCGGCTGCCAGCAAGCAGATGGACGAGCCGCTCGCCAACGAGATCTTCGACACGATGGAGAAGTTCGCCGGTTACGGCTTCAACAAGTCCCACGCCGCCGCCTACGCGCTGATCGGCTACCAGACTGGCTACCTGAAGCGCCATTTCCCGGTCGAGTTCCTGGCTGCCTCCATGAGCCTCGATCTCGGTAACACCGACAAGCTCGCTGCCTTCTTCCAGGAGGCGCGCCGCCTGAAGATTCCGGTCCTGGCGCCAGACGTGAATTCCTCGACCGCTGATTTTGATGTGCGCGACGGCGCTGTGGTCTATGCGCTGGGCGCACTGAAAGGCGTCGGCCTTGAGGCCATGCGCCACGTCGAGGCCATGCGGAATAGTGATGGCAGGTTCAGCGATCTCTATGATTTCGCCGAACGGGTGGACCCGCGCCACATCAACAAGAAGGCATTCGAGTCGCTGTCCAAGTCTGGTGCGCTCGACGGGCTCGACGCCAACCGGGCCAAGGTGCTCGCCGCGGCGCCGATCCTCGCCCAGATGGCCAACAAGTCGGCCGAAGACCGTCAAGGCGGGCAGGGGGGGCTGTTCGGCGAGGCCGAGCCGGCCCTGCGTCCGTCGCTGCCCACGGCCAAGGCATGGAACGGCCAGCAGAAGCTGGACGAGGAGTTCAAGTCCATCGGCTTCTACTTCTCCGGCCACCCGCTGGACGATGTGCTTGAGGGTATCGACCGGGACCGGGTCACGCTCGCCATTGAGATCGAGGAGCGCGCCAGTGACGGCAAACCGCTTGAGCTGATTGGCGTCGTGCGCATGCGCAACGAAAAGCCTGCGCGCAATGGCGGCAAGTTTGCCTTCCTCACCCTGTCTGACCCCACGGGCGAAGTGGAGATGATGGTCTTCCCGGAAACACTGCAGCAAAGCTATGACCTGCTACAGGTGGGCAATGCCGTGGCCATTACAGTCGGCGTGAAGCGCACCGGCGACGAGATCAAGCTGAATGCCGAGCGGATCGTCCAGCTCGAATCTGCGCGCCTGTCCAAATCCATGGGCGCCCTGAAGGTCAGGCTCGCTGTCGGGGCGAAAACCGACGATATCGTGGGTATTATCAGCCATCTGGGACGCCTTCAGGACCATGAACGGGGCGCCATTCTGGTCGAGATGCCGCTCGAAGATGGCCGGATTGTCCTTCTGCGCCTGGCGGATACCTATACGATTGGCCTGAAGGCGCAGCGGGCCTTCAAGGATGCGCCGGGGGTCGAGCGCGTCGAACCCATGAAGGCCGCGTGACAAAAGCGCATCTGGGCGGCTTGCCGAAGGTGCGGTTTTCTGTATAAGCCGCCTCATCTGAAACCAATTCCCGGGTGCATCCGGTGCGGAAAGCCATTTTGGCCCAACGTTCCACCCGCGAAGGCTAACCGGATGGAGAAAATTGATGGCACTACCTGACTTCACAATGCGTCAGCTGCTCGAAGCTGGCGTTCACTTCGGTCACCAGACTCACCGCTGGAACCCGCGCATGAAGCCGTACATCTACGGCGAGCGTTCCGGCATCCACATCATGGACCTGTCCCAGACCGTTCCGTCGCTGCACCAGGCGCTCGTTTTCGTGCGCGACACGGTTGCCAAAGGCGGCCGCGTCCTCTTCGTCGGCACCAAGCGCCAGGCGTCTGACCCCGTGGCAGAAGCAGCCCAGCGCTGCGCACAGTATTACATGAACCACCGCTGGCTCGGCGGCACGCTGACCAACTGGACAACCGTGTCCAAGTCGATCCGCCAGCTGAAAGAGCTGAACGCGATGTTCGCGACGGGTGGCGGCGAAGGCCTCACCAAGAAAGAACTGCTCGACCTGGAGCGTCGCCGCGACAAGCTTGAGCGCGCCCTCGGTGGTATCTCGGAAATGGGCGGCCTGCCTGCTGCCATGATCGTGATCGACACGAACAAGGAAGCCATTGCCGTCATGGAAGCCCGCAAGCTGGGCATCCCGGTCGTGGCCGTTCTCGACACGAACTGCGATCCTGCAGACGCTGACTACGGCTTTGCCGGCAACGACGACGCGGCACGCGCCATCTCGCTCTATTGCAACCTGTTCGCAGACGCAGTGCTTGATGGCCTTGCAGAGTCGACGGCTGGCCTCGGTGTTGACCTCGGCGCCCTCGAAGACCTCGAAGGCCTGGCTGATGCTGATGTCGCTGCTGCTGATGGCGAAACCACGGAAAACGCAACGGGCGCCTAAGCCCTCCGAGTTGAACTTTTACACTGAAGGATAACCGCAATGGCCCAGATTACTGCTGCGCTCGTCAAGGAACTGCGCGAGAAAACCGGCGCAGGCATGATGGATGCGAAAAAAGCCCTCGTTGAAAATGACGGCGACGAAGAAGCCGCCATCGAGTGGCTGCGCGCCAAAGGCCTGTCCAAAGCCGCCAAGAAGTCGGGCCGCACCGCGGCTGACGGCCTCGTGGCTGTGAAAGTGTCGGCTGACGGCAAGTCCGGCGCAATCGTCGAATTGAACGCTGAGACAGACTTCGTGGCCCGCAACGAAGGCTTCCAGAAAGCCCTCGCCGGCATCGCCGACGCCGCTCTCGGCACCGACGGTTCTGTCGAAGCTGTTGCAGCTGCGGCAGCACCAGACGGCAACGGCACAGTCGACGACATGATCAAGCGCATGATCGCCACCATCGGCGAGAACATGACGCTTCGCCGCTCTGCCAAGCTGACGGCTGACAAGGTTGCTTCCTACATCCACAACGCCGAAACGGCTGGCATGGGTAAAGTCGGCGTCCTGGTTGCGCTTTCGGGCGCAGGCGACCTCGACGATATCGGTCGCAAGATCGCAATGCACATCGCGGCGACCTCGCCCGCTGCTGCAACGACTGCGGAACTCGACCCGGCCCTCATCGAGTCGGAAAAGCGCGTTCTGACCGAACAGGCTCGCGAAAGTGGCAAGCCTGACAATATCATCGAAGGCATGATCAAAGGCCGGATGCAGAAGTTCTACAAGGAAGTTGTTCTTCTCGAGCAGCCCTTCGTCATGAACCCTGACCAGACGGTTGCCGCTTACCTGAAAGATCAGGGCGCGACGCTGACAGGCTTCGTCCACTTCAAACTGGGTGAAGGCATTGAAAAAGCTGCGGATAACTTCGCAGATGAAGTGGCTTCCCTCACAAAAGGCAGCTGATCGGGCTTGCCTTTAGCCCCACGTGAGGCCTTAAACAGTCCCGGCTGCCCATGACAGGCAGCCGGGAATCTTTTAGGAGCTCTATTCAGGGCTTCAAGTGACGGAGAAAGCTATGCCAGGCGAGAATCCGGAGACCAGCCCGCTAAAATACAAGCGTGTGCTCCTCAAACTGTCCGGCGAGGCCCTCATGGGCCCCGGCCAGTTCGGCATCGACATCCCGACCGTTGAACAATTTGCCAAAGCCATCGCCGGAGCGCGCACCGCAGGGGCCGAAATCTGCCTCGTCATTGGGGGTGGCAACATCTTCCGCGGCATGGCCGGCGCTGCCAAGGGCATGGAACGGGCACAGGCCGACAGCATGGGCATGCTGGCGACGGTCATGAATGCCCTCGCCATGCAAAGCGTCCTGGAAAGCCAGGGCGTCCCGACGCGGGTGCAGTCCGCCATCACGATGGACCAGATTTGCGAGCCCTATATCCGCCGCCGGGCCCAGCGCCACATGGAAAAGGGCCGCGTCGTCATCTTCGCAGCCGGCATTGGCAACCCGTTCTTCACAACCGATACAGGCGCAGCCCTGCGCTGTATCGAAATGGGTTGCGACGCCCTCCTGAAGGGCACGCAGGTCGACGGCGTCTATACGGCCGACCCGAAACTCGACAGCTCAGCGACCCGTTACGAAAAAGTGGCCTATCAGGAATTGCTGGCCAAGGACCTGCGAGTCATGGATTCGTCTGCGGTCAGCCTCATGCGTGACAACAATATCCCGATTGTGGTTTTCTCGCTCAAGGAAGAAGGTTCGCTCCTGAATGTCCTGCACGGGCGGGGCACATCGACAACGATATCGAATGAAGGAGGGGTCGCGAAATGACCTATGACAAGAAGGATCTGGAACGTCGGATGGAAGGCGCGCTGACGTCGCTGTCGACCGAGTTCAGCGGCCTGCGCACCGGACGGGCCTCGGTGAACCTGCTCGATTCGATCAACGTGCCTGCCTATGGCTCGACCGTGCCGCTCTCGCAGGTCGCTTCGGTGTCGGTCACCGACATGCGCATGCTGTCCGTCAACGTGTGGGACAAGACGGTTGTGGGCGCCACTGACCGCGCCATCCGCGAGTCAGGTCTCGGCCTGAACCCGATCATGGACGGCCAGACCCTGCGTATTCCGATCCCACCGCTCAACGAAGAGCGTCGCGTGGAACTGACCAAGATTGCGGGCAAATATGCCGAAGCCGCGAAAGTCGCCGTGCGCAACATTCGCCGCGATGGCATGGACAGCCTGAAGAAGATGGAAAAGGATGGCGAGATCAGCGAAGACCGCCTCCACAGCCTCTCCGACGAAGTCCAGAAGCTTACAGACGCTTTTGTCGCCCGCGTGGACGACGCGCTGAAGTCCAAAGAAACGGAGATCATGCAGGTCTAATGGCTGCCGTATCCGCCTCTGATGTCACCAATGTTGTATCGGGGCAGCAGCCGGGGCTTTCCCATGTCGCGATCATCATGGATGGCAATGGCCGCTGGGCCAAGGCGCGGGGCCTTCCGCGCGCGGCTGGCCATGAACGTGGTGTCGAGGCGCTGAGGCGGACGGTCGAAGCAGCCGGCGAGATCGGCATCCGCTATCTCACGGTGTTTTCCTTCTCCACCGAGAACTGGCGCCGGCCTGCCGCCGAGGTGAGCGCTCTGTTTGGCCTGCTGAAGGCCTATGTCCAGCGCGACCTGGCCCGGCTGACGCAGGAAGGCGTGCGCATTCGTGTGATCGGCCAGCGTGAAGGCCTGCCGGCGGATGTCGCGGCCCTCGTCGACAAGGCCGAGCGGACAACCGCCGCCAATAGCAAATTCTTCCTGACGATTGCGTTCAATTATGGTGGCCGCGAGGAAATCGCCCGCGCTGCGCGCCGCATGGCGCTCGCGGTTGAGGCGGGTGAACTGAAGGCAGACGAGATCGACGAAACGCGGTTTGGCCATTTTCTGGATACCGACATGCTGCCGGATCCCGACCTGCTCATCCGTACCAGCGGCGAATACAGGCTCAGCAATTTCCTGCTGTGGCAGTGCGCCTATGCGGAACTCGTCTTCATGGATGTGCTTTGGCCAGACTTTGATCGCGCCTCTCTAGAGGAGGCGCTGGCGAAATATCAGGAGCGCGAACGCCGGTTCGGCGCGGTCTCGCCTGGGGGCTACTGATGGGTGACTGGACGCCGCGCGACCGGCGTTTCTCGGAGCTTGGACTTCGCCTGATCTCGGCGGCGGTGCTCATTCCTGTGGCCGTCGCTATGGTCTGGGCGGGCGGTTGGTGGCTTGCCATTGGCTGCGCCGTATTTGCAGCCGCCATGGCCCATGAGTGGAGCCAGATCAGCGTCTTCCCGCGGCCACGCGCCATGTCTGCTGCTGCGGCCCTGTTCCTGGTTACATTGCCGCTCGGCCTGGTTTGGGTCTCAGCGCTGGTCTTTGTTGCAGGTCTGGTCTTTTGCGCCGTCGCAGCAGGTGGAACGCCGCGCTTTCGCAGCACGGCCATGTTTGGCCTGCTCTACGTGTCAGGCATGGCGGCCGGGCTCTATTTTCTCCGTTCCGGCCCGTGGGATGGCCGCGCGGCGGCCCTGTTCTTCATGTCGCTTGTCTGGGCATCTGACGGGGCAGCCTATTTCACGGGACGCGGACTGGGCGGACCACGCCTCCTGCCAAGCGAAAGCCCGAACAAGACCTGGAGCGGCGCTCTGGGCGCGGTGACGGCCTGTGGCCTCTGCGGCCTTGCCATCGGCGACATCGAAATGGCGTCCTATCCTGTATGGATTGCAGCAGGCGTGGGCACGTCCATCGTGGCCCAAGTCGGGGATCTCTTCGAGAGCGGCATCAAGCGCCGCTTCAAGGTCAAGGATGCGGGCACTTTGCTGCCGGGACACGGCGGCGTGCTCGACCGCGTGGATGGCCTGGGTGCTGTTTGTATTTTCGGATCGCTTGCGCTCTATGCCATACCGGGGTTCGCAGAAACGCTTGGATTCTAGTTCATGGCCGAACCCCGTCGTATTTCCATCATGGGCTCGACCGGCTCGATAGGCACGTCTGCCCTCGATGTGGTGGCGCAGGCCAATGCAGCAGGTGACACCCCGTTCGAGATCGTTGTGCTGGCGGCGGGCAAGGACGCAGCCGCGCTTGCCCAACAGGCACTGGCCGTTCGCCCGGAAATCGCTGTCATCGCCGATGAGAGCCAATTGCCTGAACTGCAGGAACGGCTCGCCGGCAGCGGCATTGAGACGGCCGGTGGCCCTTCAGCCATTACAGAATCAGCCACACGGCCCTGCGACCGCGTTCTGGCCGCCATCGTGGGCGCGGCAGGCCTGGCCTCCACGCTCGCGGCCGTGCGCCAGGGCACGGATGTGGCGATCGCTAACAAGGAAAGCATTGTCTGTGGGGGCAAGCTGATCCTGTCAGAGGCTGCAAAGTCCGGCGCACGCATCCTCCCCGTTGATTCGGAGCATAGCGGCATTTTCCAGTCCATCGGCGACGGGCGTTCGCTCGAAAAGCTCAGCATTACTGCATCCGGCGGCCCATTCCGCACGGCTTCTCTCGAACAGATGGCCGGGGCAACGCCCGCTGAGGCGGCCGCCCATCCCAATTGGGCCATGGGCATCAAGAACTCCATCGATAGTGCCACGCTGATGAACAAGGCGCTCGAATTCATCGAGGCGGCCTACCTGTTCGACGTTGATGCGGCGCAGATTGAAGTCCTCGTCCATCCGCAATCCATCATCCATGGCATGGCCCATTTCAACGATGGCTCGGTGATTGCGCAGCTCAGCATGCCCGATATGCGCGCGCCGATTGCCTATGCCCTTGGCTGGCCGGACCGGTTGACCACGAATGTCGCCCGGCTGGACCTGGCGGCGCTGGGGCGCCTGGACTTCGAACCTGTTGATCCTGCGCGCTTTCCGGCCATCAAACTCGCCCGCTACGCGATAAGTCTCGGAACTGGCGGTACCACCGTATTAAATAGCGCTAATGAAGCCGCCGTTTCTGCATTTATCGCGGGTCAATGCGGGTTTCTGGACATAAGCTGGGTGGTAGAAGAAGCCTTGAGTCGCTTTTCTTCCGGCAATATGGCCTCATTGGCCTGTGACACGCTGGATGAAATAGCTTATCTGGACCAGTTCGGACGCGATACAGCGAATGAATTGTTAAGAAGGGCCCCTAGCCGGGCAGGAGGGTAAGTCGTTTGGGTCAGCTGCTTAGCCAGGGTCCGCTCTTCATCGTGTGCCTCGTCTTCATGATGGGTATCGTCGTGATCATTCACGAGCTTGGACATTACCTCATGGGCCGCCTGTTTGGCGCCGCCGTCGAATCCTTTTCGGTTGGCTTTGGTCGTCCCGTTTTCGAGCGCAAGGACAAGGTGGGCACGCGCTGGCGCGTCAACTGGATCCCGCTGGGTGGTTTCGTGAAATTCGTTGGCGAAAGCCAGCTGGCTGGCGATGTCGGCAAAGTGGAGCAGGGGCCTGTCGGCAAGGCCTACAAGAACCTCACGGTCTGGCAGCGCATGCTGGTCAGCCTGGCGGGGCCACTTGCCAATTTCGTTCTGGCCAGCCTGATCTTCTCGCTCATTCTCGGCACCCATGGCCGCACCAACTATTCTGTCGGCATCTCTGCAGTCGTGGCTGATTCGCCCGCCGAGCGCGGTGGCATGCAGGCTGGCGATGCCTTTGTCAGCGTCAACGGTCATCCGGTGACCGATGCAAGCAGCATCACCATCCCGATCATGCTCAACCCGAATGAGGAAATGACGTTCGAGATGCTGCGCGATGGCGCGCCCGTTACGTTGAAAGTCACACCGGACGAAGTGGTCCGCAAAAACGAGTTCGGCCAGATGGTGCCACAGGCAACGATTGGCATCGGCATGGCCCCGATCGCGCTCGGTGAGCGCATCAAGTACAATCCCGTCCAGGCGCTTGGCGCAGGCGTGGTGGAAACAGGCGCCACGATCGACCGCACTGTCACCATGCTGTCGCGTATCGTGACCGGCAAGATGTCCGTGCACACGATGACCGGCCCTGTGGGCATCGGTGATATTTCCCGGCGAGTCGTCAACAAGGTCTGGGAACAGCCAGACGTCAGCCAGACCGCCAAGTTGGAACAGCTATTCTGGATGCTGCTGAGCATCTGCGCCGCCATTTCCGTTGGTGTCGGCTTCTTCAACCTCCTGCCACTGCCTGTACTGGATGGCGGACACCTCGTCTTTCATGCTTATGAAGCGATTGTGGGCAGGGAACTGCCAGAGAAAGTGCAGGAGATGAGCCTGACATTCGGTCTGATCCTGTTATTGGGGATGGTAGTGGTGATCACATGGGGTGACATCATGGAGACCGGCTTGTTCGGGGGAACGGGCGGCTGATACGGCTGCCTCAAAGAAAACAAGAAAGATTTGTCCACAATGCGTAAGTTCCTTGCAGCAACCCTTATGGCGACCAGCGTATTTTCGTTCGTCGTCCTGCCGGGACTGACCAACACCGCCGAAGCGCAGGAAGACAGCCGCTATGGCGGTACGATCCGGTCCATTCTCGTTGAAGGCAACCAGCGTATCGAAGCGCGTACGGTGCAATCGTATCTCCTGGTCGAGCCAGGTGATCCGTTTGATCCGGAACGTATCGACCTCTCCCTGAAGACCCTGTTCGCAACCAACCTGTTCGCTGACGTGTCCATCGACAGGAGCGGAGATGACCTGCTCGTCCGCGTCGTCGAGAACCCGATCATCAACCGCGTGATTTTCGAGGGCAACAGGGCCCTCAAGGACGACAAGTTCAAGGAAGAAATCCAGGCCGCCCCGCGTGGCATCTTTACGGCCGCCCGCGTTCAGGCCGACGTACAGCGCATCCTGGAGCTCTACCGCCAGTCCGGCCGTTTCGCCGCCAAGGTCGAGCCGCAGTACAAGCCACTCGAGCAGAACCGCGTCGATCTCGTGTTCGAAATCACCGAAGGCCCGGTCACCGGCGTCCGCTCGATCAACTTCATCGGCAACAAGGCCTACACGGACTCGCGCCTGCGCAGCGAGATCGTGACGCGCCAGTCGCGCCTGTGGCGCTTTTTCAGCTCGAACGACAACTATGACCCCGGCCGTCTGGAATATGACCGCGAGAAGCTCCGCGAGTTCTACCAGAACAATGGCTATTACGATTTCCGCGTTGACTCGGCTGTCGCTGAACTGACGCCGGACCAGAAAGACTTCTACATCACGATGACCATCGATGAAGGTCGTCAGTATGATTTCGGTGAAGTGAAGGTTGAAACCGCGCTTGAGAAGCTCGATGCCAAGGCGCTGCGCGCGGCCGTGCCGATCCAGCCGGGCGACCTCTTCCGCGGCAACCTGATCGAAGACACGATCGACACGCTGACCTATGCGGCGGGTATTGCCGGCTACGCTTTTGTCGATATCCGTCCACAACTCGACGTGAACCCTGACACCGGCCGTATCGACGTCACCTTCGCGGTGGATGAAGGTCCGCGCGTATATATCGAACGCGTCAATATCGTCGGCAACACGCAGACGCTCGATCGCGTCATCCGCCGTGAATTGCGCATTTCCGAAGGCGACGCCTTCAACCGTATCCTGCTTGACCGCTCCAAGAACCGCGTGCGCGCGCTCGGCTTCTTCAAGGATGTCGAAATCATCGAAAACCCGGGCGACGGTCCCGACAAGAGCATCGTTGATGTGAAGGTCACCGAGCAGCCAACCGGCGAGCTTTCCTTCGCAGCGGGCTTCTCATCGGTTGACTCATACCTTTTCGATCTCAGCGCCTCCCAGCGCAACCTGCGCGGCCGTGGCCAGTCAGTGGTCGCGCGTGTTTCGACCTCCAGCCGGCAACAAGTTGTTGACCTGCGCTTCACGGAACCGCGCTTCCTCGACCGCAACCTGTCTGCAGGCGTTGATGTCTATGCCACCAAGCAGGACTTCAAGGACTATGGCAGCTACACGGCCGAAACCATCGGTACGGGCCTGCGTGTCGGCTTCCCGCTCAGCGAGCGGATGCAAATGGGCCTCAGCTACAAGATCCAGTCGGACGATGTGCAGATCCCGGATGTCAACATCCTGCTCGATACGGTCACCGGGTTCCGGTCGAACCGGTTGATCCAGACCGCCGGTGCGGACACACCGAATGATGCGACAGATGACGTATATCGCTCAGCGACAGCGGCAGACTTCCCGAACGAGCTTCTGATCGTCGACCAGTGTGATCCGCTTTACCTGCTGCGCGATTCCAGCTGCCGGTCTGAGCGCAGCGAGATTTCCAGCATCCTCGGCTACAGCTTCTTCTGGGACCGTACGAACGACCCGATCCAGCCAACGCGCGGTTTTGACTTCCGCTTCAGCCAGGAAGCCGCCGGTCTTGGCGGTGATGTGAAATACCTCCGCACAGAGAGCAGCGCGTCGATCTATCGTGGTATCTGGAAAGGCGTGATTGCCAGCGCGCGTTTCTCGGGCGGCTATATCTTCCCGCTTGAAGATGGCCAGGGCATCCGGATCAACAACCGCTTCTTCCGGGGTGGCAGCACGTTCCGCGGCTTTGACGTGGCAGGTCTCGGGCCGCGCGAAATTACGCGTTACTATGACCGTGAAACAGGCGAGCTACTATCCACGCGGCGGGGCAACTCGCTCGGTGGCAACCTTTATTACCAGGGCACATTCGAGCTGACGCTTCCAAGCGTCCTGCCTGAAGAATATGGTATCAAGAGCGCCCTGTTCGCAGATGTCGGTGCTGTCGGCACGCTCCGCGGCCCTGATGTCAGTCCTACAGTCTTTTACGATCCAGGCGACGGCACGACGGCTGTCCGCCTGACCAAGGATGCCACATCCTTGCGGGCTTCTGCCGGTCTTAGTGTGTTCTGGGATTCCCCATTCGGACCCATCCGCTTCGACTTCTCGCAGATCCTTCGCAGGGAAGACTATGACCGAACCGAAACTTTCCGGTTCTCAACCTCTACACGTTTCTAATCCAGAAATGCCAAACAGGAGACGGACCATGTCCCTTTTCAAGAACATGCTTATTGCCCTTTCGCTGGTTGTTAGCGCTGCGGCCGTTACGGCCCCTGCAGCGTCTGCCCAGGGCACGACTGTCGTCATGATCGACGAAGGCCGCATTCTGAGCGACAGCAAGGCCGGCAAGGACATTCAGACCAAGCTGAAGAACCTTGAGACCCAAATGAAGAACGAACTGGAGCCAACCCGCGCCACGCTGGAAACAGACGGCAAGGCGCTTCAGGCCAAGGTCGAAGGCAAGACCCGTGAAGCGGTCGCTGCCGATACGGCGCTCGTCTCGCAGCTCACCGCCTACCAGAACCGGGCCAATGCCTTTGCCCAGAAGCGCCAGACCGTCAGCCAGGAATTCCAGCTGACCGAGCGCCAGGCCCTGATCGACTTCAACAAGGCGATCGAGCCTGTCCTGATGGACGTGGTGAAAGAGAAGAATGCCCAGGTCGTCATGTCGAAATCCCAGGTCATCTACAGCGTGGATGCCATCGATGTGAGCGCTTCGGTCATCTCCAAACTGGATGCCAAGACGCCGACCATCGCGGTCACACGCCAGCGCGCGCCGGCCCAACCCGCACAATAGGACGACAGGCTCCGTGACGGTCGATCCACGCTTCTTCGCACCGCAAGGCGCTCTGACGCTTGGCAAGATCGCGGAGCTGACGGGCGCCGCGCTTGATGGTGATCCGTCGGTCGAGATTACGGGTGTCTCCGCAGCGGCCACGGGTCGTCGCGGAGACCTCGCCTTTCTCGACGGCGATGGCAAAGGCGAGGTTTCCGTCGGCCCTGATGTGTCGGCGCTCATCCTCAACGAGGCCAATCGCAAGCACGTGCCGGAAGGCCTTCCCTGTCTTGTAACGTCACTGCCGCGCTATTTTCATGGCCTTGTGGCCTATGCGCTGTTCCAGCCGCGCCACCTCGTCTGGTCGGGCGAAGACCGCATTTCGCCTGAGGCCAAGGTACATCCCGGCGCGATCGTTTCGCCCGGTGCCGTCGTGGGGCCTGGCGCCACGGTCGGCGAGGGCACGGTCATCGGCGCGAACGCCGTGGTCGGTCCAGGCGTTCAGGTCGGTCGCAACTGTCGCATCGGCGCCAATGTCTCAATCATCTGCGCGCTTGTTGGTGACAAGGTCACGCTCCTGTCCGGTGTCCGCATTGGTGAAACCGGTTTCGGCGTCACGGGTGGTCCGGCCGGCATGGAAGATGCGCCCCATTTCGGACGCGTCATCCTGCAGGACAATGTCACTGTCGGCGCCAACTCCTGTATTGATCGCGGCGTGTTCGACGACACGATCATCGGCGAGCGCACCAAGATCGATAATCTCTGCCAGATCGCCCACAATGTCGTTTTTGGACGCAGCGTCGTCATGGCGGCCTTCGGCGGCATTTCCGGTTCGGTTACGATCGGCGATGGCGCACGCATCGGTGGCCGCGTCGGCATTGCTGATCATGTTGTTATCGGGGATGGCGTAAACCTCGCTGCCTCGGCTGGCGTTTTCCGCCACATCGACGCTGGCGAGACGTGGGGCGGCACGCCGGCCAAGCCGATCCGTCAGTGGATGCGGGAAGTTGCCTGGTTGCAGAAACAGGCAAATCCGAAGAAAACCTCCTGAACGCGGCTGCACCCATCTTCCCTTAACCGCAGCGCCCGGACCAGCCTATGCCCGTCGAAATCCACCCTACCGCCTATGTTGAGACCGGTGCCGAGCTTGGCGAAGGCGCACGCGTAGGCCCTTTTTGCCATGTCGGTCCACATGCTGTGATTGGCGCGGGCAGCGAGTTGCGCTCGCATGCCGTTGTCATCGGGCACACCACACTTGGCGAGAATTGCGTCCTGCATCCTCACGCTGTCGTTGGCGGCCCGCCGCAGGTCATCGGCTTTCAGGAAACACCGGACTCCCGTCTTCAGGTCGGCAACAATTGTACATTCCGTGAATATGCAACGGCCCATACCGGCATCCCGAAATTTGGCGGCCTGACGCAGGTTGGTGATAATTGCTTCATCATGATCGGCGCGCACATCGCGCATGACAATCATATCGGCAACAATGTCGTGATGGCCAACAACGTGTCGCTCGCAGGCCATATTACCGTTGGCGACAATGTCTGGTTCGGCGGGCTCGCGGCTGTGCACCAGTTCACGCGTATTGGCCGGAACGCCTTCATTGGCGGCGGCGCGATCCTCGTCGAGGATGTCATCCCGTTCGGCTCCGTGGTTGGCAACCATGCCAGGCTTTCGGGCCTCAACATGGTGGGCCTCAAAAGGCGCGGCTTCGACAAGGCGCAGCTTCAGGAAATCCGCGGTGCCTACAAGGCTGTCTTCACAGGCGAGGGCATTTTCAAGGATCGTCTGGCGCAGGCAGCCGTGACCTTCGCAGACAAGCCTCTGGCTATGGAACTGATCGACTTCATTCGCCAGGGTGGCGACCGGCCGATCTGCAAACCCTGATGCGCGCATCATGACCGCGCCTCTCGGATTGATTGCGGGTCTTGGCGACTTGCCTGTCAGCATCGCAGAGAATGCGGTCGAGACCGGGCAGGGCGTCTATGTCCTCCGCCTCAAGGGCTTCGAAGAGCCGCGCCTCGCTGCCTATCCGGGCGATGTGGTCGGCCTGGGCGAGATTGGCAAGCTCTTCTCCCTGCTGAAGGCCGCCGGCTGCAAGGACGTGCTGTTTGCGGGCATCGTGAAGCGTCCAAACTTCAAGGACCTCAAGCTGGACCTGCGCGGCGCCGCGCTCCTGCCCAAGGTCATCGCCGAAGCGGGGAAGGGCGACGACGCCCTGTTGCGCCTCATGGTCAAGGAAATGGAGAAAAACGGCTTCAACGTGGTTGGCTCCGACACGGTCAATGCCGGCCTTCTGGCACCGTCTGGCCTGATCGCCGGGCCTCAACCCACCGAAACCTCTCTCGCAGACATCTCACGCGGCGCGCATGTCGTGGCGGCCCTAGGCGATCTCGATATCGGACAAGGCTGCGTGGTCTGCGATGGTCTTGTGCTCGCCGTTGAGGCGCAGGAGGGCACGGACGCGATGCTGGCGCGGTGCGCGACCCTCCCGGACGCCATCCGGGGCACGACCACCGCCCGCCGGGGTGTGCTCGTGAAACGACCCAAACCCGGTCAGGAACGCCGCATCGACCTGCCCACGGTTGGTCTTTCAACGGTCGAGCATGTTGCAGCGGCGGGCCTTGCAGGCCTCGCGGTCGAGGCGGAAGGCGCCCTTATGCTCGGGCGGGACAAGATGCAGGCCGCCGCTGAGCGCCTCGGCGTCTTCATCTATGGCTTCGAGGCATGACGGCGCCTCGGCTATACTTCGTCGCGGCTGAGGCCTCTGGCGACCTGCTGGCCCGCGAAGTGATTGAAGCTATCAGGACCCGCCAACCTGACGTGCACGTCTCCGGCATAGGCGGCGCCGAGATGGCCTCCCTCGGCATCGTCTCGCCGCTCGATATCGCACCGCTCTCCGTGCTGGGCCTGCTGGAGGGCCTGAAAGCCTATGGCACTGTAGTGAAACTCGCCGATGTGGCCGCTGACGCTATTATCGCGGATGCGCCTGACGCCGTTATACTGGTGGATTCATGGGGCTTCATGTTGCGCGTGGCGCAACGCGTGCGGGCGCGCGCGCCGCATATCAAACTGGTCAAGCTGATCGGGCCGCAAGTGTGGGCCACGCGCGCAGGCAGGGCGAAAACGCTCGCCGCGACTGTGGATCACCTCCTCTGCATGCACGAGCTCGAAGCGCCATATTATGAGCCCTATGGCCTGAAGACGACGGTGATTGGCAACCCGGCCCTGTCCCGCCACCAGTGGGGGAATGGCGAGGCCTTCCGCGCCGCCCACGGCATTCGTGCCGACGCGCAGGTCGTGCTCGTCTTGCCGGGCAGCCGCCCCAGCGAGATCAAGCGTGTTGCGCCGGCGCTGGTAGAGGCGGCGCGTATCCTCAAGGACCCCGATCCCGAGCGGACGATTGTCATGGCGCCCGCCGCCAGCGTGGCCGCGCAATTCGCCGAGGCTTTTCCGGATGTCACGGAATGGGCAACCGTTTCGAGCAATCCCGCCGAACGCTATGACGCGATGGCGGCGGCCGATCTGTCGCTCGCCTGTTCCGGTACGGTGACAAGCGAGCTGGCCATGCAGGGCACGCCGATGATCGTCGCCTACAAGACCGGCTGGGTCACCTGGTCGCTCGCGCGCGGGTTCCTCTACAAGAAGAAGCACATCACGCTGCTGAACATTGTCAGTGACGATGAGGAGATCGTGCCGGAATTCGTGCAGACGCAGCAGAAACCGGACCTCATCGCATCTCAGGCGCTGCAATGGCTGACCAATCCGGACGCGCTGGCCGAACAAAGGGCCAGACAGCAAATCGCCCTCTCCCGGATGAAAGAGGGCGATCGCGATGCAGCCGAAATTGCGGCTGAAGTGATCCTTGAGGAAGCCGGCGCCTAGCGCTTGTCCATCGGAACGTAATCGCGCTTGGCGTGGCCAGTATAGATCTGGCGCGGACGGCCGATACGCTGCGTCGGGTCGTCGATCATCTCGTTCAGCTGGGCAACCCAGCCGACGGTACGGGCAAGCGCGAAGAGCACGGTGAACATCTGCTTCGGGAAGCCCATCGCGTCGAGGATGATGCCGGAATAGAAGTCGACGTTCGGATAGAGCTTCTTCTCGACGAAATACTCGTCTTCGAGCGCGATACGCTCCAGCTCCATGGCGACTTTGAGGATAGGCTGGTCACGCAGGCCGAGCAGGTCGAGCACTTCGTGGGCCGATTCCCGCATCACAGTGGCGCGTGGATCGTAGTTTTTATAGACGCGGTGACCGAAGCCCATGAGGCGGAAGGGATCGTCCTTGTCCTTGGCTTTCTCGATATATTCGGGAATGCGATCAACCGTGCCGATCTCGTGCAGCATGTTGAGGCAGGCCTCGTTGGCGCCGCCATGGCTTGGGCCCCAAAGGCAGGCAACGCCGGCAGCGACAGCTGCGAACGGGTGAGCGCCCGACGAACCGGCAAGGCGCACGGTCGATGTCGAGGCGTTCTGCTCGTGATCGGCGTGAAGGATGAAGAAGCGGTCCATCGCCTTGGCGATTTTCGGGTCAACCTTGTAATCTTCGGCCGTGACCGAGAAGCACATGTTCAGGAAGTTCTCGGCATAGGAGAATTCGTTGCGCGGATCGACGAACTTCTGACCCATGTTGTACTTCAGGATGCGTGCGCAGAGCGTCGGCATCTTGGCGACAAGACGGATCGAGCCGAGGTGGCGCTCCACTGGGTCTTCGCTATCGATGGCGCCTGGATAGAAGGAAGCCATTGCGCCCACAGCGCCGGTCAGCATCGCCATCGGGTGGCTGTCGCGGCGGAAGCCTTCAAAGAAGCGGTCCATCTGCGTGTGGAGCAGGGTATGCTGCTTGATCTCGTTGTTGAAGACGTCGAGTTCGCTCTTGGTCGGCAGGGCACCTTTCAGGATAAGGTGGCAGACTTCCGGGAAGGTCGACTGTTCGGCCAGCTGGCCAATCGGGTAACCACGGTGGAGCAGCACGCCTTCGTCGCCATCAATAAAGGTGATCTGGCTTTCGCAGCTGGCTGTCGAGGTAAAGCCGGGATCGAAGGTGAAGTGGTTGGATTCCGCGTAGAATTTGCGGACATCGACAACATCTGGCCCGTGTGTGCCGGACAGGACCGGTAGATCATACGATTTGCCAGCGACTTCGAGCTTGGCGGTCCCGGCGTTCTTTGTCTTGTTTTCCATCAGCATTTGCCCTTCATGTTCAGTGTCTGTCCGGCGTGGCTCACGTGCCAGCCTGGACGAGTTGATCGTCAATTCGCCCGAGCGCTTCCTCTTTGCCGAGCCATTCCAGCACCGGCGCAATGTCGGGTGCGGGAAGACCGCCAGTGAGCGCGCCGCGAAGCGGTTGACCTACCTGCCCCATAGATAGGTCTTGTGCAGTGCAATACGAAGTAATCGTTCCCGAAATTTCTTCAGCTGTCCACTGCGATATCGACGCCAGTTCGTGGCGCAACCCGGCGAGCCGGTCAAGCCCTTCCGGGGAAAGCGCCTTTCTGGCGTTCTTGTTGAGATCCAGTGGTCGCTGGACCTGAAGGAATGCAAAAGCGGATGCCAGCTCTGAAAGCGTGCTGCCACGGTCCTTCAAATGGGGGAGCGCACGCAGAATGCGCGCCTCTTGATCCGGCTGCAGCGGGCCGTCCGCCTCGAACAGCGGCTTGAGCAGGCCGAACAGGCGGTCATCATCGGCAAGGCGCATGAAATGCGAATTGATCTGGCCGAGTTTCTCCAGGTCGAGCCGGGCTGGCGCGCGTCCGATACCGGCGAGATCGAAGAGGGAAATGGCCTCTTCCTCGGTAAAGATTTCCTGGTCGCCATGGCTCCAGCCAAGGCGCAGCAGGTAGGCTTTCATGGCTTCCGGCAGGTAGCCCATCTCGCGATAGGCGAGTGTGGAAAGCGCGCCATGGCGCTTGGACAGCTTGGCGCCGTCCTGCCCATGGATCAGCGAGACATGTGCGAAGGCAGGCGCCTGCCATCCCATGGCTTCATAGATCGGGACCTGGCGGAACGTGTTGCGCAAATGGTCGTCCCCTCGGATCACCTGGGTGACGCCCATGTCATGGTCGTCAACAACGACGGCCAGCATATAGGTTGGCGTGCCATCGGCGCGCAGCATGATCAGGTCATCAATCTCGCTGGCCTGAATGCGGACACTGCCCTGAACAGCATCTTCAACCACGCGGTCGCCGCCATCAGGCGCGCGCAGGCGGATCGTGTAGGGGGCGTCCGGCGCGGGCGCAGGGGCACCATCGCGCCAGGGCGAACGGTAGGGCGCAAGCAGGTCATTTGCCTCGGCCAGCAGGGCCGCGCGGGCCTCATCGCTCAGGCCATCGGCCTTGGCGGCCTGGCGCTTCTCCTCGCCGAGGTCGCGGCGGGCCTGCAGCTCTTCCGGGGTGGCGTAACATTTGAACGCGGTGCCGCGCGACAGCATCTCCGCGGCCACTTCGGCATGGCGCGCTTCACGGCTGGATTGCATCAATGGCGGCTCATCGGCGTCGAGGCCGAGCCAGGCCATGCCTTCAAGGATGGCGGCTGTCGCTTCGTCGGTCGAGCGGGCGCGGTCTGTGTCTTCAATGCGCAGCAGGAAGCGGCCGCCATGGTGGCGGGCAAACAAGTAGTTGAAAAGTGCGGTCCTTGCCCCTCCAATGTGCAACATGCCGGTGGGAGAAGGGGCAAATCGCGTGACAACGGTCATAAGGGCGTCAGGCTCCGGGTAAATGCAGGTGGATACTTCATCTGCGGTGCACAAACACAAGGTTGCGCCCGAAGGCAAGGGGGCGGCCCCGGCCTGGCACAGCCTGTGGGCCGGGATGTGGTCGCTGGCGGCAATCGACGCGCGCCCACTCCTGTTCGCCTTTTCCCTCTGTGCGGGAGCGGCGACCTACTTTCTGATCCCCGAAGAGCCGCGCCTTTTCGCCTGTCTCGGCGCATGGATCGGGGCGGGTCTGCTCCTCATCGCGGCGCGGCGGCTGGTGACGTGGACCTTTCTCTATGTGCTGATGGTGGCCGGCTTAGGTGTCGTGACGGGCTTTACGGCGGGCGCGGTGCGGGCCCGGCTGGTGGAGGCGCCGGTCGTAAGTGAGGCGACGCGGCCAGTGATGCTGGAAGGCTGGGTGGCGGGCGTGGAGCCCGGCAAGAAAGGGCCGCGCCTGCGCCTCGAAGTCCACGCCATCCAGGGCTTCGCGCCGGAGGACCAGCCGCGTTTTGTGCGGCTGACCCATATGGCGCGGCTGGAAGTGGCACCGGGCCGCTTCGTGCGCTGCTGGGCCGTGCTGAGGCCGCCACCGGCGCCCGTCCTGCCCGGAGACTATGACTTCCAGCGGCAGGCCTATTTCCAGCAACTGGGCGCCGTAGGCTATGTGCAGGGCCGCTGCCGGGGCGGGACGCTCGGCGCGCCGAAGGGGATTGCGGATCGGTTTGGTATCAACCTCTCAACCTTCCGGCGGAACCTCGCCGCGCATGTGAATGTTGCCGCAGGCGAGCGCGCGGGTGGGTTCGCTGCGGCGCTCATCTCGGGGGATCGCAGCTTCATGGCGGAAGAGGACCAGGAGGCGCTGCGGGGATCGGGTCTCGCGCACCTGCTCGCCATCTCCGGCCTGCACATGGGGATTGTTGGGGGTCTTGTGTTCTTCCTGACGCAAAAGGCCCTCGTGCTGTTCGAGCCGCTGGCGCTGCGCGTGCCGGTGCAGAAGCCGGCAGCGGTGACGGCCCTGCTGGCCAGCCTCGCCTATCTCGTCCTGTCGGGTGCGAGCGTGTCGACGCAGCGGGCTTTCATCATGTCGGCCGTGGTGTTTGGCGCAGTGCTGTTTGACCGGGCGGCGATCTCGATGAGGTCCTTTGCGATTGCGATGATTGCTGTCGTCCTGCTTCAGCCGGAAAGCGTGATGACTCCGGGATTTCAGATGTCCTTTGCCGCGTCGGGGGCTCTTATCGCGACCTACGAGGCGTGGTCTCACCGCAGGGCGGGGCGGGAACGTGTATTGGGCCCGATCCCGTTTGCATGGGCCTCGCTGGTGATGACATCTGTAGTGGCCGCAGTGGCGACTGCACCCTTTGCGCTCTATCATTTCGACAGGCTGGCGGGGCTTGGGCTGATTGCGAACCTGCTGGCGATGCCGGTGATCAGTTTCGTGAGCGCGCCGTCTGCCGCCTTGGCCCTATTGCTGACGCCATTCGGGCTGGGGGATGTGGGCCTCAGGCTGTTTGGCTATTCGCTGGAGCTGGTCCTGGCCATTGCACATTGGTGCGCCAACATGGCGCCGTCGAAAGTGTCGCTGCCTTCGGCCATGCCGGGGGCGAGCATGGCGCTGTTTGCGGTTGCGCTGGCCCTTGTGACGACCGCGCGCGGGGCAGGACGGGTGCTTCTGTGTGCTTTGGCGGTCGTTCCGGCGGTGTATTTGTGGGCCGCAAGCCCGCAGCTGGTGCTGCACTGGTCTGCTTCCGGCGAGGTTTTCGCGCGGACGACCGACGGCGGCATGAAACGCTTCGAGTTTGCGGATGGCGATGGGCTGGCACCGCTTCGCTACAGCACGCTGGAGGCGACAAGCTGCGGGGAGCTGCCTTGCGAACTCGCTACGCCTGCAGGGCTCGTCGAACTAAGTGCCGAGGGCAATTGTCGCCCTCAGGCGGAGGCGATCCTGCAACTGTCACTTACGCCGCCCGGTGAGCCCTGCGCCTTTAATCATGATTGGGACGCGGTCAGCCACGAAGGCGGCCTATCGGTCTGGCAGGGCAAGTCCGGAATGGTGGTCCAGGCCGGTGCGGTATGCCGCAACCGGCCCTGGAGGCAGTGTCAGTCGTAGCGGCGGACGAGGGCGACGAGGCGGCCCTGAATCTGGACGCGGTCTGGACCGAAGATGCGGGTTTCGTAGGCCGGGTTTGCGGCTTCGAGGGCCACGGAGGCCCCCTTGCGGCGGAGGCGCTTCAGCGTGGCTTCTTCGCCATCGATAAGGGCGACAACGATGTCGCCGGTGTTCGCGGCTTCGGTGCGGCGCAGGATGACGAGGTCGCCTTCAAGGATACCGGCCTCGATCATGGAATCGCCTTTGACCTCGAGCGCGAAGTGCTCTTCACCCTCGGCAAGGTCATCCGGCGCGGTGATATGGCCATTGTCCTGCTGGATAGCGGAAATAGGCACACCGGCCGCGATGCGGCCAAGGATCGGGATGGCGCGTGGGGCGCGGGCTTCGGTCGGCAAGCCTGTGGCGACGAGCGCCGGCTTGAAATCCTTGCGACCCCTGACAGCCTGATTTGGAATGGCGGACTCGGGCATCTTCAGCACTTCGAGGGCACGGGCCCGATGCGCGAGACGGCGGATGAATCCGCGTTCCTCAAGCGCCGAAATCAGGCGGTGAATACCGGACTTGGAAGCAAGATTGAGCGCTTCCTTCATTTCATCAAAAGAGGGGGAAACACCGGTCTCCTTGATCCGCTCATTGATGAAGAGCAGCAGCTCTCTCTGTTTACTGGTCAGCACGGGTGATTCCTTCCGTCCGAATCTATGTTCTCTTATGTTCTACATGCGTTCATGTTTCGGGTCAATTGGAACGGGCTTTTCTTAACCCTGTTACCGCGCTTTCGCGTAATTGGTTCATTTTCATCAGGCTTTCCCCAATGAGGAAGCGCCGGGCGCCAGTCGCCCGCAGCCGAATGATGTGATCTGTCGTGGATATGCCGCTTTCAGCGATCAGGTGGCGGTCTGGCGGCACCAGAGGGGCAAGCCGCTCGGTGGTCGAGAGGTCCGTTACCATCCGCTTCAGGTCACGATTGTTGACGCCGATCAGGGGCGACGGAAGGCGCAAGGCACGTTCCAGTTCCGCCTCGTCGTGGGTTTCGACGAGAACATCCATGCCGAAACCGGTTGCGGCAGCCGAAAGTTCGGCGGCCAGCACGTCGTCGACGGCCGACAGGATGACGAGGATGCAGTCAGCGCCATGGGCGCGCGCCTCGGCGACCTGGATCGTATCGACGAGGAAATCCTTGCGCAGCATGGGCAGGCTGACGGCGCTGCGGATGGCGGCGAAGTCGGCGAGGGAGCCGCCAAAGCTGGGGCCATCTGTGAGCACGGAGAGGCAGGCCGCGCCGCCTTTTTCGTATTCCGTCGCAATCGCGACAGGATCGGCGCCGGGCAGGATCTCGCCGGCAGATGGGCTCTTGCGCTTCAGTTCGCAGATCAGGGCATTCTCATCCTGCGCGGTGATGCGGTCCATGGCGGCGGCAAAGCCGCGGACGGGGCTCGCCTCGCTGGCCATGCGCGAGAAGCTTTCAAAGGATTCGGCCTGCTTCAGGGCGGCCACTTCGTCATGCTTGTAGGCGATGATGCGATCGAGGGCGGTGCTCATGCCGGTTCCTGCCCGTTGGAGAGCGCGGCGAGACGGCGCAGCGTGTCGCGGGCCTTGCCGGTGTCGATGGCTTCGGTCGCCATGGCCGCGCCCTGTTCCAGGTCAGCTGCAAGGCCGAGGACGTGGAGACCCGCGGCGGCGTTCAGCAGGACGGCGTCGCGGAACGGGCCTTCCTGGCTGTCGAGCAGGTCGGTGATCGCCATCGCATTGTCCTGCACACTGCTGCCTTCAAGGCGCGAGAGCGGGCTGGTGTCGAGACCGGCATCGGCGGGATGGATCTCGAATTCGCGGATGGCGCCGTTTTCGACTTCGCAGACGTGGCTGGCACCAGCAATCGAGAGCTCGTCAATGCCGTCGCGGCCGTGAACAACCCAGGCCTTGGTCGTGCCGAGCGCGGCGAGGGCTTCGGCCATGGGGCGGGTCCATTGCGGTGCAAAGACGCCGAGGACCTGAAACTGCGCGCCGGCCGGATTGGAGAGGGGGCCGAGCAGGTTGAAGATGGTGCGGATGCCGAGTTTTGCCCTTACGGGCGCAACATGGCGCATGGCGCTGTGATGGGCGCGGGCGAACATGAAGGCGACACCGGCGCCATTGAGGCAGGCCTGGAATTCACTCTCGTCGGTTTCAAGATTCACGCCGAGCGCTTCGAGCACGTCGGCCGAGCCTGTCTTGGGCGGAACGGACCGGTTGCCGTGCTTGGCGACGCGGCCACCCGCAGCGGCGATGACGAGCGCGCTGGCGGTGGACGTGTTGAGGCTTTTCCAGGGGAGCCCGCCGGTGCCGCATGTGTCGAGCACGGGGCCTTCGACATGAACCTTGCGGGCATGCTGGCGCATGATGCGCGCGCCGGCGCTCAGCTCGGTTGCCGTTTCGCCGCGAACGGCCAGGCCGGTGAGGAAGGCGCCGATTTCTTCCGGGGCGGCCTCGCCGGTGAGCAGGAGTTCGAACGCCGTTTCGAGCGTATCGCCTTCCAGCGTCTCATTGCGGGCGATGGCCTTGATGGCGGTGGTCAGGGCAGTGTCAGTCATCAATCATTTCCAATGGAAGAGCGACACCGATAGCGGCCTTGGGGACGCGGTTCAATGCGCCATGCCTGACTCAGTAGCCAAGGAAGGCGAGGATGTCGGACAGGATGCCCGGGTCGAGGGCGAGATCGCGGTGGCTGAGCGTTTCGCTTGTCACCAGTTTGGCGCCCGGCAGGGAGGCGGCGAGATCGCGGATCAGGCCGAGGGGGGAGCTCTCGTCGGCATCCGACCCGATGACCAGGACGGAGCCTTCAAAGTCTGCGAGGGCAGCCGTGATGTCTGTTTTGGACATGGGTGCGCCTGTCTTCTCTTCGTGCAGCTCGAGCGCCCGCGTGATGACCGCGTCATCCTCGCCCCGCATGCGCTGGTAGTCGGCCCAGCCAAGCAGCGGCGGCGCGATCATGACGAGGTAGTCGGGCTCGGCACCTGCAGCGATGGCAAGCGCGGCGGCTTCGCATCCGAAGGAATGGGCGATGATCGTGTCGATAGGGCCTTCGGCAGCACAAACCGCAGCGACCGATGCGCCGGCCGTGACGGGCGTACAGGCTTCGGCTTTTGAGGCGCCGTGGCCGGGCAGGTCCATCAGCAGGATGGGGCGCGTGTTCTGGAGGAAATGCTGCGCGAAGCGGCGCCAGACGCGGTGGGTGTCGTCCCAGCCGTGCACGAACAGTGCGGCGGGTCCTGTGCCCGCGCGCCATATCGGCGTGTCGCCAAATTCGCCGGGAATGTCGCCGCGTGTGTTGGGCGGCAGGAAGTTCTGGCCCGGCGCGGCACTGGGGCTGATCGGCAGTGCACCCAGAAGGGCTTCGGCTCTGGCATCCAGATCGCTCATGACGCGCCTTCTATTTCACCTTGCTGAGGAAGTTCTTCAGCAGGGCGTGGCCGTGTTCGGTCATGATGGATTCGGGGTGGAACTGGACGCCATAGAGGGGGCGGGTCTTGTGGTGGAGCGCCATGATCTCACCGTCGTCTGTGTGGGCATCGGCGACGAGGCAGTCCGGCAGGTCACTCTCGCGGACAGAGAGCGAGTGATAGCGGACGACCGTATAGGTTTCGGGCAGGCCCTCGAACAGGTCGCCGCCAGTCTGGTGGATGTCGGACAGCTTGCCGTGGCGGATTTCCTTGGCCGTAATGACCGCGCCGCCAAAGGCCTGGCCGATGGACTGGTGACCGAGGCAGACGCCGAGGATGGGCATGTCGTCCGGCGCGGACTTGATCAGGTCGACGCAGATGCCGGCCTCGTTGGGCGTGCACGGGCCGGGCGAGAGGAGGATGCCGTCAGGCTTGAGGGCGAGGGCCTCTTCCACCGTCAGCTCATCATTGCGGATGACCTGCGTGTGGGCACCAAGCTCTTCCAGATAGTGGACGAGGTTCCAGGTGAAGCTGTCATAATTGTCGACGACGAGGATGTGCGGCTTCATTGGTCGAACTCGTAGGTGGCGGCGAGTTCGGCGGCGCGGCGGAGGGCGCCCGCCTTGTGCAGGGTCTCGTCATATTCGTATTGCGGCACGGAATCGAGCACGACCCCGCCACCGGCCTGAATGTGGAGCTGGCCGTCCTTGATGATGGCAGTGCGCAGGGCGATGCAGGTGTCGAGGTCGCCATTCCAGCCGAAATAGCCGACGGCGCCGCCATAGATGCCGCGGCTGGCGCTTTCCATCTCGTCGATGATCTGCATGGCGCGGATCTTGGGCGCGCCAGACACTGTGCCTGCCGGGAAGCCAGCGAAGAGCGCATCAACGGCGTCGAGGCCTTCGCGGAGGTTGCCTTCGACATGGGAGACGATGTGCATGACGTGGCTGTAGCGCTCGACGATGAAGCGCTCGGTGACTTCGACGCTGCCATAGGCGGCGACGCGGCCGACATCATTGCGGCCAAGATCGAGCAGCATGAGGTGTTCGGCGATCTCTTTCGGATCAGCCAGAAGGCCCTCGGCGCGGCGGGCATCCTCTGCGGCGTCACCCGAGACGGGACGCGTGCCGGCGATCGGCCGGATGGCAACGCGGCCATCGCGGACGCGCACCAGGATTTCGGGGCTGGAGCCGACGAGCCGGACCTTGCCGAGGTTCATGTGGAACATGAAGGCGGACGGGTTCAGGCGGCGCAGGGCCCGGTAGAAGCTGATCGACTTGCGGGTAAAGGGCGTCGACAGGCGCTGGCTGGGCACGACCTGGAAGATGTCGCCAGCGCGAATATAGTCGCGGCACGCCTCGACGATTTCGAAATAGCGCTCCTTGCTCGTATTGGAGGTGAGCGTCACTTCGGCAGGCTTCTGGTCCTTGGGCGGTACCACGGGCAGGCGCTCGAGGCGGGCTTCGACCTCGTCGAGCAGCGTGTTGATCGCGGCCTCGTTGCCATTGTGGACCCGGCCGATCAGCAGGATTTCCTGGTAGATATGATCGAAGACGATCACGACCTTGGGAATGACCAGCAGGGCTTCGGGCACGTCGAGCGTGTCTTCAGCGGTGATGGTGACCGGTTCGACATGCTGGATCATGTCATAGCCGACATAGCCGAAAGCGCCGGACGCCATGGGGGGCAGGGGCGTATCGGTTTCGGCGCGCGCTTCGGCCACGAAGGCGCGCAGGGCGGCCACGGGGCTCGCCTCCAGCTTCACGGCATCGCTGAAGGCCGCGTCACTGGCGGTTTCGGCCACGCCATCCTGGATGCGGAACCATTGTTCCGGCTCGAGACCGATAAAGGAATAGCGGCCGAGGCGCTGGCCGCCGGCAATGGATTCGAACAGGAAGCTGCCGGGCTGGTCGTCGCCCAGTTTCAGCATTGCGCCGACGGGCGTTTCAATATCCCCGATGCGCCTGCGAACAATCAGACGGGCCGTGCTCATTGATCGGTGGCAATCGATTTCTTGTAGGCGTCAAGCGCGCCGGGATTGGTTTTCAGCTTGATGGCGCGTTCGATCTCGGCCTGAAGCGCGACCTGCAGGTCTTCGTTCAGCGCCTGGTTCAGAGACGAGGTAGCGCGGGTGCCAAGCACTTGAAGGGCCTCATCCGAGGGCGGCGTGATCTTGTTGAGGCGCACGACCATGTACTTGTCGCCAGCCCGGCTCGGATAGGCATAGACGTCGCCTTCTGTGCCGCTGAAGATGGCGGCAATGGCGGGCGAAGGCAGGCCGCTCTGCTCGGCAGTGACGCGTGTAAGCGGCATCGGAGGGGATTCGACCGCCGAACCGGCGGCTGCAGCGGCGTCCGTCAGCGATGTCGCGCCGGACTTGATGCTGGCGACGACGTCATCCGAATAGGTTTTCATCGCCGTTGCTGCGCGCTCGGAAACCAGCGCCCGGCGGATATCTTCCTTGATCGTGTCGAACTCAGGCGTGCTGGGCGGGACGATTGTGCGGGGCGATGTCAGGTAGACAGCATCCTCACCGTCAAACCGGTTGGATACGTCGCCGGCATTGACCTGGAAGGCGCCATTGAAGGCATCCTGCGCGGCGATGAGGCCGTTCATCATGAGACCACCTTCGGTCACGCCATTGGCATCAACCGCTTCGAAACTGATGACCGGCACGCCCAGCTCGCTGGCGATCTGGGAGAGCGGGTAACCGGCGCCAATGGCGCGATCAAGCTCATCAAGTTTCTCATAGAACAGGACCTGGGCGCGTTCACGGGCGAGTTCGCCGCGGATCACGTCGGACACTGTCTCGATCGGGTAGACAGCGCCGGGCTGGACAGACACGAGGCGCGCGACCTGCCAGCGGCCGTCAACTTCGCGCGGACCGAACAAGGCGCCGCTCTGCTTGCCGGGGCCGAACATGGCATCCTGGAGAGCGGGATCCATGATGCTTTCCTTGGCGCCGGTTTTTGTCTCACTGGACAGGACGCCGGGCAGGGTGGCCGGGTCTGCGCCACCGGCGAGCAGGCCGAAGGCCGTGCGGGCCGTGTCACGGTCAGCGAAGTAAAGCTCGATATAGGTGCGCTGGTCCGGCTCGGAGAAGCGCTCGGACTTGGTCGCCTCGTAGATGGTCGCGATTTCCTGCTCGGTGACGGTGACCTTGGAGAGGAAATCGTCGGACGACATCTGCAGGAGGTCGATGGCGCGGCGTTCGGGCTGCTCCAGCGCGGCGAGGTTTGCGTCATAATAGGCGCGGATTTCCTCGTCCGTCGGCGAATCCGGCGTCGGGGCCTTGGACGCATCGAGGATGAACCAGGAGACGTCACGCGTCTCGCCAATATAGAGGGCCTGAATGCCGGCAAGGATCTGCGGCGGGAAGAGCGCAGCGGTGGCGCCTTCGCTGAGCGTCTTGAGCGCGAGGTCGTCGGAGACCTGCTGCTCATATTCTTCCTTGGTGAAGCGGTTCTGGTAGAGCACTTCACGATAGGTGTTCAGATCAAGCTCACCGGTGAGCGGGTTCTTGAAGGCGTCGACCGTTTTCAGCTGTTCGACCACGGCATCCGTGGACGGCTTGATGCCGACGGCACTGGCATAGCCGAGGCTGACAATCTTGGACTTTTCGAGCTGGAAGACCTGGTCAATGATGCCCTGCTCGACGGCTTCGGACTTGGTGATCGGCTTGTCGGCATTCGCATTGATGTTGCGCAGCAGGTTTTCGACGCGGCGGTCGAGCGTCTGGGCATCAATGCCGCGCGCGCCGGCGGCAGCGAGGTTGCTGCCGAGGCCGGAATTCACGGCTGTCCACGCCTGGTCAGCGCCCCAAAGCGCCATGCCTGCACAGATGATCATGACGACGATCTTGCCGAAGATCGAATTCATCAGGCTTTTCATCACGGCTAGCATATTTGACGCAGTCTTTCTGAGGGTTTGCGGGATGGCTCAGTGCTTGCTAGGCGACACGGCTTAGTCTTGCAAGATAGGGATGGCTGCATGTCACGGACACTGATCGCGGGAAACTGGAAAATGAACGGCCTGAGAGAGGGCCTTTCACAGATAGAGGCAGTGGCTGTTGCAGTTGGCGCCGGAAAGGATGGCGTGACCGCGCTGCTCTGCCTGCCGGCGACACTGGTGGCCCTCGGATCGGCAGCAACGGGACATTCGGCCCTGCGAATCGGCGGGGAAACCTGCCATCCGAACGAAAAAGGCGCCCATACAGGCGATATTTCGGCCGAAATGCTGGCAGATGCGGGCGCCTCCCACGTGATCGTCGGCCATTCCGAGCGCCGCGCGGACCATGGTGAAACGGACGCCGTGGTGGCCGCGCAGGCAAAAGCCGCGCTGCGGGCGGGCCTCGTTCCGATCATCTGCGTGGGGGAAAGCCTTGCGGAGCGCGAAGCCGGACGCACGCTTGAGCGGATCGAAAGCCAGCTTGCAGGCTCGATTCCGGAAGCAATTGCCGCAGGCGATTTCGTGATCGCCTATGAACCAATTTGGGCCATCGGAACCGGGAAGGTGGCCAGTATTGAACAGATTGGCGAAGTTCACGGCGCCATACGCTCCTGGCTATCCGGGCGGTTCGGGCCTGATGCGGCGGCCACATTGATTCTCTATGGCGGCAGCATGAACCCGGGCAATGCGGCCGAAATCCTTGCCGTTGCTGATGTTAATGGCGGCCTGATCGGCGGTGCGAGCTTGAAGGCCGAGGATTTCCTCTCCATTTACATGTCAGCAATTTAACCCAGACTGACGGGAGAGGCTTGGCGTTCGCCTTTATAGGCGATATGCGGGCCCCTTGATTTCAGGAAATTCGGTCCGCCATGCAGAATCTTATCCTCGTCGTCCACATCTTTGCCTGTGTCATCATGACGGGGCTTGTCCTGATCCAGAAGTCGGAAGGCGGCGGTTTGGGAATGGGCGGCGGCGGCGGTGGCAATTCGCTCATGTCGGGCCGCGGCGCAGCTGGCGCACTGGTGCGCACCACGATCATCCTTGGCGGCGTGTTCTTTGTCACGAGCCTTGCGCTGACCGCGATTGCGAACCGGGACAGTGATACGCGCTCCGAGGTCGAAAAGGCGCTTGGCGCCGACGAGACGGGCGCCCCATCGGCCCCGTCGGACCTGTTTGACCCATCGACATCGCTGCTGGACGGACAGGATGCCGGATCGGGCAACCTGTCGACACCTGAAGCGCCAGCGGATGACCTGGTCGATCCCACGGCAACAGAACCTGCTGCGCCTGCAGCAGAGGAAACCCCTGTCCCGGTTGAGCCGGAAACGGGCAATCCCCAGTAAATTTGCGGCACGGGTATTTTGCCCGCGCCAATCATCAACGAATCACGGCATCGGGATAATCCCATGATCCGCTATATTTTCATTACGGGCGGCGTGGTGTCATCCCTTGGCAAAGGGATTGCTTCCGCCGCACTCGGCGCATTGCTGCAGGCAAGGGGCTACAAGGTCCGCCTGCGCAAGCTGGACCCCTATCTCAACGTCGATCCGGGCACGATGAGCCCCCGCCAGCATGGCGAGGTCTATGTCACCGATGATGGGGCAGAGACCGATCTCGACCTTGGCCACTATGAGCGCTTTACCGGCGTCTCGGCGCGCCAGTCGGACAATATCACGACTGGGCGCATCTATCAGCGCATCATCGAGAAGGAACGGCGCGGGGATTACCTTGGCGCGACGATCCAGGTGATTCCGCACGTCACCAATGACATCAAGGAATTCGTCCTGTCCGATCCGGGCGAGGGCGTGGAATTCGTGCTGTGCGAGATTGGCGGCACGGTCGGCGACATTGAAGGCCTGCCCTTCTTCGAAGCCATTCGCCAGCTGGGCCAGGAACTTGGGCCAGAGCGCGCCTGCTTCATCCACCTGACGCTGCTGCCCTATATTCCGGCGGCCGGCGAGATGAAGACCAAGCCGACGCAGCACTCCGTCAAGGAGCTGCGCTCCATCGGTATCCAGCCGCAGATCCTGCTGTGCCGGTGTGACCGGCCGATCCCGGAAACGGAAAAGGGCAAGATTGCCAGCTTCTGTAACGTGCGCCCGTCCTCGGTGATCGAGGCGCGCGATGTGGGCCATATCTACGACGTGCCAGCGGCCTATCACGCCGAGGGCCTCGACACGGAAGTGCTGGGCCATTTCCGGATCACGGATGCGCCGGACCCTGACCTGACCTCGTGGAACAAGATCGCCAAGACGATCCGCAACCCGGATGGCGACGTGTGCATCGGCCTTGTCGGCAAGTACACGGACGTGCCGGACGCCTACAAGTCGGTCATGGAAGCGCTGGTGCATGGCGGCCTCGCCAACCAGGTGAAGGTGCAGGTCAAGCTGATCGATTCCGAGCAGTTCGATGACGAGCATGCGCCGCTGGACATTCTTGAAGGCGTTCACGGCGTGATCCTGCCGGGCGGCTTTGGCGAGCGCGGCGCGCACGGCAAGATGCGGGCGGCCCGGTTTGCGCGGGAGCGCCAGGTACCATGTTTCGGCATCTGCTACGGCATGCAGCTGTCGGTCGTGGAAGCGGCGCGCCACCTGGCGGGCATCAAGGACGCCTCGACCAGTGAATTCGGCCCGACGAAATCGCCGCTGGTTGGCCTGATGGAAGAATGGACCAAGGGCAATGAGCGCGTGGTGCGTGACGAGAACACCGACAAGGGCGGCACGATGCGCCTCGGTGCGTATCCGGCCCGCCTGAAAGAAGGCAGCAAGGTCGCCGAGATCTATGGCTCGCTGGACATCTCCGAGCGCCACCGCCACCGCTATGAAGTGAACGCCAGCTATATCAAGCAGCTGGAAAAAGCGGGCGTCCTGTTCTCGGGCATGTCGCCGGATGGCCGACTGCCGGAGATTTTCGAGCTGCCGGACCACCCGTGGTTCATCGGCGTGCAATTCCACCCGGAACTGAAGTCACGACCGTTCCAGCCGCACCCGCTGTTTGCGAGCTTTATCGGCGCGGCGGTGAAGCAGAGCCGACTGGTCTAGGCAGGGATTTCCTTGCCGGCCCAGTCGAAGCACTTGCCGGTATCGGCGGGCGCGAGGCCTTCAATCACTTTCAGGAGGTAGCCGGCCGACTGGTCCGGGCTGAACAGCTGTGCGTCGGGCACGTTTGATTGGAAGGGCTGGGAGAGGCCTGTGTCGACCGTTCCGGGATGTAGCGTGACGGCAAGGAACTGGTCATTCACGCGGGCCTGCTCGATGGCGTAGTTGCGCACCAGCATGTTGAGGGCGGCCTTGGAGGCGCGGTAAGCGTGCCAGCCGCCGAGGCGGTTATCTGTGATCGAGCCGACGCGGGCCGATAGGGCGGCGAAGACGGCGCGTCCCTTGCGGGGCATCAGCGGCAGCATGTGTTTCGCGACCAGGGCCGGGCCGAACGTATTGGCGCGGAAGACCTGTTCAAAAGCGTCCAGCGACTGGTGTCGGTAGGACTTTTCTGGCTGGAGGCCGGAGGCGTCTGAGAGGAGCCCGGTGGCGACGATGACGAGGGCGATGTCGCCTGTGCCCTTGAGCGTGGTGGCGAGGGCGACGAGATCAGATTCGCTGGTAATGTCGGCCGTGTGCGGCGTGACCTTGTCGCCTGAACCAGTGCCCGAACGCGAGACGGCGTGGACGTGGCTGATGTCCGGGCGCGCGGCGAGCTGGGCCACGAGGGCACGGCCGATGCCGCCGGATGCGCCAAAGATGACTGCCTGCATGTTGAAGCTCCTTCGGGTGAGAAGCTAAAGCGTGGGCCGCGCAAGGAAAGCGCCCAGCACAGAGGACGCCACATGCGGGGCGCATGTCGCGTGTGATCAGGGGAAAGGCGGGCGGTGTCAGGAGGAGTTGAGGTGCGGCAGGACGGCGGCGACTTCAGCCTGCACGCCCGTCAGGGTTTCCCTTTCAAGCACCGACAGGGCGCGGGAGCGGAAAGCGGGTGGCATTGCCAAGCGAACCGGGGCCGGGGCTTGCGTCTGTCCGACGCGGCGGCGCATGGCGGTGATGTAGAAGAGCGGGTTCTCGAACACGCCATTGAGGGCGCGCAGGCGCTGGATCAGCGGTTGGGCCGGGACGAGGTCTGTTTGCTGGGGCGGATAGGCGAAGGGCACTGGCGGCGGGAGTGGCAGGTCGAGATAGCGGAAGGCGGGACCCGTGGCGGGAGCCCGGCGGGGCGGGATGGCATGGCCGGTGCGCTTTGGCGGCTCGGCAATGCGGAAACGGGGTGTACAGAGAAAGCGGGAGGGGTGTGTGTCACGTTTCTGTTTGGCAACGGCTTTGGGTAATGCGGTGGATTGCGCGCGGGGTGGCAGGCCACCAAGTTCAAGCGCCATGAGGAAGAGGAGACACCGCACCAGCGGTTCGAAGCGCGCGAGTTCTGCTGCGAGGCGGGCGCGCGCCGGGCGAAGCAGGAAGGGGCGGCAGCCGGTGATCCCGCGAGCGAAGGAGCGGTGCAGCGCCTCGACCACATAGCCTGCCTGGTTCCACGAAAAGCGGAGCATGCTGGAGATCAGAGAGGTGAGCTGGTAATGCATGGCGCCAGGATAGGCGCCGCGCTTTTGCGGTGGGACAGAATATGGCTGAAGCCAGTAGCGATGGGCGCTTTCGCCGGAATTTACCGGGGAAAGCGCATCACCATTCCCGCAGGATCAGGCCTTGGAGACGGAGAACTGGCCGACATTGATGCGGCCGTCGAGGAAGCCTGCTTCGCAATAGGAAAGGTAGAAGTTCCACATGCGCTTGAAGGGCTCGTCGAAGCCGAAGGTCTGGATCTCGTCCCATTTGTCGTTGAAGGCGCGGGCCCAGTCATTGCAGGTGCGGGCATAATCCTGGCCGAAATAATGGACGCCATCGTTGCGCAGGCCGGCCCGCGCGAATTGGTCCTTGAGGGCCGTTTCGCCCGGCAGCATGCCACCCGGGAAGATGTAGCGCTGGATGAAGTCGACGCGCTTGCGATAGCTCTGGAAGAGATCGTCATCGATGGTGATGATCTGGAGCGCGGCCTTGCCACCCTGTTTGAGGCTGTCGAAGATCTTGGCGAAATAGCTCGGCCAGTAGGACTCGCCGACGGCCTCGAACATTTCGATCGAGGCGACGCCGTCATAGATGCCCTGATGGTCGCGATAGTCTTCGAGGCGGATTTCGACGCGTTCGGAGAGTCCTTCGCGCTGCATGCGCTGCATGGCGTAATCGCGCTGGGACGGAGAAATCGTGAGGCAGGTGACCTTGCTGCCACGGTGCTTGGCGGCGTATTCGGCAAAGCCGCCCCAGCCGCAGCCGATTTCGAGGATGCTGCTTGAAGGACCGGCGTCGATCCGGTCGCAAATGCCCTTGTACTTGATCTGCTGCGCCTGCTCGAGGGACTGGTTCGGGCTTTCAAAAATAGCCGAGGAATAGGTCATGCTGGGGTCGAGCCAGAGGCTGTAGAAGTCATTACCCAGATCATAATGGGCCATGATGTTGCGGCGCGCGCCGGCTTTGGAATTCCGGTTGAACAGGTGGCGCACCATATTGGCCCAACGCACGACCATGCCGCCGCGTGCGAGGCGCTGGGCGCTTTCGAAGTTCGCAGAGAAGAATTGCAGCACCTTGGTCAGGTTAGGCGTGGACCATTCGCTGTCCATATAGGCTTCAGCAAAACCGACATCGCCGCCGGCCAGGGCGCGCTTCACGAAGTTGTAGTCGTGGACGACGATCTCGGCTTCAGGGCCCGGCTCAGCGTTCTTGAAAAGGAGCTTGCGGCCATCTGGCAGCGTGAACTGGATCTTGCCGCGCTGGGTGCGCAGGACCGTGAGGGCGACCAGCCGGAACGTGGTCGGCACGCCCTTGAGGCGGCCGATGGATTGGGCGGTGGCAATTATGGGATCGCTCATGCAGCGTCTTTCTGGATCTGGGGACTGGCGCTTGCCGATTCCGTGGCGATGGTGGCGGGGTTTTCTGGAGGAGTCGGGCGGGAGCGGTATTTCGCACCGCGCAGCCAGATGAAGGCGGCCTGCCAGTGAATGGCGAGCGTGACGCCGAGCGTCGAGAATGGCCTGGCCAGCGCGAGACCAAGCAGGGCGCGGGGCGTGGCAGGCTGGCGACGGGCGCGGATATTGGCCATGTGCATGAGCGCGCCGTCCTTGAGGCTTTCCACCACGACGCCAAGGCTTTGCGCAGGCGCCCGCAAGGTGAAGCGATAGGTGCCGCTGACGTCAAAGAAGGGCGAGACGTGGAAGTATTTCTGCGCCTCATGTTGTGACCGCTCGGTGGAGACCGCCGCGACATAGGAATGGGTGTCGCCGAACGTGTTGTTCACTTCATAGATGATGCCGCGCAGCGCGCCGTCCGGTCCGTAGCCGTACCAGAGCGAGATGGGCGCGAACTTGTAGAAGAGGTGACGCGGGAAGGTGACAAGACGGATGGCACCGCCTTCAAGCGCAACACCTGCTTTTGCCAGCATATCCTCGGCCCACGGACGCAAAGGGGCATCCTGACGGGCGCCGTGGTCGCGGCGTCGGAAGGAGAAAAGCGCCGGTTTGTCGACGGAGAAAAGCGACGTCTGCGCATCGGCCTCGTCGAGGCGATCAATGTCGATATCGATCATGGCGATCTTGTAGGCAAAGCGACGCTCGAACGGCACATAGCGTGCGTGTACCGTTTGCCCCTGCCACAAATTGAGCGCTGGGGCGGTCAAACCGACACCTCTGCTGCAATTTCCATGAAGGGAGTTTTGCGCGAAGGCGCGTGAATGTCCACGTTTTTCACCTCCCACGGGACCCGGCCACCAAGTGACAGGGCGGCCGACAGGCCGGATTTGAGGCCGTCTTCATGAAAGCCGCGGCCCATCCAGGCGCCGGCGAGCCAGAGACCATTCTGGCCCTGCGTGCGATTGAGGCCACGTACCGCGGCCTCGGCCGCTCCGTCAAATTGCGGATGGTCGAACGAATATTGGTGGAACGTGAGGTCGTCGCGCGGGGCGACTTCCGGGTTCAGCGTGATGAAGAGCGGGCGCGTGTCGTCTAGGCCCTGAAGGCGGTTCATCCAGTAGGTGAGGCAGATGTCGCCATTGTCCTGCTTGATGACGTTCCAGCTGGCCCAGGCGTTGCGGCGGGTCGGCATCAGGTCCGGATCGCGGTGCAGATAGATCGTGTTGGGACGATAGTGGATCGAACGCAGGAGGAAGGCCTGATCTTCGAAACTGTCCTCGACGAGACGCAGGGCCTGGTCGGAGTGGCAGGCAAGGATGACATCATCGAAGACCTGCGTGCGCTTGTCGGCCGTCAGGACGGTAACCTTGTCGCCGAAAGGCGCGACGCGTGTGACGGGCGAATTCATGCGAACGCGCTCGCCCAGCTCGGCTGCGACGGCGCGAACATAGGTCTGGCTGCCACCCGTGACGGTGCGCCATTGCGGGCGCTCCTTGTGCATCAGGCGGTGGTTCTCGAAGAACTGGAAGAAGCTGCGCGCGGGATAGTCGAGCATGTTGGCTTCGGGTGTCGACCAGATGGCGGCGCCCATGGGGAGGATATAGTTGCAGCGGAACGGCTGGTCGAAGCCGTGCATGTCGAGCCAGGCGCCGAGCGTCGTGTCGGCAATCTTGCCGGCAGCGAATTCAGCGCGGGCGAGATCATTGAAGCGCAGAATGGTGCGCCAGAAGCGGTGGAATTTCGGGTTCAGCAGATTGCGCTTCTGGGCGAAGATGCCCCGCGCCGTGGAGGCCCATTCCCAGCCTTCGCGGTCGGATACGGCAAAGCTCATGTCCGAGGGCTGGGTGGCGACACCGAGCGCATCGAAGAAGCCGATCAGGTTCGGATAGTTGAGGCCATTGTAGACGATGAAGCCGAGATCGACAGCGGTTTCATGGCCATCATAGTCGAACACATGGGTGCAGGCGTGGCCGCCGAGGCGATCATCGGCTTCGAAGACGGTGACGTCTGCGGTGTCTTTCAGCGCGTAGGCTGCGCCGAGGCCGGAAATGCCGGATCCGATAATGGCGATACGTTTCATGCGGCGTTCCGTTTTTCCTTGAGGGTATCATAAGCGTCGAGTGCGCGCTGCCGGGCAGTTGGATGATCGACGATTGGCTTGGGATAGGTCTTGCCGAGGGTGATGCCGGCCTTCTTCAGGGTGGCGCTGTCTGCTTCCCACGGCGTGTGGAGATGCTTGTCAGGGAGGTCTGACAATTCCGGACACCAGCGGCGCACATAAGTGCCGTTGGGGTCGAACTTCTGGCCCTGCGTGATTGGATTGAAGACGCGGAAATAAGGGGCCGCATCGGCGCCGCTGCCGGCGGTCCACTGCCAGCTGGCGGGATTGGCGGCCTGGTCGGCATCGACCAGCGTGTCCCAGAACCAGTCCTCGCCGACCTGCCATGGCTGGAGCAGGTGCTTGGTGAGGAAGGAAGCAACGATCATCCGCACGCGGTTGTGCATGTAGCCTGTATGCCAGAGTTGGCGCATGCCTGCATCGACGATGGGATAGCCTGTCTTGCCGTCGCTCCATGCCTTGGCGGCGTCGGAATCCTTGCGCCAGGGCAGGGCATCGAAATCGGAATTGTAGTTTTCCGTGGCGAGGTCCGGATTGTAGTAGAGCAGGACATAAGAGAATTCGCGCCAGACCAGTTCTGACAGGAAGACCATGGCATTGGATTCGTCGAACTTGCCGGTACTGATGCCGTGCTGGACGGCGCGCCAGATCTGGGTGGGACCGATCTCGCCGAAATGGAGATGTGGCGAAAGGCGCGACGTGCCGTCTTCGAGGTCGGGCCGGTTGCGATCATCGGCATAAGTGTTGATCGGGCCTTCAAGGAAATCGGAGAGGCGCTCAATGGCGCCGGCTTCACCGGGGCTCCAGGTCTCTTCGAGCCCGCCGGACCAGTCAGGATGTGTGGGATGCAGGCCGAGGTCTTCCACCGTGACGGACTCGATGTCGGGACCGCTGAGCGATTTGGGCGCCGGAAGGGCGTCCGGCGCGCGATAGGCGGCCTTCATGGCTTTCCAGTACGGGGTGAAGACCTTGTAGGGCGTTCCGGAGCCGGTTGTGATGTCCCAAGGCTCCGTCAGCAGGCGGCCATTGAACGTCATCACGTCGATATTGTCTTGCTTCAGATTTGCCTTGAGATCGGTATCCAGCGTGCGCTCAGGGCCACCATAGCGACGGTTCCAGAAGATGGCTGTGGCGCCCGTTTCGGAAATCAGGTCGTTCAGCACGTCCTTCGCGGCGCCAGTGCGGATCGTGAGACGCCCACCGGCCTTTTCTATGTGGCGCCCATGCTCTGCCAGCGACTTGCCGAGCCACCATTTTGATGCCCCGCCACGGGCCCGCAGACCGGGGGATTCTTCGTCATGGATATAGAGGAGGACCAGCGGACGACCGGTCTTCACGGCAGCCGTGAGGGCCGGATTGTCAGCAAGTCTCAGATCTTCTCGGAACCAGACGATGGCGGGGGCAGATTTAGTCAGGGCAGGCTCCGGCTGGTTACGGGTTGTTGTATGCTTCTCTTACGCCGCTGAAGCGCATCTGGATCAGTTGATGCCACTATGGGTTTCACGCGGCGCAGTGCGGGGCTATATCCGTTTAACAAAGGGAGTCGCCACCATGGCCTCGGATTTCGGGCTTGAGCCACATTACGTTGTAATTGCAGCAGATTACGCAGCCCTTCTGGCGGACAATACCTGATGGAAACGAGCGCACTTATCGCACTGGTCCGCGCGGCGGCCGGTAAACGCGTTGTTTGCGTCGGCGATGTCATGCTCGACCGTTTTGTCTATGGCCATGTGGCCCGGATTTCGCCCGAAGCGCCGGTGCCGATCATGCGGCGGACGCGGGAAGCGGCAATGCCGGGCGGCGCGGGCAATGTGGGGCGCAACCTGTCGACGCTGGGCATGCATACTTCGCTGATCGGCGTGGTCGGCGACGATGCGGAAGGCCGGGCGCTGGCCGAGTTGCTGGGGCAGATCGAGGGCGTTGAAGCCGACCTGATCGTCATGCGCGACCGTCCGACAACGCTGAAGACCCGTTTCGTGGCGGGCGGGCAGCAATTGCTGCGTGTTGATGCCGAAGATACGAAAGCGATCGACCTCTCGACGGAGGCCGACCTTGTCGTTTCGCTGGAAGATGCGGCGAAGGATGCCAGCCTGATTATCCTGTCCGATTATGCCAAGGGCGCGGTGACGCCGGGCGTTATCGAGGCAGCGATTGCAGCGGGTCGCGCGCATGGCATTCCTGTGATTGCAGACCCGAAGGGACTCGATTTTGCACGCTATGGCGCGGTGGATGTTCTCAAGCCGAACGCTGTGGAGCTGAGCCAGGCCATGGGCCTGCCGGTGGAGACTGACCGCGACGCCGCCGAGGCGCTGGGACAGGCGCTGAGCATTTTGCCTGCGAAAGCGATTGTCGTGACACGGGCCGCCAAGGGCATGTCGTTCGCCACACAAGGCGGCGAGGTCATGCATCGCTCGGGCGAGGCGCGGGAAGTCTATGATGTGTCAGGTGCGGGCGATACGAGCATTGCGGCGCTGGCGCTTGGGCTCGCAGCAGGCGGAACACTGGAAGAGGCGGTGTCGCTGGCAATTGCGGCGTCCGGGATTGCGGTTGGCAAGTCCGGCACGGCGACAGTTGCCGCTAGCGAGCTGGAGCAGGCCCTGCAGATGGGCATGCGCAATGGCGGCGTCTCGCATGTGCCGCTGGATACATTGAAGGACCAGGTTGAAGTGTGGCGCGATGCGCACCTGACTGTCGGGTTCACCAATGGCTGTTTTGACATCCTGCATCCGGGACACCTGCGCGTGCTTGAAGAAGCGAAGGCGCGATGCGGACGCCTTGTCGTGGGGCTGAATTCCGATGCGTCGGTGAAGCGCCTCAAGGGGCCGACCCGGCCGGTGAATGATGAAGTGTCGCGTGCACGGGTGCTTTCCGGGCTGACGGCTGTGGATGCGGTGGTTGTATTTGACGAGGATACGCCGCGTGAGCTGATCGAGGCGCTGCAGCCGGACCTGCTGGTGAAGGGCGGGGACTATTCCATCGATACAATCGTTGGGGCCGATATCGTGCTGGCGCGGGGCGGGACGGTGCACATCGTGCCGCTGGTGGATGGCCAGTCGACAACGGCGGCCATCGCACGTGCGAATGCGCAAGCCGAATGAGCGAGACAGCCGCCAGCACCGCCGGACAATTGATGCGCCAGTATGGCGAGGATGCCGCCGTGATCGCAACACTGCGGGCGGCGGAAGTGGCCGCGCAGGGCGATGTCGAAGCGCTGGCGCATTGGGATGCCGTGATTGCCCTGATCGAGGGAACCGACATGGGGCCGTCAAGCTGACACGTTCGCGCGGTATGTGAGGCAACTCGCGGGGCAGATACGCGTATGACCCTCACCTCTGACAGCGGGATACATGAATGCAGGCCTTTTTGACCGATCACTCCGCGCTGATTTCTCTTTCCATTCTCGTGCTGATGTTTATCGGCTTTTTCCTAGAGCGGCTGCCAGCCGCGGCGATGGCCATTGTCGGGGCAGGCGTCTTCCTGATGCTGGGCTACCTTGATGAGGCAGGGGCGCTTTCGGCCTTCTCCAACAGCGCGCCGATCACCATTGGTGCCATGTTCATTCTCGCGGCCTCGCTGCGCCGGACGGGCGTGCTGGACGCGATGGCCGCTTCGGTGCTGCAGGTTGCGGACAAGTCAGCTGTCGGGGCCCTGTTGCTGCTCGGCGCGATTGTATCGGTTGCCTCAGCCTTCGTGAACAATACGGCGGTGGTGGTCATCCTGCTGCCCATCGTTATCGAGCTGTCGCAGCGGCTGAAGATTTCCGAGAAGAAGCTGCTGATCCCCTTGTCATATATCTCGATCCTTGCGGGCACCTGTACGCTGATCGGTACGTCGACCAACCTGCTCGTGGCAGGCGTGGCGCAGGACAATGGGCTGGCACCATTCGGCATTTTCGAAATCACGCCGATTGGCCTTGTGACGTTTGCCTCCGGCATTGTCATTCTCCTGGGACTTGGCTGGCTGCTCCTGCCGCGATCAGAGGGGGATGTTGCCCGGCCGGCGCTGGATTCCTCCTACCTTACCGATGTCTATGTGCGCGAAGATTCCCCGGCGCTCGGCAAACGGCTCGGGGATGTGCCGGAGCTGGCGAAGAAGGGAATCAACGTCATCTCCTTATTCCCAGGTAATCGGCGGATCGCCGTGGCGGATGAAGAGTCCACGCTGAAGGCGGGTGACCGGATTACGCTGCGCGCAGACCTGCAGGAATTGCTGACAATGGTGGATTCGGGCCTGTTCCGCATCGGCATCAAGCTGCGGCAGCTGGAAGGCGGGGCAGAGGAGCATGCGCAGGCCACCGTGACGCCGAATGATCCCAATATCGGGCGCCGAATATCCGAGATGACCTACCTGTCGCGGCATGCGGTGACGGTGAGGGGGCTGACACGCTTTGGCAGCCTGCCGGGGCCGGACCTGGCCAGCGCGCGCGTCAAAGCCGGTGACCGGATGATCATCGACGGCACGCCGGGAGAGCTGCGCGACCTTGCGGCTTCTGGCGCACTGGTTGTGGACACTTCGCTCAAGGTGGAGCCGTTCCGCCGCAAGCGGGGGCCGCTGGCGATCGCCATCCTTGTCGCGGTGATCCTGACGTCGGCCGTGTTTGGCGTGCCGTTGGTGATCACGTCACTGATCGGCGTCGGCGCGGTGCTGGCCTTCGGATGCCTGACTCTGAATGATGCCTTCGAGGCGATGGATGCCGGTGTGCTGGCGCTGATCATTGCCATGCTGATGGTGGGCGCTGGTCTTCAATCGGCGGGTGGTGTCGAGGCGCTGGTCAGCGTGTTGCAGCCTGTGCTGGTGACGGCGTCGCCCTTCTGGCTAGTGTTGATGGTCTACCTGCTGACCTCGGTGCTGACGGAAGTGGTGACGAATGCGGCGGTGGCGGTGATCATGACGCCGCTGGTAATCGCGATTGGCACGCAGCTGGGCATTGATCCGCGCGCGCTGGTGGTTGCGGTAATGTTCGGGGCGAGCGCGAGCTTTGCCTCGCCCATCGGCTATCAGACGAACACGATTGTCCATGCGGCGGGCAATTACAGGTTCTCGGACTTCCTGAAGATCGGCGTGCCCATGAACCTGATCGTAGGTGTCGCGACGAGTATCGCGATCTACTTCTTCTACCTGGCTTGAAGAGCGCGCGAGGGCGAGGCCTAGTTGGCGACGCCCTTTTTCAGCTCATAAGTGCCCCGGCCTGTCAGCGTGAACCATTCGTGGATTTCGGGATGGGTCAGCGGTGTCGAAGAATCGTCGGCCAGAAGGTTCTGCTCGGAGACATAGGCGACGTAATGGGTGCGCTCATTCTCGGCAAAGAGGTGGTAGAAGGGCTGGTCCTTGCGGGGGCGGACTTCTTCGGGGATCGACTCATACCATTCCGCTGTATTGGCGAATTGGGGGTCCACATCGAAGATTACGCCCCTAAAGGGAAACATGCGATGGCGGACCACCTGGCCTATCTGGAACTTGGCATTGTGCCTGGATATGGCGTTGTATCTACGATTTCCGTCAATCGGATTGATCAATAGGAGAGGTTTTGTCTGCGCTTTCCTGCGCCGACGCCTGAATGGGCTTTTCAACCACGAGAAGAAGTTTGGTCCACTAGCCATTTCCCGCTCCTGTGATAACAATGCCCTAAGTCATCAATTTGGGCCACACCATGGCTGATAAAAAAGCGCCCGGCACCCGCGAAAAGCGAGGCGCCCAGCGCAACGGAAAGACGGCACCGCTTTTTGCGGCCGTCGACCTTGGAACAAATAACTGCCGCCTGCTGGTCGCTGAACCACGGGGGAAGACGTTTCGCGTGGTCGATTCGCATTCCCAGATCGCACGGCTGGGGGAGGGGCTGCACGAGACGGGGCGCCTGTCTGACGCCGCCATTGATCGCGCAATCGATGCCCTGCAGAATATCCGCAAGAAGCTGAAGCAGCATGGCGTAGGCCGGGTGCGCTGTATCGCGACCGAGGCGTGCCGCAAGGCGGCCAATGGCGCCGACTTCATTCGCCGGGTGCATGAAGAGACGGGCCTGACATTCAAGATCATCGGCGCGAAGGAAGAGGCACGTCTGGCAACGATTGGCTGCCATGACCTGATCGAGCCCAACGCCGCCTCCGTGCTCGTGGTCGATATCGGCGGTGGCTCAACAGAGCTGTCATGGGTCGATGCCCGCGCCGCGCGCGAGAATGGCTTCAAGGGCCTGCTGGAGCGCGCGCCGATCCTCGACTGGACGAGCCTGCCTCTGGGCGTTGTTACGCTGTCGGAAGCCTTTTCGCATCTGGACGAAGTGGAAGCCTATCCGCTCATGCTCGACCATGCGCGCCAGACGATCGCCAGCTGGCCTGGCATTGCGGCTGTGCGCGAGGCGATGGCCGATTCGCAAGCCCACATGATTGGTACGTCCGGCACGGTGACCTGCCTAGCCGGCGTGCACCTGAAGCTTGACCGCTATCGCCGTGACAAGGTGGACGGGACATGGCTGAGTCAGGAGCAGGGCCTTGCGGCAATCAAGCTGCTGCGGGATGTCGGCATGGAAGGTCGCATGAAATTGCCGACTATTGGCGATGAGCGTGCCGGGCTGATGTTGTCCGGCTGTGCGATTGTCGATGCGGTGTGGGAGGCCTTTCCGGCGGGCCGCCTGCGTGTTGCAGACAGGGGCCTGCGTGAGGGCCTGTTGCTGTCCATGATGTATGGGCCCAAGAAGCCGAAACCGCGCCGGCGCGGACGGCGGGGGCGCAAGCCTTCACAAGCACAGACCGGCGGCGATGATCAGAAGGGCACACAAGATGGCGGATGAAGAGAAGCGCCGCTGGAAGGGACCGACCGGCAAGGAAGGGTCTTCCGGACGCCAGACAGGCGAGCGCAAGATACATGCCCACCATGCCAAGAGCGACAGTTCGAAGAAGTGGCTCGAGCGTCAGCTGTCGGACCCCTATGTGCGCAAAGCCAAGGATGAAGGCTTCCGCGCGCGGGCGGCTTACAAGCTGCTGGAAATCGACACGAAGATCGGCCTTCTGAAACGCGGTCAGCGCATTGTCGACCTTGGCTGTGCGCCGGGCGGCTGGTTGCAGGTTGCTGTGGCGAAGGGCGCGCTGGAAGTGGTTGGGATTGATCTCCTGTCGGTCGATCCGGTCGAGGGCGCGCATATCATTCAGGGGGACGTCAACGAGCCTGACGATGTGGCGCGCATGCTGAAAGGCCTGACCGGCAAGCCCGATTTGGTGCTGTCAGACATGGCGGCGAACACAACGGGTCACAAGCAGACGGACCATTTGCGAACGGTGGCGCTGGTCGAGATGGCTGCGGCGTTTGCCGTCGAGCATCTGGCGCCGGGCGGATCGTTCTGTTCGAAAGTGTTTCAGGGGGGAACGACGAAGGATGTGCTCGATATCCTGAAGTCGAACTTCAAGACCGTGAAGCACATAAAGCCGCCCGCAAGTCGTGCGGGCAGCCCTGAGATTTTTGTGATTGCCAAAGGCTTTCGCGGCTAGGCCGAACGTCAGCCTTCGTATTTGAAGCCGAGTTCGATCGTGACCTGGTAGTATTTGACCTTGCCATTTTCGATGAAGCCACGGGTCGATGTGACATCGAACCAGTCGAGGCTGCGCAGGGTCTTGCTGGCCGTGGCCAGGGCGCCGTCAATTGCGTCTTCGATGGATGTTTTCGATGTGCCAACGATCTTGGTGATGGCGTAGGTGTCTGCTGACATGGTGGTCCTCCTTGTTGTGGAGACCAACGGCCCAAGCAGAAGGAACGTTCCCTAAGTTTCGGGATCTAGGCGTTAGAGACGCAGATCGACCGTGTGATAGAGTTCCGATTTGCGACCGGAGCAGGCAGCCGCGAAGTAGCGGTCCTCTTCGAGTGTGCCGCGCTCTTTCGCGTAACCAAGGTCAAGCGTGACCTGGTAGTGCGAGACGTTGCCGTTGCTAAGGTAGCCACGCGCGGTCACGACGTCGAACCAGTCGGGCTCGCTGAAGCGCTGGCGGGCAACGCTGAGGGCGCGCGAAATAGCATCATCGACTGAAACGTCGGAGGTGCCTGTAATCTGGCGGGTGGTGTAGTTTTGCGATGCCATACAAGTCTCCTTTCAGTTCCGTTACGCATTAATCCCTCCAGTGATCATATGCATTGCCCATGCCAATCGTTCCATTTGGGTGTGTCTTGAAGTCGTTAACCAACAGAGCCACAGTCGCATCTGTAAAAAAGGGAGAGCAGTATGAAAGCCAAGGGTGGGTGCTATTGCGGCGCGGTACGCTATGAGGTTGATGGCAATACAATTTTTAATGGGCAATGCCATTGCCGAGAGTGCCAATATTACTCAGGCGGACAGCCCAACATGGTGTTCGGTGTGGCGGGCGAGGCGTTCAAGCTGACCGCCGGCAAGCCGGCTACCTTCTCCCGAAGCGACCTTGAGGCGCCGGTGACGCGCTCCTTCTGCGGGACCTGTGGGACGCCTTTGTGGTCGGAGAGCCCCTATATGCCGGGCGCCTACCTGCTAAAAGCGGGCACGCTCGACAATCCGGCGGAGTTCGGGATGGCAACGATGGCCATCTACATGTGCGACGCCCAGCCCTTCCATGCCAAACCCGAGGGCATTCCCGTGTTTGACAAGGCCCCGGGCCAATGAGGGCGCTGCTGGCGGCGGCGTCCGCGCTGATCGTGCTGGGCGCCTGTACGGGCATGGGCAGACCGGATGTGGAGGAGACACCCGACACGTCGACAGTGACAGCGGCGACTGGGCACGAGAAGATCCGGTTCGAGCGCAAGCGGGCCACGAAAGCTGAGCGCGCGAGATGCGAAGCGGCTGGCGGCGTTGTCGGTCCGGGCGGCATGCTGGGCTATGACCAGTGCGTCCAGCCCTATGCGGATGCCGGCAAGGCCTGCAAGGACGCGGAGGATTGCGAGGGGCGCTGCCTGCTCTCTGCCGACTCGGGTGATGACATGGGCCACCAAACCGAGGATGGCATATGCCAGGCCGATGACAGCCTGTTCGGTTGCTATACCGCGGTCAATGACGGGATGGCTGAGTACGCGATCTGTGTGGACTAAGGCCGAACCCTTCGGACTGGCGAACGAAACCGGATGTCACAAACATGTGCTTCTGGTGTGCGGGGAATTCACAGAGGGGACTTCACAAGACCCTGCGACTCCCTTACTAGGCCAAAAAGGGAGCTCCCCACATGAAAATCCGACAAGCCATTACCTTCGACGACGTGCTTCTCCAGCCCGGCGCGAGCGAGGTTTTACCTGCTGATGTGAACGTCTCGACGTTCCTGACCAAGTCCATCAGCCTCAATATCCCCCTGATTTCTGCCGCGATGGACACCGTCACCGAGGCGCGCCTTGCCATTGCGATGGCGCAATCGGGCGGCATCGGCGTCATTCACCGTAACCTCTCGATCGAGGAACAGGCCGGCGAAGTGGCCATGGTGAAGAAATACGAGAGCGGCGTGGTGATGAACCCCGTGACGATCTCGCCGACGGCGACCCTTGGGGACCTGCGCGAGTTGAAGAAGCGGACCGGCTTTTCCGGCATCCCGGTTGTCGAGAAGAACGGCAAGGTTGTCGGCATTATCACGAACCGCGACACGCGCTTTGCGGAAGACCTGAACGAGACGGTCGCGAGCCTGATGACGCGCGAGATTGTCACCGTGAAGATGGATACGGAGCCGTCGGAATCGCGCGCGCTGCTGCACAAGCACCGGATCGAGCGCCTGCTGATCGTCGACAATGACGGACGCTGCATTGGCCTGCTGACGGTCAAGGACATGGACAAGGCGGCGGTGAACCCCAACGCGGCCAAGGATGCGGCGGGTCGCCTGCGCGTCGCAGCCGCCTCGACCGTGGGCGATGCGGGCTATGAGCGCACGATGGCGCTGATCGAGGCGGGCGTCGACGCGGTGGTGATCGATACGGCGCATGGCCATTCGATCAGCGTGGCGGACGCTGTGCGCCGGGCGAAGAAGATTTCAAACTCGGTGCAGATCATTGCCGGGAACGTGGCAACAGCCGAAGCAACCAAGGCCCTGATCGACGCGGGCGCGGACGCCGTTAAGGTCGGCATCGGCCCGGGCTCGATCTGCACGACGCGGATCGTGGCGGGCGTAGGCGTGCCGCAGCTGACGGCGATTGAGCAGTGCGCGAACATTGGCGCGAAGACGGGCATTCCGATCATCGCGGACGGCGGCATCAAGTTCTCGGGCGACTTTGCCAAGGCGCTGGCCGCTGGTGCGGCGACAGCGATGATGGGCAGCATGTTTGCCGGCACCGAAGAAGCGCCGGGCGAAGTGTTCCTCTACCAGGGACGCAGCTACAAGGCGTATCGCGGCATGGGCAGCCTCGGCGCGATGGCGCGCGGATCGGCAGACCGGTACTTCCAGAAAGATGCCGCCGCCGAGAAACTGGTACCGGAAGGCATCGAGGGCCAGGTGCCGTTCAAGGGACCGATCGGACCAATCCTGCACCAGATGGTCGGCGGCCTGCGCGCAGCCATGGGCTATGTCGGCGCCAAGGATATCGACGAGCTGCACAAGAAGGCCGAGTTCGTTCAGATCACCGGCGCGGGCCTCTCGGAGAGCCATGTGCACGACGTGATGATGACGCGCGAAGCACCGAACTATTCGGTGAGCCGGGGGTAGGGGATTCGAGACCTAGATCGACCACCAATGGTAGAATGCCCACGCTTCAATCCGAAAGCAAATCGTATTCGGCAACTAAAGTGGCATCTGCCCCTTCTCTGGCTTGGTTTCCTATAAACTGTATTTCCAAATTGGTTGGCTGACCCGCAGTTCTCAAAATACGATACCTGTCATCTTTGAATGTATCCCCGTTTTTGTTGACGGTAGCTGTTTCGTTCACAACAATGCTGTGGTTGTCTAAGAGAGTTTGGAGAACCTGTCCGCCGCTCAGAAGTCGTCTAAGATTGATAGGATATTTATCGGTTCGCGAACAATAGGGCTGCATTTTCAGTTCACATCGAAAAGTACGTGCTTTCTGATTTACTTTGAGCTGGAGGTCGCACCTGTTGGATCGTGTGTGAGCAAAGACAGCCGTCCATTGTGGTGCGGGCCTTACGATCTGTTCGTGCGTCATGGACCAACCGAGGTAAGTCCATTCAATCTTTTGGGCACGAGCGTAGATTTCCTCAGCAGATTGCGGATAACCATCCAGGCAAAGATCCCAGAACATTTCTGCGATTTGGTCTTCGCGAGTAGGTTCAAATGTTGCCGCAAGGTATTCAGTTACTGAAAGAGGAAGGTACGTGGGGGGCATACTCACTTGCACGAGAACCGAAAATGACCCGCGCTTTACAGATTGAGTAATGACCAAATGGCCAATGCCCTCTTTTTTGAATGGAAAGCTGAACGTCGCTTCGTTTTTTTTGCCATCTTCAATCACCCCCGTGGGTTGCATGCGCGCTTGATGATCTTCCAACGCACTGACAACAGCCGTCCACTGCAGGTCTTTAGGAAGCATACTTATTGAACAATTGAGCTTCCAGAAGCCAAGCTCCACATCTTTCGAATCATAAAACGTCCACTCTCTCTTGAGCTCAGGCGTGCTGCTTCGACCCGGTGGTCCGCGGTAAGCGTCCAAATTGACCCAATGTTCGGACTTTTGGTTAAGACTGATGTTCTCGTATGACTGTGTCCAGCCGAGCTTGGAAAGACTTGCTGCCGTTATTTCATATTCGTTCGGCTCCACCAGACAGCCATCCAGTAAGGTTTCAAAAACCATTTGGGCGTCCGGATTTCCTAAATCAGGGCGTGATTTTTGATCGCAGGATGCTAGCATCAGCAGCCCCAGTACTGACAGCAGCGCGCAATTGAAATTTGATACTTTTGCACCCATAAAGCAGATTCCCAGCAGACATTGTTGCCAGAGGATGTCCGCTTCACGTTAAAGTAGTATTTATCGGCGATGCTTATTCTAGAAAACTGTTGGCATGGCCTACGGACGTCGTCCTTCGACTTCGCTCAGGATGAGGGCTTGGGAGAGCATGATCGCGTTGCGCGTTACACTTGGCCATCGGGGGTGACGCGTGTGGAGGTTACGCGCGCGGCTTGCGCCACATGGCTTGCAGCGGTGGGGCGCCGGGGCCGACTTCGATATATTTCATGTGTTCGAAGCCGTGGCTCATGTAGAAGCCGGTATTGTCGGGGTTCGAGTTTTCGAGATAGGCGGGCAGGCCGTCGCGGTCGCAGGCTTCCAGCATCGGGCGGATGAGCGCCTTGCCGAGGCCTTTGCCGCGCGCGGCCTTCCGTGTGCCGATGGAGAAGAGGTACATGTGGGGTTCGTGCGGGTGGTTGGCATCCATGACTTCGCCGGCCTTGAGGGCGCGCTGGATCGCGCCTTTCCTGCCCCAGCGCATAAGGCCCGCGACGAGTGAGAGCATGGCCAGGGGCGGCGGGTTGCGGTTGGCATCTGCCCGGGACCACATGGTCGCGCCGCCATCGCCCGCAAGGTAGCAGAGGCCGTTCTTCAGGTAGATATCGCGGGCCAGGACCGTGAAAGTGCTCTTGATGGCGCGGTTGCTGCCGAAGATCCACTTGTTGACCGGATCGTCGAAAAAAGCCTCCGCTGTGATGTCGCCCACCTGGCGCCAGTCAGCTTGTGTTGCGGCACGCACATTGTTCGGAAGTTCGATTTTCATGTGTCTCCACCTATTTGCTTGCGTGAGTATAGCAAGAAAAGTAGCGACGACTAGTTTCCTTGTTTGCGCGCGCGACGAAGGCTTTCAGAACAAATGTGGTCGAAGGCGGGACATTGCGAGCGGGCGCCCTAGGTGAAGGCTCGTAGCAGGGAGAGGAGCATCGCATGACCCAACGCGTAGCTATCGTCGGCGCCGGTCTGGCCGGCCTGACCGCAGCGCGGGACCTCAGTGAGGCCGGTGTGAACCTGGCTGTTTTCGAGAAGAGCCGCGGGCTGGGCGGGCGGCTGGCCACGCGCAGGACCGATCTCGGCCCGATTGACCATGGCGCACCGGGTGTACCGGTTGATGTGGCGCTGGCTGCTGGCGGGAGCATCTGGTCAGAGGGACCGCTTGATGCGCGCGGCATTGGCATTCCGGGCATGAGCACATTGGCGCGCCATCTGGGGCAGGGGCTGAATGTGCAGCGCGAGATTACGATTACGGATGTGGCCGGGACGGATGATGGGTTCTGCCTGAACGATGCGGATGGTGGGGCACATGCGGGTTTTGATGCAGTGATCCTTGCCGTTCCGGCGCCGCAGGCCGCAGCCTTGCTGGCGCGTGAGAAGGGAATGGCTGAGGCCATCGCCAATGTTCGCATGACGCCCTTGTGGACCCTCTTGCTGGGCTTTGATGCGCCGAGCGGCTTGTCACAAGACGTGCTGACGCTCGCTGAGCCCCTGGCGCTGGCCATTCCGATGCTGTCCAAGCCGGGACAGATCGCGACGGAGCGGTGGAGCATCCATACCTCGACCGCGTGGTCGGTCGCGCATCTTGAGCTGGAAAAGGAAGAGGCGGCGGACCGTTTGCTGAAGGCCTTCATGGCGGCGACGGGACTTGTGGGCGAACCAGACTATGCGGCGGCGCATCGCTGGCGGTATGCGCGGGTTGAGCAGCCGCTGGGCCAGCCTTTTGTCGGCAATGGTGCGGGCACACTGCTGGCAGGCGGAGACTGGGCGTTGGGGTCGCTGGCGTCTGACGCGGTGGCGAGCGGGCATGCGATGGCGCGGCGCGTGCTGGAAAACATCCGGGGCTGAGGCGGTCAGGCCGTTGGTACGGAAAGACCGTCAAGTATGACGATGTGGGCCCTTGCGCCCTTGAGCCGGTGGGGGAGGATGGCCTGGTATTCGGGGCAGTTGTACCATGCGAGGGCCATGTCCCTGTCAGGAAACGCGGCCAATACGGTGCGCGTGCAGGCCCAGTCGCCTTCGAGAACGTGGGGCGCTTCATCGACAGAGAGCATCTTGCCGTCGAAGAGATTGAACACCGGCATGAAGCCCTGCTCGTACTTTGCATAGCTGTCACGGTCGGAAATCGTGATCTGGGCGACGATATAGACGGTCATGATGGCCCCTCCTGCCTGAATGACCCTATCTAAGAATGCAGACATTCCAGTGTCTATTGGTTTCCTTGGAGGGAAAGCGCGCGTAAAGCGTCCGTCAGATCAAGAACGAGGTAGAATAATGCGCAACGGCGGCAAGATTTCGGCGGCAATTGTCGTCCTGACGGACATCCTGGAGCGGCACCAGCCGGTCAAGACGGCCATGCGCGACTGGGGCAAGAGCGCCCGCTATGCTGGCAGCAAGGACCGGGCCTGGGTCTCAGGCCTCGTGCTGGACGCCCTGCGCAAGAAGAATTCCCTGGCCTACCGGATGGGCGACGACCACCCGCGGGCGCTCGTCCTCGGCGCGCTCGCCTTTGCCTGGGGCTGGGATATGGACCAGATCGAGGCCGCCATGGGCGACGAGCACGGGCCGGACGCCGTGACACCGGAGGAGCGGGCGCGACTGGTCAGCCCGGCAGACCCGGATGCGCCGGCGCATGTAGAGGGCGATTTCCCCGAATGGATGGCGCCGATGATGGACCGCGTGTTCGGCGCTGATGCGGTCGCTGAGACGGAGGCGATGGCCATGCGGGCCGACGTAGACCTCAGGATCAACACGCTGAAGGTCGACGCCGAGAAGGCGGCCTTCCCGCTGAAGAGCGCCAATGCCGAGCCTTCGCGCTTGCTGCACAATGCGTTTCATATCCCGGCGAAGGACCCGAGCGAACGCGAAGCCAGCCTCGAGAGCATTCCGGCCTATTCCAAGGGCTGGGTCGAAGTGCAGGATGCCGGCAGCCAGATCGCGGCGGCGGCAGCAAATGCCCAGCCCGGCGAACAGGTGCTGGACTATTGTTCCGGCGGCGGCGGCAAGACGATTGCGCTGGCAGCCCAGATGAAGGGCAAGGGCCAGATCTTTGCCTATGACATTGACGGCAAGCGCCTCAGCGCGCTGATCCCGCGCCTGAAACGGTCCGGCGCCACGAATGTGCAGCTGGTCCATCCGAGCGAGCCGGTGCAGCTGGACACGCTGACGGGGCTGATGGACTGCGTGTTCGTCGATGCACCGTGTACGGGAACGGGCACATGGCGCCGTCGTCCGGATTCCAAGTGGCGCATCAAGCAGGGCCAGCTGGAAAAGCGGATGTCCGAGCAGACCGACATCCTCGCCAGCGCGGCGGCTTACGTGAAACCGGGCGGGCGGATGGTCTACGCCACCTGCTCGTTCCTGATGGAAGAGGACGAGGACCGCGTGGCGGAGTTCCTCGAAGCGCATCCAGAGTTCACCGAGGAAGACGCGGCGGCGGCGGCGATTGCGTCCGGGCTGCTGACGGATGAGGGCGCGAACGTGGTGCAGCGTTTCCGGATGCCTACGGGCAGCGTGCGCCTGACCCCGCGCCGGGCAGGGACGGACGGGTTCTTCTTCGCCGTGCTTCGCCGCGCGGGATGACAGTCGTCCTGGCCCTCACGCTGTTCCCATTCGCGTTTGGCGCGATGTGGTGCGGCGTGATGTGGCTGCTCGGCCGGATCTCCGGCTGGCACGCGCTGAGCGGGCATTATGCCTATCGCGGCGAGATTCGTGGAGTTTCGCGGGGGTTCCAGAGTGCGATGATGGGCTATTCGCGTTGGCGGCTGGTTCGCTACCGAGCCTGCCTTGGCGTGACGGTGGACAGCGGGATGCTCATCCTGAGGCCGTGGTTCATCTTCAGCCTGTTCCATCCTCCATTGGGCATTCCACTGGATGCGCTGGTGCGCGCGGAACGGACATTCCTTTTCTGGACATTCTGCGAGCTGAGGGCGGCGCCTGAGCCGCACGTCCGGATACTTGTATCCCTGAAGCTGGCCCGGTGGATTGAAAGCAGCGCGGGCACGCAGATCAGCTCGGCACAGGCGCGTGAGTTCTAATTGCCGCTGACGACAGACTGGCCGGAATAGTCTGCAATGGCGCCCAGCAGTCTTGTGACTTCTGTGCGTTCCTGCAGGGTGAGTTCAGGTCTCCAGATGTCGAACAGGAGGACAACGCGGGTCTCGCTCGCCTCATTCTTTGCCTCGTGCTCGATGCTGTCGTCAAAGATGACCAGTTCGCCTTCCTTCCACTGATGCGTCCGGTTGCCAACGCGTAGCCAGGCAGGGCCGGGCACAAGGAGGGGAAGGTGGCAGATGAGGCGCGTGTTGATCAGGCCGTGATGGGGCGGGATGTGCGCGCCCGGTTTCAGCAGGGAGAATAGAACTGACGGCGCCTGGCCGGGCAGGTAGTCGAGCGGCAAATCCGCAATGGCAGCCGCCGTGACCGGGCAGCGAGCGCAGTTTTCCTCGACACGCGCACCGTCTTTCCAAAGGTAGAAGGCCCCCCAGTCATCATTTCCAACCAGGTCGTGGCTTTTGACATGTGGCTGGCTTTCGTTGCGCTCGAGATACGGCCGGAAGGACACATGGTCGGCGAGGACGGCGCGCAGTTCCTCTTGGATGGCAGGCGTTTTCGCTTCGAGAGCAGGAGCCCAGTCAAAGGCCAGACGATCATAGAACTGGATTTGGGGTAGTTCAGGGAAGTAATAACGCGTCGGCTGTTGCAGATTGATGCCGGACTTACCCAGCAGGATGTCCACAGACTGATCGAAACGGGACGAGCGGGCAGCCGGTGGCAGTTCAGCGGCGATGAAGGCCTCGTACTGGCTGGCATATTCGCCAAGACGCGCAGCGGCGCGTTGGAGTCCAGGCTTGAAGACATCTGGAACAAGCTCTGCCTGCATTTGCACGACCTGCATGGCGCCGCCATAAGCGCGGCTCGCATCCTGCGTCTTGCCGGCAGCATGCTGTACATCGCCTAGCAGCAATAGAGCCCCCAGGTCTCGGGGTGTCTGCCGCAATACAAATAGCAGGTCCGTCTCCGCGTCTGCGAGCCGGCCAGCGCGCGCATGTTCGAAGGCAGATTGCTTGCGGGCATCAAGTGTCGAGGCAATGGTCATGCTTCGACATGGCCGAAAGCTGGCGCCAAGGTCAATATCTGCGGGAAAAAGGCAGGGCCCGTAGCGCGTGCAAACAGGTCACGAGTCGTGTATGTTTCCGCCGTGACCCATGACGAAGGGTCAGCCTGCTGAGGGGACCAGCATGAGCTATCAATTGACGAAAAAGGAGGTGCTTTTCCGGCAGCGCCTGTTGAAAGCATCGGGGTTTGACCCGCAGGGGCTGGATGGGGTCTGGGGCGCAAAGACGACGGCAGCTGACGACGCTTTCATGGCTGCCAGTGGCGCCCTGCAGCTTGAGTTGGGCGCGTTCGATGTCCGCTCGGAGGGCCATATCGTCGGCTTGCACATCAGGTCGCAAAGGCTCGCGCGGGAATTCCTGACAAAAGCGGCGGCATTTCCGTATGTCGCCAAGATCATATCGGGCACGCGGACCTATGCGGAACAGGACGATCTTTATGCCAAGGGCCGCTGGGGCGGGCCACCTGGACCCAAAGTAACATGGGCCAAGGGCGGCGAGAGCAACCATAATTTCGGAATTGCGTGGGATGTCGCCCTGTTTGACGGCGGGCGATACATGAATGGTGCCGAAGAGATCGATGCCCCGGCGTATCGCGACCTGGCGGGGCACGCCATGGTTCCCGGCCTTGAATGGGGCGGCGCCTGGCGCAAATCCGATCCGCCGCATTACCAGGTCGCCAGCGAGTATGCGCGCATATCGGACGTGCGAAAGCGTTTTGAGACGGGCGAGCCTTACGTCTGAGAGCGGAATTTGCTGCTTTGCAGGAACGAGAGGCTTGCCCGGAAGGGCGGGACTCAGCTAAACGGCGCCATGACAGAGCAAAGACACGAACGCGCCCTCATCGTCGACTTCGGCAGCCAGGTGACGCAACTGATCGCCCGGCGCCTGCGCGAGAGCGGCGTCTATTGTGAAATCCATCCTTTCAACAAAGTCGACAAGGCTTTTGTCGAGACCTACGGCCCACAGGCCGTAATCCTGTCGGGCGGGCCTTCCAGCGTCTATTGGGACGATGCCCCGATGGCCGACATGGCGATCTTCGAGGCAGGTATCCCTGTTCTGGGCATCTGTTACGGCCAGCAGGTGATGATGCACCAGCTGGGCGGACGGGTCGAAGGCGGCACGAGCCGCGAGTTCGGCCGCGCCTATATCGAGAAAGTGGTCGAAGACCCGTTCCTCGAAGGCCTGCTGGAAAGTGGTGAGCATGAGCAGGTCTGGATGAGCCATGGTGACCATGTCGCCGAAATGGCGCCGGGCTTTGGCGTGATCGCGAAATCGCCGGGCGCGCCCTATGCAATCATCGCGGACCCTGAGCGGAATTTCTACGGCACCCAGTTCCACCCGGAAGTCGTGCACACGACCCACGGCCGCCAGATCCTTCGCAACTTCACGCATGGCGTCGCCGGCATGAAAGGCGACTGGACGATGGCCGCCTACAGGGCCGAGGCGATCGAGAAGATTCGCGCGCAAGTCGGCAAGGGCCGGGTTATCTGTGGCCTGTCGGGCGGTGTCGATTCATCCGTGGCAGCGGTGCTGATCCATGAGGCCATAGGCGAGCAACTAACGTGCGTCTATGTCGACCATGGCTTGATGCGCCATGGCGAGAGTGAGCAGGTCGTGAGCCTGTTCCGCGAGCATTATAATATTCCGCTGGTGCACGTCGATGCATCGGAGCTGTTCCTCGGCAAGCTGGCCGGCGTGTCTGACCCCGAAAAGAAGCGCAAGATCATCGGCGGCCTGTTCATTGATGTGTTTGACGAAGAAGCGAAGAAGATCGGCGGCGCCGATTTCCTGGCGCAAGGCACGCTGTATCCGGACGTGATCGAAAGCGTGTCGGCCCTTGGCGGCCCCAGCGTGACGATCAAGAGCCACCACAATGTGGGCGGCCTGCCGGAACGCATGAACATGAAATTGGTCGAGCCGCTGCGTGAGCTGTTCAAGGACGAAGTGCGCGCCCTTGGCCGCGAGCTTGGCCTGCCGGAAAGCTTTATCGGTCGCCACCCGTTCCCGGGGCCGGGCCTCGCCATCCGCATACCTGGCGAGATCACGCGCGAGAAGGCGGACACGCTGCGCAAGGCGGACCTCATCTATATCGACGAGATCAAGAAGGCGGGTCTCTATGACGAGATCTGGCAGGCGTTCAGCGTGCTGCTGCCGGTGAACACGGTGGGCGTAATGGGCGACGTGCGGACCTATGAGGCCGTGCTCGCGCTGCGGGCCGTGACGTCTACGGACGGCATGACCGCAGACTATTACCCGTTCGAGCACGCTTTTCTGGGGCGCGTCGCGACGCGCATCATCAATGAAGTGCAGGGCGTGAACCGGGTGGTTTATGACGTGACTAGCAAGCCGCCCGGCACAATTGAGTGGGAATAGGCCGCATCAGGCCAAGGCGGCATAGCCTCCAGATTGCTTCCAGACACGAGACGACTTTCTGATGACAGACAGCAAACGCATCGTTCTTTCCAGCGACCATGGCGCGATTGAGCTTCGCCAGGCGATTGCCGCGCATATAACGTTCAAGGGTTGGGTGGCGGTCGATATCGGGCCGACGACGCCGGAAAGTACGAATTACCCTGAACATGGCGCGGCAGCGGCGCGGCTTGTGTTGTCCGGCGATTGCCATCTGGGCATTATCCTGTGCGGCACAGGGCAGGGTATCATGATGGCGGCGAACAAGGTGAACGGCATCCGTTGCGGTGTCTGCGCTGACACGTTCTCGGCGCGCATGCTGCGCGAGCACAATGACGCCAACATGTTGTCACTCGGCGCGCGCGTCGTGGGGCAGGGACTGGCGCTCGATATCGTGGATGCGTTCCTGACGGCTCAGTTCGAGGGCGGGCGCCATGCGACGCGCGTGGACATGATCTCGGCGCTGGAGGCTTAGCGCCGCGACGTCAGACCCAAGCAAGGGGTAGTCTTTTCGCGCGCACAAGCCATGATGCAGTCCTGCCATCACCAAGCGAGTTGCCGAGACATGCTGGAATTTATCAGGAAGCGCGACATTGAAGGCATGTACCATGCCGGCATCCCGCAAAAAATGAAGTGGCAGGCTGATGCCGTACACCTCAAGACATGGCAAGATCTTGCCGTGTTCAAGGAGATCGCCGACAGCGACCGCAAGACGATCGGTGAGATCGGCGGCGGCGTTTCGCGCATTCTGCCTTTGTTGAAACGCTCCAACACATTGTTCAATATAGAGAAATTCGAAGGCGAGGGGAACGGACCGAAATCTGCTCATTCCATCAAGGGCGTGAAGGTCATTGATGCCTACATTGGTCATTCCGCTGGCCTGATCGCCGACGAGACGTTCGACATCATGTTTTCCGTCTCTGTGATGGAGCATGTCCCCAATCCGGCCCTGCCGGCATTCTTCGCCGATCATTTCCGGGTGATGAAAAGCGGCGGGCTGGCCTTTCACGCGATCGATTTCTATGTCGAGTCCGGCCTGGCAGAAGACAACAATACCGTGGCGCAGCTGCGCCTTGACCTCTACTTGAAAATCGTAACCGAGAACCCTCAAATCGAATTCATCCGGCCGCCGGTCGACACGCGCGTTTGTTTTGCATCCGATTTTGCGACCAATCCGGACCAGGCCATGTTCAACTGGAACAGTTCGGTGCCCGCCCTGGCGGAAAAGCGGCGCGACGCCCAGTCGGTATCGCTCATGCTGGGATTTCGCAAAACATGACTCAAGGAAACGACACATTGTACAAACAGATGCCGCAGGCACAGGATTTCCTGGACGAGAGCAAGGCGCTCCATGCACTGATCGCGCCGCTTGAGGATGCGGCGTTCGGGCAGGCGACGGCGTTCAAGGGGTGGACGATCAATGATGTGCTGCGCCACCTCCACTACTGGAACTGGATGGCCTGGCTCCAGCTGAATGATGAAGCGCTGCTGGTGGCCCAGATGAAGGAGATTGCGCGCGCTGGCGGCATGCGGCCTGTCGAGACGGCGCATGTGGATGGCGCGGCGGGGCAGGCGCTGGTCGCGCTCTGGAAGGTTCAGGCCGAGAGGACTGCTGACGTATTTGCGATGGCCGATCCCAAGGCGCGTCTGAAATGGGCCGGGCCGGACATGAGCGCGCGGTCGTCGATCACGGCGCGGCTGATGGAGACATGGGCGCATGGGCAGGAAGTGTATGACCAGTTGGGCGTCGTGCGGGAAAACGCAGATCGTATCCGCAACATCGTCGTTCTGGGCATCAATACATTTGGCTGGACATTCCGAAACCGGAAGATGGATGTGCCGGAGCCCATGCCGTTTGTGTCGCTGACGGCGCCGTCTGGCGAGGTATGGACTTATGGCGAGCCGAACGAGGCAGAGCGCATTGAGGGCCGGGCCGATGAGTTTGCGCAGGTGGTGACGCAGACGCGCAATATTGCCGATACGCAGCTGAAGGTGACGGGGCCAGTCGCCACGCAATGGATGGGCTTTGCGCAGTGCTTTGCAGGCGCGCCGGAGAACCCGCCAGCCCCCGGCGTGCGTCACACGATGACGCCGCAGCAGTAGACAAACGCGGCGCTGCCTGCCAGCACAGCTCACAAAGCAAGAAACCAAGGGACCTGAAAGACATGTCGATCCTCCTTCTCGAAAAACGCGGCCCGATTGCCGTTCTGACGCTCAACCGCCCGGACATGATGAATGCGCTGGGGCAGGCGGGCGATGGCCCGGCTGTTGCCGCCGTGTGTGCCGAAGTCGTGGCGGACGCCTCGATCCGCTGCGCCGTGCTGACAGGCGCAGGCCGCGCGTTTTCGGCTGGCGGTGATGTGAAGGCGATGAAGGAACGGTCCGGCGCGTTTGGCGGTTCGCCCTATGACGTGCGGAGCGGGTACCGCGACAATATCCACGTGATTGTGAAGTCGCTCTACAATATGGAAGTGCCGCTGATTTCGGCCATCAACGGACCGGCCATCGGCCTTGGCTGTGACGTGGCGTGCATGGCGGATATCCGCCTTGCAGCTGACCATGCGAAGCTAGGCGTGACATTCCTGAAGCTGGGCCTGATCCCGGGTGATGGCGGGGCCTGGTTGCTGCCGCGCCTGATCGGCGCGTCGCGCGCCGCGCAACTCCTCTTCACCGGCGACGTGATCGACGCGGCGACGGCGAAGGAATGGGGCCTCGTGTCGGAGATCTATCCGGCGGACCAACTGATGGACGAAGCGATGAAGCTGGCCGAGCGCATTGCGCAGCAGCCGCCACAGGCCCTGCGCCTTGCGAAGACGCTGATGCGCCAGGCCAACATCGCATCCTATGATACGATCATGGAGTTGTCGGCCTCGGCACAAGCGCTGATGCACGAGACCGAAGACCATATCGAAGGTGTCAATGCGATCCTCGAAAAGCGCAAGCCCGAGTTCAAGGGCCGCTAGATCTCGCCACGCACGTCCTTGATGACGCCGGAGAAGTCGAGACCGCCGAAGCCTTTTTCATCCAGTTTGGCATAGATGGTTTCGGCCATCTCGCCGAGCCGGATGTCGGCGCCAGCGGCGCGGGCGGCATCCGCTGCGAGGTGGAGATCCTTCAGCATCATGGCGACGGCGAATCCGGGCTTGTAGTCGCGGTTGGCGGGCGACGTTGGCACCGGACCGGGGGCGGGGCAGTAGGAGGTCATCGACCAGCATTGGCCCGAAGCCGTGGACGAGATTTCGAAGAAGGTCTGCGCGTCGAGGCCGAGCTTGTCCGCCAGGTTGAACGCTTCTGACGTTGCGATCATCGAGATGCCGAGCAGCATGTTGTTGGCGATCTTGGCGGCCTGGCCATTGCCGCTGGCGCCCGCATGAAAGATGTTCTTGCCCATTTTTTCGAGGAGTGGCTTGGCGCGGGCGAAGCCGTCATCGGGGCCGCCGCACATGAAGGTAAGCGTGCCAGCCTCGGCGCCGGCTGTGCCGCCGGAAACGGGGGCGTCGACCATGCTGAAGCCCGCAGCCTCGGCTTGGCGGGCAGCCTCACGAGCATCCTCGACAGCGATTGTGGAACAATCGAGGAAGAGCGTGTCCTTCGGTGCATTGGCGGCGACGCCATCCGGGCCGAAATAGACGCTGAGGACGTGTTTGCCGGCGGGGAGCATGGAGACGACGACTTCGGCGTCAGCGACGGCTTCTGCAACGCTGGCCGCGCCTTTTGCCCCGGAGGATTCTGCTTTGGCGATGGCGTCCTTGCTCAGGTCAAATGCGCGGACGGCGTGGCCTGCCTTGGCGAGGTTGGCGCACATGCCGGCGCCCATATTGCCCAAACCTATGAATGCAATGCGTGTCATTTGTACTCCTAGCGATCCGTGAATTTCGGGTCGCGTTTTGCGGTGAAGGCTTCCATGCCTTCCTTCTGGTCTTTCGTGCCGAAGAGGCCCTGGAAGAGGCGGCGCTCGAAGCGGACGCCTTCCGTCGTGGGCAGCTCGAGCGCGCGGCCGACCATTTCCTTGGCGGCCATGATCGAGGGGAGCGAGTAGGTGCCGATGGTGTTGGCGACTTCCATGGCCGTGCTCATCAGCTCGTCATGCGGCACCACGCGGGAGACAAGGCCGATGCGATCTGCCTCCGCAGCGTCGATCATGCGACCGGTGAGCACCATGTCCATGGCCTTGGCCTTGCCGACAGCCTTGGTGAGGCGGACAGAGCCGCCCATGCCCGGCGTAACACCAAGCTTGATCTCGGGCTGGCCGAACTTGGCTTTCTCGGATGCGATGATGAGATCGCACATCATGGCAAGCTCGCAACCGCCGCCGAGGGCGAAGCCGTTGACGGCAGCGATGACCGGCTTGCGGCAGGCGGCGAAACGGTCCCAGCCTGCGAAATAGTCTTCGACATACATGTCGGAGAAGCCTTGGGGCTGCATCTCCTTGATGTCGGCCCCGGCGGCGAAGGCGCGGCCCTCTCCGGTTAGCACTGTCACAGCGATATCCGGGTTACGGTCGATCTCGGCAAACAGGGTGGCGACCTCGGCCATCACTTGCTGGTTCAGCGCGTTGAGGCTCTCAGGACGGTTCAGTGTGACGAGCGCAACGCGGCCGTTGTGCTCGAAGGTGATCGTGTCGAAGTTTGCCATAAAAATTACCCCATGGTCGGAATGATGAATGCCTGGTCTCCGATATCACCTTCAGGCCATCTTTGGGTAATTGTCTTGATCTTCGTCCAGAAACGGACGCCTTCGGGGCCATGCTGGTTGGTGTCGCCGAAGGCCGAGCGCTTCCAGCCACCGAACGTGTGATAGCTCACCGGCACCGGGATCGGCACGTTGATGCCGACCATGCCGACATTGACCTGCGCAGCGAACTCGCGTGCGGCGCGGCCATTCGACGTGAAGATGGCGCAGCCGTTTCCGTACTGGTGGTTGGAGGGCAGGGCGGCGGCCTCTTCCAGCGTTTCAGCGCGGACGACCTGAAGCACGGGGCCAAAGATCTCTTCCTTGTAGGACTGCATGTGCGGCTTCACATTGTCGAACAGCGAAGGGCCGACGAAGAAGCCCTTCTCGTGACCTTGAAGCGTGTGGCCGCGACCGTCCAGCAAGAGGTCGGCGCCTTCATCGACACCCATCTGGATATAGGATTCGATCTTGGCCTTGTGGGCAGCGGAGATGACAGGGCCGTAGTGGGCCTCTGTGTCGGTCGAGATGCCGACCGTGAGGCCGCGCGCCGCATCAATCATGCGCTCGACGAACTCGTCGCCTGTCTTCTTGCCGACGGTGACGGCGACGGGAAGGGCCATGCAGCGCTCGCCAGCCGAGCCATAGGCCGCGCCGACGATATCCTTGACGGCCTGTTCCATATTGCAATCCGGCATGATGATGCCGTGGTTCTTGGCGCCGCCCATAGCCTGGACGCGTTTGCCGTGGCTTGTGCCGAGGCTGTAGACGTATTGTGCGATATCCGAGGAGCCGACGAAGCTGACGGCTTTGATGTCGGGATGTTTGAGGATCGCATCAACGGAGACCTTGTCGCCGTGGACGCAGTTGAGCACGCCTGCAGGTGCGCCGGCTTCAAGGAAGAGTTCGGCGAGGCGAAGCGGGACTGACGGGTCTTTCTCGGAGGGTTTCAGGATGAATGTGTTGCCGCAGGCGATGGCGACGGCGGACATCCAGCAAGGGATCATGGCGGGAAAGTTGAAGGGCGTGATACCAGCAACGACGCCGAGCGGCTGGCGCATCGAATAGACGTCGATACCAGGGCCTGCGCCTTCGGTGTATTCGCCTTTCTGGAGGTGAGGGATGCCACAGGCGAATTCGACCACGTCGATCCCGCGCTGAACGTCACCCTTGGAGTCCGCGACGACTTTACCGTGTTCGGCGGAGAGCAGCTCGGCGAGTTCGTTGATGTTGGCTTCGAGCAGGCGCTTGAATTCGAACATGACCCGGGCGCGGCGCTGGGGATTAGTCGTGGACCAGCCAAAGAAAGCGGCCTGCGCGCTTTGGACGGCGGCGTCGAGTTCGGCTTCCGTCGCCAGTTGCACGCGCGCCTGAATCTCACCGGTGTTCGGATTGTAGATGTCGCCAAAGCGGCCCGATGTACCGGTAACCTGTTTGCCGTCGATGAAATGGTGGACGTCGCGCATGCGTTGAATTCCCTTTGTCTTCTGATTTGCCCAGTCTAAGACCCGTGTATAGTCTGGTAAATGTATATAAATGCAGCTTATAGCTGCGTTTATGCAGGTAGATTTTGATGAACTGGGACGACTTGAAACTCTTCCTTGTGGTGAGCCGGCAGCAGAAGCTTGATCTCGCGGCGGCTCTTCTGCAGCAGGATCCGACCACGCTGAGCCGGAGGCTGAGGCGCCTGGAATCGGATGTCGGTCAGACCCTATTCGAGCGCACGCGCAGGGGACACGTACTGACACCCGAGGGCGAAGCACTGGCGGCGCGCGTGGAGGCCATGGAGGCACTGGCACTGGCTGTAGGCGAGTCCGGTGACGGTGAGCGGTCGCTGATCGGAAAGGTGCGGTTGGGGGTAACGGAGGGCTTCGGGACGGCCTTTGTGGCGCCCGCGCTTGCGGATTTCGTGGCGGAGTGGCCCGGCATTGCGATTGACCTTATCGCTCTGTCGGGGCTGGTCAGTGTTCCGAAGCGGGAAGCTGACATGTCCGTGCTTCTGACGCGGCCGAAGGCCGGGCGGCTGAAGGTTCGCAAGCTGACCGACTATTCACTCCAACTCTATGCCAGCGAGACCTACCTGGCCGCGCATCCGCCAATCAACTCCATCGACGAACTCGGCTCCCACAAGCTGATCGGTTATGTCGACGATCTCATCTATTCGCCGCAGCTCAGGTACTTTGACGATGTTTTGCCAGGGCTTAATCACGCTCTGTCGAGCCCCAGCATTATCGCTCAGACCGAAATGACCCGCGCCGGTGCCGGCCTATGTATCCTGCCGAAATTCATTGCGTCACGGCACGCGGAACTCGTGCCCGTCCTGACCCATCAGATTGACGTCAAAAGGTCGTTCTGGCTTGCAGTGCACGAGGATGTGGCCTCGCTGGCGCGGATTAGGGTCCTGTCTGATTATCTCGCTGACCTGGTCAAGCAGCGTCAGACGGAATTCTGAGCCGCACCCAGCATCACGCCACTACGGAAGACTTGAGCAGCGCGTCGATCTCTGCCTCAGCTATGCCGAGCCCAGCGAGGACTTCGCGCGTATGCTGGCCCATGCGCGGGGAAGGGCCCTTGGGTCCATCGTCCGCGCCCGGAAAACGCACCGGAGACGCTGGCGAGGCGTAGGTGGAACCGTCACCCTTGGAACTTGGCGTTTGTACAATAGCGCCTGAAGCGAAGGCCTGCGGATCTTCTGCGACTTCACCGAGTGTCTGGACCGGGGCCCAGGCGATGGAATTGGCGTCGAGGCGTTCGGAGATTTCCGCCTTGGTATATTTGGCAAAGCCTTCATCGATGAGGGCGATGACTTCGCCCATGTTCTGGCGGCGGGCCTTGGACGTCGTGAAGCGCGGATCCTCGGCGAGGTCTTCACGGTCGATAACCTTGCACATCGGTACCCAGTCGACGTCTCCCTGACGGGCGACTGTGCAGATCCAGTGGCCGTCTTTCGTCTGGTAGAAGTTCGAAATTGGCACGATCTGTTCGGTGCGGCCCTTGGTGGAGGCGATACGGCCAAAGAAGAGCTGGATCGCGAAGTCCGAGCCCATGGCATAGAGACCGGTGCGGAAGAGAGAGGCCTCGACGAGCCGTCCCTTGCCCGTACGCTGGGCCTCGACCAGGGCGGCGCAGATGCCAGCGGCCGCGGACATGGACGTCGTGTGGTCACCGAAGGCCGTTCGCAGGGCGTAGGGGTCCTCGCCCTTGGGGATGGTGAGGCGGGCGACACCGGTCCGGCTCCAGAAGCTTGCAATGTCGAAACCCGGCCGGTCGGCATCCGGGCCTTCAAGGCCGTAGCCGGTGAGGGAACAATAGACGAGCTTCGGGTTCAGGGCACGCAAGCTCTCATGGTCCATGCCTGAACGCGTCAAGCCGCCGGGGCGCACATTGGTGAGGAAGACGTCAGCGTCGGAGGCGAGCTTGCGGACAATCTCCTGACCTTCGGGTGTGGTCGTGTCGACAACGATGGATTTCTTGCCGCGATTGTCGAAGTCGAAGACAGGGTTGTCCTGGTAGTCGGTGCCGATCGTACGGAAGAAATTGCGGATTGGGTCGCCGCCAGGTGGCTCGATCTTGATGACCTCGGCACCCCAGTCAGACAGAATGCAGCCAGCGCCCGGTGCGGCCATATAGGTCGCATATTCAATCACTTTCAAACCTTCGAGCATTCCTGAATCCCTGTGCCGTTTATCGATTTTCTGGCGCGAGGTTGGACGCTTCGACCGGAAAAGGGAAGGGCAGAGGCCCGACAGGACAAGCTTGACGTTGCGGTAGCAATGAATCGTGGGTTTCGGGCGGCTAGAATTCGAAGTTGGGCAACTTGTCGAAAGCTTCCTTGAGCGCTTCGCCCCACCCAGATGAAATTACCTTGAAATAGGAATCATCTGGCGCAATCCGGCGCAATATGCCGGTTTCAAACGTGTCGATCTGGTAGGCGTGCATATCGAGGGGCATGCCGACCGCCAGATTGGCCTTCAACGTCGAGTCGAACGACACGTAGAGCAGCTTTATTGCCTGTTCGAAGCTCATACCAGGGTCGAACGCGCGCAGGATGATGGGACGGCCATACTTGGTTTCACCGGCCTGGAAGAACGGAGTTTCCTCGCTCGCCTCGATAAAATTCCCTTCCGGATAGATCAGGAAGAGGCGGGGCTCCATGCCCCGGATCTGGCCGCCGACAATCATGGTGGCGCTGAAGGTGCTTTCGGACTCCTGCTGGCCCTCGGCCTGCGAGTGGATGACTTCCTTGAGCGTATCTCCGACAAGACGCGCGACCTGGAACATGGTTGGCGCCGCAAGCAAGGTCTGCTTGCGGTCTGCCGGCACGACCGAGCGTTCGTCGAGAAGGCTTATCACCGCCTGCGTGGTAGCCAGGTTTCCGGCCGTCATGATGGTGATCACGCGGTCGCCTTCGACGGACCATGTGAACATCTTCTTGAATGTGGAAATGTTGTCGACACCCGCGTTCGTGCGCGTGTCGGACATGAACAATAGCCCCTGATCAAGGCGAAGCGCCACACAGTAGGTCATGAGATTCCCGTTAAGTGCCCCTGATTCAACATCCAGCGTTACTGCTGGACCTGAAGGGTGACAAGCAGGGATTCAACGCCATCCCCAAAGACTATTCCCGCTATGGGGGCTGCTTCGTCATAGTCGAGCCCGGTCGCGATTCGAACGTATCTCTCGTCGGGTGAAATGACGTTTGACACGTCAAAGCCGATCCAGCCAATTTCAGGCACAAATGCCTCAGCCCAAGCGTGGCTGGCCTCTTGGTGGATGCGGTCATTCATCATCAAATAGCCGCTGACGTAGCGGGCGGGAAAGCCCAGCAAGCGTGCTGCGCTGACAAATGTGTGCGCGTGATCCTGGCAGACGCCGTGACCGACCTTGAGCGCCTCTTCGGCGGTTGTGCCGGTGTCCGTCCGGTCGGTCTCGTAGCCAATTGCCTCACGAATCGTTGTCGACAGTTCGTGCAGTCGGTCGATGGCATTCGGGTTCTCGGGCATGTCACTGGCGAGCTTGCGAATAAGCTTTCCCGGCTGGGTCAGCTGTGTCTGACGCTTGTAGTACCAAAGCGGTGCATGCCCGGAATGGAGCCCGACAACGCCGTTGGTCGGGATCGTGTCGACAACGCCTGTACAGGTGATCGATGTTTCAGTCTGACCGGCATCGAGACTGATGAGTTGGACACGGTTGCCGTGCTGGTCGTTGAAGGCGCATTCTTCGCGACCGCCTTCTATAGAGATCGTCCAGTTATCAATCGCTTGGCTGTCACATGGTTTTGGCGTCAGACGGATCTGTTGCAGGCCGTATGGCACGGGCTGGTTGTATGAATAGCGTGTCGTGTGGCTGATGTGCAGACGCATGAGTTACTCGTAAAACCTGTAGTCTTTCTCGACCTGCGAGGCGAGAGCCGCATTGGCCTTGATGAACTCCCGAATAAACTCGTGGAGGCCGGACTCGATGATATTCTCGATCGTTCGTCCCGTCAGTCGCGCTTCGAGTTTCGCCGCCAAATCGTAGCCTGGGCGCCGGTCGCCATACTCGGTTTCGAGTTCGTGCAGTGAGTCTATCAGACCGTCGTAGCAGAAGGCCAGCGACCGCGGCATACGCGCGTCGAGAATGAGAAATTCGGCAATCGCCTTCGGATTCACATTGCCCGCATTGAGCCAGTGGAATGAGCGATCGGCGGACGCTGAGCGCAGGATCATTTCCCACTGCACATTGTCGAGCGAGGAGCCCACAGGCGCGCCCGTTGGCAGGAGCACGTAGTATTTTACGTCGAGGATCCGGGCCGTGTTGTCGGCGCGCTCGATCAGGGAGCCGATCCGCGAGAAACTGAAGATGTCATTGCGCAGCATCGTGCCTTGCAGGGCACCGCGCACCAGCGCGCTTTGTTGCCGAACGGTCGACAGCACGTTTGGCAGATCGGCCTGCGAAACGGGCCTGCGCAGCATGTCCTTCAACACCATCCAGCCGTCATTCACGGCTTCCCAGACTTCTCGTGTGAGGGCGGTGCGCGTCGAGCGGGCATTGTCACGCGCCAATTGCATGACGCTATAGACGCTCATGGGGTTGGTTTTATCGCGCAAGAGGAAGTCGACCGACGTATTGGGCGCGACAGTCTCGTGCTTGGCGCGGTAGGCGTCGAGACACCCGACGGTGGTCAAAACCGATGCCCATTCATCTTCGCCGGATGCAGCGCGCGTTAGCGCCATGCGAAACCCGGCCTCGACAAGGCGAGCCGTGTTTTCACTTCTTTCAAGGTAACGGGACAGCCAGAACAGTCCGCCTGCGGTCTTGCCTAGCATGACGTCATTCCTCTAGCACCCATGTGTCCTTGGTGCCTCCGCCTTGGCTTGAATTGACGACGAGCGAACCGGCTTTCATGGCGACGCGGGTGAGGCCGCCGGGCGTGATGTCGATCTTGTCGGGCGACACGAGTACGTAAGGACGCAGATCAACGTGGCGGGGCGCGAGCCCTCCACGTGTGAGGACCGGGACGGTGGACAGCGCAAGAGTCGGCTGGGCGATATAGTTCGATGGCTTGGCTTGAAGTTTGGCGCGGAAGGCTGAAAGTTCGCGCTTGCTGGCTGCGGGACCGACGAGCATGCCGTAGCCGCCAGACCCATGAACTTCCTTCACCACAAGCTCATGAAGGTTTTCTAGGACATATTTCAAGGAGTCTGCTTCCGAGCAACGATAGGTTGGCACGTTCTTCAGGATAGCAGTCTGTCCGGTGTAAAATTCAATGATATCCGGCATGTACGAGTAGATGGCCTTGTCGTCGGCGATGCCGGTGCCCGGTGCGTTGGCGAGCGTGATGCCGCCAGAGCGATAAACGTCCATGATCCCGGGTACGCCCAGCATGGACGACCGGTTGAAGTTCAGCGGATCGATGTATTCATCATCAATACGGCGATAGAGGACGTCGACCGGTTGATAGCCCTGGGTTGTGCGCATGGCCACGCGGCCGTCGACAACGCGCAGGTCGTGGCCTTCCACCAGTTCCGCGCCCATCTGATCGGCAATGAAAGCGTGCTCAAAGTAGGCTGAGTTGTGCAAGCCGGGAGTGAGAACCGCAACGGTTGGGCGGCCTTCGCACCGATCAGGTGCACATTTGCCGAGCGAGCGGCGCAGTAGCGTCGGGTAGTTGCTGATCGGCTGGACCTTGATGCGCGAGAAGAGTTCAGGGAACATCTTCAGCATCGTTTCCCGGTTTTCGAGCATGTAGGACACACCCGATGGCGTGCGGGCATTATCTTCCAACACATAGAATTCATTCGCGCCTGTCCGGACGAGATCGACACCAACGATATGCGTATAGACACCGCCTGGCGGCGTCACGCCGATCATTTGGGGGAGGAAGGCCTCGTTTTGGGCGATCAGGTGTTCCGGGATACGACCCGCGCGCAGTATTTCCTGGCGGTGATAGATGTCGTGCAGGAAGGCATTGATCGCCTTGACCCGCTGTTCGATGCCGCGAACGAGCAGGCGCCATTCCTTGCCGTCAATGATGCGGGGAACCAGGTCAAACGGGATGAGCCGCTCATCCGCTTCCTTCTCTCCGTAAACATTGAATGTGATGCCCGTCCGCCTGAAGAAAATCTCGGCTTCCCGGGATTTCTTGTGAAGGTCATTTACTTTGACCGTCTCAAGCCACGCACAGTATTCAGCATAGGGCTGACGAGCTGACTCGCCGTCGCCGCGCATTTCATCAAAGAAAATTGGAGTGCCTCCCATAGCCCGACAACGCACCAAAACCAGAAATGTTGCAAGGGGCTAGCACCGTGCGCCTCGGAGCGTGCTCAGCGTGTATGACTTTGCAGCACGCGGGCCGGAACGCGCTCGACTATTGTGCGCCCCTGCCTGAATGACGTGCAGCCATCCGGCGGTGGCTTGAAAATGCGATCGCACGCGATCAGGTTCCGCGCCCTCAAGGAAACGCGCAACCTGCTTTAAGACCTACAGCTTTGAAGATCATTGCTGCGGGGCAAACGCCCGTTATCGATGCCTGGAGCATGTTAAGACCGGCAAAGGCGGCTAGCAGGAGCCACCAGGGCGAGTACCAGTAGCCAAGGCCGACTCCGAGCAAAACAATAATACCTGCAAATGCAAAAACGGCGCGATCAATATTCATGGGTCTAGTCCTTGGTTTGATAAAGGCTGAATGTTTCAGGATTTGGAGAGGGCGGTCTCGATCCATCGCGAAAGCGTGGAACCCGTCTGCGCTCCCGCCTCATGAGCGACTTGCTTACCGTTGCGCCAGGCAATCAGCGTCGGCACACCGCGAATACCAAGACCGGCAGCCGCCGCCTGATTCTGGTCCGAGTCGAGTTTGAAAAGACGGGCGCGGTCAGCAAAGGCGCTCGCCGCTTTCTCGTAGGCTGGCGCCATCATTCGGCATGGCCCGCACCACGTGGCCCAGACATCAACGACAAAGGCGCCTGTATCGCGCGCCTGAAGCCTGGCGAGAAGCGCACCATCAATTGCAACGGGTTCAGGCGTGGCGAGAGAGGCGGCGCATTTCCCGCATTTTCCAGACGTTAGCGCGCGGTCCACAGGGGCGCGGTTGAGCGCGCCACAATGATGGCAAACGAGCGTGCTGGTGGATTCTTGCGACGCAGACATGGGGCCTCTCAGGATTTGATCTTGAATGTCTTCAATAGCCCAAGGGCTGCGTTCTCATAGAACGTCTCAGCATGGCCTGTCCTGACCTTGCGCAGGAAGTACTTCTCGAAGGCAACCTTGGCCGCATGAACCCAGCCTCCGGAAACTGACCAGTTGACGTTGCGTGGCGGGATCTGCGGTTGCGCAATGAAGGCGACACCTCCATCGCCAAAATCTGCGATGCAGATGGCATTCCATGTCGCTTCCTGAGTCGGTTCTTCTCCGCGGAGTAGGGCGGCGATGTTTCCCGTCACTGCTGTGACCATGGACTCGATCATGAAACCGGTTTTCGGAACGCCGACGGGCACAGCTGTCTTGCCGACAGGCGGGATGGCGATGCAGACACCTATCCCGAAAATCTCCGGATAGGTCGGGTTCCGCTGGTGCTTGTTAGTCAGGATGAAGCCCTTCGGATTGACGAGGCCGTCAACATCCCGAACCGCTGCCACGCCACGAAAAGCGGGCAGCATCATGGAATATTTCATCGGCAGGTCGTGTTCGGCTTTTGTCGATCCATCGTCATTCAGTTCTTCCACGACCATTCGGTTTGCCTCGACCGATTTTACGCGAGCATTGGTAATCCACCTGATGTGACGCTCGCGCATTTCGCTCTCGAGAAGACCTTTGGTGTCGCCGACACCATCAAGACCCAAATGACCGATATAAGGCTCGGATGTAACGAAGGTCATCGGGACCTTGTCGCGGATCTTTCGGCGCCGAAGCTCCGTTTCGATGATCATGGCCGTCTCGTAGGCGGGTCCGAAACAGGACGCGCCCTGTACTGCCCCGACAATAACCGGGCCTGGATCCTTGCAGAATGCCTCAAAGGCGTCGTTCGCGGCCTGTGCGTGATCGACGTGGCAAACTGACTGGGTGAAGCCACCGTGGGGTCCGAGACCAGGAATATCGTCAAAGGCGAGTTCAGGGCCCGTCGCGATGACGAGATAGTCATAGTCAACCGTGCTGCCATCACTGAGGCGAACGCACTTTTCATGGGGACAGACTTTTTCGGCTTTCCCAACGACGAGTTGGACGCCCCGCTTGGCCATGGGCTTTACGAGATCGACAAGGATGTCGCTGCGCTCGCGCCAACCGACGAGAATCCAGGGGTTGGACGGCACAAACTGGTAGAAGTCAGTTTCATTGATGATGATGACATCATGCAGCTTCGGAAGTTCCTTGCGAAGATTGTAGGCGGCGATCACGCCCCCCAAACCGGCTCCCAGTACAACCACTCTCGCCATTGACCTCTCCTTTGTCTTGGGCAAAAGGTGATTTAATTTAGTGTTTTCTAAAATACGCAATTATACGGATGGGATCCACCCCCTACCGATCCTAGTTTCTGGTTCGTCGTGCGCTGCGCGACTTTATGCTTGCAGGAGAAAGTTCATGAGCGACGCAAGAGATCTGAAACCCAACGCCATATTTGACGACCTGAAAGCAGGACGCATTCTTCTGGTCGACGTGCGCGAACCCTCCGAATTTGCCAATCAGCGCATCCATGGCGCGCTGCTCATGCCCTTGTCGACGTTCGAACCGAAAGCGCTGCCAATCGATAGTGCCCGGCGCATCGTGTTCCAATGCGGATCGGGCAAACGCTCCCGTATGGCACTCGACCTGTTCATGGCCGCTACCGGCGCAGACGCTGCCCACATGGACGGCGGAATAGGTGCCTGGCGTCAACAGGGGCTTCCTTGCGTCCAAATCGATCCAGCAACAGGACGCGTCGTAGACAATGGACACTACTAGAATGTTTCGTGCAGCGGCAGTTGCAGGTGCAAGTCTTTTGCTCGCCATGAGCGCTGGCGCAGAGGTGATGACCGTAAATGAATCAGTGATCGTGGACTACCGACCCGTCGTCGCACGGGTTGAAGCCGCCGACACCGCGACTGCGCGATCGCGGCTCCAGGGCGTTGTGTCGCGATTGCTCGTGGATGAAGGCAGCGTGGTAAAAACGGGTGACCTGATCGCAGTGATCACAGATGCGACGATCGATCCCCAAATGGCGTCTTTGGAGTCCCGGACCGCCGGACTGAAGGCACAGGCAAAGCAAAGCGCAGAGGACGTTGCTCGCGCTGAAGGACTGGCCGCGCAAGGTTTCTATCCAACGGCACGTCTGGACACAGAGCGCACGGCTCTTGATGTCCTCAGACGCAGCATAACTTCGGCCGAGGCAGAGCAGCGAGCGCTGGCTGCGCGTAGGGCTGAAGGGCGCATTCTGGCACCGGCCGATGCCAAAGTGACAGCCGTCAATGTCGTGACCGGATCCATCGTTTCGCCGGGCGACGTGATTGCAAGTTTTGCCACGCTGAGCGGGATCGTTCGATTGTCCTTGCCGGAGCGCCACGCAGCGCAGCTCAAGGAAGGCGAGACTGTTACGCTGAAAATGCCCTCGCGTGACAGCATCGTGCGCACGGCAACGATCATGAAAATCTATCCGGAACTGCGAGATGGCGCCGTTGTGGCCGACGCGACGGTGACAGGCGGACTGGATGCGCTTGTTGGCGAACGGGTCGACGTGCTGGCACCTGTCGGCGAGCGGCGAGCCATGCTGGTGCCGGCCGCCTATGTTTCGACACGATACGGCGTCGACTTCATTCGCGTGAAGGTTGGCGACACGTTTGTCGACGCGCCTGTGGCGCTTTCGGTGCCATTGGCAAATGACGCCGGGCAATTTGAGGTCCTGTCCGGTCTCAAGAGTGGCGATCAGATCGAAAAGCCGGAGTAGGGCAGAATGAAACCCGATATTTCCGGATCAATTACGCGGTCAACGATCCGATCGCCTTTGACGCCGCTTTTCCTGCTGACGGCGCTGGCTGTCGGGCTCATCGCATTGTTGACGATCCCCCGTGAAGAGGAGCCGCAGATTTCCGTCCCCATGGTGGACATGATGATCTCGGTACCCGGGCTTCGCGCACCGGACGTGGTCGAACAAGTGACCAAGCCGCTTGAGGAAATCATCAAGGCCATCCCTGACGTGGAGCATGTCTATTCCCAGAGCCAAGATGACAGCGTTCTTGTGACGGCGAGATTCAATGTCGGCACGGATGCGGATGACGCCATTTTGCGTGTCCATGAAAAGATTAGGGCAAACCTCGATCGTATTCCAACGAACGTGCCCATGCCGCTTGTTGTCGGTCGCGGCATCAATGACGTGGCAATTGTCACGCTCACGCTGTCACCCGAGCCGTGGACCGGGGATGTCTGGAACGACACGACGCTTCGGATGCTCGCAGAAGAGCTTCAGAAGGAACTCATCAAGGTTGATAATGTCGGCCTGACAAGTCTGGTCGGTGGCCGGCCGCTGGAGATGCGCGTGGAGCCCGACATCCGCGCCATGTCGGCCTATGGCGTGCCGTTGCAGACTCTTGTCGAGACGGTGAGGCAGGCCGCCAACGTTAATCCAGTTGGCATCGCGCGGAGCGACGGGGAATCCCTGCTTGTGCAGGCTGGGAACCGGGTGACTTCACTTCGCGAGCTGCAGCGTCTGGAATTGCGCGGCAGCGACGGGCGGACTGTCTACTTATCGGATGTCGCGACCATCCATGTGACGGGGGCAGAGACCGAGTCACGCGTATGGACGCTTGATCATCGCGAGGACGGCAACGGCTTTCAGGCCGCACCGGCCGTCACGCTTTCGCTGGCCAAACGGCCAGGCGCGAATGCGGTGAAGGTTTCCGAGGCGATCCTTGCACGCGTGGAGACGCTTGATGGCGCCCTGATACCTGAAGGGGTTCGTGTTCAAGTCACGCGAAACTATGGCGAGACGGCCAATCATAAAGCCAATGAGCTGCTCTATCACTTAGGGCTGGCGACGGTATCCATTGTCATTCTCATCGCCTTTGCCATTGGCTGGCGCGAGGCGCTTGTGACGCTCGTGGTCATTCCCACAACGATCCTGCTGACTCTCTTTGCATCGATGATGATGGGCTACACGATCAACCGTGTCAGCCTTTTTGCACTGATCTTCTCGATCGGCATCCTCGTGGACGACGCGATCGTCATGATTGAAAATATCGCGCGTCATTGGGCCATGAATGATGGCCGCACCCGTGTGGAAGCAGCCATTAATGCCGTATCCGAAGTTGGCAATCCGACAGTGATTGCTACGCTTACCGTGATTGCGGCGCTCTTGCCGATGATGTTCGTCTCGGGGCTTATGGGCCCTTACATGGCGCCTATTCCCGCAAATGCTTCAGCAGCCATGGTGTTCTCGTTCTTCGTTGCTGTTGCCATTGCGCCCTGGTTGCTCGTTCGTGTTGCAGGCAAGGTCAAAACAGCAGCGCATGCAGGCGGGCATGACAGCGCCGATACGCGGCTCGGGCGCTTTTACCGGCGGGTCGCGAGCCCCATTATTGCCTCTCGTCGCAACGCGTGGATATTCCTGATCACAGTCGGTGTGGCGACGTTGTTGTCGGTCAGCCTGTTCGCGACGAAAGCGGTGACGGTGAAGTTGCTGCCGTTCGACAACAAGTCAGAGATACAGGTGGTCCTCGACCTACCGGAAGGGGCGTCGGTAGAAGACACTGAGCGTACGCTGTTCGCCATGGCCGACCTCATTCGCGATGTGCCGGAAGTGGAGACCTTGCAAGCCTATGCCGGCACAGCGGCTCCGTTCAATTTCAACGGGCTGGTGCGCCACTACTTCCTTCGAAACTCACCGGAGCTGGGAGACCTGCAGGTAAATCTCTCGGAAAAATCCGAGCGCAAGCGCGCGAGTCACGAGATCGCCCTTGATATGCGGGCCCGACTTCTGACCTTGCCTCTTCCCGCTGGCGGAAGCGTTAAAGTGGTTGAAGTGCCGCCGGGGCCACCGGTCATAGCAACGCTGATGGCTGAGATTTACGGACCCGATCCGGAAACCCGACGCAAGACGGCGGGTGTCGTTCGCCAGCTCTTTGAGGAGACAGACTTTATCGTTGATGTCGATGACTCGGTGGGAGACCCTCAGCCGCGACTGACGATCGGTATCAACGAGCCTCAGGCCGCTGATTATGGCGTCGCGCAGCAGGATATTCTCGACACGATCGCGCTTGCCTTTACCGGCGAAACGGTTGGTGTCAGTCCTCGAAGCGAAGGTCGCAATCCGCTGGACATTCGAATTCGGTTGCCGAAATCGGCGCGAAACTGGTCGCAGGAAACGGCGTCTATTCCCGTGCCACGCACTTTGGCGGGCGAAAATACAACGCCGGTAGAACTAGGCACACTGGTCGACGTGTCAGAAGAATCCGGCTCGCCGAACATCTTCCGACGGGATGGCTATTTTACAGACATGGTGATGGGGGAGCTCGCAGGCCGTTTCGAAGCGCCAATTTATGGCATGTTTGAAATCCAGGACCGCATTAACGCGTATGACTGGACCAGCGCCGGCCTTGAGAAACCTGCCATCAGCATGCATGGCCAGCCGGAAGACGAACAGCACACGACGTTGCTGTGGGACGGCGAGTGGGAAATCACCTATGTTACCTTCCGTGACATGGGCCTTGCGTTTGGCGTCGCCCTCATCGGCATCTATATACTGGTCGTGGCGCAGTTCGGCACGTTCCGGGTGCCATTGATCATTCTGACGCCTGTGCCGCTGACCCTCATCGGCATCATGATTGGTCACTGGATGTTCGGCGCGGCCTTCACAGCCACCTCGATGATTGGATTCATCGCGCTTGCGGGCATTATTGTTCGCAACTCGATCCTGCTTGTTGATTTTGTCCGGCACGGGCAGGGGGGCGATCGCAAGTTGAAGGACGTATTGCTGGACGCTGGTGCTGTGCGTTTCAAGCCGATCCTTCTGACCGCTCTGGCCGCCATGATCGGGGCCTCCGTCATCCTGTCGGATCCGATCTTCCAAGGGCTCGCCATATCGCTGCTCTTTGGATTGGCGTCGTCGACTGCACTTACAGTCTTGGTAATTCCAGCGATTTATGTCGCCTTGCGAGGGCCAGACTGGACGCCGTCGCCGGCATCTGCAAACCAGCCAGACGCATGATTGCCCGCAAAGGATTCGGTCGCCCGATGTCTACACCCAAGCCCAGTACGCCCGATGCCTTTGTGCTTTTGTCAGACCGTGTCCAGGAAGCCGCCGGAGTCTTGAAGGCCATGGCTAGCGAAACCCGCCTCAAAATCATGTGCGCATTGAGCGAAGACGAAATGCCGGTGAACCGGCTCGCTGAACTCACGGGCCAATCGGCCTCAGCCGTGTCGCAACACCTCGCAAAATTGCGGGCAGCGGGACTGGTGGAATCGCGGCGCGAAGCCCAGACCATATATTACCGCAGCAATGGCGGAATCGGCCACGCCGTGGTCGACACTCTATGTGATTATTTTCGCTGAGTATGTGACCTGGCGCGTCAGTGGAAATAGCACCGGATTATGCGATCGGTGCCGATCGAGGCTTGCCGCTCAGCCAGCTTCGAGGCAGGCACGATTTTCTTGGCTGTCCGTCGCGCCTTTCTTCACATGCTTCATCCTTTGACAGATGGGCTGGGCCACTCGTGCGTTACCGCGCCGCGTTCTCCGGAGCACGTCCGAGTGCTTGCCGCTTGAAAACGGTCGTAGACGTCATCGTAACGGGCTTCGTCGAGCATTCCAACATTGCGTATCCCGGAAGTTGATCCCCTACCTTGGGACGCAAAGATAAAACCTTGACGAGAAATATTGTTTCCATAGAAAGATAAGAAATAATCATAATTGGGGGTGGACCGACCACAGATTGGTATGTCCGGGTGATATCTTTGACCTTGCACGATCCAATAACTACATTTCAGAATTTGCTGCTGGAGGGCGTATCTGATCCCTCGGCTCTTCCTGTCGCGATGGAGTTTCTTACAAAGTTCTGTGGTGCACAGACGGCACAGATTATTTTTGTGGGTGGTGGTAAGAGCATTCTTCAGTCAACGATCGTGGGAACGGTCGATGCAGAGCTTTTTCGGCTCGAAAACCACTACTGGCCAATCAACCCGCGGGCCAGGTTGTTGAATGACCTTGATGTCGGCGTTATCGCTCGCGAGCAGGACTTCATTACGCCTGAAGAGATTGCGCGGGACGCGACGTATCAGGAATTGCTGATCCCGGCCAGGGTCGGGCATTTTGCTGGCGTGATCCTGGAAAAAGACCGCCGATCGCTTGCAGCTCTTGCGCTCGCACAGCCGTACGACGATGGCGCGATATCTGATGCGCAAACGGAACGACTGAGCCGCGCTGTGGATGCTGCGCGCCCGGTATTGGACCTCGCAAGCCGAATTCTTCGCTCCAGAAATGAGGCAATCGTCTCGTCATTTGGCGCGAGTGCGCGCGTCGCGATACTCCAGAAAGACGGAACTGTGCTCGATCGATCAGCAGCATTCGAGAGCCTCTTGTCCGCGGGTATAATACGTGTCGACCGGTTTGGACATCTCGACCTCATGTCCGATGATGCGAATCGCAGGCTGGCGATGGCCGTCAGATCGCCTGACGGAGTGATCGGTGGCCGGTTTGCATTCTCGCGGCTTCGTCCTGATGACGGCTACATGTGCGTCGTCACGCCCCTGATGAAGACGAACGACATCGCTAACCGGTCTGGTGAAGCGATTGTGATCCTTGAGCCGATATTCCAGAAGCGGGAACTCGATCCTGGCCTGCTTATGGATGCATTTGGTTTGACCGATGCAGAATGCTCAATCGCCGAGCGCCTTTTCATCGGCGACACACTGAAGGAAATCGCCGCATTCCGAAACGTAGCGCCGAGTACCGTCAAGACCATGCTCAAATCGATTATGCTGAAAACCGAAAGCCGACGGCAAGCAGAAGTCGTTACCAAGCTGTCGCGTCTTGCGTTTCCAGCCAGGCCTTGAGCATGAATTCGAGCGCGTCGGCGGCCAACAAAGTCCGCCTCCGTTGGATATTTGTAACACATAGAATAAGTTCAGCCCCCCTCCCCCAAATGGGGGATGACGCGGAATCTTTTTAACGCTTCGTTAACGTATGCAACGGCCGCGTGGGGCGGCTGTACGTTGAAATGGCTGAACGTCATGAGCAGCAATCTCAAGTTCGGAATGAACGGCTGGCGCATGCTTGCGATAGCTGCACTGATGATTGCAGGAGTCGGGTTTGGTCTCTCCACCAGAGCCGAGGCCGAGACGCCACCGGGGACCACAATGCAGCACTTCGTCTCGATCTCGGAGTTTATCGGAACTGTCCAGGTCGTCGAAAGCGACGCAGCGAAACTTGAGATATTATCCGCAAGCCAAGGAACGTCTGGCGTCTTCGGCTTCGAAATCGATCACACTGATGATGCTACTGTTCGCGTTCACGGCACGGTCTCTCCGGGGTCAATGAACTGCATCCGAAAAAATGGTGAATTACAGGTTTCCATCGACAATGGTCCGGCCGTTCCGGTGTCCGCCTTACCCGAAATTGTCATCTCAGCACCGCGTTCCTCCCACCTTGAACTGTCCGTTCGCGCTGGCGACGTAAGCATCGGTGAATCTGGCAGGCTGGATGCCATTGTCGGCGGGTGCACTTCTATCGACGCCGGGACTGTAAACGGTGAATTTCATTTGCGCACGACTGGGAGTGCCCAGGTTCAGGTCGGGCGGGTCGTTCGCGCCTCCATTGATGCCACCCAAGGCGGAATGATCAATGTCGAAACCGTGACGAACGGACTTGAAGCGCGCCTTGGTGGCACCGCGAGGCTATTTTCGGATCAGATCGATGGCGACTCGCGCTTTGTTCAAGCGGGTTCGAGCCAGGTTCTGGTGTCGATGGCGCGGATGGACACGCTTGACGTGACTTTGGACGGAGCGTCGCGTTTTGGATTTCAAGGTGACGTGTTGAGGGCATCGTTTGACATCCGCTCGGCCGCGCGCGCGATCGCCTCTGGCAAAATATCACTGCAGGACGTTCAGCTGCTGCGTGCCGGACGGCTCACGCTGAATGGGGAAAGATGGCGGGACGAAGGGATCTAGAATGCGGCGCGGCGCAGGGGACGACGTGTGGCTATGAAGATGAAAAACAGGAATGAAAAAGGGGAAAACGATCATGAGAATGTCCCGCAATATGCGGTGGTTCCTGGTGTCGACGTGTGTGACCTTGGCGATAGGCGCTGGTGCGCAAGCTCAGGAGCTCGTCTACACGCCAGTGAATCCCTCATTCGGGGGAAACCCCTTTAATTCTGCGCACTTGCTGGCTGTGGCCAATGCTCAAGACAAGACCGAAGCGCCATCATCCGGGAACTCTGGAAGTAATCCCCAGGCGGACCTATTCGTTCGCCAACTGCAGAGCCGCCTCCTCTCCGGATTGGCGTCGCAAGTGGCTGAAGCCATTTTTGGCGATGACCCACAGGATTACGGCCGTGTCGTTTTCGGTGACCAGACGATTGAATTCACCCGTGGTCTGGATTCGATCACGCTCAACATTCTTGACGCAACGACCGGAACAACAACTGAAATCGTTGTTCCGATCTTCACGACAGGTGGCGGGTGAAGAGAGCAATTAAAGTAAAGGCGGCTGCAGACGCGGAACGCGGTAGTCAGCCAATGTACCGAAGGGTGGTGTGCCGACTGGCATCACTTGGCCTTGTTGCAGTTTTGGTGTCATGCGCAACGCCGCCCAAGATCGAGCAGAAGATGGCTGAGCCAGTGTTGAACCCGACGACGCAGACCGAGTACGCTTTGCTGTGGCTGCCCAAGCCACTCGAGCAGATCCCCGTCGCGGTCTACGGCGTGAATGACGAGACGGGAGCGTTCAAGTCAAGCGACTCGGTTCAGACGCTTTCGCGTGCGGTGACACAAGGTGCGACCCCAATCCTGATAAAGGCGCTACACGATGCCGGCGACCGCTCGTGGTTCACTGTAATCGAACGCGAAAAGCTAGATAATTTGCTCAAGGAGCGTCAAATCATTCTGGAAATGCGCCAAAGGTATCTAGGCGAGTCTGCAAAGGACTCCCACGCTCTACCGGCGCTGTTGTTCGCGGGAATTCTCATCGAAGGTGCAATAACAGGGTACGACACGAACACGCAGACGGGCGGGGCAGGCGCTCAGTATCTCGGCATTGGAGCCAGCACACAGTATCGAGAAGATGCCGTGTCGGTTTACCTGCGCGCCGTGAGTGTAAAGACAGGCGAGGTCTTGCTGTCAGTATCAACTGAGCAGCGCGTCGCGTCCGTCGCATGGCAGGGCAATGCATTTAAGTATGTCGCATATCGAGAATTGCTCGAAGCCGAGGCTGGCATCACGCTGAACCAGCCTCGTCACCTCGCAGTACGACAGGCTCTGGAGAAAGCTGTTTACGGCTTGGTAGTGCAGGGCGCGAAAACGGGACTCTGGGAATTTGCTGACAAAGCGGCTGGCGAGACGGCAATCCGGTTCTTTGATGAAAACTATAAGAGTGACTTTTCGAAGGACGCCACGAAGGGCGTCCCGAAGGAATTCCTGGATGCAGCAAAGGGGAATGCAGCGAAGCGATAGATCCAAGATCAGCGCTCAGAATTTGGCCCGAAAGGGTTGATCGTCTGAGCCATAATTGTCCGGCGCGAGCCGGATAGGTGGGGGAGAAGCCGGCATCAAGTTGGCGCTCGTATCGGCCTCTCCCCCGGGGCCAGCCATCACGGCTGACCCTGAGTCTTTAGTGCCTTCAGTTGAAGGCCGCAACTCAGGAGGCGCATTTGCGCAGAATACTGCTTTCGGATTTCAGTCGCCTTCGCACGGGTGCATGGCGCCGCTTTGGGGTGGCCCGCGGGCTGTTCGCAGCCGGCGTCGTGCTTCTTGCAGTACCCGCAGCAGCAGCAGAAAGCAGGGGTCAGCGATCGTTTGCGATAATCGACCAGATTTCCGATGTGGCCCGGGCGCGCGTCGAACAGGTTGGTGTGGCAAACAAGGTCGAAGTACTTCAGGCGGGCCGAAACCTTGAGGCAGATATCTACATTCTCGGACAACTAAACAAGGCTAGTGACAGCGCCAATCGTGTTGTCCAGACGGGCGAGGCCTCCCGCGCCGAGGTCGAGGTATCTGGCGACGAGAACCAGTTCCTAGTTGTTCAAAAGGGCGGCAACGGACCGGCGAACAATACTGCTACGACCCGCATCGAGGGCGATCTGAATTCAGCCTCCATCTACCAAGGCAACGAATTTGGGGCCGACTACTACAACTCGGCTCAGCTCTCGCAGCTTGGCACGGCAAATATTGCGGCGATCCGTCAGCAGGTCGACCCACGCACAATTACGTCTGGCGGCAACGCCGCCACAATCAGCCAGGACGGCACGTCCAACGAGGCTGAGATCGAACAGACAGGCGCCGACAATCTGGCGACAATTGAACAAACCGGATCATCCAACAAAGGGACCATCCGACAGGATGGGACCGGCCTCTCGGCCTTTCTAGCGCAGACTGGAACGGCCCTCGAATACACGATCAATCAGACGGGCTGCGTTTTGGCAGCCGGATGCGGCACCGTTTCGGTGACGCAGACGAGCCCTTAGTCGCTCGCGTCTCATGCAGACATGCCTTGGCTGGGTGACGGCGGGGGTGTGACAGGAGCCAGATGGGTAAGAAACCCAGATTGGCCTTCAGTACGGCCTGTCCGAGAACGGACGGGCAAACGAGAAGTGCAATGAACAGGAGAACAATCATGCGCACGAAACTTTTGGCCTCTGCCGCGATCGCGGCAATCTGCTTCGGGAGCACCGCATTTTCCGAAGAAGCCGTTGTCAATCAGGATGGCTTGAACAACTCGGCCACGGTAGACCAGACGATTGACGCCTCGCTGACTCCAACCGGTCTGGCGAGCAACGAGAATCTTGCCGCGGTCAACCAGACGGGAGACGAGAACGAAGCCACGGTTCTTCAGGGACACACGCCGGCCGGCATCGACAACTTTGTGACCGCAGCGAATTCTGCTGACGTGGACCAGACCAGCGCATCAGGCGCAACCGTTGGCAACGTTGCCACTGTGACCCAATTTGCAGACACGGCGGCGGGTTCAGCACCGAACTCTGTCGACATCGACCAGGCCACAGCAGGTACCGAAGCGCAGACGGCTGACGTCACGCAAGTAGGTGGTTCGGGCAACTCAGCCACCGTCGCACAAGGTCTTGATGACGATCAGGGGGGCGAACTTGCTACCGTCACGCAAACAGGCAGCGACAATAGCACGGTCGTTGCGCAAGACGGCAATCTCGACACGGCATCGGTCACCCAGGACGGCACATTCAACTCTGCCAGCGTTGACCAGGATGGCAGTGGAGACCTGGCAATCATTGATCAGCTGGGCATGGATAACTCATCGAACATCGAGCAGAATGGCATCAGCGCCCGCGCCGAGAACGTCCAGGATGGTGTCAACAACGACTCGACGATTACACAGGCGGATACATCCGGGAACGGTTCAACCGGAATTCCGGGCTATGACCCAGAAGCTCGTGTGCTCCAAACTGGTAGTGACAACACGTCCATGGTCGCACAGGACAACGTGGGTGGTGGATTCAACCAGGAGGCCAACATCACGCAAACGGGTGATGCAAACGACTCCGTCGTTCTGCAATCGGGCGAAGGCCCCGGTTTCACAGGCACGCTTCGGGCGAACGTAACTCAGACCGAAGGGTCGATATCAACGATCGAGCAGACAGCCGTTGTAGGCAATGCCAACAACCTTATGGCGCGTGTGGACCAAGCTGGTGCATCAACTTCGGATGTCACTCAAACAGCTAACGGTCCGCGTGCAGTCGGCCTTACCGCCAACATCACGCAGGATGGTGGCTCTGACGCGTCTGTTGGCCAATCGGTCGACAACACCTCGGCTAGCAACGGAACCGCTACGCAGTCTGGCGGCGTGCTCGCTACGCTCAACCAGAACGGCGGGTCATCCGCGACCGTCAGTCAGTCCATTGTTGGCAATGCCTCCTCCGGCGTTACAGCCAGCATCACGCAAGACAATGGGGCATCGGCCGATGTCACACAGACGATTGCGGCTGATGGGGCATCTAACATGCTCGCAACGGTCGTCCAGGATGGCATAAGCGAAGCCTCTGTCACCCAGACCTTCAACAGGGATGGAAGCATGAATTTTTCCGCTGATGTGATTCAGGACGGGTCTGGTAACGACACCACGATCGTCCAGTCTGACAATAATGCAGGTGTGATTCCTGGTGGGCCGGACAAGGACGTCTTTGCTTCGACCAACCAGGTCGGCAGTGGCAATGGAGCGAGTATCAGCCAGGAAGGCCGGGCATTCCCCGATTTGAGCCTGAACGCCTACATCACGCAGATTGGCGATGACAACCTTGCCAGCATCGATCAGGACGGAAAGACGAACACGTCGACCATCAACCAGATCGATGGGGCTGCCTTCAACACAGCCAGCATCAGTCAGTCGGGTTTCCGCGTCGAAGGCACGATTACTCAGACCGGCGATGACAATGATGCCTCAATCACGCAGCAGGCTGGCGATGCCGATGCAACGATCTTCCAGTCTGGAAATGGCAACGTTGCATCTATTGACCAGCCAAGCGGCCGCTACTTGACTGCCGATATCACACAGACCGGGAACGATAATGGAGGGTCCATTTTCCAGCTCAGTGGTGATGGCAACACAGCGTCCATCCTGCAATCGACCGATGGCAACTTCGCGACGATCTCGCAGAGTGGCGGGGACGGCAATTCGGCTGTGATCAGCCAGACTGCTGCCGGTAACGCGATGGGCTCCATCACGCAAACCGGAACCGGTAACTCGGCCTCGATTTCACAATAGCTCATATCGCCCCGAACCGGTTCGCCGGTTCGGGGCACCTTTTTAACGACATGCCCGGGGGACGTGATTTGAACGAAACAGTCAGGCTATCCACCCGGCAGAGCCTGCGCTTTGCAGTTCCATTCCTGTTGTTGCTTTTGCCGGGCACAAACGCATGCACAGCCAACTTTACAACGGATCTGCGCCAGGCATTCAAGCTGGACAACGCCGCCCCGCAGGACGAGGCGCCTCCGCCGATTCCAGAACATCTGCGCCCCGAGAGCGCCCCGCTAACCGCCAAAACGCGGGCCGACCAGGTCAACTCCCAAGATCCAGATGGGTCGGTCAACATTCAGAAAATGGGCGTGGCACAAGTCGGAGAGACCGACAGCGTTGCGGCTGGCTATATGCAACCCGTATTAGGTTCAGATGATCCCTGCGTTACGGAACAGAATAATATTGAACGCTGCGGACCAAAGGCTCGGCCAGCACCAAGTAACACATGCCGCCGGTGCACGACCGCTCAAGAGATGACGATTCTTGCACCGACACGCACAGAGGGCCAGAATTTTGATCCAGCCGTGGCAGTGCAAGAAATTGGTCGTGGGCGCACCGTTTCACAGGCGTCACAATCAGTTGGAAATGCGTTTCTGACCGGGCCGGAAACACCTACCGAATCTTCGGCTGATGTTGCTCCGACTCCTTTGCAGAGCTTGGATACCATCTTGCCGGGGACACCTTGGCCGGATGGGGGTCAATAGAGGGCCGTCGCGGTTAGCGAGCTTTCGAGCGTAAACCAAAACACCAATGAAAACGTTGAGAAACCGCGAGAGAATGGGATCGCGAGGCTGCTGGCGCTTTTCTAAATTTGGATTGACCGCGAGCCAGATGAAGTCGGTAAAAAAATTTTTCTCGACAGTTCAGATGACTATGCGCCGTCAATGGCGGAGGAGGAGGGATTCGAACCCCCGGAGCCCGCGAAGGCTCAACGGTTTTCAAGACCGCCGCATTCAACCACTCTGCCACTCCTCCGGCGTCGCGTGTTTGGAATATCAAGTCGGGCTTTGCAAGTGCTGATATGCTTGCCGCATTCGGCTGGCTGACTGCGAAACCGTTAACGATGTCTTGCCCGGTCTGGCGAAACCAACAGTCCCGGTTCACCGAGCATCCACACGGTTCTGCTAACCATAGTCTCTGAACGCGGCAGAATGGCCGCGTAGAAACGGCAGAACAGCCCGTTTCGAAACCGCAGAACGAGGTAGACTTTACGCAATGCGTTTCCCGACCCACGCCCAAGCCACAAAGATTCAGATCGCTCTGATTGCCAGCGCCGTTGCCTTCGCAGTGGCCGCACCCGCATCTGCCGGCAAGAACAATCCGGCACCCATCGTGTACACAGGCCAGGCCCCGCAGACGGGGCAGCCAGGTACGATGCGCGCGCCGACACAAAGCCGTGTCTCCGCACCAGCGCCGGGGGAAGAGGGTAAGCGGATTGCATTCCGGTATCCTGGATCTTCTTTTGTCGCTGCGCCGAATCCATCCGCGCGGGATTATGCCAGCTTGAATGCACCACAAATATCGGCGCCGCAGCACATCACCGAGGCAGCGATCGCGCCGGCCGGGTTTGACGCGGCCGCAACCGCTGACCGTATTGCCTCGACGCGTGAAGCGCCGGTGGTTGCGTCTGAACCTCTTGCTTCGCTGGAACCCGTTGCGCCTGTTGCAGGGCAGGGGGCTGTGGTCCCCGCGCCTGTTGCGATGACGCCGGCTGCTGTGTATTCCGCCACACCTGTGTCGACGCCTGTCTTCGACGAAATCGGCGTTGGTGTTGTGTATGGCGACGAATTTGTGGGTCTGCCGACCGCCAATGGTGAAGTATTCGCACAAGAAGGCATGACGGCGGCTCATCCGACACTACCGCTGCCGAGCCTCGTGCAGGTTATCAATGTCGACACCCAAAAAGCTGTGGTGGTTCGCGTCAATGATCGCGGGCCTTTTGAAGACGGCGCGATGCTGCAGCTCTCGAAGACTGCTGCTGATGCGCTTGCGTTCGGCGCGGCTGACCGCGCAAATGTGCGTGTTCGCTACCTTGGTCCGGCGCCGGTAGGCGCGGCCGTGATGGCCGCTCAACCCGACACCGCGTCGCAGAACCTTGTTCTTGCTAGCTATCAGCCGGACCAGTCGCAGCCCGTTTCCGCGCCTGTCATGTACGCTTCGGCACCACAGCCTGCCCGTTCCCTGACCGTTGCGGCGGGGCAGGGAGACTATTTCGTGCAAGTCGGGGCTTTCTCGGACATTGGAAACGCTCAGGACTTCGAGGCAAGTCTTGGCACGTCGCTGCCGGTTGTGATCGTTCCAGCCCGGGTCAACGGCGCAGACTTCTTCCGGGTGCGCGTTGGACCCTTTGCGTCGAGAGACTCTGCATCCCAGTCACGTGATGAATTGGCTGACAGCGGCGTCGCCAATGGCCGGATTGTCACCGGTAACTAGGCCTGGCTACAGAACGCCCCATTGACGCTGACCACAAACCGGCCCTTTTTCCCAGCTACACGGGAATGAGGGCCGAATGCCGTCGGGCCCTCAGATTTTGCAATGGAGGCCCTAGCCCAATGAAGCGCCGATCACCTATTCTTTCCGCGATATGTGCACTCGTCATTATGGCTGCGCCGGCAGGTGCCCAGATCATCGATACGCCTGCCGCGCACGCGGTCATTCTCGACAATGCCACTGGAGAAATCCTCTTCTCTAAGGCTGGCACGGAACCCATGATTCCGGCTTCAATGACCAAGATGATGACCGCCTACCTGGTCTTCGACATGGTCAAGCGCGGCGAGTTGAAGATGACGGACCGGCTGACAGTCAGCGCGGACGCCTGGCGCCGTGGCGGCTTCCCTTCTGGCACGTCGACGATGGGCCTTGTTCCGAAGGACACGCCAACGATTGAAGAGCTGCTTCACGGCGTCATCATCATGTCTGGCAACGATGCCTGCATCGTGTTGGCTGAAGGCATTTCAGGATCAGAGGAAGCGTTCGCCCGACGTATGACCGATCTGGCCCATGAGAAAGGCCTGAAATCTGCGAATTTCCTCAATTCGACAGGTCTCGAAGCTGTTGGACACGTTATTTCGGCCGAAGACCTGGCGCATTTGGCGAAGATGACGGTCGACGATTTTCCTGAATATTATAAATGGTATAGCCTGCCCTCATATAGCTGGCGCGAGTATACCCAGCCGAACCGGAATCCCTTGCTTGGCATCGAAGGCGCAGATGGCGTCAAGACAGGCCATCTCGAGGCATCAGGCTATGGCCTGACGGGATCGGCCGAGCGCGACGGCGTGCGGCGGACGATCGTTATCAATGGTATGGAGTCGATGGCTGCGCGGGCTTCCGAGGGCGAACGCATGCTACGTCTGGCATTCCAGAGCTTCGAGCTGAAAACCATCGCTCCGGAAAGCGTGTCGCTGCCGGAACAGAAAGTCTGGTTGGGTCAGCAAGGCTTAGTGCCTGTATCCTTGGCCGAGCCGATGCTGATTGCCGGCCACAAAGCCGCATTTGAAAATGCAAAGACCGAGATTGTCCTCGACAAAGCCCTGGAGGCCCCGGTGAAAAAGGGTGACCGCGTTGGCCGGCTGGTGGTGACTTTGGAAGGACGCCCGCCTGTTGAAGCGCCTGTTATCGCTGAGGCGGATGTCAAAAAGTTGGGATTCTTCGGAAAGGCCGTCGAAGGGCTGAGTGCTCTGATCAATGGAGGCTAAAGTGGTGCGCGGACGCTTTATCACCCTGGAGGGCGGCGAAGGCGTCGGCAAATCCACGTTGCAGACCGCGCTCGCAAACCTTTTGCGCGACGCGGGTATCGACGTGGTGACGACACGTGAACCAGGCGGAACTCCCTTGGCTGAACGTGTCCGCGAACTCGCCCTACGGCCGCCTGAAGGCGACGCGTGGTCGCCCATGGCTGAAGCTCTTTTAATGAATGCTGCGCGAAGTGACCATCTGGACAAGCTGATCCGGCCAGCACTCGCGAACGGCAAATGGGTGATTTCGGACAGGTTTTCCGATTCAACGCGTGTGTACCAAAGCGTAAAGGGCGGCGTGCCGCTTGACGCGCTGATGCAAATCGAGGCGTTCGTACTCGGCGACACAAAGCCTGATCTTACGCTCGTTCTCGATGCGCCGCCGGCAGCGACAGATGCGCGGCGTACCAAGCGCGGCGCACAAACCGATGCGTTCGAAGCGCGCCCTGACACGTTTCACGCAGCGGTCCGCAGTGCATTCCAGGAGCTTGTGCATACAGCCCCAAACAGGTGCCGCCTGATCGACGCCGGGCAGTCCGCCGAGCAGGTCGCCGCTGCGGCGTGGATGGAAATTGACGTGCTGGTTTCAGCGCGCCAGGCGAACGCCTCGTGACGGCGGCCTTGCCGCTCGTCGGCCATAGCGACGCAGCAGATGCCTTCCTGGCGGCTAACACGAGCGGCAAGCTGCATCATGCGTGGTTGATCGAGGGGCCAGCCGGCATTGGTAAAGCGCGTCTTGCCATGCGACTGGCGGCCTTCATGCTTGGGGCGCGTGGCCCGAGCGACGCGCCGCTCGATGCGCCGCCCACCGATCCCGTCATGCAAGCCTATCTTGCGGGCGGATATCCTGACCAGCGCACGGTCCAGATCGAACTTAATGATAAGGGCAAGCCGCGGCAGGATATTACCGTCGACCAGATCCGCGACCTGAACCACTTCTTCACTCTGCGACCTGCGATGGGCGGATGGCGCGTCGGTATCATTGACGCGCTCGACGAGCTCAATCGGAACGGCGCAAATGCGCTGCTCAAGACGCTTGAGGAGCCGCCAGCCTCCAGCATCATTTTTCTGATCAACCACGGCTCGAAACCCATTCTTCCAACCATTCGATCACGGTGCCGAACGTTGCGGCTCAAGCGCCTGTCGGACGACGACACGGCCACAGTGCTCAAATCGGTCGATGCGCCGAAGGAGGCCCTCGGCCTCGCCCGTGGGCGGCCGGGATTGGGTATTCGCTTATCCAGCCCGACAGGACTGCAGGCAGCCAATGCCGCGCGCGCCATGTTGCGCGCAATGCCCAAACCCAATGATGCACTGCTGACGGCTGCGCTACAGACCGCCAACGCAGACGCTGTAGCCATGGAAGCGTTCAGTGCTGAAGTGCTGGGTTGGCTTGCTGACAAGGCTGACAACAACCCGGTCGCCGCAGATGCGTGGCTGAGGACATCACGCTTGCTCGGCGAGGCTGATGCGCTGAACATGGAAGCGTCGCAGACGACAGCCAAGGTGATTGCGGGCCTTTATTCTGTGGTTGGGCAAGGCTAAGGCTTCTCACATGTTCGATACGCATGTGAACCTGCACGGAGACGTCTTCGCTGACGACCTGGACGAAGTGCTCGCGCGCGCCCGTGCGAGCGGCGTAAACCGGTTCCTCGCGATCTGCGACCGTTTGGATAATTTTGAAGCTGTTCACGCGATAGCATCGGCGAACGCTGACATTTGGTGTTCCGTGGGGGTTCATCCGCACCATTCAAAGGATTTCCCAGACCTGACAGTTGAGGAACTGGTGGAAGCAGCGGCGCGTCCGGATGTTGTTGCAATTGGCGAGACCGGACTCGATTTTCACTACGGCTATAGTGAAGAGGCTGCGCAGATCAGCAGTCTGCGCAAGCATATCGAAGCGGCGCGCCAATCGGGCCTCCCGTTGATCCTCCACACACGGGAAGCCGACGACTTGATGGGCGACATGCTCGAAGAGGAATATGCAGCCTCGCCATTTTTGCCGTTGCTGCATTGCTACACGGGCGGCGCGCGGCTGGCCCAGCGGGCTCTGGCGCTCGGTGCGTATGTCTCTGTGTCGGGAATCCTATCGTTCAAGAGCGCGAGCGAAGTGCGTGAGGTGATTGCCGACGTACCGATGGAGCGCATCATCCTGGAAACAGACTGTCCGTATCTCGCGCCGATGCCCATGCGTGGCCGGCGCAACGAGCCGTCCTATCTGGCGCATGTGGCGGAGGCACTCGCAAAACTCAAAGACCTGGAGCTGGAGACAGTGAAGGCGATGACAGAGGACAACGCACGGCGCCTGTTCGCGAAGGTCGACGCATGACGCGCCTGAACCACCGTCTGACCTTGCTCGGAACCGGTTCGTCCGGCGGCGTACCGCGCGTGGGCGGAGATTGGGGTGTATGCGACCCCACCGAAGCCCGTAACCGACGCACGCGCTGCTCGGCTCTGGTGGATCGATTTGGAGCCGATGGCGCCATGACGCGGATCCTGATCGACACGTCGCCCGACTTGCGCGAGCAATTGCTCGCCGCAGATGTGCGCAAGCTCGACGGCCTGGTTTACACGCACGACCATGCCGATCAGACGCACGGAATCGATGATGTGAGAGCGCTGGTGAACGCCATGCGAAAGCCTATCCCGACCTATATGGACGCCGTGACGCGCCAGTCGCTCACCAGCCGGTTCGAGTATTGCTTCCAAGGCATGGGCGGATATCCACCGATTCTGCGGACGATGCCGGATATCAATCCTTATAATCCATTTACGGTCAGCGGTGCTGGCGGGGACGTTGATCTGATGCCAGTCGACATGGAACATGGGCGCATTCGATGCTGCGGATTCCGGGTCGGCGGGCTCGCTTACTGCAACGATGTGAATGAGCTGCCTGAAGCCAGCCTGGACCATCTGAGGGGGCTGGATGTTCTTGTCGTTGACGCACTGCGCTACACGCCGCATCCGTCACACGCCAATCTGGAAAAGGCGCTCAGCTGGATTTCAAACCTGAAGCCAGCGCGCGCGGTGTTGACCAATATGCACGTGGACCTGGATTACCAGACTCTGGAGAGGGAGCTGCCACGCGGCGTTGAACCGGGCTATGATGGCATGGAAATCCCGTTTGCTGCTTGATCAAGCATAATCCATATTTCCCATAATGATGATTATGCGACTCAAGGATTGAGATCGTCGATGGCCTCACGGATTGCCGATTGATCTGATTTTTAACTCGCTTACATGTGCGCAATGATGCGTGCCCAAGTTCGCCGCGCCACGCACGGCTTACACTAAAGGACACCCGCGTTAGGACCTTGTTAAGCCTATCCCGTGAGGCGCACCCCTTCCCCCTTCTCTGCTAAATGTCGCTGAGCGGCTCAAACAAGCAGCACACGATCAATCGCGGCGAGCAACGTGTCATCCAGCATCGGCTTGTAGATAAGATCCTCAAAACCTGCCTGCAGGGCTTGCCGGAGGAGATCTGGCGATTGCCAGCCCGTTATCATGATCGCAGGCGTGTCATTGCCGCCAGCGCGCAACTCCTGCAGCAGCGAGAAGCCGTCATGGTGTGACATCTTGAAGTCGATCAGAATGCAATTGAAGACCGGTCCTTGCTCCCGGCCAAGAAAGGCCAGTCCATTGGGAAATGTCGTTACGCTATACCCCTTTGATCGCAACAGCAGTGAAAGCGAGCGACAAACTGGCTCATTGTCGTCGACAACGGCAATCCAGGACTGAGTCTTTATCTCTGTGGATTGCGCCATGCTGTTCCTTTTGAGAGCCGATTATCCTCAAGGATGGCTCAGCATCACAGCATCGTCTTTAAGTAAAAGCCCCTACACTTCGTGCTCGGTATCGAGGCCAATGCCTGCGGCGAAGGCGATTCGCAGAACAGCCGACAGGCTCGTCGCGTCCAGCTTCTCCATGAGGTTTGCGCGATGAATCTCGACCGTGCGGGGCGAGATATCCAGCGTTTCAGCGATCATCTTGTTGGTCAGACCATCAACAAGTCCGACCAGCACATCCCGTTCACGCGGCGTAAGGCCCCCTACGCGGCCTTTCGCTTCATCCATCAGAACATCCTGATAATTGCGCGCTTCGAGGCGCTCGAACGCTCGCTCAAGGGCGCCCACAAGTGATTGTTTTTCATATGGTTTTTCAACGAAATCAACCGCACCAGCCTTCATCGCCCGCACAGCGACGGCGACATCCCCATGGCCGGTCAGCACAATAACGGGAAGTGCGACTCCTAGCTTGTTGAGGTGTTCCTGAACCTCCAGGCCATCCATGTGGGGCATCTGGACGTCGAGCAGAATGCAGCCCGGAAGTGCCTCTTTGGCTGTTTCCAGGAATGTCACCCCGTCCTGATAGGTTTTCACCGCAAAGCCGGCATGGCGCAGCATGAAGCTGGCCGAATGGCGCACGGCTTCGTCATCATCGACAAGGTGTATCAGTCTCTGGTCACTCATGTGGAATGAATAGCCGGATCAACACGGAGTGTGAACCGGAAACACGTACCACCACCTGGAACATTTTCAGCGCTGATCGTGCCGCCGTGCGCCTCTATGATGGTTTGGCAGATGGACAGGCCGAGTCCCATGCCACCGGACTTGGATGTTGTGAACGGTTTGAAGAGCGTCGCCTGGACTTCAGGACCAAGCCCGGGCCCGTTATCGGAAATGGATACGCTGACATAACCCTGCGGACCCGGTGTGGCTTCGATGGAGACCTGAGGGCTGGCGGTCTTGGCGAGCGCCTCTTGCGCGTTCCGGACAAGATTGATGACGACCTGCTGAACCTGAATGGGGTCCGCAATGACACTCCCGAGGTTCGACGCGACACGCAGGAGTATCGGTACGTCAGAAGAGTTGGTGGACAACCTGGCAAGCGCAGCGGCATCGTTCAGGAGCGGTCCAAGGTCAACCGGCCGACCGTCGATCTCACCACGCGATACATAGCCGCGCAGTTTCCTGACGATATCACCGGCCCGTACGGCCTGCCGTGCGCCCTCGTCCATGGCTTCCCGGAGGATTTCACGCGCATCGTCACCGGGACGATCTAGCAGGTCGCGTCCCGCTTCCAGGTAATTCGCCACGGCCGTCAGTGGCTGGTTCAATTCATGAGCCAGAGCCGATGCCATCGTACCCACGGCGCTTAGGCGCGAAAAATGGACGAGTTCCGACTGCATCTCCCGCATGCGCATCTCCGCCTTGCGCTGTTCGGTGAGGTCACGAACGAAGGCGGTGAACAGCCAGTGCTCGCCGATTTTCGCTTCGCCAATCTTGAGGTCCATGGTGAACAGCGTGCCGTCCGACTTCCTTGCCGTGACGACGCGGCCGATGCCGATAATGCGGCGCTCGCCGGTTTGCAGGTAGTTCTGGATATATTGGTCGTGATTGCTTTCATCGCGTCCGGCCATCAATTCACGCACATTGCGACTGATTATTTCTTCCGCCGTATATCCGAACAGCGCTTCAGCCGCGCGGCTGAAGGCAAGGATCTTACCGGTCTCGTCGATTACGATCATGCCGTCGGGGACCGAGTCCAGAATCGAGGCCAAGTGGGATTGTAATGTCGCGAGATCAGGAGAATTCAACGGCATAGCCTGGGCACCTTCAGGTGATTCGGTGCTCATCAGATTCCCTTTTCTCGTCCTGCAGCGCGCGCCGCGACACTCCTAAGACGTGCAGAATGGCCCGCCTAGCGAATATGCGACTTAAGCATGGCTGGCGGCATTGCCCATACTATTGCCGCAGCCCCAATCAAAGCTGCCCCCGTCAACGCAACAGGGCACCCCCAGCAGTGACCGCGCAGCATTGTCGACCAAAGGGAAATCGAGCTGTGGCCAGCCGCAGATATACCATCAGGTCCGCAGCGCACTGCGAGGAAAGCCTCCAGCGACCGGGTATGCGTCCAAAGTTTTGTCAACCCCACCAGCAACAAGATGGTTCCAGGCAAAAAGTGCGCGATCCTGAACATGGAGTCCTCCTTCTTCGAAGCTGTTTTCTAGGAAGGTGCGACAGCCCGGCCCATAGGTAACTACCCGTATACAACCTGAGCGCGGCTCCGCTCATTTTGCGACCAATTCCAAACAGGTCTACAAAAAGGGGCAAACTCGGTGAGCACAATCACAAAGCCGCGGTCGTCAATTGCAGGCAGCATTGCCGGCGTGGCGACACTCGTTGGCATAGCATGCCTGGGGTCATTGTTGATCGCAGCCAATGCGGTCGATCCAATGATGGAAGCGCATGCCTGGATATTCTTCTTCCTGACGGCCTTTGCCTTGGTGTCGATCGGCATTTGGGCAGGCGGACTGACAGGCAGAAATCCGTTCGATGAGTCGTTCTATGAAGACACGATCGTAAAGTTCGGCGTCGCGGCAGCCATGTTCTGGGGAATTGCCGGTTTTCTTGTGGGCGTGATCATCGCCTTGCAGCTGACCTGGCCGAACATATTTTACTTTCCGGACCTTGGCTGGACAAATTTCGGCCGGCTGCGCCCGCTGCACACATCAGCCGTGATATTCGCCTTTGGCGGCAATGTGCTGATCGCGACGAGCTTTTATGTCGTCCAGCGCACCAGCCGCACGCGTATCGCGGGCGGCCTTTGGCCGTGGTTCGTCTTCTGGGGCTACAACCTGTTCATCGTCATCGCCGGCACCGGCTACCTGATGGGCGTGACCCAGTCGAAGGAATATGCCGAGCCTGAATGGTATGCTGACCTTTGGCTGACGATTGTGTGGGTGGCTTACCTGCTCGTCTTCCTGGGCACGCTGTGGAAGCGCAAGGAGCCGCATATCTACGTCGCCAACTGGTTCTACCTGTCCTTCATCGTCACCATCGCGATGCTTCACATCGTCAACAACCTGTCTATCCCGGTGAACCTGTCCGGCTCCAAGAGCTACCAGCTGTTCTCAGGCGTTCAGGATGCACTGACACAATGGTGGTATGGCCACAACGCGGTCGGCTTCTTCCTGACGACCGGCTTCCTCGCCATCATGTACTATTTCATTCCGAAGCGGGCGCAGCGGCCGGTCTATTCCTACCGTCTCTCGATCGTTCACTTCTGGTCACTGATCTTCATCTATATCTGGGCCGGCCCTCACCACCTGCACTACACGGCTCTGCCGCAATGGGCGCAGACGCTGGGAATGACTTTCTCCATCATGCTCTGGATGCCGAGCTGGGGCGGCATGATCAACGGCGTCATGACACTGTCGGGTGCCTGGGACAAACTCCGTACGGACCCCGTTGTCCGGATGATGGTCGTCTCACTGGCTTTCTACGGCATGTCGACATTCGAAGGTCCGCTAATGAGTGTTCGGGCCGTGAATGCGCTGTCGCACTATACCGAATGGGGTATTGCCCACGTCCACTCAGGATCACTGGGTTGGGTCGGGTTCATCTCCTTTGGTGCTCTCTACTGCCTTACGCAATGGCTATGGAAACGCCCTGCCCTGTATTCGAAGTCATTGGTTGAGTGGCACTTCTGGCTCGCAACGATCGGTATCGTCTTCTACATCGTTGCCCTCTATTTCGCGGGTATCATCGAAGGCCTGATGTGGCGCGCCTATAACGAATACGGCTTCCTTGAATACAGCTTCATCGAAACCGTTGATGCCAAGCACATCAACTACATGATCCGTGCCGTGGGTGGAGGCCTGTACCTGACGGGTGCTCTCATCATGGCCTACAACCTCGTGCGTACGGCGCTGGGACACGGTGAGGCGGCAGATGTCGCCATTACCGAGCCCAACCGCACGCCAGCCCTTCAGCCTGCCGAATAGGAGCCGGACCCATGGGACTTTTCCAAAAACACCAGGCTCTCGAGCGCCATTCGCTGCTCCTGACCGTTGGCATCCTGCTCGTGGTCGCGATCGGCGGCCTCGTCGAAATTGCACCCTTGTTCTATCTCGAGAACACGATCGAGAAAGTGCAGGGCATGCGCCCCTATACGCCGCTCGAACTGGCGGGTCGCAACATCTACATTCGGGAAGGCTGCTATACATGCCACTCCCAGATGGTGCGGCCATTACGCGATGAAGTGGAGCGGTACGGCCACTACTCACTGGCTGCAGAAAGCATGTACGACCACCCCTTCCAGTGGGGTTCAAAGCGGACCGGGCCCGACCTCGCCCGCGTGGGTCGTAAATATTCGAACGAGTGGCACCTCGATCACATGACCAACCCGCGGTCAGTGGTGCCTGAGTCAATCATGCCGCCCTACGCCTTCCTGTCAGACAATACTCTTCACTTTGATGATATCGCGGATCACTTGAAGACACTCCGTTTCGAGGGCGTGCCGTACACCGACGACATGATCGAAAATGCCAAGGCGGATCTCATCGCGCAGGTCGACCCTGATGCTGACTATGACAGCCAGGATGCACTTGTGGCCCGGTATGAAGAAGCCTCTGGCCGCAAGGGCACGATTACGATCGGCGACTTCGATGGTGATCGCGCGCGCATTACCGAGATGGATGCCGTGATCGCCTATCTTCAGATGACCGGCACGCTTGTCGACTTCTCGACCTACGAAGCCGACGACCTGAGCAATCGGCGTTAGGAGCAAGAGATGTACGAGACACTTTCCCATTTCGCCCAAACCTGGGGTCTTGCCCTGTTTGTCGCGATGTTCGCCGTCGCGCTCGTCTATGCGCTTTGGCCAACCAACAAATCCAAATTCCGTGAAGCAGCCTACCTGCCGCTCGAAGACAAGGAACCCGGCGATGAGTGACGAAAAGACAGAATATGATCCGCACAGCGGCGTCGAAACAACGGGCCATTCCTGGGACGGAATCAAGGAACTCAACAATCCGCTTCCACGCTGGTGGCTGATTGTCTGGTACGCGACCATTTTCTGGGCCGTCGTCTACATGATCCTGATGCCTGCATGGCCTTCCCTGCCGGGCCTTGGCGGGACGAACACTCCGGGCCTGCTCGGAAAGTCAGACCGTGCTGAAGTGGCGGAAGAAGTGTCGGCCATGCGCACGGAGCGCGGCGTGGCGTCTCAGAAGCTGATGAGCGCGTCACTGGTGGAGATCCAGAATGATCTGAACCTGCAACAGTTTGCGATGGCCATGGGCGAGAGTGCATTTGGCGACAATTGTGCGACCTGCCACGGTTCTGGCGGCAGGGGCGCAAAGGGTTATCCCATGCTGGCGGACGACGTGTGGCTGTGGGACGGCACGCTCAACGGTATTGAGCAAACCATCCGCCACGGTATCCGGCATACTTCCGATGAGCTGACCCGTACATCTGCCATGCCTGCTTTTGGCCGTGATAACTTGTTGGCGTCAGGCGAGATCGATGACCTCGTGCAGCACGTGCTCAGCTTCTCGGGCCGTCAGACAGATACGGAAGCAGCTGCTCGTGGATCAGTGCTATTTGCGTCGCAGTGCGTGTCGTGCCACGGCGCAGACGCCAAAGGCAGCCGACTGGTCGGCGCGCCGAACCTGACCGATGCGGACTGGCTATTCGGGGGTCAGCCTGCCGATATTCGCGCAACAATCACGAATGCCCGGAACGCGCATATGCCTGCTTGGCAGGGCCGGCTGGATGATCCGACGATCAAAGCACTGGCTGTGTATGTGCACTCGCTCGGCGGGGGTGAATAGGCTTCATCATGAACCTGATCTCGAGGACATCCAAACCAGCGGATTCCGGCCAGAAGCCGCCTACGCTCTACGAAGGGCGCAAGCAGATATATCCGAAGCTTGCACACGGCAAGTTTCGGATGGTGAAGTGGGTCGTGATGGCCTGTACGCTCGGCATCTATTATGCCTTGCCGTGGATACGTTGGCATCGCGGTGAGGGCATTCCGGATCAGGCGGTCCTCGCGGACTTTGCCGGTGAAAAGTTCTATTTCTTCTTCATCGAGATCTGGCCGCAGGAGATCTACTATCTCGCAGGCTTGCTTATCCTGGCAGCGCTAGGGCTTTTTCTTGTAACTTCGCTGATCGGCCGCGCGTGGTGCGGCTATACTTGCCCACAGACTGTCTGGACTGATCTCTACATCTGGGTGGAGCGCGCTTTCGAGGGCGACCGGGCGGCGCGCATGCGGCTGGACAAGGCACCCTGGTCCCTCAACAAAGCGGCCCGCAAGATCGGCAAGCATCTGGTCTGGCTTCTGATTGCCTTCGTGACCGGCGGCGCTTTGATACTGTACTGGCATGATGCACCGACGATCGCGCGGACCTTCTTCAAGGGCGAGGCACCGCTTACCGCCTATTTCTTTGCCGGCATCCTGACATTCACAACCTATTTTCTTGCTGGTTGGATGCGCGAGCAAGTCTGCACCTATATGTGCCCATGGCCACGTATCCAGGGCGCACTCACGGATGATTACGCGCTCAACGTGACTTACCGCTATGACCGTGGTGAACCGCGCGGTGCCTTGCACAAGGGTCAGGGCTTTGAGGATCGCGGAGACTGCATCGACTGCAAGCAATGCGTCCAAGTCTGTCCGATGGGTATCGACATTCGCGACGGGGCGCAGCTTGAATGCATCCATTGCGCCCTGTGCATTGATGCGTGCGACGACATAATGAAACGTGTCGACCGACCCACGGGGTTGATCGCCTATGACACGGACCTGGCCGTCGCCACCCGTGCGGCTGGTGGAACCCCCAAATACAAACTGCTTCGTGCTCGTACCATTCTCTATGCTGTCCTGATGCTCGCTATCAGCGCGCTAATCCTTGTTGGACTAGCCGAGAAGCCGACATTTCAGGTGAGTGTCCTGAAGGACCGGTCGCCGCCTTTCGTGCAATTGGCGGATGGAAGTGTGCGTAATGGCTACACGTTGAAACTCGTCAACAAGGCAACGACCGCACGCAATACCGAGATTTCGATATCAGGTTTGGACGGCGTACAGTTCCAGATCATCGGTCTGGAAAAACCCGAAACCGGCTCCGAAGTTCAGCTGCCTCTGGAGCAATACGGCGTAGACCGGTTCCGCATGCTGGTCACCGCTCCTCCGGCTGAGCGCCCGCATCGCACATCGCTGGTCATTACGGTACGGGATCCGGAAACGGGCGAAACGCATACAAGTACAGCTGCCTTTGTCACCGCAGGAGCAAAATGATGGCCTCCCTTACACCCGCACTTAAACAGCCCTCCAAGGTCATGAAGGGACATCATGTCCTGTTCTGGTTGATGGGATTCTTCGGCCTCATGTTGGTCGTGAATGGTGTATTCCTGTGGGCGGCCATCACCTCGTTTCCAGGCGAAGACGTTCATCACTCCTACCTGCAAGGCATTCATTTCAATGACAGACTGTCTGCGCAGGCATACCAGGAAAAAATGGGCTGGCGCAGTGAGGTGGGACTTCTGACCAGTGACGATGGCGATGTGCTGATCTGCCGAATCCTGGGGCCCGACGACAGCGCCTTGCCAGCCGGTCCGGTAACTGCCGAGATACGGCGCGCAGCGACGCAGAATAGCGACATCGTACTAACACTGGCCCCTGTCGGCGGGGGCGAATACCGGGCATCGCTTCCATTGCTCTCGGAAGGCGCGTGGCACGTCATTATCGACACGGAGATTCGTGATGGCGATGCGCAAGTACCTTTCCGGGCGGTCAAGGAGATCACTCTCCAATGAGCCTTTTGGATACCAGCGTAAGTGCAGGATGCCCTAGCGGACTGGCGCCATCTGAGGCCCCTAGCCTTTCAGATCCTTCGGCTTTCGTCCGCCGTGTTGAAGGGCAGAACCGATTGAGTCTCACGGTTCGCGGTGCAAAGTGCGGCGCCTGCATCAACCGTATAGAAAGTGCGGTCAAAGCCCTGCCTGGCACGGAGAGCGCCCGCCTTAACCTCTCGACCGGCGATCTAGAAGTTGGATGGCGCGGCAGCCTGAAGGCGACTAAAATTGTCGCTGCGGTGACCGCGCTCGGCTACGGGGTTTCCCCACGCGACCAGGACCGGGGAGCCTCCGACGAACAACGCGAAGAGCGCAGCCTGTTGATTGCGCTGGGCGTTGCAGGCTTTGCGATGGCCAACATAATGCTGCTGTCAGTCTCCATCTGGGCTGGCGTTGGCGAAATGGGCGAAACGACCCGGACAATGCTTCACGGCATTTCAGGCGTCATTGCCCTACCCGCGATCATTTTCTCGGGACGCGTTTTCTTCCGGTCCGCCTGGAACGTGCTGAAGCGCGGCCACGCCAATATGGATGTTCCCATTTCCCTGGCGCTTATCATCGCATTCTGCGTGAGCGTATCGGAGACCCTGCGCGGCGGCGAGCAGGCCTATTTTGACGCCTCGGTCATGCTGCTTTTCTTCCTGCTCATCGGCAGGTTCCTGGATGCACGGGTGCGCCGCAAGGCCCATGCGTCCGCCCGCGACCTAGCGGCCATGGCGCATCGCACCGTGACGCGCCTGGACGCCAACGGGAAAGCACGTTCCGTTCGCGCAAGTGAGATCAGCCCCGGTGACCAGATATTGCTGGCCCCAGGTGAGCGCGCTGTTGTCGACATGCAGATCGATCAGGGCGTATCCGATATCGACGAAAGCCTTGTAACAGGCGAGAGCCTTGCGCGTAGCGCGACAGTGGGGATGCACCTCCTTGCCGGCACAGTGAACTTGTCCCAGCCCTTGACCGGCATGGCCTTGGCTGCGGCGAGCGATTCCCTCCTGGCTGATATTGCCCGCATGCTTGAAGCGGGCGAACAGCGCCGTTCGACTTACCGCCGGATCGCAGATCGCGCCGTCTCGCTCTACGTGCCATTTGTTCACACGTCGGCCCTGCTAGCCTTCATTGGCTGGATGCTTGCGGGCATGGGTGTGAATGAGGCGCTTCTCATTGGCGTTTCGACGCTCATCATTACATGCCCCTGTGCACTCGCACTTGCCGCGCCTGTTACGCAGGTCGTTGCGGCGGGTCGGCTTTTCCGCTCAGGTACTTTCCTCAAATCGGGCGATGCGCTGGAGCGAATTGCCCAATGTGACTACATCATCTTCGACAAGACCGGCACGCTGACGCTTGGTACACCCAAATTGTCCGGCGAAACTTCGCCTATGGCTCTGCAAGGCGCTGCGCAACTGGCGCGCGCGAGCCGGCACCCCCTTTCGCGTGCCATCGTCGAAGCAGCTGGGCCCGGCCCTGTGGCCTCGGATGCGCGTGAGTTTGCGGGACTGGGGCTGGAAGGAAGTGTTCAGGGTGCACCTGCCCGATTGGGCTCGGCTGAATGGGTCGGTGAGGATTCCGGGCAAGGTGACCGCAGCTCACTCTGGTTCTCACAGGCGGGCAAGGCGACGGTCCACTTTCAATTTCAGGATCACGTTCTGGACGACGCAGCCGCAACGATCGGCCGCCTCCAGAAAGCCGGTTACGGAATCGAGATCGTATCGGGCGACCGTTCCGAAACGGTAGAGAGCGTCGCGCAGGCATTGGGAATTGAAAACTGGTCCGCGGCGGCTTCCCCACGCGACAAGGTCAGCCGCCTGGAAGTGCTTCAGGCACAGGGGCATAAAGTCCTCATGGTCGGCGATGGCTTGAATGATGCCGGCGCCCTCGCGCTCGCGCACGCTTCGCTGGCACCCGGTGGAGCAATGGATGTCAGCCAGTCTGCCAGTGACGCCATTTACTCCGGAGGTCTCGCAGCGTTGCCCCGTCTCATAAGCGTGGCCAAACAGGCACGTTCAGTCATGATAGAGAACTTTACTTTCGCGGCGGCCTATAACGTCATAGCCGTGCCTGTCGCTATTACCGGACATGCGACACCGTTGGTGGCGGCCGTCGCCATGTCAGCCTCTTCCATCCTTGTCTCACTGAACGCCCTTCGCCTGAATGCCATGCGGGAGCGCTTCTGATGGCCGGGTTGATATTCCTTATACCAATTGCCTTGGGAATGGGCCTGATGGGTCTTGTGGCATTTCTTTGGGCGGCCCGTTCAGGGCAGTTCGACGATCCGGATGGTGCCGCCAACCGCATACTCGTGGATGAGGACAAGCCCCTGCCTGCGAGTGTAGAGCCCGATTCTGAGACGTAACGCTTTGCTGGCTTACTTCTGAGGCCGTTTGGTTGCGCGAATCTAGAGCGCGAAATCTGGCAACCAGCTCGAGATGAGCGCTTGCTTTGCGCGTAGGGCTTCTGCTGCCTGTTCCTGCGTCCTGTGTAGAAAACGCACCCTGTCACCCGGCCGGATCTGGCCTAGCAGGTGTCTGTCGGCACGGGCGACTTGAAGCATGTGAGGATAGCCGCCGGTAGTCTGGGCATCCGCCAGAAGCAGGAAGCCGCGCCCACCCGGCGGCAATTGGAGAGCGCCCGGCAAGATGGCGGAGCTGGGACGGCTTGGCCCCTGGTCTGTCTCAGGAAAAGCGCCGCTCAATTCAATTCCCATTCGGCTGGCCCGCTGAGTGACCGTATAGATTTCGTCCCAAACGGGTAAAGAGCGGACCACATAATCTGGTCCCTCGACAGCTCGCAACGTGTAGCTGTTGCTGCAAACAGGTTGCAGGCCTTCCGGTGTGGTTTCTGTGGGGACAAGGCGGACGGATGCCAACGATATCCTGTCATCAGGCTTGAGCGCCCTGCCCTCATGACCACCCAGTGCTGCCGGAAGATAGGTCGAGGAGGATCCGAAGAAGACCTTAGCCTCGACCAAGGCAGCGACGGCAAGATAAATGCGGCACCCCTGCGCCGCAGGAGCAACCTGCAATATGTCGCCTTCGTGAGCCGTATGGGTCGTGTGTGCGTCGATAGCGACGCCATTCAACGTCAGATCCGATGGTGCGCCGGTGAGAGCGAAACTGAGCGGCGTGTTGAAGCGAACTTCGGCCCCGCCAAAGGTGATCTCGAAGCTGGTCGCATCAGAAGCATTGCCGACAAGGCGGTTAGCAAGTGCCATGGAGAGCGGATCAGCGGGCCCGCTGGCAGGAACGCCAAGGTGCCGAACGTTGGTTCGGGGCGAGCCCTGGAGCGTCATTTGAACGCCGGATTGGATGATCGTTAGGCTCATTACGCGTTCACATCAACAAGCTGGACCCGCATGCCCGGCTTCAGGCGGAAGGGATCATCCGCAGACGCATCGAAGAGGGGCATATCCGTCCGTCCGATTAGCGGCCAACCGCCAGGGCCAGCAAGCGCATAGAGACCGCACTGCCCGGTAATCAAACCGATAGAGCCCGCAGGGACCTGTTGCCGTGGCTGTGAAAGGCGTGGGATTTCCAGATCCTCACCCAAGCCCGACATGTAGGCGAAACCGGGCGTAAAGCCGAGCATGTCGACGTCGAGAGGCCATTCGACGAGGCGGGCAACAAGTTCACTTTCCGACAATTCCAGGCTGTTCGCTATGCTCGCCAGGTCCGGACCGTCCATTCCGCCGAAGTGTACGGGAAGCGTGATTGTTTGCGCTGTGTCGGTTCGGGTCGCCAGAGGCGCCTTTAGCGCATTCGAGAGGCGGTTGCGCGCAGATTGAGGTGTATCGGTGTGGGGATCAAACTGGACGGTGATGTCGCGCCGGCCGGGTACGACTTCGATCCACTCCCCTGAAGCCTGTAAGTGGTGGGTGCGAGCGAGCCGGGTTGCCCGGTCAGGCACATCAAAGCGCAACGCATCATCGCCGCAGAACGTGATCAGTGCATTGCTCATGGGGTGACTGCATTAATCTCTATGCCAGCCGCGTTCAGCGCATCGCGAATGGCGAGGGCACTCGCAAGCGCCCCGGGCGTGTCGCCATGGACGCAGATCGTGCGGACCGGCAGGTCAATGGTTTCGCCAGTGCGCGTGCTGACCTGATGATCTGCTGCGATTTGCACAGCCTGTCGGATGCGCTCAGCATCCGTTTCGAGGACCGCGCCAGTCATCGAGCGAGGCGTTAGAGCGCCAGACATTTCATAGGCGCGGTCAGCAAAACCTTCGGCCAGAAAGTCGAGCCCTGCTTCTGCGGCAGCGACCTCAAGACAGGAATTGGGCGGCCCGATCAGCAGCGCGATACGGGACTGAATGGTGACATCGACAATTGTGCGCGCAATGCTCTCGTCTCGCGCAGCGGCGTTGTAGAGTGCACCATGAGGCTTCAAGTGGCTGAGAATGGCCCCGCGCTCGCGGGTGATCGCAGCGAGTGCGCGCACCTGCTGTGACAGGCTGGCCGCAAGATCGTCGCGCGACATGGCCATAGGTTTTCGGCCGAATCCCTCCCGGTCGGGATAAGATGGATGAGCGCCGATCAGGACTCCGCGTGCATCGGCGGCCTTCACGGTCGCAACCATGCTTGCTTGGTCGCCGGCATGGCCGCCGCTGGCGATGCTGCACCGACTGACGACGTCGAGGATGGCGCGATCCAGCGCACGGCCGTTCGCGCCGGGCAGTTCGCCGATATCGGCATTCAGGCAAATGGTTTTCTTCACGGCCATACTCCCAGCGCGCGGAAAACGAGGCGCAGGCCGAGTCCAAGCGTGATCAGGATAACAAGACCGCCCAGGACATTTGCAACGGGGCCATTCACCCTGTCCCCGAGCAAAGACCGGCGGTTCATTGCGACAAGCAGGAAGATAGCAATGATGGGCAGAAGAATACCATTGGCGACCTGCGCGACGAGAATGACGCTGACAGGCTTGTATCCGACGAGCGCAACGAGCGTACCGATGGCAAGAATTCCAAGGGCAACAGCCTTGAAGAGCCCTCCGCTGCGAGGCTTGCGGGCGATCTCACTGAGAGCATAGGCGGTAGCGAGGGGCGCCGTTATGGAAGAGGTAAGGCCTGCGGCGAAGAGGCCGATGCCGACGAGATAACGCGCGGCCTCTCCATATGTGGGCGCGATGGCGCCAGCCATACCGACAGCACTGGATATCTGTTGACCAGTGCCAAACAGACTGGCGGCGGCTGTGGTAAGGATGAGGATGGAAATGAGGCCACCGAGGCCGACCGATACGCGGGTGTCCGTCTGGGCCTCGGCAAGCGCCTTGGCTGTCGCATCCGGCCAGTGTTCGCGGGCGGACGCCGCATGGAGGAAGAGGTTGTAGGGCACAATCGTGGTGCCTATGAGGGCGATCGCTGTGAGCAGGCCGCCCTCCGGCACGCGGGGCACCAGGCCAGCCAGCATGGAAGCAAGGTCTGGCCGAACGAGAACGGCGCTTCCGGCAAAGGCGAGGCTCATGATGATGACGAGGGTGACGAGGATCCGCTCGATCAGCTTGTAGCGCCCGATAAGGAGGATAAGCGCCGCGATGGCGGCCAGGACGAGTATTTGTGGCCTGCGGTAATCATCTCCCTCCCCGATCATGGCCTGAAGTCCGAGCGTGCCGCCGGCGAGATTACCTGCCTCATAGGCGGAGTTACCGAGCGCGAGTGCGGCGAGCACGAGGACGGCTGCGCCCCATTTAAGGACCGGGTTGCCTGTCCCACCGAGGAGAGCTTCCCCGAGCCCTACATGTCCCATCACGCCGAGACGGGCTGCCATGTCCTGCAGGATCATGGTGGCCAGCGTGGCGAAGACCAGCGCCCAGACAAGCGCAAAACCGAAACTGGCGCCGGCCAGCGTGCAGGTCGTGACCGTTCCCGGACCGATAAAGGCCGCAGCGACGAGTGCACCGGGGCCAATAGGCAGCTTCATTGCGAGTCTATCCCGCGCCGCGTTTCCAGATAGGTAGCAAAGCTCGCGAGCCAGTGGCTGCCGGAATAATGTTCGTCGCTGACGGCGGCGATGCCAGTCTGCTTGTGGACCTCTTCTGCAGCGCGCAAAGCCGGGATCCGAGCGTCACTGTCAGGCAGCGCACTTGCAATGCCGTCAAGCGCCCAGGCCCGTGACAGGTTCACGCCATCCAGATGGACAAGCTTGCCGTCGGTCGGGTCAAGCACGACACCTGGCAGCAGCCAGTTCGCACTGCCATCTGTTGGGATCTGAGGAAGGAAGGCAGTGAGCCATTTCGCGAAATCATCCGATGTCATGACCCGGCGCATGAGATCAGCTTCCATCAGGCACGGTGACAGGAAGTCCTCTCCCGAAGGCTCATAGGCGAGCGGACAGTTCTTGTCGTTTGCGTGGAATTCCAGAATCTTCTGCGTCAGCTGGGCATTGAAGGCGCCGGCATTGGACGCCTTGGCCCAATCGAGCATTACACCGAAGGCGAATGCTGTCTGGTTATGCGTACCTATGCGGATCGGATAGGCGAGCTTGGTGAGCCAGCTGGATGTCTCTTCGGTGATGAAGGCTTCGAGTGGCTCGAGCGTGTTCACCCATGTCGTCGTTTCTGGAAGGTCGGACTCGCGAAGCTCCGTCATCAGCTGCAGGAACCAGGCGGTGCCATAGGGACGTTCAAAGCTCGTACGGTCCTCGGCTTTGAAATAGGCCAGCTCGCCCTGAATGTTTTCGGGAGTGAAGCTCTGACCCAGGGCAGCGACGATGGCATCCTTGTAAGGCGTCGACGGATCGGTGTTGAGGATGCGCACAAGGAGCCAGTGGCCATGTACCGAGGAGTGCCAGTCGAAGCAGCCATAGAAGGCAGGGTGAAGCTGGCGCGGCGTCTGCGCGTCGGCATCGCTATTCATGACGTGGCTGATCTTGTTGGGGTATTCCTTGTGGACGCACTGCAGCGCCATGCGGGCAAACCGGTCTGTCACCACGCCTTCGCGGGAGTCCGGGAGGACAATCTCGGTTGCTGGCACGGGCGTCTCCTCTGCAGGTGGGCGCTTTGGCGCACAGGCGACAAGCAGGAGGGCAGTCAGGCCGATGAACAGGTGACGTGTCACGCGAGGATCTCCAGCGATTGAGGCTGGCTCCTGCGTATAAGGCACGGTGCCTGTGGGCAAGGCCCCTGCCCTAGATGTGAAGCGCCTTGCCGTCGGCATCGAGGACGGATTCGTGCATTGTTTCCGAAATGGTCGGATGCGCGAAGATCGTATGAGCGAGGTCAATATCGGTGAGTTCGCCCTGACGGGCGATAACGTAGCCCTGGATCAGCTCGGTCACTTCCGCGCCTATCATGTGGGCACCGAGCAGCTCGCCGGTCTTCTTGTCGAACACGGTTTTTACCATGCCATTCGTTTCACCCATGGCGATGGCCTTGCCATTGCCAATGAACGGGAAGCGTCCGACCTTGATATCGTAGCCCTTTTCCTTCGCGGCGGCTTCTGTAAGGCCGACACTGGCGACCTGTGGGTGGGAATAGGTGCAGCCGGGTACGTTTGAGGCATCGAACGGCTCTGGGTGGCCCTTGCCTTTGCCTGCAATTGCTTCAACGCAGATGACGCCTTCGTGGCTGGCCTTGTGGGCGAGCCATGGTGGGCCGGTGAGGTCGCCGATGGCATAGAGACCCGGCACGCCGGTCTTGCCAAATCCGTCGACTTTGACGTGGGTCTTTTCGACCTTGGCGCCGAGCGCCTCAAGGCCGAGATTCTCGACATTGCCGACAATGCCAACAGCAAGGATGGCGCGGTCGAATTCTTTCGACTCCTTCTTGCCGTCCTTGTCGGTGATGTCGGCTGTGACCGTGTTCTTGCCGGCTTTCAGGTTTTCCACCTTGGCGCCGGTGATGATGTTGAGGCCCTGCTTCTTGAAGTCCTTCTCCGCCATGGCGGAGATTTCAGCATCTTCCACGGGAAGGATACGCGGCAGGACTTCGGCGACGGTCACATCACAGCCAAGCTCATTATAAAAGCTGGCGAACTCGATGCCGATAGCGCCGGAGCCGATGACGAGAAGGCGTTTGGGCATCACGTCGGGCGTCATGGCTTCGCGATATGTCCAGATCAGCTTGCCGTCTGCGACGAGGCCAGCCTGCGGGATATCGCGCGCGCGGGCACCGGTGGCGAGCATGACGTGCTTGGCCTCAAGCGTGGTGTCCTTGCCGTCCTTGCCCTTGACGATGACCTTGGGCGCAGTCGTGCCCTTCTCGAGGCGGGCGGTGCCTTCGATAACGTCGATCTTGTTCTTCTTCATAAGAAACTTCACGCCATTCGACAGCTGGCTCGCCACACCGCGCGAGCGTTTGACGACAGCATCCAGGTCGACCTCGACCTTGTCGATCTTCAGGCCGAAATCCTTGGCGTGCTTGGCGAGATGCATGACCTCAGCCGAACGGAGCAGCGCCTTGGTTGGGATGCAGCCCCAGTTGAGGCAAATGCCGCCGAGGGCTTCGCGCTCTATGATGGCCGTCTTCATGCCGAGCTGGCTGGCGCGGATCGCAGAAACATAACCGCCGGGGCCGGAGCCGATGACGATGAGGTCGTATTGGGTGCTCATGATGTGTCTTTCCGCTGCCTAGAGCAGCATCGCTTCGGGCGTTTCGACGTAGCGTTTGAAGGCCTGCAGCCATTTGGCACCTTCGGCGCCGCCGATGACGCGGTGGTCGCAGGTGAGCGTGACGCTCATGACAGTAGCAACGGCGAGTTCGCCCTTTGCATTGACGACAGGACGCTTCTCCCCTGCCCCGACGGACAGGATCATGCCCTCGGGCTGGTTGATGATCGAGGCGAAGTTCCTGATGCCGAACATTCCAAGGTTTGAGATCGAGAATGTGCCGCCGCTGTATTCCTGTGGTTTCAGCTTTCGCTCGCGGGCGCGTCCTGCGAGGTCTTTCATCTCTTCCGATATCTCGCCGAGGCCCTTGTCCTCGGCGTTAAATATAACCGGGGTGATCAGGCCGCCATCGATGGCGACGGCGACCGAGACATGGGCGTGCTTGTGATAGGCGATACCCTGATCCGTGTACGACGCATTGCAGTCAGGCTCGTCCATCAGGGCCATGGCGCAGGCCTTGATCAGCAAATCGTTGACCGAAACCTTGATACCTTCTGGTGCAGCCGCGTTGATGGCCGTGCGGCTCGCGAGCAGATGATCGAGTTCGAGATCGATGGTCAGCGGGAAGTGCGGCACCTGCATGAAGCTGGTCGTCAGGCGCTTGGCGACGACCTTGCGGACGCCATCGAGCGGCTTCAGCTCATAGCTGTCAGGCGCGTAGACGCGGTCATCGAGCACCTGTGGCAGGATGAGCCCTTCAGGCGAGCCAGCCGGGCGTGAGCCAACTTGCGCTGGCGCAGCGGCGCCTGACTCGGCGCCTTCGACATCTCGCTTGATAATGCGGCCACGGGGACCGGTGCCTTTTAAGGACTTGAGCTCGATGCCCTTCATGTCCGCGATACGGCGGGCGAGCGGGCTCGCCTTGATACGGCCGTCAGCGGTATTGGCGCTGGGGAGCGGCGTTGAAGCCAGTTTTTCAGTTTTAGGCGCCGATTCAGACTTGGCAGGAGCTTCCGCCTTGGCTGTTTTGGGCTCGGGCTTGTCGTCCGATTTCTTCTCGTCCTTGCCCGATTCCTCGGCTTTCGCAGGCGGCGCGGTTTCCTTCGGCGCCTTGATGGAGGATGCATCCTCACCCTCTTCGGCGAGCACGGCGATCACGGCGTTGACCTTCACGCCTTCGGTGCCCTCAGCGACGAGGATCTTGGCAACAGTGCCCTCATCGACGGCTTCGACTTCCATCGTCGCCTTGTCGGTTTCGATCTCGGCAATGATGTCACCCGTGGAGACGGTATCGCCTTCCTTGACGAGCCATTTGGAAAGCGTGCCCTCTTCCATCGTGGGAGAGAGCGCGGGCATGGTGATGTTGATGCTCATGGCGCTACTCCTGATCCACGTAGCAGACCTTGCGGGCCGCTGCGACGATATCAGCGACACCGGGCAAGCTCATGGCTTCGAGATTTGCCGCGTAAGGCAGCGGCACATCCTTCTGGTGAACGCGGGCCGGCGGCGCGTCGAGATAGTCGAAAGCGTCGGAAACGACAGAGGCACAAATTTCGGCGCCGATGCCCATGAAGCGCCAGCCTTCCTCGCAGGTTACGAGGCGGTTGGTCTTCTTGACGCTTTCAATGACGGTGGCGGTATCGAGCGGACGAATGGAGCGCAAGTCGATGACTTCTGCGCTGATCCCCTGCTCTGCCAATTCCTCTGCGGCCTGCAGCGCGAACCCAACCATGCGAGAGTAGCCCACCAACGTTACATCCGTGCCGGCGCGCTTCACAGCGGCCTTGCCGATCGGAAGGATGTGGTCTTCGAGGTCCGGCACCGGGAAGCTCGTGCCGTAGAGCAGTTCGTGCTCAAGGAAGACAACAGGGTTCGGATCGCGGATGGCCGCCTTGAGCAGGCCTTTTGCATCAGCCGCATCATAAGGCGCGATGACCTTGAGGCCCGGGATGTGTCCGTACCAGGAGGCATAATCCTGGCTATGCTGCGCGCCGACGCGCGAGGCCGCACCGTTCGGGCCGCGGAACACGATGGAACAACCCATCTGGCCGCCTGACATATAAAGCGTCTTGGCCGCAGAGTTAATGATCTGGTCAATGGCCTGCATGGCGAAGTTGAAGGTCATGAACTCGACGATAGGCTTGAGACCACCAAAGGCGGCACCCACGCCGAGACCAGCAAAGCCATGCTCCGTGATCGGCGTATCTACCACGCGGCGCGCGCCGAACTCCTGTAGTAGTTCACGGGTGACCTTGTAAGCGCCCTGGTATTCAGCGACCTCTTCGCCCATGACGAAAACGGTTTCGTCCCGGCGCATTTCTTCGGCCATCGCATCACGCAGCGCGTCACGCACAGTCGTGTCTGTAAAGCTGGTACCTTCTGGAATGGACGAATCGTAGAGTACGGGCGCCGCTGGCGCTTCGCCCTCGTTGCTTTTCGGCTCCGGCTTTTCTTCTTTTGCGACGGGCGTCGCAGCGGCATCAGCGCTCTCGTCTTTGGCACCCGCGCCATTCGACTTCGGCTTGACGCTATCAGCATCTTCGCCATCCTCAGCGAGCACGGCGATCACGGCATTGACCTTTACGCCCTCGGTGCCCTCAGCAACGAGGATCTTTGCGAGCACACCTTCATCGACGGCCTCAACTTCCATCGTTGCCTTGTCGGTTTCGATTTCGGCAATGATGTCTCCGGAGGAAATCTTGTCGCCCTCCTTCTTGAGCCACTTGGAGAGCGTTCCCTCTTCCATGGTCGGCGACAGGGCGGGCATGAGAATATCGACTGACATTTAGACACCCTCCACTTCGCGCAGGACATCTGTCCAGAGTTCGGAAGCATCCGGTTCCGGGCTCTCAAGCGAGAAGTCCGCCGCGTCTTTCACGATGCCCTTGATCTCCTTGTCGATATTCTTGAGTTCGTCTTCGGTTGCATGGCCGGCCTCGATAATCTGGCCCTTGAGACCTTCGATCGGATCGTGGTGCGTTCGAATGTCGTCGACCTCTTCCCGCTTGCGGTATTTCGCCGGGTCAGACATCGAGTGGCCGCGGTAGCGATAGGTTTTCATCTCGAGGATATAAGGGCCCTTGCCGGAGCGCGCGTATTTGACCGCCTTTTCGCCAGCTTCCTTCACCGCAAGCACATCCATTCCGTCGACGGCCTCGCCTTCGATCTCAAAACTGATGCCGCGCTTATAAAGCTCGACCTCGGCCGAGGCGCGCGCAACACTTGTACCCATCGCATACTGATTGTTTTCGATCACATACACGACCGGAAGGTCCCAGAGCGAAGCCATGTTGAAGGATTCGTAAACCTGCCCCTGGTTGGCAGCGCCATCGCCAAAATAGGCGAGGCTCACATTGTCGCCGCCCTTGTATTTGTTGGCGAAGGCCAGACCGGTACCCAGCGGCACCTGAGCGCCAACGATACCATGCCCGCCGAAGAAATTCTTCTCACGGCTGAACATGTGCATCGAGCCGCCCTTGCCCTTGGACAAGCCGCCGCTGCGCCCGGTCAGCTCGGCCATGACGCCTTTTGGGTCAAGGCCGCATGCCAGCATGTGACCATGGTCCCGGTAACCAGTAATAACCTGATCGCCATCCTTCAGGCACGCCTGCATGCCGGTAACGACCGCTTCCTGACCGATATAAAGGTGACAGAAGCCCGCGATCTTGCCCATGCCATAGAGCTGGCCGGCTTTCTCTTCGAATCTTCGGATCAACAGCATGGCCCGATAGAATTCGAGCAGCTCTGCCTTGCTTGCTTTTGAAGGTGCCTTTTTGGCACCTTTCGGTTTCGTTGCCATATAATGCTCCATCCCTGCGAGTCTTATGTCTGCGCATTTCCGCAGAGACAAGTCAGAACATCTATGTCAATTTGCAACGCTACGTTCTGACGTCATCAAGACGATTTCGTTTGGATATACGAATGCCAGCTTATCGCGTGCGAGCGCTTCTACAAAGTCCGGATCTACAGAACCTGGTGTAAGTCTGCGGATATCGGTGCGCAGGCGCGATATATCTGTCTCGATCTTGGCGAGTTCCACCTTGCGATCTTCGAGCTCAAGCTGGGCATCCGACCAACGGCCAAGTCCCTTCTCCCCCGCAAAGGCGTGGTAGGCAAAGTAGAGCACGAGAAGGCTTAGCCCGAAGGCCTCAAGGCGTGATACCATGAGGCCAAGCTGTAACGGCGATTGGTTAACCGTGCGTTTGCACTAAGCGGCGTTGATGCGCGAACGACCGGCGTAAATACCGATTGGACCCAGCTCTTCTTCGATGCGGATCAGCTGGTTGTACTTCGCGATTCGGTCGGACCGCGATAGGGAGCCTGTCTTGATCTGCCCGCAATTGGTGGCAACAGCGAGGTCTGCGATGGTCGAATCTTCCGTTTCGCCCGAACGGTGGGACATGACGGCCGTATAGGCATGCAGGTGCGCCAGTTCGACAGCATCAAGCGTTTCGGAAAGCGTTCCGATCTGGTTGACCTTGATCAAGATGGAGTTGGCAGCGCCCTTCTGGAGACCGATCGACAGACGCTCAGGGTTGGTGACGAAGAGATCATCGCCAACGAGCTGGACCCGGTCGCCAATCATCTCGGTCAATGCGACCCAGCCATCCCAGTCGTCTTCGGCCATGCCGTCTTCAATCGAGACAATCGGATAGCGACCGCATAGATCAGCGAGGTATTTCGCGAATTCTTCCGAACCCAGGATCTTGCTCTCGCCAGCGAGGTTATACTTGCCGTCCTTGTAGAACTCTGTCGAAGCGGCATCGAGTGCCAGGGCAATGTCTTCGCCCGGCGCGTAGCCTGCCTTCTCGATGGCTTTCATAATGAAGCCGATAGCCTCATCGGTCGATCCGATATTAGGGGCGAAGCCGCCTTCATCGCCGACATTGGTGTTGTGGCCGGCGTCATGCAGCGTTTTCTTCAAAGAATGGAAGACTTCAGCGCCCATGCGCACAGCATCTGCCATGCTTTCAGCGCTGACTGGCATGATCATGAATTCCTGAATATCGATCGGATTGTCCGCGTGTGCGCCGCCATTGATGATGTTCATCATAGGCGTCGGCAGGACGCGGGCGTTGGCGCCACCGATATAGCGGTAGAGCGGCATCGCAGCGCTTTCAGCGGCGGCCTTGGCAACCGCCAGCGACACACCGAGAATCGCATTGGCACCCAGGCGGGACTTGTTCTCAGTGCCGTCGAGATCAATCATCATCATGTCGATCAGGCGCTGGTCACTGGCATCCATGCCTTCAAGCTCGTTCGAAATCTCGCCATTCACGGCATCGACGGCGCCGAGGACACCCTTGCCACCGTAGCGGGACTTGTCACCATCGCGCTGTTCGTGGGCCTCGTAGGCCCCCGTGGAGGCGCCGGAAGGGACCGCAGCACGACCTGTCGAGCCATCATCAAGAGTGACGTCAACTTCCACTGTTGGGTTGCCCCGGCTGTCGAGAATTTCGCGGGCGTGAATGTCGATGATCTCGCTCATGGCAGTCTGGTGTCCCTCTTAGGCATTATGTCAGATGTAAAAAGCGCCCCCTGCCGGACGGCGGGAGGCGCTGGAAGCCTTAGTCTTGTGCGCGCAAATGCGCAACCTGACTAGATGTCGTCCTTCGGCTCAAGAACCTGGCGACCGCGGTAAACGCCGGTTTTCAGGTCGATATGGTGCGGACGGCGAAGCTCGCCCGACTGGGCGTCCTCGATATACGTGTTCATATCAAGCCGATCATGCGAACGGCGCATGCCGCGGCGGGACTTGGAGATCTTGCTCTTTGGAACTGCCATGACAGGTATCCGGTTTGTTGCGCATTTTCAGCGAGTGAATTGGAACGGGCCTCATACAGACGCCCAACAGGCTTTGCAAGGTCTGAAGATCACCAAACCCGCGAATTCTGCATTCCCCTTCCCTATTCGGGTTTGGGCGCCGCAGCGTCTTCCACCTGCTTCATCAGTTTCAGCATGTTGCCACTCCAGATTTTCTGGATGTCTTCCTCGGAATAGCCTTCAGCCAAGAGGGCTTCTGTCACTCTAGGCAGGAATGAAACGTCTTCCATTCCAACAACACCGCCACCGCCATCCCAGTCAGCGCCCATACCGACATGATCCGGGCCGACGACCTCAAGCGCATGATTCATATGTTCGAGGAATTTTTCGAAGGTAGAGCGTGGCGCCGGGAATTGGGCGTCGATTTCTTCCATTTTGGCGATATAGCGGTCCCTGGTCTCTGCGTCAGCGGTCGCAGGAGAAATACCCTCGAATTCCTTCTGCATCTCATCGAGTGCGGCCTGGCGTTCCGGCGTTGGGGTCAGCTGTTCCAGATACCCGCCATAGGCGTTGATCTGGATAACGCCGCCATCATCAGCGACCTTCCGCATCAGGTCATCGTCAATGTTGCGCGGATGGTCGTAAACTGCCTTCACGCCTGTATGGGACAGCATGATCGGCGTCGTCGACAGTTCGATAATGTCATCCACCGTCGAATCAGAGGCGTGCGAGCCGTCGACCATCATGCCGAGTCGGTTGGCTTCCTTGATAAGTTCCACGCCGAGCGGGCTCAGGCCGCCATAGTCATTGGCACCGAGATCCGTTGCGCTGTCGGCGAACTGGTTGTCGCGGAAGTGGACCGGTCCAATCATGCGAACGCCACGATTGTAGAATTCCTCTACCATGCCGATGTCTGTGCCGAGCGGATAGCTGTTCTCGATCGACATATAGACGACCTTCTTGCCGGTTGCGGCGATTCGGGCGGCATCTTCGGACGTGTAGGCAAGCTCGAATGATTCGGGATGAGCCGCGACCATGTCATGGATTTCCTGGTTGCGGGTCAGGGCAGCCTGTTTTGCGGCCTCATAGGAGGCTGGGTCCATCGGGCCCTGTGGCGTGAAGGTCACCCAGAAGCCACCGTCGAGGCCACCACGGTTCATCTTCGGCAAGTCGACCTGGACACTGCCGAGGACGCTTGGATTGTCGGCCATGATGTCAAAACCGGCCTTTGAGAAGTTAGCGGGTGTGTCGAGGTGCGTATCGAGCACCAGCATCTCTTCATGGATCTCTGCTGCCGTCTTCGGCGCCGCGACGGTTTCCGGTTCGGCAGGCGCAGGAGCCTTCTGCTGGGAACAGGCCACCAAGGCCAAAGCCAGTACGCTCGTCATCGCAATTTTCAATTTTCAGCCCTCATACTCGTTAGGATGAGCGGGACCATATCGCTAAACTGTAACAGCGCAAGAAAATGGCCGCCCCGAAGGACGGCCGAGGTAAAGCAAGAAGGACGTCGGGCTTTGTTCGGGCAAATAGCCTAAAAACGCGGCACCGACAGTCATGGTTATAGCCCGGGCAACCTGAACGGTGCGGTGACCCGCCGTTATGTTCCGTTCACCTGAGAGGCGAGCGCCGCAGCGTTCGACTCAGCGGCTGACCTGCCAATCGCGCAGGATTTCGTCGGTATGCTCGCCGAGACCCGCCGGGCGCCGCTGAATCTCCGCAGGCGTGCCAGAGAAGCGCGGGGCGGGCGCAGGCTGCATGACACCCTCAACTTCGACGAATGTCTTGCGCTCGGCATTGTGGGGATGGTTCGGGGCTTCCGCCATAGAAAGGACCGGCGCAAAGCAGATGTCCGTGCCTTCCATGATCGCGCACCATTCATCGCGGGTCTTCGTTTTGAACAGCGCGGTCAGCTTGGCCTTCAGGTCGCCCCACTTGGAGCGGTCCATCTGGGATTTGAATTCGGGATCAGTGATTTCCGCCTTCTCCAGAAGAAGCGCATAGAATTGCGGTTCGATGGAACCGATCGAGACCCATTGGCCATCGCTGCATTCATATGTGTCGTAGAAGTGGGCACCGCCATCGAGCAGGTTCGATTCGCGGTCGTCGGTCCAGACGCCCATGGCTTTCATACCAAAGAACATGGTCGCGAGAGAGGCCGCGCCGTCCGTCATGGCCACATCGATAACCTGACCCTTGCCACCATTCTTGACGTTCACGATGCCGGCGAGAAGGCCCATGGCGAGGTAGAGCGCGCCGCCACCATAGTCTCCGACCAGGTTCAAAGGCGGGCTTGGACGCTCGCCCTTGCGGCCCATCGCATAGAGGGCGCCCGTGAGCGAGATGTAGTTGAGATCGTGACCTGCAGCCTGCGACAGCGAACCGTACTGTCCCCAACCGGTCATGCGCCCGTAGACAAGCTTGGGATTGCGGGCGAGCACGACATCCGGACCGAGCCCGTTGCGCTCCATGACACCAGGGCGGAAGCCTTCGATCAAACCATCGGCCTTCTCCATCAGCTTCAAGGCGGTTTCGACATCGGCCGGATCCTTGAGATTCAGGCTGATGGAGCGACGGCCGCGGCTCATCACATCGGCAGCGCGTCCTGGCTTGCCGTCGCCCGGACGGTCAATCCGGATAACATCTGCGCCCATATCAGAGAGCAACATGCCGCAGAACGGCCCAGGACCGATCCCTGCAAACTCAACAATCCTGACACCGTCCAGTGGCCCGCTTGCCATCATTCTCTCCCGTTCAATTATGGCCCTTTAGGCCTGATTAGCGGAACATTAAGTGTCGAACGCGCAAAAGAAAGGGGTGTCCTAGCGTCGCCCTTCGAAGCGTTTTGAGTCTTTCATGTCTGATATGTCCTATCTGGACCCACCTATCGAAATCGCAGCGACCAGCCCTCGCCTCGAATCGATCGTCTCGCGCATGCGTTCGAGCGGTATGAGGCCTTATGCGGCGAGCGAACCTCTGGACTTCAATTCCACCGATCCCCTTCTCGTTGATATCGCAAGCGTGTCGCGCACAACGCTGGAGCATTGCGCGCGGGCCGGCATGATGGGTCTAACCCGCCCAATGATCATTCTCGACGTGGCGGATGCCGGCCTCAATCTTTCTGACGTGATCACGCTTCGTCGCGACCGCGACCTTGCCATGCTCAAGGGCCGTCTGGCGGCGCTGGCTCGGCGCGAAGCGCGCAACACGGAAGTGGCCATTCGGGCGGAAACGGCGCGCGAATTCGGAATGAACCCGCTGGTCTCCGCTCCTGACGCGCCCCCTGAACTCATCTATGTCGGCGAGGGATCTCCCCTATTCCTGTCGTTGCAGGGAGCACTCAAATCACGCGGGGTATCACTGACGGCGGCCATTTCACAAAGCACGGTGCGCGACTACCTCTCGAGCCGTCGTTTCGCAGCAGCCCTGTATGACGTAACGTCAGAAGAAGCGCTCGAGGCGGCTTTCGTCGGTGGGGCGCCGGATGGCGACATGCTCAGCAGCGTTCCGGTCTTTGCGCTGGTCAACGGGGACGGTCATGCATCAGAAGCCATGCAATCAATCCAGGCGCATGCCGACGAAGTCATTGAGTGCCAGGACCCTGCTGCCGACGTCGCAAACCGCATCGAAACGCTGGCATGGAAGTATTATGCCATGCGTCCAGTGAGCCCCACGACTGCTCTGGCATCAACCGCACGCGACCTGGCGACAGGGCTTTTCTCGCGGCGTTTTCTTGAATCCCACCTTGAGCGCCAGATCAGGGCGGCTGACAGACGTGCGGAGCCGCTAAGTCTTGTCACGCTCAAACTCACCGGCGAGCGCCGAACCGATCGCCAGGTGCTGAAAGCGCTTGCTGCATGTCTTCGCCCTCTATTGCGGGAGACCGACTGCGCTGCCGCACTGTCGGCGGGCATTCTGGGTATCTCCCTGCCCGCAACGCCTTATCGGGGCGGGGCGAGGCTTGCGACGCGCCTGGCGACGCATGTCTCGGAACAAGACGCTCTATCGGATGTGGTGCTCAGTTGGCGCGTGGTCGAAAAACGCGCCTATCATTCCGCCAAAACGTTCCTCGACGCCGGTCTCTCGGGACCGTTCATGCGCCTTGAGGCCGCCTAGGCCGACACGCGCCCTACAACGGCTTCCAGTTCCTTCAGGAAGGCCTTCACAGCCACGAGACGGCGCTCGGGCTCTCCCCCAAGACCGGAATGGACCAATTTGGAATCCGGACGCAACTTGAGGACATTCGGCCGTGTCCGGACGAGTTCCATAAGGCGCGCAGGGTCCATGACCGTATCGGGGCGGAAAGCGAACACCGCTCCTTTGATACCAGAATCCAGCTTCGAAATGCCAAGCGCCTTGCACTGGACCTTGATCGCGGTGACCTCGAGCAGCTGACGTGTCGGCTCAGGCAGTGGTCCGAACCGGTCGATAAGTTCTGCAGCAAACGACTCGCGCTCTTCCGCCGTACTGATGTCTGCGAGACGCCGGTAAAGCGAGAGACGGATCGTGAGATCCTCGACATAGTCCTCAGGGATCAGCACCGCCACGCCGAGATTGATCTGAGGTGACCAATCATCAACGACGTCGTCTTCGCCGCGTGCGCCAGCCTGAAGCGCCTTAACAGCGTCCTCAAGCATGGACTGATAGAGCTCAACACCCACTTCCCGAACCTGACCAGATTGCTGGTCACCCAGCAGGTTGCCGGAGCCGCGCATGTCGAGATCGTGGCTGGCGAGCTGGAAGCCGGCGCCGAGACTGTCGAGCGACTGGAGAATCCTCAAACGCTTCTCGGCCATCTCGGTCACAACACGGTCACGTGGTGTCGTGAAGTAAGCATAGGCGCGCAGTTTCGATCGCCCGACACGTCCGCGTAGCTGGTAGAGCTGGGCCAGACCGAACATGTCGGCGCGGTGGATAATCAGCGTATTGGCGCGCGGTATGTCCAGGCCGCTTTCGACAATTGTGGTCGACAGAAGGACATCATACTTGCCTTCATAAAAGGCGTTCATGATGTCTTCGAGTTCGCCTGCCGCCATCTGACCGTGCGCCACAACGAAAGACACTTCGGGAACCTGCGTCGACAAGAACTGCTCGAGCTTGTCGAGATCCTGGATACGCGGCGCGACAAAGAAGGCCTGACCGCCGCGATACTTCTCGCGAAGGAGTGCCTCGCGCAAAGTGACCGTATCTTCTTCCGTTATGTAGGTGCGAACAGACAGACGATCGACGGGCGGAGTTGCAATGATGGAGAGGTCGCGAATCCCCGTGAGCGCCATCTGCAGAGTCCGTGGAATGGGCGTCGCAGATAGCGTCAGGACGTGCACGTCCGCCTTCAGCTCTTTGAGGCGTTCCTTGTGCTTCACGCCGAAACGCTGCTCCTCGTCGACGATCAGGAGGCCAAGGCGTTTGAAGTCCATGCCCTTGGCGAGCAGCGCGTGTGTCCCCACAACCACGTCCACACTTCCGTCAGTGAGGCCGTCGCGTGTCTCCACGGATTCGCGCTGACCGACGAGCCGCGAGAGATGGCGGACCTTGAGAGGCCAGCCAGCGAAACGCTCGGAGAATGTCTTGAAGTGCTGGCGGGCGAGCAAGGTCGTTGGCGCAATCACGGCGACTTGCTTGCCACTCATGGCGGCCATGAAGGCCGCGCGCAAGGCGACCTCTGTTTTGCCGAAACCAACATCGCCACAGATAAGTCGGTCCATTGGGCGACCGGACGCGAGATCGCCGAGCACATCCTCGATGGCGTTCAGCTGGTCATCCGTTTCCTCATAAGGGAATCGTGCCGCGAACTCTTCATACATGCCCTGCCCAGCCGAGAGAGCTTCAGCGCGCTTCAGTGCACGTTCTGCGGCCACGGCCATAAGTTCAGCCGCCATCTCAAGGATGCGCTTCTTGGCCTTGGCTTTGCGCGTCTGCCAACCCGCCCCTCCGAGGCGGTCCAGCTGGCTTTCAGACTCTTCAGAGCCATAGCGGCTGATCAGGTCGATATTCTCAACCGGCAGGAAGATCATGTCGCCGCCAGCATATTCGAGCTGGAGGCAATCGTGCGGCGCGCCAGTCAATTCCAGCGTTTTCAGGCCGACATAACGCCCCACACCGTGATCAACATGGACGACAAGGTCATCAGGAGAAAGCGCAGTCGCATCGGTGATGAAGCTGGCGGTCTTGCGGCGGCGGCGCGGCGCTGCGAGGCGGTCGCCAAGTATGTCGGCCTCGGAGATGACTGCAATCTCGGGCGTAACAAAGCCTGACTCCAGCGGTATTTCGACAACAGTGAAGTCTGTTTTGCGGGCTGCTTCAAGTGAATGGACCTGCGCGAGGTCCGGCAGGCCGTGGTCCGCCATGACATTGATGAGTCGGTCTGCAGAGCCCGCTGACCAGGCAGCGAAGGCGACAGGCTTTCCCGACGCATATAAGGCGCGCGCGTGCGCAATCGCTGCTTCGAAGATGTTCTCGTCGGAACGCAAGCGCTCGGGTGCAAAGTCCCGGCCGATGCGAGCGCCCATATCATAAGCACCCCCAGACGCCTCGGCAGGACTGAACCGAACAACGGCATGCGTCGCGAGCAGTTGATCGATCTCGTCCGGCTGGAGATAGAGGGTCGATGGGGCAAGCACGCGCGCCGAGTGGGCGTCGCCGCCGGCTGCGTCGAGCCGGGCGTTATAGTAATCGAGCGCTTGAGTGAGACGTTCGAAAGCAGATTCGGGCGCGAGGTGTCCGAGCCCGATAAGCGCATTGGCGCCGACATAGTCGAACAGGGTTTCCAGATGGTCGTGGAAGAGTGGAAGCCACGCTTCAACACCCTGCCGTCGGATAGAGGCCCGGGCCGATTCGTACATCTGGTCGCCGGAGGGTGGACCAAACGTGGCCAGATAGCGCTCCCGGAATCCACTCAGGATCGTGTCATCAAAAAGGACTTCGCTGACCGGCGCGAACGCGACTGATCGCGCATCGCCTGTAGAGCGCTGGGTCTCGGTATCAAACGTACGCAGGGTCTCAAGCGTGTCGCCAAAGAAGTCGAGCCTGTAGGGCTCGCCAGCGGTCGGTGGGAAGATATCGATTATGCCGCCCCGGATCGCGAATTCACCCTGTTCGCGCACGGTGCTGGCGCGAACATAGCCATTCACGGCGAGATAGTCTGTCAGGTCCTTTTGAGCGACTGACTGGCCGATCGAAACGGAGAAGGATGCTCGCCGAAGGGTCGCGATGGGGGGCACGCGCTGGACGAGCGATGTGGCCGTCGTGACGACCAGGAGCGGCCCTTGGGAGGCATCATGGCGCGCAACGCGGGCAAGCCCTGCGCAACGCCGGGCTGCGACGCTCGGAGATGGGCTGATGCGGTCATACGGCAGCGTGTCCCAACCGGGGATGTCGATACTGTCCAAACGAGGCGAAATAAACTGCGCAAGCCGCCGGGCAGTATTGGCGCTCTTGTCGTCGCGCGTGACGTACAGGCCTATCCCGCCTCGTGCGACAAGGGCATTACAGAATGCGATCAGGTCCGCACCGAAGGGTGCGCCGGCAAAGCTGGCGGGGCCGCTCAAGGACTTTAGAAGGTCGGCGGGTGTCATCCTGATCTTTTGCAGAGAATTTGATTAAAGCGCCTGGACTGACTCGCTCAGCCAGCCTGCGGGGCGTAGCGGAAAGCGATCAGCTGGTCCAGCACCGGACCCTTGTGATTGTCAGGCACGTCCTGTTGGCCAATGAGCCAAGCATAAACTTCCCAATCGGGCACATCCAGCAGGCGCGCGAATTCGTCCAGCTCGGCCTCATCGAAATCCGGAAGGAATTTATCCGCGAAGGATCCCATATAGAGATCCATTTCGCGGAACCCGCGCCGCCAGGCCCGGAACGTCAGTTTTCGGCGTGTTGTTTCCATGAATAGCTCCAGACCAGTCTGCTTTGCAGGATATAGGCTGAGAGCGGGACAGGTAAACCACGCATTGTGTGCACGGGCGGGCACGCCTAGAGTTTTGGGATGCGAGACGAGCGACTTTTTCCCATGTTTGCAGGGCTGGAAACGCTATCCGGCGTTGGGCCGAAGCTGAAGCCGTTGCTTGAGAGACTGGTCGGCGGTGACACGCTTTGGGACCTGTTGCTGCATTTGCCTGAGCGCTGGGTCGACCGGCGCGTCCGTGAGGGCTTTGACCAGATCGTCTTTGGCGAGGTGGCGACGGTTAGCGGAGAGGTCCATGCCTATCAGGCACCTTTTTCGGACAAGGCGCCACACCGGGTCCAGCTGTTCGACGGAACAGGCTTCCTCACGCTGGCTTTTTTCCGGGCCGATGGGCGGTGGCTTCAGGGGCAATTCCCGATTGGCGCAACGCGTATCGTCTCTGGCCGCGTCGACGATTTTAATGGCGAACGCCAGATGACACATCCTGACTACATCGTGGATCCGAAAAGGGGCGATCCACCGCCGGAAGTGGAGCCGATCTATGGACTGACGGCAGGTCTTACCAACAAGCGTGTGCATACGCTCGCTGTTCAGGCACTCGAAAGCGTACCGGATGACCTGCCTGAATGGGGTGACCCGCACCTCGTGGCCCAAAAAGGCTGGCCAGGCTTTCGCAGCGCCTTGAGTGGGCTGCATGCGCCAGTGCTCTATGACGAAGCCGCATTTGAATCAGCCCGGACGCGGCTAGCCTATGATGAAGCCATCGCGCGGGAATCGGCCTTTGCGTTGGCGCGTGCCAGCCGCAAGCGCCGGAAAGCGCCGCCGATCCCCAAAGCGCCTGTGGAACAATCGCGACTGGCACGGTCCCTCCCCTATCAGCAAACCGGTGCACAGGTGCGCGCCGTGGCAGAGATCAGTGAGGACATGTCCAGCCATTCACCCATGCGGCGCATGCTTCAAGGCGATGTCGGCGCTGGCAAGACACTGGTGGGGGCGATGGCGGCGGTTCAGGCCGTTTCTGGGGGCTTCCAGTCTGCCTTCATGGCGCCAACGGAAGTGCTCGCGCGCCAGCAATATGAAACGCTGGACGGACTGCTTGCGCCACTTGGCTATACCGTCGCCTCACTCACCGGGCGCGACAAGGGGGCCGCCCGTGAGGGGACGCTGATGGGCATCGCTGATGGTTCAATCCAGATTGTGGCTGGCACACATGCGCTCTTTCAGGAATCCGTATCGTTCCGGAACCTCGGCCTCATCATTGTCGATGAGCAGCACAGGTTCGGTGTCCAGGATCGCATGCGCCTCGTCGGCAAGGGCGTATCTCCGCATATGCTTGTCATGAGCGCCACACCCATCCCGCGTACCATGGCTCAAGCCGTTCATGGCGACCTTGACGTGACCATCCTCGATGAGAAGCCGGCAGGCCGCAAACCAGTTGAAACGCGCGCCATACCTGACACCCGGATCGACGAAGTCATCGACGCAGTGGGTCGCGCCATCCGACGTGGCGAGCGGGCCTTCTGGGTCTGCCCGAAGGTTGATGTTGATGACGATGATTCGACAGCCGTAGGGCGCCACGCTGCATTGATAGACCAGCTGGGCGTACCGGTCGGCCTGGTTCACGGGCGGTTGAAACCGACCGAAAAGGACACGGCGCTGGAAGATTTCCGGACGGGACGCACCCGTATCCTGGTTGCCACCACCGTGATTGAAGTCGGCGTCGATGTGCCGGAAGCAACGATCATGGTGATCGAGCGCGCTGAAGGGTTTGGTCTGGCCCAACTGCACCAGCTTCGCGGCCGGGTTGGGCGCGGCGACAAGCCTTCCTTCTGCCTGCTCCTTTATCGTCCTCCGCTAGGGGAGACCGCGCGCGAGCGACTGGAAACCCTGCGTCGTACAGAAGACGGTTTCGAAATCGCAGAAGCCGATTTCAATCTGCGAGGCCCCGGCGACATGCTGGGTCTACGCCAGGCAGGCGCAACCGATTACCGCGTGATTGACCTGTCAAGCCACGCAGACCTGCTCGCCATCGCAAAGAAAGATGCAACGGCTGTCGTGGAAGCGGACCCGGATCTTGCCGGGCCCCGAGGGCAGTCGCTAAGGCTGGTACGGGAACTTCTGACACCAAAGATCGAAACGGGCAGCGGCAGCTAGGACGGTCTCGATCTTATGGAAGGACCTTCTTCGGTGCCTTTGGATCGGCTTTGGGGGCGGGTGGAAACTCGGGAACAACGAGGCCAGCGGACAGGATCATCTTTGCCCCCTCCTCGACCGTCATTTTCAGCCGGATGACTTCCGTCGCATCAACATACATCAGGAAACCCGAGGTTGGGTTTGGTGTCGTCGGCACGAATACACCCAGGTACTCCCCGCCAAGCGTGGCGCCAATTTCGCCTTTGGCGGGTGAGGAAACGAAGCCAAGGCACCAGGTCCCTGTCTTTGGGTACTCAATCAGGACCACTTCGCTGAACTGGTCGGTATTGTCTTTCGCGAAGACCTCAACCAGCTGCTTGAATGCCGAGTAGAGCGACCGAACGATTGGCACCTGGCTGAGAATACGGTCGCCCACACCGATCACGGACCGCCCGATCAGGTTTGTTGCGATACCACCAAGAATGGTCAGGAAAACGACCAGAACGATCAGGCCAAAGCCCGGAACCGCGTATTTGAGATAGGTTTCCGGGTTCAGCGCAGCCGGAATCAGCGGCACGACCCGCTTGTCGATCTCGCCGATCAGGAATTGGAGAATCAGGAAGGTCACAGCGATCGGCGCCGCAATCACCATGCCTGCAAAAAAACGCCCTCTAAGCCACGCAAAGAGACTTTGCGTCGGGGCCTTCTCAGGCGGCGGCGCACCACCTTCGGGGTCTTTCCTTCGAGCCATGAGGCGTCTCCAATGGTCAATTCTCAAGGTTACTCTGGGTCAGACCTTGGCGATTTACTTGTTCCGCGTAATTGTGGCCAAGATGGGAAGTAATGAACAGATTGAAAGAGCTTTGGAAAGCTGGGCGCACCGCGATTTCGGTGACGCTGCCCGTATAGCTGACTTGAAACGCTTGTCCGGGGGCGCAAGTCAGGAGACTTGGGCCTTTGAAGTGATTGTGGCCGACACGACCACCCGCCTGATTTTGCGCAGAGCGCCCGGCGGAGAAGCCGTTGCGCGGTCCTCTGAGGCCATAACCTTGCGATTGGAATCCCTGTTGCTTGGGTGCGCTGACGCTGCTGGCGTACCCGTGCCAGGCGTGCTCGGCGTATTTGAGCCAGGCAGCGATCTTGGCGAATCATTCATCATGCGCCGCATCGATGGCGAAACCATCGGGCGGAAGATTTTACGCGACGCAGCGTATGAGACTGCCCGGACACAGCTTTCAGAACAATGCGGCGCGGCGCTTGCCGGTATTCATGCAATCGACATGGAAATGCTGCCAGACCTGCCGCGTAGCGATGGTATGGATCAGATCCGCAAATATGAGACAATCTATCGAAACTTCGACCTGCCAAGGCCGGTGTTTGAGCTGGCTTTCGCTTGGCTCAAGCAACACCAGCCCTCGCCACAACCGGCAGTTCTGGTCCATGGCGATTTCCGGCTGGGGAACCTGATTGTCGATGAGCAGGGCCTTGCGTCCGTGCTTGATTGGGAACTGGCGCACATAGGGGATCCTCGCGAGGACATTGCCTGGATTTGCGTGAATTCCTGGCGTTTCGGCCAGATCGAAAACCGCGTGGGCGGCTTCGGCCAACTGGATGTTCTGCTCGACGCCTATGCAGCCGCTGGCGGCACCCGGTTTGTGCCGCGAGACATCGACTGGTGGGAAATGCTGGGCAGCCTCAAATGGGGCATCATGTGCATGATCATGTATGAAGCCTATCGGTCAGGCGGCGACCCGAGTGTTGAACGCGCCGCTATCGGACGGCGTGTTTCGGAAACTGAGATCGACCTGCTAAATCTCCTCGAAAGGGCTGTTTGAGATGCATGATGCGCCCTCCCCCTCTGAACTGGTCGCCGCTGTAAAGTCTTTTATAGATAATGCGGCTGCTCCGCAGCTGACAGGTCATGCCGCCTTTCATGCGCGAGTCGCTTCCAATGTGCTCGCAACACTCATGAGAGAGCTGGAGCAACGGCCCGCGGCCGAGGCCGCCGAAGCCCAAGGTCTTCGAAGCCTCTTGGATGCCCCGGACAATGCTGATCTGGCGATGATGAACAGAGACCTCTGCGCACGCATACGGGATGGGCAATTCGATTATGCGACGCCCGGGTTGTTCAAGCATCTAAAAACAACCACAATCTCCCAGTTGGCTATAGATCAACCAAACTATTCCGGACTCAAGGCGGCGCTTTCCAAACCCCGCTGACCGTCTCGCGACAGGCAGGGAACCAACATGAAACGTACGCTTCTTATCGTCGGGATCATTGTTGTACTTGGTGTCGGGCTCGGCCCTTGGGCCTACCGAACGTTCCGCGATCAAGGAGACCTGATCGCCTTGCCTGCCTTTGACTACAGAACGAATGACAGCTGGGCCGCCCTTCCGGCGGAAATGCCTCCCGCCGTTTGGGCTGAGGGCTGGGCCGTGGACGTGATTCTGGTTGGGCCGAATGACGGACTTGCGCCACGGTCAGAGACCCAGATTTCTTCACAAACCGACAGAGCTGTCGAGCAATCCAAGCGGCTCGCCGAATCGCTTTCAGTCATTGGCCCTGTCTATGCGCCGTTCTATCGGGAGGCCAACGCCACAATAGACCTTTCCGCTGCCTTCAAAGCCTATCTTGATGATCATAATCGTGGCCGCGCCTTCGTGATCGCAACTGACCATCCCCTGCCCCCGGAAATGCTGGCCCCCATTCTCGCTGATGAAAGTCTGCGCGAGAGGTTTGGGGGCTTCCTTCGCCTCACGCGTGCGCGCGGCGATGCGGCGCTATTCCCGTCGATAGCCGGCATGGAGAACTCAGCAAGCGACTTCCTCGCCTATTGCCCGGCACAGTTCACCGAAGTTCCCAAGTGCCAACCGGTTGTCGAGATTGGACGACAGGATGGCATGATGATCGTGTCACAGGACGACCCAATTGCAGGCGATAATCTCACTGGCTACAAGGAGTGGCTTGAGGCCAATGTCGCCAAGACGGCTGAGCCGCTTGGCGCGCTGGAAGAAGTCGAGATCATCGACATCCGCCGTCCCGGTGAGACGGATGCCAAACTTGAGGCAGACGAGAACTAGACTAGGGTTTCTGTTGGGCTTCCGGCGCGGCGCGCGCAAACGCGTCGATCATCCGGCACGCAGCATCTATCTCCTGCAGGCGCGGAAAATCTGACAGGTCCATATCGAAACGGCGGGCATTGGCTACTTGGGGCACAAGGCAAATTTCCGCGATCGTAGGCGCGTCGCCGAAGAGCAATGCCGCCGGTGGAAGATCCTGCGCGATACGCTCCAGCGCCTCGAACCCACGTCGGATCCAGTCATGATACCAACGCGTCACAGCCGCTTCGTCAGCGCCGAAATCCTTCCGCAACGCAGCCAGAACAGACAGGTTGTTGAGCGGGTGAATATCGCAGGCAATCGTATCCGCAAAAGCGCGCGCCTGAAGGCGTGTCCAGTCATCCTCCGGCAACAGGGATGGCCCTGGCAGGGATTCACTAAGCCATTCGATGATGGCAAGCGACTGGCCTGAAGTGCGTCCGTCCTGCTCGATTGAGGGCACCCGCATCTGCGGATTCAGATGCTTGTAGGTCTCCGCCAACTGCTCATCCTTGCCGGGCGCGATGTTGACCGGAATGCTGTCATAGCTCGCATTCTTGAGGTTCAATGCAATGCGTACGCGATAGGCCGCCGAAGACCGCCAATAGTCATACAGTTTCAGCATCAGATTACTCCAAGGGGTTCAGGCAAGCGACTCAAGGTCGAGAACGGCGAGCAACTGCTCGCGGGCAGTCCGACACTCGTCGGCGAAAGCTGGATCAGCCAGATCCGCAGGCGCCAAAAGATCACGATACGTCGCGCGGACGACATCCTGAAGCTCATCAATGGCTTCGTCATCAAGCAGGACGCCTTGGTGGCACGCATCGATCTCCGGCTCGGTCATCACGACGCGCAAGCGGAGACAGGCAGGGCCGCCCCCATTGTGCATGGACTGACGCACATCCACGAACTCGACATGTCCGATCGGACCATTGCCGGCCACCATGCGCTCACAAAATTCGCGCGTGGAATCCATTTCCTGCGCTTCAATCGGTGCGACCAGCACAAGCCGGTCCTGCCCGGGCATCTGCAGGAGTTGTGAATTGAAGAGGTAAGACCGGATCGCGTCGGCAATCGGCACGTCAGCATTCGAAACCATGACAGGCTTGAGTTCAAACAGTCCATCTGCGGCGCGGCGGATGGCATCAAGTGTGCCGCGCGTGTCTTCAAACGCCAGTTCATGAAAGAACAGCGTATCAAGCGCGCCGACACAGACGACGTCATTGTGGAAAGCGCCGGCATTGATCGCAGCGACAGACTGGCGCGCCATGACCGCTCTGCTGGCGTCCAGGCCATGCGAACGCGCAATGGCCTCGCTGGCCAGCAGGCTTTGGCGCGCGGGGAAACCAACCGTGCTCTCCCCTGCCCGGCGCCCATACACGAACAGTTCAACCCCCATGGCGCCGTGCTCTGCGCACAAGCGAACATGATTGGCCGCGCCTTCATCCGCAAAATCGCTATGCATGGGCAGCGCCGAGTGGACCGCAAAACGGTCTTCATTGTCGAAAAGCGTAATCAGCGTTGCTGTCGTATCCGGATGTTCGATGCTCCTGTGGAGCATTGTTGACAGGTTGGCCGTCGTGAGGTGGAGGCGACCATCCGCTGTATCGGCAGATGGCGAAACCGTTGCAGCATTCGCCGTCCACATATTGCTGGCTGAATAGGCTGCCTTGAGCAGGTGCGGCGCGCCCCCCGCAGCTGATTCGATAATCTGCGCGTCCGTGCCATGGAATCCGGCGGATACGAGAAAATCGAAGTTTGGCCGTGGCAAAGGTGGCAACACGCCTTGAATAAGCCCCTGCTGGAGCAAGGTGCGCATCTTCTCCAAACCCTGGAGCGCTGCCTCACGCGGGTTGGAGATCGCACCAGCATGCGTGGCACTCGCCAGATTGCCGTCAGACAGGCCGCCATAATTGTGGGACGGGCCGATCAGACCGTCAAAGTTGACTTCGTAGGCGCTCATTGCGGGAACCCCTGGGCGCCAAGACGCTCAGCCTTGTCGGACACCTGGCTTGCCTGCGGCCAGGCACAGTAGTCAGCCGCGTAATAGGCCCCGGGGCGGAAGTTGCCGGAAAGGCCCGGACCGCCGAAGGGCATGGACCCGCTCGCGCCCGCTGTTGGACGATTGCGATTGAGGATCCCGGCCCGCATATCGCGGTGCGCCTGAACCCAGAGCGCATCATCGTCGCTCACGAGACCTCCGGACAGGCCGTAGCGTGTCGCATTGGCTCGCTGGATGGCTTCATCGAATGTCTTGACCCGGATCACCTGCATCAGCGGCCCAAACAGTTCTTCATCCGGAATGTGGTGTGCCTCTGTGATGTCCATGACGCCTGCGGTTACAAACCCACCCCCGCGATCCATGCGCTTCAACCGGCGCAGCGGTTTGCCACCTGCCTTGGATAGCATCATCTGAAAGTCAGTTGCCGCTTGGGCTGCAGCTTCCGAAACAAGCGGCCCCATGAAGACGCCCTCTTCATCCCACGCGCCGATCTTCAGCCCTTTCGCGCGCGCCACGATGGCCTCGACCACTGCATCCCCAAACTTTCCTTCGGGCAGAATGATACGCCGGGCACAGGAGCAGCGCTGGCCCGTCGTCAGAAAGGCCGATTGGGCAGCGATGTCCGCTGCAGCATCCACATCCGCAGGATCCCAGATTATAAGCGGATTGTTGCCGCCCATCTCGAGCGCAAGAATGACTTCCGGCCGCCCCGCAAAGTGTTTGTGGAAGAAGACGCCAGTCTTCGCTGAACCTGTAAAAAGAAGCCCGTCAATCTCGGCATTGAGTAGTGCGCCGCCTGTCTCGCGCGTGCCATGGACAATGTTGAAACACCCCTCCGGCAACCCAGCAGCCTCGAAAGCCTCAGCCATCAATATGGCGACGCCAGGTGCGAGTTCTGACGGTTTGAAGACGCATGTGTTTCCGGCAAGCAAGGCAGGAACGATATGCCCGTTTGGAAGATGGCCCGGAAAATTGAATGGTCCGAAAACGGCCATCACGCCGTGCGCCCGATGTGTCAGGTGTGACGATCCGAATGGCGCCGTCTCGAACTTGGAACCAGCGCGCTCATTCTGCGCAGCAATCGACACAGCGACCTTTGCCTTCATGGTCGCAGCTTCCGCCCGCGTTTCCCACAGAACCTTGCCCATATCGCGGCTGATCGTTTCAGCAATCCTGTCCGTACGTTTCGCGATTTCCTCGGCATAGCGCTCAAGAACAAGCGTGCGGTCGCTTTGAGGCAGCCTTGACCAATGCCCGAAGGCCTTGCGCGCGGATGCAATTGCAGCGGCAACATCGTCTGGGCCAGCTGCGCTGCCTTCCCAAACCGTATCGCCGCTTGCCGGGCAGGCATTCGTAAAGCGTGGTCCGCTGCCTTCAGACCACATTCCATCAATATAGACACCCAGTGCCATTACTTGCTCCGTAGCCAGATCCGCGCCTTGGCGCCGGGATCCAATTGAAGGGCTTCAATGATCGAAGGCGACACGATTGCAACATCGTCTTCACCGACAACCACATCCGCCAGTGAAACGCGAAAGTTGGGCAGGACATCGCTCGCCACAAGTCCCTGCGACGCATCCGGCCGCCCGGAAACGTCCCCGGCGCGAAGGGTGACAACCCGACTTTCCTGAATTGTGCGGATATGGCGTTTTTGCGCTGCCACTAGGGGTCCACCGTCAAAAATATCCACCGTTCTGTCGAACTGGAAGCCTTCCCATTGGAGCAGCTTGTAGGCGCCCACACCATCGGAGTGACAGCGGCCGATGACTTCCCGTGCCTCAGGCGGCAGCAGGTCAACATAGACTGGATATTTCGGCATCAGGTCGAGGATGAACTGATTATCAGTCGTCGCCGACAAACGATCGGCTTCGGTGAAGTCCATGCGGAAGAAATGACGCCCGAGACATTCCCAGAATGGGGACTTGCCTGTTTCGTCCACGACGCCGCGCAATTCAGCCAGGACGTGTTCACTGAAGCGATCTGGCGCGGCGGCCATCAAAAGGTATCGTGATTGTGCAGCAAGCCGCCCTGCCCCACCGCCGCGATGACCGGCCTGCAGAAAGAGCGTACCGACTTCCGTATACCCCACATATTCATTGGTCAGGATAAGTGCATCCATGTCGAAGCGCATATCGCCAGCCGCATGGCTGGCTTGAGCGAGGGTAATGACACGATAGTTGAAGAAAGGCTGGTCAATACCGGTTCCAGCTTTGACGGCAGAGCAACCGACCACTTCCCCTGTTCGCGTGTCTTCCATCATCAGAAGGTATTTGCCGTATTCGATCCGCTTCTGACGACTATGGAAAGCGCGCTCCGATTTCTCCAGACGTTCGTGGAGGATACCCTCATCGACAGGGAGACTTGTAAATCCGGGGCCAGATTGCCTCGCAAGATCCATCAGCGCGCCGAGATCGTCCAGCCGTGAAGGTCGCATGACATAGGTTGCGGGCATTTCAGCGCTCCATCAATGCCTTGATACCAGGACCATCCATGCGTCCGTCAGCCAGGCGATTCAGTATGAGGGCCGACAGTGTTGCCCGTTCGGCGAAGCTGTCGATCACGACGAATTCTTCATTTGAATGGATACGTCCGCCCCGAACGCCCAGCGTATCCACGTTTGGTACGCCGGCCGCGAAGATATTGTTACCTTCGCACACGCCGCCCGTGTCGACAAATTCCAGATCGAGCCCAATTGCCTGCCCCGTTGCGCGGACGGCATCGAATATGGCTTGCTGGGCATTGTTGCGCGGCTTTGGAGGGCGGTAGAAGCCTCCGTGCAAATGTCCCGAAATACCGGCCCGGGTAATTGCACGCGCAAACAAGCGTTCAACTTGCTCAGTCGTCCAGCTTGCTGCCTCGGCATCGGGGGCACGCGCACCGAAACGGACCACCGCAAGATCAGGCACAATATTGACGGCGCTGCCGCCCTCAATCGCGCCGACATTGACCGTTACGCCGTCCCGCTTACCGTTCAGGCCTTCAAGGCCAACGACGAGTTCCGCTGCCGCTTCAATAGCGCTGCGCCCCTCTTCTTTCGCCCGGCCAGCATGAGCTGCCTTGCCATGTAGCACGATGTCAAAAACGGCAGACCCCTTGCGACCGCCTGACATGGCGCCACTCTCCATGGCGGGTTCATACGTCATGCCGATATGGGCGCCAGAGCGCGCTGCTTCAGTCAGCGCCCCGGAACTTGCATGGTTTCCGATCTCTTCATCTGGAGTGATGACGATCTGATAGCCCAGGCGATCAATCAGTGGGCCAGCTTCAAACGCCTTGAGCGCCTCAAGCATGACACAGAGACCGCCCTTCATGTCAGCCAGGCCAGGGCCATTGAGCATTCCGTTGCCAATGTCCTTCACGCCCTCAAAGGTGCCCTTTGGGAATACCGTATCGTAGTGACCGGTCATAACGACCTGGATAGGAGCCATAGGACGCGCCGACACGCGGACGATCGGGCCTGTATAAATTGTCTCAGACTTCCCCGACGAATCGATCGTCTCAAAGCCCGGAGCCTCCTGAAGGCGGACATCGCCTTTCAGTTCCGAGAACGCGTTGGCCAGATCGCCTGAAAATGCCTTCAGGCCATCCGTGTTCCAGCTGCCGGTATTCACATCAGACCATGCACAGGTACGGGCCCGCATCGCAGCCGTAGCGGCCTGTAGGCGCTCGCGAGCCGCCTCGTCTTCACGCGTCATGTGGGAGAGTTCGTTCATCTATGCTTGGTTTCATATGTCACGTTACTGGGCAAGCCCGCCGCGGCCAGCAGCCCAAACAAAAACGGCCCGGCTGGTGAGCCGGGCCGTCGAATTGTAGATCAGTCGATCTTATTGAACGCTGATAACGACTTCCGAACGACGGTTCAGAGGCTCACGAACACCATCGCGTGTCGCTTTGGCAAGATCGGTCTCGCCTTTAGCTTGCTCGGTGATGATCGAAGCTGCGACGCCACGGGACACGAGGGCCGAAGCCACGATGTCAGCACGGCGCTGGGACAGCTTTTCGTTATAAGCGCTGGCGCCCGACGTATCGGTGTGTCCAGCGATCGAAACGGCGCTAGGTGCACAACCGTCGCCAGCTGTGATGTTAGCAACAGCTTGGTCGATAACCGCAGCAGCCTGGCTCGTCAGGTCAGCTTTGTCCCACTCGAAGTAAACCACGAAGTTCTGGTTCAGACCCGAGCACACGACTTCCGGAGCAACCGTTTCCGTTGTTGGCGGAGGCGGTGGTGGCGGCGGAGGTGGTGGTGGCGGAGGCGGTGGTGGCGGTGGTGGCGGCGGAGGCGGCGGTGGCGGTGGTGGTGTCGCACCAAACGCATAACGCAGACCAACCGAAGCAGTGTGCTTGGTCAGGTCGCCATCGTAACCGATGCCGCCGTGGACGCCGTCAAGGTCAAGCTTCTCAGCCGAGAAGTACTTGTAGCCGACATCCATGGTGAGCTTTTCGCTCAGCTTATAGCCAAAGCCCAGAAGGCCCTGGTAAGCAAAAGACGTATCCGTACCGGCGAAACCGTTGACAGCGGAAAGATCCGTGCCGACAGCAGTAACCAGGTTGCTGCCTTTAACTTTCGCGCGGACAGCACCGACACCGATACCGATATAGGGCTGGAAAGCGCCTGTACGGTTGAAATCATAAATGCCGTTGAACATCAGATCAGTTGTTTGCAGGTAGCCGCTAGGAACCGATGTTGTGCCTGGAAGCGTACCGTTGACGTTGGTTGGAACGCTAAGGTCGCCACTGCTGTAGCCGAGAACGCCTTCGAGACGCACGCCATTGGCCAGGCCGTAGCCAAGACCGAGGTCAGCGCCCCATGCATCGTCGACATCAGAGTCGCTGCCCATCGAACCGATGACGTTACTGACGACTGGATCATGGTCCAGTTTGCCGTCAAAGGCGTACGTCGCATCAGCGCGGCCGTACCAGCCCTCTTCAGCTTGAGCAACCATACCGGCAGACGCAAAAGCGGCCGCGGCTGTCGCGCACATAAGAGTTTTCTTCATACTTGATCCCCTTCTTGTGCCGATGGACGGGATTGTCCTCGACCGCAGGTTCATACGCGCTTGTTTGCGCATAGTTCCTGAATAAACTTTTTTCCCGGATGCGGCGAGTGCTTTCGGACACTCAAACACCTAATTTCAAGGTATTTTTTGGTAACGCGACCCATTTGCAACAGATCGTGGCGGTATGGCAAAATGATGGCAAACTTGTCATAAATCGCCCAACCCACCTGGGAATGGTACCGCCTCTCCGGTTTGAACGGAGGACCTCTGGTTCCACAAACCAGCGCTCTAACCAACTGAGCTAAGGCGGCCTATTTCGTGGAGATACAGCCCATTCCCTGACGATTCAAGCACAGGAATGGGAGAAACTGCGTCTCCGAATCAGATCTTTGCGACCTGGTCGAATTCAAGATCAACCGGCGTACCCCGGCCAAAAATGGAAACGGTGACTTTCAAACGGCCATTGGCCTCGTCGATTTCTTCGACAGCCCCCTCGAATCCCTGGAACGGCCCGTCATTGACCTGAACCTGTTCGCCGATCTCGAAGGAAACCTTGGGACGTGGACGCTCTTCAGCCGAATCGGTCGACGTGCCGAGAATACGGTCTACTTCGCGCTGGCGCACTGGCAGAGGCTTCTTACCGCCATCCGATCCGAGAAAGCCGGACACCTTCGGTGTGTCTTTCACCAAGTGATAGACATCATCGGTCATCTTGGCCTTCATCAGGACATAACCGGGGAAATAGCGGCGCTCGACGGTCTTTTTCTTACCGCGGGCAACTTCGACAACTTCTTCGGTCGGAACCTGGATGTCTTCGATGAGCTCTAGAAGCCCCTTACGCTCAGCCTGCTCCAGAATAGAGGCTGCGACCTTCTTTTCGAAGTTCGAATAAGCGTGGACGATATACCATTTGGCTTCAGCCATGGGGCCTACGCGCTCCTTGAATACGTGTTGTTCGGCCTGCATTTCACAGGCCGGTAATCAGTCTGACGACCCAGTTGATCGCCGTGTCGGCCAGGAACAGGAACAGCGCGATCAGAACAGACATGATAACCACGAAAATCGTCGCCTGAATCGTTTCAGCACGAGTGGTCCATGTCACCTTGTTTCCCTCTGCGCGCACTTGGCGGAAGAAGGTTACAGGTCCAACGCGTTTTTTCTTGTCCTTGTCGGCCATTTCGACACTTTCTTGAAAGGCGGGGGGTTAGCGGTTTTGATCCGCCGCGTCCACGGTTAAAGTGCATACGCTCACTTGTGAAGGCATGTGAGAGCGAAAACTGCAATTCGCAAGCCCCTTTTGAGCCGTGAATCCTGTCTGCAGACGGCGCGAATCAGCCGCCAATGCCGAAACCCCGCGCCGGCAGGCCCGGAACATCGACATGAATGGCGAAAAGGCTTCCCGAAAGAGGCCGCGAATCAAGGGCCGGGAAACTCATCCCCACGCGCGCCGTTGTAATGAATAGCGTTTTAAGGTCCGCCCCGCCAAACGTGCAGGATGTCGGCCGAGGCGCCGCAAGCGTGATAACCTGGTCCACGCTTCCATCCGGGCGATAACGCACGACACGCGAAGCATCCCAAAGGCATGTCCAGAGACACCCCTCCGAATCCATTGCCGAACCATCCGGATAACCGCCAAATTCGTAAGTCGACGCGAAAAGACGCCGTCCGGTCAGGCTTCCCGTTTCCGGGTCATGGTCGAATGCGAGGATTTCCTGTTCGGCGCTGTCGCATGTGTAGAATGTGCGCCCATCAGGCGAAAACTGCATCGTGTTCGTGACCATCACAGACGGCAGCCGCAATTGCGTAAGCTTTCGGTCAGCCCCCAGGCGAAAGTAACCGCCCTGCGCGTCCTTCTCACGATCATCCATCGTCCCGAACCAGAATGATCCGTCCGGCGCGACCCCGCCATCATTTGTCCGATTGGTTTCAGGCTCGTCGCCCAGCGTGCACCAGCGCTCGTAGGCTTCAGTCGCAGGATCGTACAAGCCGATTTCCTGATCGCCCGCCATCAAAAGGCAGCCATCGTGCAAAGCCAGCGCACTGGCGCGAATCGGCAGGTCGTAACGGCGCGTGTTACCAGTCTTCGGGTTGTAGCGGTGCAATTTGGCCCGCTTGATATCGACCCACCAGAGAAAGCCCTCTGTCGGGCTCCAGACTGGCCCCTCCCCCAGGGCACACCCTGTTGGCGCAACACATTCCGGCGTCACGATCATGCGACCACCCGCATTGCGCTCAGGAACGGCAATTCAATCGTCATGTGTCCAGCAATCCTGCTTCTTCGGCGATTTCGAACAGGCCGTCCTGCATCGCCTCTTCTGCCGAATACTCTTCCACGCTCGCGCCCAATGCATCAAGGGCCATGCCATAAGCTTTCGCCAGTTCGCCGTCACCGACAAGGATCACGTCATCACCGGGATCGTAGTGCGCGGCAACGTCCGCGCCTATCAGGAGGCCCGACAGCGCCGTCACCTGATGCTCAGGCCGCAACACGCCAATCAACCGCGCGGCACTCACCGCGAAAGGCGATGCCGCATCGTCAGTATCAAGGGATCGCTCCACCCAGTCACGGAAAATGCCCGCGTCAAAACGCGGCTCAATGCCAACCGGCACCCGCAGCGACCCTTGAGACAAAAGCAGTTCCTGAATTTCGCCGGTCATCTCGGTCGAGAAATCGAGTACACGGCCCTGCTCAAGCGCGACGTGCTTCGTATGCCTGCCGGGCAGACAGATCGCGCCTGACAGCTGCCCCAGCCCTAAAAGCTGCACTTCCTGCCCTTGCAGGATATCCGGCGGCGCCAGCTGTCGAAGGCCCGGAACGACATGGACGCCGTTGAAGTCTGTCAGCGCATCATAGAGGTCGCTGAGCAAGGCGGGCACCTGAAGCAGCTTGCCACCGCTTCCCGGCATCTCGCCACAAACGATAATCGGGGCATTCTCTGTTGGGCCAAGCCACTCGGTCACCAGGGCACGCGTCGCGTCTTGCAGCGCCACCCCATAATCTGCTGCGCCATCTCGGACGAGCGACGCAATCACTTCGCCTTCTTCGTCGAATGACCAGGCTTCGAACCGTCCGGCTCGCCATGACGCGCCAATCAGGGAAATAGGTGCGCTCATGTCGAAGCCCCCTGCTCGGCCCTGCAGGAGATAGTCAGCATCGAGTGCCGGCCGCGAGTAAACGGATATGAAGATTGCATGTCGCTCAGGTCTCTTGCGTTGAGGGGAATGTCAATCTGTTCTGCTGATGATCGGCCGCGGCACACGCGGCCTGCCCTTTTCGGCATTGTGCCTCTGGGTTAGGAGAAGCCATGGCTGAAACCACTCAAAACGATTCCTCCGCACGCGCCTTTATCAAGTTGATTGAGGTCATGGCGCGATTGCGCAATCCCGTTGGCGGCTGCCCGTGGGATCTCGAGCAGGACTTCTCCACGATTGCGCCCTACACGATCGAGGAAGCCTATGAAGTTGCCGATGCGATCCAGAGGGGGAACATGGGCGATCTGAAGGAAGAGCTGGGAGACCTGCTCTTCCAGGTCGTCTTCCATAGTCAGATGGCCTCCGAGGAAGGAGCCTTTGATATCGCTGACGTCACACAAGGGATCGCTGACAAGATGGTTCGGCGCCATCCTCATGTGTTCGACTCGCCTGATGAACGCTCTGCCGAAGAGCAGACGCAGGCATGGGAAGTGATCAAGGCGGAAGAGCGCGCTGCCAAGCCTGCAACCGACGCTGCGCCAAGCGCACTCGATGGCGTGGCCCTGTCCCTTCCCGCACTTCTACGCGCTGAAAAACTACAGAAGCGTGCCGCCCGTGTCGGTTTTGACTGGACGGAAGCAGAACCGATCTTCGACAAGCTGGTCGAAGAGACAGCTGAAGTTCGTGAAGCCATCGCCACCGGTGTTCAGGACGATATCGAAGACGAGATCGGCGACCTGCTTTTTGTCGGGGCGAACCTCGCCCGCCGCCTCGGCATAGACCCTGAGCAGGCCCTGCGCCGCGCGAATTCAAAGTTTGAGCGCCGATTCCGAGCCATGGAAGCCGCTGCTGCGGATGATGGAGCGGAATTTGGGAGCCTCGACCTCGAAACGCAGGAATCATACTGGCAGCGCGTCAAGCGGTCGGAAAAGACGTCCGGCTAGGTTTCGAAATCGATTTCCGGAAATTCGGTCCGGAATTGTCCGACCCGCTCGACCGGTAGCCGCACACTGATGGCCAACCTGCCGTCTTTCAAACTGGTCTCGGAATTCACTTCACCATTCTGGTGGAGCCAGGCTCGGGCCCGGCCGTCCTGAGGATCAAGCGTCACGGCAACATCCACTGCGCCTCGCAGCAAGGCATGCTCGATTTGATCCAGCAGTGCTTCCATGCCCTCGCCGCGCAGGGCTGAAACCAGAACGGCCGGAATGTCGCCAACGCTTTGCGCCGAATAAGCAAGCGCTTCAGCTCTCTCGGGCGGCAACAGGTCGGCCTTGTTCCAGGCTTCAATCATGGGCGGCAGCGGAAGCCCTGTTTCTTTTTCGAGACGCTCTAGAACAACGTTCACATCATGCGCCTGATCCCTGTCGGAAGCACTCGAACGATCGCGAACATGCACCAGCAGGTCCGCCTGCATGGCTTCTTCCAGCGTTGCCTTGAAGCTGTCGATCAGGTGGGTCGGCAGATCGGTGATGAAGCCCACAGTGTCAATCAGGGCGGCTTCACCGAGCGTAGGCAAATCGATGCGCCGGATCGTCGGATCGAGCGTCGCGAACGGCATGTCCTTGGCGAACACTTTTGCGCCTGACAGCTGGTTGAAGAGAGTCGATTTGCCGGAGTTCGTGTAGCCGACGAGCGCAATTACCGGCTTGCCGCTACGCTTGCGTCCCGCCCGCTGGACGGCCCGCGTGCGTCGCACATCTTCGAGATCACGGCGCAGGCGTACGATCTTGTCGTCCAGCATGCGCCTGTCGGCTTCAAGCTGGCTTTCGCCGGGGCCCGACAGGAAGCCGCCACCGCCGCGTTGACGTTCAAGGTGGGTCCAGGTCCGCACCAGCCGGGATCGTTCGTACAGTATTCGTGCAAGTTCGACCTGTAACCGGCCTTCTTTCGTACGTGCTCTCAGGCCAAAGATCTCGAGGATAAGCCCGGTTCTATCAATCACCTTGACGCCAAGGCGGGTCTCGAGATTCCGCTGCTGCACAGGCGTCAGCGCGCCATCGACAACCGCAACGGTGCAATTATGCGCTTCCAGATCCTCGGCAAAACGATCCAGCAAACCGCCGGAAAACAGCACGGACGAATTCACCGACCGAACATGATCCCCCCGCAAAAATGCGAGTTCGCAGCCAAGCGCTTCAATCAGGCCTGCTGTTTCCTGCAGGCGATCTTCCGATGGGCGATTGGCTGGCGTAAACCAAGGGATGACGGCGCCCGCAATTTCAGGCTCTGGCAAGCGATCTATGAGCTTGTCAATCAAAGGGACCTATTGGCCCTCCAACTCTTCATCGAACAGTTGAACTGGCGCGCTAGGCGCAATGGTCGAAATCGCATGCTTGTAAACAAGCTGTGGCGGACGACCGTCGCCGCGAAGCAACACACAAAAGTTGTCAAACCAGGTCACGACGCCCTGAAGCTTAACACCATTCACCAAAAAAACCGTAAGCGGTGTACGAGATTTCCTTACGGCGTTCAGGAAAGTATCCTGCAAGTTTTGTTTTTTCTCGGAAGACATGGGAGATGGCCATTCCTGCAATTGTTCTTGTTATGTGTCGCGAGCTAAATGGATTGGGCCAATTGTGCAAGTGCGAACACTGCTTATCCTCTCCAAAAGCTGGGGGAAAGGGCCGGAATTACTGCTAAAATCTCCAATCTTCCCAGAACCATGGACAGTACTAGCAGGGCCGTTGCGCCTCCATCCAGACCGTCAGTGTGTCCGAGGAGAAGGCCTCCTGAGTTCGTGAGCCCGCCAATTGAAAGCCGGATTGTCTCGTCAAACGGCAGATTCATGAAGCTGAACCCGATCATGACCATGAATACCGCTACAATATAGGCAACGAGGTAGACCCACACACCGATAACACTGCGCTCGTCTAGCTCCCTGTCCCTGAAGCGAAAGCCAAGGACTGAGCGCCTGTAGCCCAGCTGACGGAATTCCTGGCCGGCCCGCCTTGCGAGCACAATCAATCTTGCGATCTTGACTCCCCCTGCTGCCGACAAGGCCGAGCCGCCTATCAGGGCGGGCAGCACGAGGATCGGCAAAGGTATGGAGTCCCGAATCGATGGATTTGAAAGCGCCAGCCCGGAGGTCGACATAGCCGAAACGGACCATGCGATTCCGTCGCCGAACAGAATGCCGGTCGGCAAGACCATAACCGCGAAAACGAGCACGAGGATGATGAAAGTCATGGTCTCGGGATCGAAGAGCGCCGTGCGCGGTTTACGATCCTTGAGGGGAAGCCAGACAGCCAGCCCAAGAGCTCCGACAACCATGCCAACACCCAGAATGATGCCCGGGAATGGCGGGAGAATACCTCGCCTCATGGCCAAAGGATCAACCACCCCGGTCGTAATCGCGCTGACAGCATCCCCGACAGCCCGGGGGAAAGGAACGCCAGCAAGTATAAGGAATCCAACGAGGACAATGAGGCACACCGTCATCATGTAAAATACAGATTTCGCGACGCGCGGAACGGCATCGAAAAAGCTTGTCTCGGGCAAGGTGAACAACACTGTGCGGTGAATTCCAGGTCCACCCAGGTTCAGGGCGGCCAGAACACTGGCGGCCATGGTGATGGACGCGAGGCAGCCCAGAATATGCAAGACACCTCGCCACACGATCAGGCTGACCGGCCAAACGTTTCCTTCAAGCCGGATAACTGACTGACCGCTTGTCGTCAGACAGGCCGCAGCTTCATGAATTGCATGCAGGAGCGACACGTCAGCAACGCCCACGACAAAAGGCAGAGCAGCCGCCAAAGGGGCAAGAAACCACCAGAGAATCACGACGGCCAGCGCATCGGAAGGCCGGGCTTTCCGCTTGGGTTTTGGTGTCAGCAGCAGAACACTGCTCGCCAGGACCGCAATGCTGATTGCCGTGACAGACAGCGCGATGACCTGATCGGTTTCGCCGGCAATAAGCGCCACCAGCACAGGCAGCGCCGCGCTGCCCGCAAGGATGAGCATGATGAACGCGAGTACCCGAACGATCGAGGCATAGTTCATGACGTCAGAAGAAGTCCGGACTGACGCGGAAGTATTTCTCGACCTTCCTGACCATGCTCTCTTCATAGAAGACGATCAGATGGTCTTCGGCGCGCACGGTCACGTCGGGTCCGGCAATGATCACATTGCCGTCGCGGATGACTGCCGCTGCCGCCACGCCGTCTGGTAGGTCGTCATACCCAAGCGTCTTGCCAATCAGCGAAGAGGATTCGAGGGTTATGCCTTCGGCAACTTCCGCCAGACCGTCTTCGATAGACTGCAATCCGAGTATCCTCCCGCGGCGCATGCGCAGGAGGATCTGTGACACAGTCAGAGCGCGCGGATCCAGCACTGCATCGACGCGCATATCCCGCGCGAGCCCAGCCAGCTCAGAGGCATTGACCAACGCCATCGCGCGTTTTGCGCCTGCACGCTTTGCAAGGTTACAGATGAGCAAGTTCGTCTTGTCGTCATTTGTGATGGCGATGACAAAATCGGCCTTCGGTGCGCCTGCCTCGGCCAGGATATCCGGGCTGAGCCCATCTCCCTGAATAACGATCGTACGCTTCAACTCGGCGACAGCAGCATCCGCCCGTGCGACACTGTTCTCGATAAGACGGATACGCATCGTGCTTTCGCGTTCCAGCGTCTTCGCAACATAGAGGCCAACGTTCCCCCCGCCGATGATGACGACGTGATCGAGACGCTCATTGTCCCTGTTGAAAATGCTCGTAAGCCTATCGGCATGGCTGTCGAGTACGGCAACATAGGCGCGGTCTTCCGGCTTAAGCACATCCGTCGAGCGAGGCGCCCGCACGGCATCCTTGCGGCCTATGCCTACAATCCGGGCTGAAAGGTCCGGGAAAAGCCCCCTTATCTGGTCAACCGGTGTATCGAGAAGCGGGCTCTTGGCATCAATCTCAAGACCGAGCAGCTTGACCTTTTCCTTGCCAAACGTCGCGCTCATCACCGCGCCAGGTGTTCGAAGACGTTGAAGAATCGCCTCTCCCACCTCCACTTCAGGCGAGATGACCATATCGATCGGCAGGCCTTCCCGGGAGAAAATATTCTTCCAGGCCGGGTCAATGTAAGACTGGTCGCGCACACGCGCGATCTTGTAAGGCACCGAGAACAATGTGTGGGCGATCTGGCAGATCACCATATTGATCTCGTCAAAGTGCGTGACGGCGATAATCATCTCGCAATCGACCGCCCCCGCGCGCTTCAGCACGTCTGGATGCGCGGCATGTCCGGTGATCCCCCGGACATCTAGATCGGTCGAAACCTGGTCCACAAGGTCCGGATTTTCGTCGATAATGGTGATATCGTGCTTTTCACGCGCAAGGCGCCGGGCAATGCCGTGCCCGACGCGGCCAGCGCCGCATATAAGAACGCGCATCTCTTACTGCCTTCCGACGGTCATTCAGCCGTCCTGCCGAGTCAGCCCTGAACCTACGCCCAAAGCCTTTAATTTTCTATGCAGTGCGGACCGTTCCATTCCGATGAATTCCGCCGTTCTCGAGATATTTCCGTTAAACCTTGTAATCTGGAGCGCAAGATACTCACGCTCGAACTGTTCGCGGGCATCCCGAAGCGACAGACCAACAAGTTCCGCCGACCCACCCTTGGAATTCTGCATGGCGCCCGAGGCCGTGTCTCGTGGCAACTCATCGACGCTTACTGGGCGGCTTGAGTCAGACGGCGACAGGATCAAAATCCGTTCCACCACATTGCGCAGCTGGCGAATATTGCCTGGCCAGTCCATCGACTGGAGAACGGCCATAGCCTCTTCCGAAAAGTCGCGGGGCGTCAGTCCGGACGAGTCCGATATCCGTTCGATGAAATAGCTCACGAGGTCGCCGATATCGTCCCTGCGCTCAGCAAGGGAGGGGACCCTTAGCGGAACAACGCTCAACCGGTAGAACAGATCTTCCCGGAAGTTGCCCTGCTCGATCTCTTCCTTGAGATCCTTTGTTGTCGCTGACATCACACGAACGTCCACACTCACGTCAGAGCGACCGCCGACCCGCTGGAAACGCTGCTCGGTCAATACACGCAAAATCTTGTTCTGCGTTCCGAGAGGCATGTCCGCCACTTCGTCCAGCAGCAGCGTTCCATTGTGGGCTTTCTCGAACAAGCCGACACGTACAGTGCGCCCTTGCTGGTCCTCTTCGCCGAATAGCGCGCTCTCCATCTGGTCAGGCGCGATACTGGCAGCATTCACCACGACGAAAGGGCCTCCAGCGCGCAGCGAGTTCCGGTGAATCAGACGCGCGGCGAGTTCCTTGCCTACACCTGCAGGACCATTGATCATCACCCGCGAATTCGTCGGCGCCACTTTCTCTATGGCGGCGCGCAGGTTCGCTGCCGCCTGGCTGTTGCCGATCCAGTGCTCATCTTCACCCGCGCGGTTCCGCAGGGCGGCGTTCTCATATTTCAGGGCTGCCGATTCGATGGCCCGTTCGATGAGATGCAGCAGCCGGTCAGTCTTGAACGGCTTCTCGATGAAATCATAAGCGCCTCGCCGGATGGCAGCCACAGCCGTTTCGATGTTGCCGTGTCCGCTAATGACAATGACCGGCAGAAACGGGTCGATGGATTTCAGGTACTTGAGCAATGACAGTCCATCCATCTGGCTTCCCTGAAGCCAGACATCCAGCACCACAAGTCGAGGCGTCCGTGTACGGACTTCCTCAAGCGCTCGTTCTGCCGTTTCCGCTGTGCGGACGGAATAGCCTTCATCGCTCAACACACCCGCTACCAGCTCGCGAATATCGGGTTCGTCATCAACAACCAGAATGTCTAACGCCATGGCGCTGGCTCCTCTACATTTTCAAATATGGGTGTATCGGCAGTCGACCTGCTGCCCATCTCGGAATCTTCATCAACGACCGCAGGACCATTGGCCGGCAGCCAGACGCGAACGCGCGCACCCCGCAAACCATCTAACCTGTTTTGCAGGGAAATGGAGCCGCCGTGGTCAGCGATAATGCGATTGACGATCGCGAGACCAAGACCCGTTCCCTTTTCCCGCGTCGTCACATAGGGTTCCAGCAGCCGGTCACGCACATCCTGCGGAAATCCAGGACCGTTGTCCTCGATCGTGACTTCAACGCCACTGGTGCTTGCTGATAGCACGACCCGTATGTGACCATTGATATCGGAGTCCTCAGGCAGCCCCTCGATGGCCTCAGCCGCATTCTTGAGGAGGTTCCCGAAGGCCTGCCCCAGAAGGCGCTCGTCTCCGCGGTAGACCGCATCGTCTGTATTCGTTTCAAACTCGATCTCTACATCAGGCGACACCATGCTCTGCGAGAAGCCGGTGCCCTGCAGGAGCGAACGCATGTTGAATGGAGCAACATTCGGCTTGGGCATGCGCGCAAAGGACGAAAACTCCTCGACCATCCGCCCGATATCCCCCACCTGTCGCAAGATGGTCTCGATGCAGCGATCAAAAACGCCATCGCTATCGTCAATCTTGTCGGCGTAACGACGCTTGATGCGCTCCGTGGATAGCATGATGGGAGTCAGCGGATTACGAATCTCATGCGCGATCCGACGAGCAACATCGCGCCAGGCGAGCTGGCGCTGGGCATTCACAAGGCGTGTCGTGTCGTCGAAAGTCAGCACGCATCCACCCGCCGGATCCGGCGCGGTCTTTAGGCGAATATGGCGCACTTCGCCATTGATGCTCAAATCGAGCGATGCATCCACAGGGGCCACACGCTCAAGTGTATCGCGCGCATAACGCTCGAATAGCGGCGCCACATCTTCCAATGTCTGGCCGGGCAGGATTTCACCAATTCCGAGCACATCACCAGCAGAGCGGTTGGCCAGCGTCACGATCATGTCACCATCCATTCGGATCACGCCCGCGCTGACTTCGGCCAACAAGGTTTCAACGAATTTACGCCGGTCCTCTTCATCTTCTCGGGCGCGGATCAACGCGTTGCGTTGCTCCGCCAGCTGCTCGGTCATCGCGTTGAACGAGTTAGTCAGCGCGTAGACTTCATCCTGCGGTCCGGACACCGGAACCCTGACGGTGAGATCACCGTCCCTGACTGTGTGCGCGGCGACCGCGAGGCGGCCGATAGGGCCGGTAATTCGCCCGGCTGCCTCAAGCCCCAGCCTGCCCGCCAGCAGGAGGATGAGCGCCGCAATTTGCGTGTACCCGATCGCGAATATGTACTGGAGGCGACCACTGCGCCGCTTGGCGTTGTTGTATTGGGCCAGCGCGGCCTCAGCCTCTCGCAGCTGGACGGCGGCATTCTTGTCGAAATTCTTGACCGCATAGATATAGCCATCCAACGGCTCCTCGATCCGGATAAGCGCCGTTGCGACCCCCCGGTTTTCGTAGAGCGTGGTGGCAATATTGCCGCTATTGGCCTCTTCAAAAGCCGATTGAGGAGGCGGAACGAGTATGGGTTGCTGTACGCTCTGTTCCGCAATCAGCTCGACGCCGTCCGGACCGAGTACGGCTATCGTCAGAAACTCGCGAAACCCCAGCTCTGACCTCAAGCCGTCGATAAAGGCCTTGGAGGCATCCTTGGCGAGGCTGTCTGCATTGATCTCGTCATTCTCGCCGCTGGCTGCGAGTGACGTTTTCACGTCCCGCGCGAAGTTCTCGATATCAAGGGCCGCCAGACGCACGTCCACATCGAGCGTGTTCTCGAAATTGTCGACATAGTCCTGGAAGATCTGCGCGTTCTTTTCCATGATTGTGTCGACACGCTCACCGAGCCAGTTATCCAGGCCCCGCGTTATGAACGCCCCAATAAATATGGCGACGATCATGGCTGGTATCAGGGCGGAGAAGCCAAACAGCAGCACAAAGCGCTTGGCCAGAAGGCCCTTTCCTTCGCCGCGACCGCTTCGCTGAATGGAAAAATATTCGCGCGCCACGATGATCGCGAGCACGATGATCACGATGAAGTTCAGCCCGAGCAGCCAAGGCGTCGCACCTGCTGTCGGATTATCGGGATCTGCGCCTGAAATGGCGATGAAGGTCGCGAAAACGGCAACGAGCGCCGCAATTATGAAGAGCCCCTCAAAAAGGGCCCAGCTCGCCTTCGTCGCCTGTTGGCTAAGTGTATTTGACAAATCGACGTGCTCTACCGTGGCCACCCCGGCCCCGTTGCATTTACGACACGCTTAAGTGTCACATCCGCAACAGTGGTGCACTAAAACCACAGTTTGTCCTGCCGTCAATCAGTCTTCTGCAATTCCAAGGGCGTTGATCTTCGCGCGCAAAGTGTTCCGGTTCATGCCGAGGAGCTGCGCTGCCTTCACTTTGTTACCCGCAGTAACCGACAGAGCGAGCTTGATGAGCGGCCTTTCGACCTGATCGATAACCCGTGAGTAAACAGCCGAGTCCTCTGAATCCCCCCCCGAAATCAGGTCGCCCATCACATAGCGGTGGAGCAGGGTTTCAACATCCTTCTCGAGGCCTGCGCTGACGCCCTTTTGCTCGGAAGCACCGGCGCGGAGCTCACGTTCAACATCACGCAATGTGATCGCTTCGTCCGGGCTAAGGACGGCAAGGCGGAGAATCAGGTTCTCGAGCTCCCGCACGTTTCCGGGCCAGTCATAGGCTGTCAGTAAATCAATGGCGGACTTGTCCAAGATCTTGGCGGACAGACCCTGGCGCTGGGCCCGAATGAGGAAGGCCCGGGCAAGTTCCGGAATGTCTTCCTTGCGCAACCGCAGGGGCGGCATGGTGAGCCGGACCACATTGAGACGATAATAGAGGTCTTCTCGGAAACGCCCCTCTTCCACAAGGCGACCAAGATTGCGCCGCGTAGAGGCGATCAAGCGCGCGCCACTCGAGTCGCGGAGCAACTTAACCAGCTGCGTCTGCGCCTCCGCGGGCAGATCGCCAATCTCGTCCAGATAGAGTGTACCGCCCTTCAGGTGAACTGCGCCGCCTTCCCCGCCTGTCCCGAAGAGTTCCTTGTTGATCTCGCCGGCCGGCAGCGCCGCCAGATCAAGCGCAACGAACTTTCCCGCCTTCGCCGCACCGAGTTGGTGGATCGCCCGTGCCGCAAGTTCCTTGCCCGTGCCGCTTTCACCTTCAATCAGTACTGTCAGCTCGGTATTCATCACCTTGGCGATGATCCGATAGACTTCCTGCATGGCATCAGACCGCCCGATGAGTGGCAGGCCTGCGTCACTGATGGCCTTTTGGGCTTCCGGATTGATGGCCCGGTTTGAAGACTTTGGTGCAGATTTCAGGGCGCGCTGTACAAGGCTGGACAGCATGTCGATATCAAAAGGTTTTGGCAGATAATCAAACGCGCCATGCTCAGCAGCCGAAGCGGCGGTCAGGATCGTGTTCTGACCACTCATGACAATGAAGGGCAGTTCCGGCCGCGCCAGCTTGAGGGACGGCAGCAGGTCGAAGATCGACGTCTCACCAAGATAGACGTCGGTAACGACGACGTCGCCTTCCCCATTGCGGACCCAGCGCTCAAGCGCGTCCGTCGAACTCGTTGCCCGGACATCATATCCGGCGGCAACCAGTGTCTGGTTCACAACCAGGCGAATGCTCGCATCGTCTTCAGCAAGAAGTACTGTCTTGTCAGCCATGCTCAGTTCCATCTCCAAGCGGTAGCAGCACTGTGAACCGGGTCGACCCAGGCTCGCTATCTACCCTTATCTGTCCGCCGTGCGCCGTCACGACTTCACTTACTATCGAGAGGCCAAGGCCTCGTGCACCTGATTTGGAACTCTGGAAGACATCAAAGATCGTCGCTTGACGCTCGCGCGGGATGCCCTTGCCATCGTCCTCGATTGTTATCAGCATCGCCCGGCGCAGGCCGGCGCCGAGGCGCGCTTGCTTCATGGCAAGGCCGGCAGCGTAAGCGGTCCGTATCGTAACGTTGCCACTCGAACCATTCTCGACGGCGGCCTCCACAGCGTTCCGCATGATATTATGAAAGGCCTGCTGCAGGTGATCGGAGTCACCGACTACGTCCGGCAGCGAAGGATCGAACACCCGCTGGAAAGTGACTTTCGGACCATTCGCTGCCCGTTCTGCGGCGATGATCTTGTCGAGCAGCGCATGTATATTGAAAGGCTGCAACCGCGGCGCCGAAAAGAGCTCGAAAGCGGACAGGCGGTTGACCAGTCGCTCGATCCTGCGGGCCTCGTCCTTGATGATATCCAGCAGTTCACTCTGGTCGGTCTGGCCTTGGCGCTCAAGCAACTGGGCGGCGCCGATGATGCCCGCCAGAGGATTTTTGACCTCATGTCCGAGAATGCGACCGAACCCGGCCGCACCAGCCACGGAGTCACTGCTCTCGCGTGAAGGTGTTTCTGCGAGCGCCAGAACAAACGCACCGCGATCTGCGCTTCTGACTCGAATGTCGCAGATAATGCGGGAATGCATGCCTGGGCCGGAAATCGGCGTGCCGGGCGCCATGATGTCACCGGCTTGCCGCTGCGCGCGATCGATCAACTCGAAGAGCGGGGAGTCATGGTAGATGACCTCGCTCAGTGGTCGACCGGCAAGGGCGCGACGAGACATTTTGAGGAGCGACTCCGCTGCGGGGTTCGCCTCAAGAATGCGGCGGCGCGCATCGATCAGGACGAGAGCGACGGGAGAGAGTTCACCCAGCATTGGCGGTCTCAGGGTTGCAAGTGATGCCATCGTTAAGCGGCCTCAAGCAGTTGGGGTTTCAGATAAAGTGTCTTCAGCGATGTAATGAGGTCAGCAGGCTCGCCGATCTGGCAAAGCGCGGACCGAAGGGCCCTGCGGCGATCGTCAGCCAGGGGCAACTCAAGAGCATCAATTGCGGCCGACACATGTTTCCGGACAGTGCGGACTCCGAGTGAGCCACCGTACAGGTCGACCGAGTCTCTCACCTGTTCCGCGAGGCTGTCGAACTGCTCGGCGAGGTCCGGACGCTTATAGGGCTTTGCGGCAAGACCGGCCGCTATTTCTCCCGGAAGCCACGGACGGCCCATCGCAGCACGCCCGATCATTACACCGTGCGCTCCAGAACGCTCCAGTGCTGTTCGGGCATCTTCGAGAGAACTGATGTCACCATTTACAATGACAGGTACGGATACAGCCTCGACTGTGGGCCTGACGGCCGCCCAGTCGGCTGAGCCTGTATAGAACTGACAGCGCGTGCGCCCATGTACCGCTATCATTTGAACGCCTAGATCCTCGGCAATTCGGGCCAGCTCTGGGGCATTCAGGCTGTCATCGTCCCATCCAAGGCGCATTTTGAGAGTAACGGGCGTTCCGTTCGCTCCCTCCAGCGCCGATTCGATGATACTTGTCGCAAGCGGGATATCCTGCATAAGAGCAGAGCCAGACTGACCCCCAGTTACTTGTTTGGATGGGCAACCCATATTGATATCAATGACATCGACACCGGCCTCGCGCATCAAAGCTGAACCTGCAAGCATATCTACAGGACGGCGCGCTGCGAGCTGCACAATCCACTTGCCTGCCCCATCATGGCGGCAGGTGCGCCGAACCATGTCCGGCCTGGCCGACGCCAGTGTTTCGCTGGCCACCATTTCGGAAACGACAGCGGGCGCCCCGAACCGCACAGCCTGGCGGCGCATGGGGGCGTCGGTTGCGCCGGACATGGGCGCGAGCCAGACTTGGGGTGCCTTAAAAACAGTCATATGGCTATTGTTCCGACTTTTCATTTCTTCGCAAGTGCACAAAAGACGCGCATCTGTACAAAAATTCATGTTCAGAAAGGCTATTAACGCGTTTTGGCAACCTCCACGGGAAACCCGTTTATGTCACAGGTAGCTGCGATCATTGTTGCCGGTGGCAGGGGTACCCGCGCAGGTCGCGCGGGACCGAAGCAATACGAATCCCTTCTCGGGCGAAAAGTCCTCGACTGGTCGGTTGAGGCCTTCCTTCAACATCCGAATGTGGGACATTTGGTTGTCGTTTCCGGGAGCGATCAGGATAAGTTCGGACCGTTCCCGGGTGTTTCATGGGTGCCTGGTGGGGATTCCCGCACCAAATCCGTGCGCAACGGCCTCGCAGCACTCGACCTGCCTCCGGACACGCCGGTCCTGATCCACGATGCCGCCCGCCCCGGCCTGAGCCAAGGCATGATCAGCGCCCTCATCGCGGCGCTCGAAACGGCGGATGCCGTTGCCCCTGCCCTCCCCGTCCCGGATGCCCTCAAAACCGAGCGCAAGGGGAAACTCGAAACTGTTTCGCGTGAGGGTCTATTCCGAGTCCAGACCCCTCAGGCCTTCCGGCTGGGCGCCATCCGCGCGGCGCTGGACGCTGCCAATGGCGATCTGGTCGATGACCTTGCAGCCATGGAGGCGACGGGTGCGAAGATTGAACTGATCCCGGGCGATGAGCGCCTGCACAAAATCACCTATCCGGAGGATTTCGACTTGGTGGCAAAACTGATGAGCCCAGCCGCTGCTGCACCACGCGTCGGCAAGGGCTTCGACGTTCATGCGTTCGAGCCGGGGGATCATGTCACGCTGTGCGGTATCGCCATCCCTCATACTGCGAAGCTGAAGGGCCACTCAGATGCGGATGCCGCCTGGCATGCGCTGACGGACGCCATACTGGGCGCTGTTGCGCTGGGAGATATTGGGGATCATTTCCCGCCTTCTGATGCGCGTTGGAAGAACGCCGATAGCGCCATATTCCTCCAAGAGGCTATCCGGCTGGCTGGCGCTGAAGGCTATGCGGTTTCAAGCTGTGACATCACGGTGATCTGTGAAGCGCCGAAGGTGAAGCCGCACCGCGAAGCCATGCGCAGCCGTACAGCCGAGCTGATGGGCCTGCCCCTGTCCGCCGTCAGCGTGAAGGCGACCACGACGGAGGGTTTAGGCTTTACCGGGCGACGCGAGGGAATAGCGGCAGAGGCCATCGCAGTGCTGGTGCCAACGAACCAGCCGCGCTAATCTCCGGCCATGTTCCCAGATCGTCTCCGAAATCTCGCCATGCTGATCCTTGATGATGCCGAGCAGGCACGCCTCAAGATATGTACGGCTGAAAGCTGCACAGGCGGCCTGCTCGCCGCCCTGTTCACCGATATTCCCGGCTCTTCCAGCGTCTTCGAGCGTGGGTTCGTGACGTATTCGAACCGCGCAAAGGAAGAGATGCTGGGCATCGCAGGTGATGTGCTGGCCGATTATGGCGCCGTATCAGAACCCGTCGCGCGGATGATGGCAGAGGGCGCGCTGGAAGCCAGCCGGGCCAATATTGCCGTTGCCATTACCGGAGTCGCTGGCCCTGGGGGCGGGACGCGGATGAAGCCGGTCGGAACTGTTCATATTGCCTGCGCCCGAGAGAACCGCGCCGTGGTCCACGAGATGATACAGGTCGGCGAGATCAGCCGTCAGGATATCAGGATGGCCGCCGTGGAGACCGCCCTGAACCTCATACAGGTACAGATGCGCTAGGCGCTGAGCCAAAACGCTTCTGCGCTTCCGTGAGGAATGCGCTCATGATGCGATCGACAGCAATGTCATGATTGGCCGCGGCCAACATGGCGATGAGCACGTTGCGGAATTCATAATTGATCTCCAGCGCGATGTCCGTCCCGCCACGCTCCAAAGGCGTAATTGTCCATTGCGCCCTCAAGGACCGAAATGGCCCTTTGATGAGACTGGCAACGACGGTGCCTGCGGCCGGGTCTGCAATCACGCCAGTGGAAAAACGTTCAACAAATCCCTTGAACCCAACAACAGCATCGCCTTGGCAATGTGTGACGCCGGCTTCATCAAGCCGGACGTTGGAAACACGCATGGCGGTGATCCATTTGATGAAGTCGGGATAACGGCCAATATCCGATACGAGATCGAATGCCTGTGCCGTTGTGTAAGGCACGCGGACCGATTTGGAGAACCGGGGCATCTTATGCCGTTTGGACTGCGCGCTTGGCTTCACGTGCCGCGCGCATGCGGGCGAAGTCTTCACCCGCATGATAGCTCGACCGCGTCAGCGGTGTCGCGGAGACCATGAGGAACCCTTTGGCGCGGGCGATTTCTTCAAGTGCCTTGAACTCTTCCGGTGTGACGAACCGGTCAATGGCCGCATGTTTGCGGGTCGGCTGCAGATATTGGCCGATCGTGAGGAAGTCGACACCGGCAGAGCGCATGTCGTCCATAACCTGCATGACCTCTTCTTTCGTCTCGCCGAGACCAACCATGAGGCCAGACTTGGTGAATTGCGAAGGATCGCGGTCTTTCACTTTCTGGAGCAGGCGAAGCGAATGGAAATACCGCGCGCCGGGCCGGATCGTCAGGTAGAGGCGCGGGACTGTTTCAAGGTTGTGATTGAACACATCGGGTCGCGCATCAATGACCCGATTTTCCCAGCCATCCTTGCGCAGGAAATCCGGGGTCAGGATCTCAATCGTGGTGCCGGGTGATGAAGTCCGAATCGCTTCGATGACGTGGACGAAGTGCATTGCGCCGCCGTCTTCAAGGTCATCCCGGTCCACGGAGGTGATGACGACGTGCTCCAGGCCCATTTCGGCGACGGCTTCCCCTACGCGGCGTGGCTCATCTGCATCGAGACCTGATGGTGGCTTGCCAGTGGAAACGTTGCAGAACGAGCAGGCACGGGTGCAAACATCGCCCATGATCATCATCGTGGCGTGCTTCTTGTCCCAGCATTCGCCGATATTTGGACAACTCGCTTCCTCGCAAACCGTAATCAGGCCTTTGGATTTCACGATTTCACGCGTTTCGGCGTAACCTGCCGATGTAGGCGCCTTAACGCGAATCCAGTCCGGCTTGCGGAGGATAGGCGTGTCAGGACGCGCCTGCTTTTCCGGATGCCGATGCTTGCGACCGGACGGGGTGAGATCAATGAGTGTTGCCATGGGCGGAAGATGGACGCGGCGACCCGATTCATCAAGGGATTTGCAGCGCAGGCTGCATATGCAAACTTGCATTATCGGTTGCGTCGAGGCCCTTACGTGACAAAATGTTACAAAAGTGAGTTCAACTCACGAAGTCAAAGGGCCCTTGTATGAATAGCGTGACGATACCTTCGCCAATCAGCTATCGGCCATCCCGCACACGAATCGACCTTTTCTCGGCTTTACTGCGCGCCAAAAGCGAATTTGGCGCCGACAAGGTGATCGTTGTCGACGGCGACGACCGGGAATTAACCTACAAAGAGATTGTGCGGGGCGCCTTTGGCCTCGGCGCTGCCCTCAAGAAGGGTACGTCGCGGGGCGAGGCCGTTGGCGTCATGCTGCCCACGGGCGCAGGCGCTGTCGTCGCCTTCTATGCCCTGACCGCCTATGGCCGCACGCCCGCCATGCTGAATTTCACTGCCGGCTCAGCCAATCTCAAGGCGGCCATGACCGCAGCAGGCGTGAAACGCATCGTGACGGCGCACAAATTTGTAGAGCTGGGCGGACTGGAAGCGCTGATCGCCGAACTCGGCAAGGTCGTCGAGATTGTCTATCTGGAAGATGTGCGGGAATCGCTTTCGCTCGGAGACAAGATCGCCGCAGCTGTCGGGCCTATCGTGCCTGCCCTGTTCCGGTCAAAGGCCGCCTACAAGTCGCCCGGCGTCATCCTGTTCACGTCCGGGACGGAAGGCGAACCCAAGGGTGTTGTCCTCAGCCATGAAAATGTGATGGCGAATGTCGAGCAGGTGCGCGCTCACATCGGTCTCAGTCCCGATACGGACAAACTGTTCAATCCCCTGCCGACCTTTCACTGTTTCGGCCTGACTGTCGGCGCGATCCTGCCTATCGTGGCCGGGATACAGGTCATGTTCCACCCTTCCCCGCTCCAGCCACGCGAGATCGTCAAGCGCATCCGCAGCAACGGCTCAACCATCCTGCTCGCGACAGACAAGTTCATTTCGCAATATGCCCGGATCGGCGCCGCGGGCGACATGGACTCCATCCGCCTCGCCGTCTGCGGCGCCGAGCGCGTGAAGGACGAGACGCGGGCGCTCGTGCGCCGCAAGTTCGAGATTGAGATCCTGGAAGGCTATGGCGCAACCGAAGCGTCGCCCGTCGTTGCGGCCAACCAATGGGAAAACAACAAGCCTGGCACGGTTGGGCAGCTCATGGCCGACATGGAGTCAAAGCTTGTGCCTGTGGAAGGTATTGCGGACGGTGGACGGCTGCATATCCGGGGACCCAATATCATGCTCGGCTACTTGCGGCCCGCGCGGCCCGGCGTGCTGGAACGGCCCGATGGCGGCTGGCACGATACGGGCGATGTTGTCTCGATCGACGCGGAGGGATTCATTCGCATCATGGGCCGCGTGAAACGCTTTGCGAAGATTGGCGGCGAGATGGTGTCGCTGGCGGTTGTCGAGAACTGCGCCAGCGCGGTGTGGCCGGATAACCTGCATGCGGCAGTTACCATGCCGGATCCGCGCAAGGGCGAACAGATCATTCTGCTCAGCGATGCAGAAGCCTGTAATCGGGAAGACATCATGGCCTGGGCGAAGAACCATGGCGTACCGGACTTCGCCGTTCCGCGGCGCGTCTTCCACGTGAAGGACATTGCTGTCCTTGGCACAGGCAAGATCGATTATGCCGCCGTCAAGAAGCAGGCTGACGACCTGATGGCCATCTAGGCCTCAGGCCGCAGCGCGGCTCTCGATCTCTTCCGGCTCGTCAAGGAACGCCTGGATCACGCCCGCCGTTTCTTCCGCGCGCGTGACGAGGAACAGGTGACCGCCGCCCTCGACGACGTGAAGACGCGAATTCGGCAGCGCGACCTTCAGGATATGCCCGTTCGCGAGTGGCACGATCGAGTCCTTGTCTCCCATCATGACCAGGGTTGGCATTCGCATGAAACGAATGAAGGGCAGGCTCGACCATCCGATGAATGCGAGCAGCTGGTAAATATACCCCTTCGGTTCGGGCGGCATGAGGTTGTGGATATGGCCATCGGCAGCACCATCGGCCACGTCTCCGTAGAGCGTCGCGAAGTTTTCGCGCATGTACTCAGGATCGGTATAGCGGCGGGCATCGACCATTTTGGACAAGGACGCCGGCTTGCCGGGAATCATCGTCATGCCGGCTGTTGTGGCGCACAGGATGAGTTTGCCGACGCGATTGCGATACTGGAAGGCAAACTGCTGCGCCAGTGCCCCGCCCCATGAGACGCCCATGACGTCCACTTCATCAATGTGGAACTGGTCCAGCAGCTTGCGGGCCCAGCGCGCCAGCATCCACGGACGATAGGGCCACTGCGTGACCGGGCTTTTGCCGACGCCGGGCACATCAAACGTAATGATATCCCGATCCGGGAACATGTCGCCAAGGGCGTGCGTCAGCTCAAGATTGGCACCGATGCCGTTAAAAAACAGAAGCGGGCGGTTGCCGACATCGTTTTTTGCGGCCCAGAACGCGGTGCGCAGGATCACGCCATCGACGTCCTGCATCGTTATTTTCGGGCGTGGTTCCGTTGCGGGCATTGGTGTCTTCCTTGGTCGTATAACGATAGGCACGTCTTATTCGTCAAAGACGTATTTGCCCGGTGCCGCATAAAGTGGTGGGAAGCTCTCGTTGCCGCAAGCTTTTGGCGCAGCCTTGAGCGCACCAGAGCGCTCCTTCAACCATGCGCCCCAGAGCGGCCACCATGAGCCAGCATGCTCCTCGGCCGTTGCCGCCCACTCGTCTGGCGTTGGCTTGATTTCCGCATTGCGGAAATACTTGGCTTTCGGGTTTCCGGGTGGGTTGATCAGGGACTGAAGGTGTCCGCTTGAGGAAAGCACAAACTCGACATTGGCTGAGCCCAGCAAAGCGGGTGTCCGATAGCAGGCTTTCCACGGCGTGATGTGGTCGGTGAGACCGGCCACGACGAAGGCGTCGCATTTGACTTTGGACAGGTCTGCCTTGTGACCTGCAACGTCGATTTCACCGGGGTGATCGAAGGGCTGCGTCAGGCCGAGATCCAGATAGTCGGAGTGGAGCTGGGCCGGCAGGTTGGTCGTGTCATTGTTCCAGAAGAGCACGTCATAAGGCGGTGGATCCTCGCCCATCAGGTAATTGTTGACGACGTAATTCCAGATGAGGTCGTTCGGGCGCATCCAGGCGAACATGCGGGCAAGATCCTCGCCCTTCAGGATGCCTTTGCGTTTGGAGTATTTGCGAGCGATCTCGAGGCTGCCATCCGAGACAATCTGGCCAAGGTCGCTGTCGTCGCGTTGCGGATTGAGAACACAGACCATGAAGGTGAGCGCATTGACGCGCTTGTCGTCGGCCGCTGCGAGAAGGCTGGCAAACGTCGCAGTCGTGATACCGCCAGAGCAGGCACCCGCAACGTTGATCTTCGGTGACTTCGTGATCTTCCGGATCACTTCACTCGCCTGAACGAGACTGTCGACATAATCCGACAGGCCCCAATGCGCGTGCTTCTTTGTCGGGTTGCGCCAGGACACGATAAACGGCTGCAGCTCCATCGCCAGGAGGAACTGCACGATGGAAGTCATCGGCGTCAGGTCATTGGCGTAGAACTTGTTGATCTGCGGCGGGATGATCAGGATGGGAGTTTTGTGAACCTTCTCTGTGGTCGGAGCGTACTGGATCAGTTCCAGCATCTCGTTTTTCCAGACAATCGATCCCTTTGAAGTCGCAAGATTTTCGCCGACCTTGAACGGACGCTTGTCCACTTGAGACGGCATGCCGCCGTTCTTTGTAATGTCAGTGTAGAGGTGCTGCATACCCTTGAGCAAAGACAGGCCACCGGAGTCGACGACGCGTTTTGTGGCCGCAGGATTGCCCAGCAGCGTATTGGTCGGCGCCAGCGCATCCGTGATCATTCCCATTACAAATTTAGCGCGCGCATGCTCAAGCTCGGTCATCTTGAGTTCGCCGACCCAGTCATTGAGATGTTCCTGTGTCGCGAGATAGGCCTGCATGCCCCGCTTGTAGAACGGGTTATGTTCCCAGGCGGGATCCTGGAAGCGGCGATCCTTGCGGTCGGACTTGCGCTCCGACTTCCCCATGAGGATCTTGGCGTTCTCCGAGGTGATCTTGCCGGCAGTCTTGGCTGTCGTGACGGGATTGGTCATCGTGGAGCGCAGCATCATGGCGACGGCACCCAATAGTTCCTGCCGATTGAAGCCGCCTGTGAGCGGATTAAGCGCCGTCGTGCTCTCGGCGGCATTCCGGGCAATTTCTTCCTGTGGTGTCGGCATAGCTTGTCTCCCCGTATGTGCCGGTCTTCCGCAGACACGAGGATCTACGGCGCCAGCTTAATTTGTTTCTCTTGCGATTATGCAAAGATAGACTTGTAAAGTTTGAAAGAAAATTCGTTCCATAGTGATAATTGCGTGTCAAACTCCAAGTTAGACCATGAAAACACGCGATCGTATCCTTCAAGTCAGCCTCCTGCTCTTCAATGAGGAAGGAGAAGCGCCGCAAACGGCCGTCGATATTTCAAATGCACTCGATATAAGCCCGGGCAATCTTTACTATCATTTCAAGGGCAAGGACGCGATTATCCGTTCCTTATACGGCGCCTTTGAAGACGAGATGCGGGTCATCCTGCGAGGCTCAAAAGGCGGCGTAAACTCGATTGAGGACAATTGGGTCTATCTCTACATCATCCTCGAAGAGATCTATGATTTCCGCTTCTTCTATCGCGACCTTGGCCTGCTTCTGGAGCGCTACCCTGACCTTGCGGTGCGTTTCAGGGCCCTTGTTAGTGAGAAACGTCAGACAATCATCCGTGTTCTGGAGGACCTGGCAGAGAGCGATGTGCTCCGGCTGGACCCACGCTTGAAGACGGCACTTACGGACCAGATCATGATGACCGTAACGTTCTGGCTGGCAAATGACAGCATTGGTAACACACACCATGATGGCCCGACCTTGATCCACAAAACCGTGTTCCAGGTCATGTGCCTTATCGTGCCCTATATGGGAGAGGCAGGCTTCGGCGCGCTATCCCGGATGATCGACCATTATGAGGCGGCAATTGACTGATTGAAGGGCGACCTCATTCTGAGATCGCCCTCCGGTATCGTCAGCCCTGCTTCTTCAGGGCCTTCGCCTGCTTCACCCAGTTGTCACGGGTAATGCGGCCACGCGCACCGATCTTTTCGTCGAGCGCGGCGACTTCAGCTTTCGTAAGCGCAGCAATCTGTGCGAACGACGTGATGCCTTCCTTGGCCAGCTTCTTCAAAAGAGCCGGCCCGACACCTGTGATTTTCGACAGGTCATCTGAACCGATTGCTTTGGCTTCAGCCTTCGGTTTGGCGGCTTTAGGCGCAGCCTCTTTAGTCGACATCGCTTCCTTCACGGCCGCCGTGGTCTTTTTGGCCGCTTTCTTTGCTGTCTTTGCGACTTCGGCGCCGGTTTCACCGGCAACGGCCTCGATCTCGGCGGTCAGACGGGCAAGGCGTGCTTTGAGGTTTGCATCGCCGGCAGCCGACTTGGCTTTGGAGGTCAGGTCGGAGACTTCGTCTTCCAGCTTGTCCAGCTTCTTGTGGATCTTCTCGCCCTTGGTGCCGAGGCCTTTGACGCCGAGGAGATCGCGCATGCGGTCCATACGGGCTTCAAACTGGTCGCGCGCCTGAACCTGGAATTCACGGGCGGTTGCAGCAGCCTTGGCCATTTGCTGGCCAGCCTTGAGGACGCGTTCGTCACCACTGAGGCGGGCACGCACATCGCTTTCGATTTCCGTACCGCGCTTGACGAGGTCTTCGAAAACCTCAGCCGATTGCGTGTTGAGGACATTCGCACCAGCCAGTGCGCTGTCATAGGCCTTGCCGTAGGCGCCAACGCCAGCCAGCCAGATCTTGTGCGCCATGTCGGCGGAGTTCGCCTCGATGTCCTTGCCGATCTTTTCAGCCTTGGTGCGCGTCTTGGATTTATCTTTTGATTTCGACTTTGCCATTGCTTGGCTCCTTCGGGTTATCTGATGGGACCAGAAATAGTGAATAAGTCTAGAAAGCGCATACTAATCACTGCCGGGGTTGAAACCCTTCGGTGAATAGCGTGTATCGGACCGTAGAAACCACGAGAGGAACATGGATATGAGCGCAGTTGATTACAGCATTGATGGCAAACCTTACGAGGGCTTCTTTCTGAAACCAGCCGGCAAGTCGAATGTCCCGGTCGTCGTTATCGCGCATGCCTGGGCTGGCCTTGCGGAAAACGAGCGCCAGAAAGCGCAGCTTGTTGTCGACAAGCTCGGCTATGCCGCCTTTGCGATGGATGTTTACGGCAAAGGCAAGCGCGGCACGACGATCGAGGAGAACCAGGCGCTGATGAACCCGCTAGCCGGTAATCGCGCCGAGCTGCAAAAGCGGCTCGCAGGCGGACTGGCCGCTGCGAAGCAGCAGGAAGGCGTCGACGCCAGCAGGGCCGCCGCTATCGGTTACTGTTTCGGAGGACTCTCCGTCCTGGACATGGCGCGTGCGGGTATGGATGTACTCGGTGTATGTTCTTTCCACGGTCTTCTGGGCGCCCCTGAAAATCTCGCTTCGCCGAAAATTTCGGCCAAGGTGCTGATCGAGCATGGCTGGCAGGACCCGATGGCGAAGCCTGATGATGTGCTGGCAATCGCCAAGGAAATGACTGCCGCAGGCGCTGACTGGCAGCTCCATGCGCATGGCAATTCCATGCACGCCTTCACCACGGAAGGCGCGAACAATGCCGAGATGGGCACGGTTTACAATGCCGCCGCCGACCGGCGCAGTTTCGCATCACTCAAGGATTTCCTGGCTGAACTCTTCTAGACGCCGCGAAGTGCGTAGCCGGCAGAGCGGACGGTGCGGATAGGATCCTCGCCGCCGCCCTGACGGAGCGCCTTGCGCAGGCGGCCGACATGAACGTCGACAGTCCGCGCTTCTACATACACATCCGAGCCCCAAACCGTGTCGAGCAGCTGTTCGCGCGAAAAGACGCGGCCAGGGTGTTGCATGAAATAATCAAGCAGGCGGAATTCCGTGGGACCGAGATGTATCTCGCCTTCATTGCGCATGACGCGGTGAGCGACGCGATCAATGATGATGTCGCCGACGGTGATCTTGTCTTCCTTGAGACCCGGACGGATGCGGCGCAGGACCGCCCGCACGCGCGCCATGAGCTCGGTTGTCGAGAAAGGCTTGGTGACATAATCATCCGCACCCGTATCGAGACCACGAATGCGGTCGCTCTCTTCGCCGCGCGCCGTCAGCATAATGATGGGCATGTTTGGATTAGCACCACCATTGCGGATGCGGCGGCACACTTCGATGCCACTGACCTTGGGTAGCATCCAGTCCAGAAGGATCAGATCCGGCGCGCGCTCGTCGATCATCATGAGCGCCTCTTCCCCGTCAGCGGCGACGGCGACATCATAATCCTCTTTCTTGAGGTTATAGAGCAACAGTTCAGAGACGGCGCTCTCGTCTTCTGCGATGAGCACAAAGGGTTTCATGTTGTCGTCCTCGTTAGCGGCATCAGCCGTCTATCTGGGGTGTTTTGGGTCTGTCCGTTGACAGAAGGTATTCTCCTGTCGCCTGAAAATATACAAACTCGGCGATATTCGTGCAGTGGTCGCCAATGCGCTCAAGGTTCTTGGCCATGAACAACATATGCGCCCCTGCCCCGATCGTGCGTGGGTCTTCAATCATGTAGGTCAGCATTTCCCGGAACAGGGAATTGTAGTGCTGGTCGATATCATCGTCGCCTTCCCAGACTGCCTTGGCGGCTGAGGCATTGCCGGTGGCATAGGCGTCCAGCACCATGTTCAGCTGGCGCGATACAGGGCTCGCCATGCGATAAATCCCCTTGCGCATGGAGGGGCCGACATTCTCATCCAGTCGCTGGGCGCGCTTGGCAATATTCTTGGAGAGGTCGCCGACACGTTCGAGCTCGCCCACAACCTTGAGCGCCGAGAAGACGGCCCTCAAATCGTGTGCCATTGGCTGGCGACGGGCGATGAGGCTGACAATCTGACGTTCGACATCGGCTTCCAGCTTGTCGACCTGCGGGTCGCGCGCGACCACTTCACGGGCGAGTTCCATGTCATTCTTGTTCACGGCCGAACAAGCGTCGAGGATCATTGTCTCGACGATGCCGCCCATACGCAGGATGTCGGCGGCCAGCTTGTCGAGTTCGTCCGTGAATGCGGAAACAATATGATCAGACATGCTTAAAATCCTAACCGAACCTGCCGGTGATATAGTCCTCGGTCCGACGTTCGCGAGGATTGGTGAAAATCTGGTCCGTCTCACCCATTTCGACGAGTTCACCGAGATGGAAGAAGGCTGTGCGTTGGGAGACGCGGGCCGCCTGTTGCATCGAGTGCGTAACGATGACGATGCAGTAGCGCTTGCGCAGCTCGTCGATCAGTTCCTCAATACGCGCCGTGGCGACCGGGTCCAGCGCCGAGCAGGGCTCGTCCATCAGGATGACTTCAGGGCGCACGGCAATCGCGCGGGCGATGCACAGGCGCTGCTGCTGGCCGCCGGAGAGACTGTTACCGGGCGACGAGAGACGATCTTTGACTTCTTCCCAAAGACCCGCCCGGCGAAGGCTCTTCTCGACCATTTCATCCAGGTCTTCACGTGTCGCAGCGAGGCCATGAATACGCGGACCATAAGCAATGTTGTCGAAGATCGACTTTGGAAACGGATTGGGCTTCTGGAACACCATGCCGACGCGAGAGCGCAGGAGAACCGGGTCAATATCCGGATCGTTGATATTTTCACCGTCCATGATGATCTCACCGGTCACCTTGCAGGACTCGATCGTGTCATTCATCCGGTTCAGGCAGCGCAGGAAGGTGGACTTGCCACAGCCTGACGGGCCGATCAGCGCCGTAACCGAACGATCCGGAATTGGCAGCGAAATATCGAATATGGCCTGCTTGTCGCCATAGGACACATTGATATTCCTGCACTCGATCCGCGGATAAGTGAGGCCCTGTGTCTCGTCCATGCTGGTCCCTGCCGTCAGTGTTTCGCGGCTTTCTGTGATTGTGGTTTCCATTACCATCTCCGCTCGAAACGGCGTCGCAGGAATACGACAATACCATTCATCGTGATTAGGAACATGAGGAGGATGACGATCACCGCTGCCGTCATGGGCTCCCAGGCGCGCTCTGCATGTGTTGCCCAACTATATACCAAAACCGGTAGGGCCGTCGATTCATCGGTTGGGCCGCTAGGTACATCTGCCACGAACGCCACCATGCCGATGAGCAGCAAGGGCGCCGTCTCGCCCAAGGCGCGCGCCATGCCGAGAATGGCACCTGTGAAGATACCGGGTCCTGCTACCGGAAGCACGTGGTGGAAAACTGATTGCATCTTGGACGCCCCTACCCCCAGAGCCGCGGCCCGGATGGAAGGCGGCACCGATTTAAGGGCAGCCCGCGACGCGATAATGATCGTCGGCAAGGTCAGCAGCGCAAGCACGAGGCCGCCAACAAGTGGCGCGGAACGCGGCAACCCGAAAAAGCCGAGGAAAACGGCTGCGCCCAGCAAGCCAAAGACAATCGATGGCACAGCGGCCAGATTGTTGATGTTGACCTCAATGATTTCAGTCAGCCGGTTACGCGGTGCAAATTCTTCAAGGTAGACCGATGCGAAAATGCCCACTGGGATGGCGATGAATGCCGTCACGAGCATGGTCAGCAATGAGCCCACAATGGCGGCCAGCGCGCCTGCAAGTTCCGGATAAGTGCTGTCTGTATGGGTAAGGAGGCTGAAGTGGGGAACGCGTGAAATACGCCCCATGTCTTTCAGGGCAAGGGTCCAGGCGATCTGGTCATCAGACACATTGCGCTGCGCTTCCGGCAAGGCGATGATACGCGCCAAGGGGCGGCCCCCCTGGAAGTCGGACGCCCCACCCGTGAGCAACTCAATCTCCAGTGCGTCAGCGCTCATGCTCACAACCCGACCAGTTGCCGTGCCCGAGGTAACAAGAATTGAGCGTGCATCAACCGCGTCGCCCACGTCTACGCGCTGAGCCGCGATGAGCGATTGCAGGCCTTTGAAAGCATTTGCACCTGAAAGCGTTGCACGTCCCTGTGCCGTTTCAATCCCCTGCTCCACCACGCCCAACTTGACCCGCGCTTCGGGCGAGACCGCACCTTTGAGGTAGAGGTCCAGATCATCATTGAGCGGCACTTTGATGGTTATCTTCTGACCGATCTGAGTCGGGTTCGCAGCGACGGACTTCGCCACCGGCAACACGGCCAGCCGTGTCACAAGATCTCCGAGTTGCCGCGTCTCAAGCCGGTTGCCCTGTACGTCCGGAAACGTTTGCAACAAATTGGACCGCAGAAGCTCAAAGAACCCGTCGATATTGCGCGCCACGTCCGCCGGCTTGTCCTTGCCGGCAGGCGCGATCACAGCCGGGTCAAGGACAACATCGTAGCGCACGACATGATAGGTCGCCGCCGATATCGCCTGGGACAGGATCGAGATGATTAGCAGCGAAAGAGCAGCCAATGCGAAAGCAATCGCTGACATGCCATAGAACTTGAAACGCGTATCCGCTGCCCTGCGCTTCTTCAGGCGCTTCAACGCTTTTTCGTTCCGGAAGGGGGCTGGTGCGGCGTCAGTCATATTTTTCACGATACTTCTGAACGACCCGAAGGGCGATGAGGTTGAAGAAGAGGGTAATGACAAACAGTACGAGCCCCAGTGCGAAGGCTGACAGCGTCTTCGGGCTATCGAACTCTGTTTCCCCGGTCAGCAGGGCAACGATCTGAACGGTAATCGTCGTCAGGTCAGCCGTCGGATCCGGCGAGATACGCGCGCGCTGTCCCGCCGCCATCACCACGATCATCGTCTCACCGATCGCGCGGGAGACAGCCAGCAGCAGCGACGCAATGATGCCGGGCAAAGCCGCCGGCAGTACGACATGCTTTACCGTCTCAGATTTTGTCGCGCCCATGGCGTAGGCAGCATCGCGCAAGGTCTGGGGTACCGCATTGATCACATCGTCAGAAAGCGATGAGACAAACGGGATGACCATGATGCCCATGACGAGCCCTGCCGCGAGCGCGCTGGTAGGCTGGGCCGCCAGAAGCGGCTCTGCCGTGATGCCCGCATACATCAGGGTCATGTTGATCCAGACAGCGACCGCCCGGATCGCTGGCGCGACCACAAGCAAAGCGAAGAAGCCATAAACGACCGTCGGGATACCGGCGAGCACCTCAAGAACGGGCTTCACCCAGGCCCGAACGGTTGGACCCGCATATTCCGAGAGGTAGATCGCAGCGAACAAACCGACAGGCGCAGCGATAAGCATGGCGATCAACGCGATCATGAACGTGCCGTAGAACAGCGGCAGGGCGCCGAACTCTGCGCTTGTCTGCGCATTCCAGCGCGTGCCGAACAGGAAATCCCAGAACGGGACCTCCGAGAAGAATCGCAGGCTTTCGTAAAGCAGCGAGGCCACAATGCCGACAGTTGTCGCGATTGCGATGGCGGCACACAGGAACAGGAAGAGTTCTATGCCGCCTTCGACCCGATTGCGCGCCCGGAAGCCGGGGGCCACCTTGCGGCGGGCAAGGAAAAAGCCGCCCGCTGCGCTGGCCAGCGCCAGGCCGATAGCTGAAGCCTTCACCATGCCCTGCAATTCGAGGAACCGATTGGCGATCGCTGAAAACACGCGGTCTGCCCCGCCATAGCCGTGGTCGAAAGCGGCGCGTGCGATTGAGTCGAGGTAAACGTCCAGCTCGACAGATGGCATGTTCTGGAAATTGGCTGGCAGTTCGGCAGCAAGCAAAGACCGGACTATCCCGTCGCCCAGCATGGCATAGGCCAGCGCAACGACCAGCGCCGGGACAAAGGTCCACATCGCCACATAGTAACCGTGATAATTGGGCCGGGAGTGGACCCGCATAGACCCTGCGGTGCCATTGAACCGCTCAGCCTGAACACGGCCGACAAAAAAGCCGCCCGATGCCAGCATCGCGAGCAATGCAAGCAAAAGCCATCCCATTGGCAAGTGACCGAGCTGTTGAACCATCGAGTCCGAATTCCCCGTTGATATGGCTCCCCTTAATGCTGCTCCGCGACAGTTATGTGACAATTGTGACAGGCATGACAGATGATCGCACATGTCTTGCACCCACCGGCCTGATCGGCCACATCTTGGGGCATGAAACAACACACTGAATCTGAAGCGATCTGGCACGGGACAACGATCCTCGCCGTTCGAAAATCCGGTAAGCTCGCCATGCTGAGCGACGGACAAGTCTCAATGGGTCAAACCATTATGAAGGGAAATGCACGTAAGGTGCGACGCATAGCTGGCGGCGAGATTCTCGCTGGCTTTGCGGGCGCGACAGCAGATGCCTTCACCCTTTTCGAGCGGCTTGAAGCCAAGCTGGAACGCCATCCAGGCCAACTCCAAAGGGCCGCGGTCGAGCTGGCGAAGGACTGGCGAACCGAAAAATACCTACAAAAACTTGAAGCCCTGCTGATCGTGGCTGACAAGGAGGTCACGCTCGTGATCACCGGCGCGGGTGATGTGCTTGAACCGGAGCACAATGTTGTCGCTGTCGGGTCGGGCGGCAATTATGCATTGGCCGCCGCACGCGGCCTCTATGAGTACGAAGAGGATGCCGAAGTCATCGGTCGCAAGGCCATGCAGATCGCCGCTGATATTTGCGTCTACACAAACGCCAACTTCACGCTCGAAACGCTCGACCTTTAAAAGCCGACCCAATGCTTCTGATGAAGCCCGACGGCAAAGCAATTCCGGAACCCATAAATGGAAAATCTGACACCTCGCGAGATCGTAGCCGAGCTTGACCGCCACATTGTTGGCCAGAATGGCGCCAAGCGCGCCGTGGCAATTGCCCTGCGCAACCGCTGGCGCCGCAAGCAAGCGCCTGAATCGATTCGGAACGAGATCACGCCAAAGAACATCCTGATGATCGGCCCCACCGGCGTGGGCAAGACAGAAGTCTCCCGCCGCTTGGCCAAGCTCGCAAATGCGCCATTCCTAAAGGTCGAAGCGACCAAGTTCACCGAAGTTGGTTATGTCGGGCGAGATGTCGAACAGATCATTCGCGACTTGGTCGAAGCATCCATCGGCATGATCCGCGAGCAAAAACGTACTGATGTCGCCCAGCAGGCTAAGGATGCGGCCGAGGAGCGCCTTCTGGACGCGCTTGTCGGGGCCGAGTCCCAAGCCTCCACGCGGGAAGCCTTCCGTCGCAAGCTGCGCGCTGGAGAACTCGACGACAAACCTGTCGATATCGATTTCACCGATTCAGGCAACGCCATGCAGATGCTCGATATTCCGGGCCAGGGCGGATCCATGGGCATGATCAACCTGTCGGACATGCTGGGCAAGGCCATGGGTGGCGGGCGGACCAAGCGCGTGCGAACGACCGTGAAGGAGGCCCACCAGCCCCTCCTCGAGGAAGAAGCAGACCGGTTGCTCGACGAGGACGCCATTATCCGCGAGGCCGTTAAGGCCGTTGAAGAAGACGGCATCGTGTTCCTTGATGAAATTGACAAAGTGGCTGCCCGCAAGGACCGGGGCGGCGCCGATGTCAGCCGCGAAGGCGTGCAACGCGACCTGCTGCCCCTGATCGAAGGCACGACCGTTTCGACCAAGCGCGGCGCGGTCAAGACAGACCATATCCTGTTCATCGCGTCCGGGGCTTTTCATGTCTCCAAGCCATCGGACCTGTTGCCGGAATTGCAGGGCCGCTTGCCTATCCGTGTTGAGCTGGAGCCCCTGTCCCGCGATGATCTGCGGCGCATCCTTGTCGAACCCGAGGCGAGCCTCGTGCGACAGTATGAGGCGCTCATGGCCGCAGAAAACGTAACGCTGATATTCGAGGATGCTGCCATCGACCGGCTGGCGGATCTTGCAGAGGCCGTAAACAGCTCGGTGGAAAATATCGGTGCGCGGCGACTACAGACGGTGCTGGAGCGGCTGCTTGATGAGATCAGCTTCGATGCACCCGACAAGTCAGGCGAAACCATCACGATCACGGCAGACTATGTGAACGAACGTGTCGCCAGCCTTGCCGGCAATGCAGACCTTTCCAAGTTCATTCTCTAAAAGACGCGATCAGCCCGCGCTGGCCCGCCGCACAGGCAAATGCTTCTTGCCCCAATCGCGCAGGGTCATCAGGGCCGGGGCGAGTTCCTGTCCCTTGTCAGTGAGTATGTAGTCATAACGCTTAGGCGCCTCTGAATACGGCTCTCGAACAAGGATGCCCGCTTCCACAAGGCGCTTCAGCCGGTCTGCCAGGATGTGCCGGGTCATCCCGCTTGATTCCGCAAACTGTTCGAACCGCGAGAGGCCAAGAAGGCAGTCTCTCAAAATGAGAAGGGTCCAGCGGTCACCAAGGACGGATAGCGTCCGGGCGACCGGGCACCAGTTATCCGACAGTTCTGACCACTTCATGCGGGATACCCCGTGCAGTTTCCGGGCAAGTTCCGAAACAGCACCATGAGGTGATTCGTTCTGGATGGATCCGGGACGTCGTCAGATCCCGTGCCGCATTAAAGCTTGATACCTGCCGCTTCAGCGAGACCAGCAAGCGAAACTTCCGGGCGCGGGCCGAAATGGCTGATGACTTCCGCCGCAGCGATATGGCCAAGCCGTGCGCAGGTCGCCAATGGCAGGCCGCGCGCATAGCCGAACAGGAACCCTGCGGCGTACTGGTCGCCGGCGCCGGTCGTGTCGACCACTTTCGCAACGGGCTCCGCCGCAACCGTTAGGGGTTCGCCGTCACCGATTACAACGGAGCCTTTTGCGCTCCGCGTCACGGCGGCGATCGCCGTATCGGCCTGAAGGCGTGAAATGGCTTCATCAAAGTCGCGCGTCTGGTAGAGGGACAAAAGCTCTTCCTCATTTGCGAAGAGAATGTCGACATGGCCCTGAACCAGATGCAGAAAGCTCTCCCGGTGACGGTCGACGCAAAAGCTGTCCGAAAGCGTCAGCGCGACGAGCCGGCCCGCAGACTTGGCGATTTCAGACGCATGGATGAAGGCCGCCTTGGCGTCATCCTTATCGAACAGATAGCCTTCAAGGTAGAGGATGCGGCCGTCGCGCACGACGGCTTCATCAACATCCTCTTTCGAGAAGAGAACCGAAGCGCCAAGGAATGTGTTCATGCTGCGCGCGCCATCATCGGTGACGAAGATGATGCAGCGAGCCGTTGCCGGGCCGTTCTCGAGGGGATGCGTGGCAAAAGGCACGCCGGTCCTGGTCATCTCTTCGCGGAACTGACGCCCCAGATCATCATTGGCTGTCTTGCCGATATAAGCGGCGCTGCCGCCGAAGCTTGATACGCCCGCTATGGTGTTTGCGCCGCTGCCACCTGACGTGATGATCGGGTTCTTTGCTTCCGCCGTAAGTTCCTCTGCGCGAGGCTCCTCGATCAGCGTCATGGCATCTTTCTGGATGCCCCAGGATTCCAGGAACGCGTCATCTGCGCTGGAAAGGACATCAACGATCGCATTGCCGAGACCGACAACATCAAAACGGGTGGAAGTCATATGTACGTAGCCTTGAAAACCAGTCCGCCGATTGCCAGACATGCGCGCTGGACGCAACTGCAAGCCATGCTAAACCGCTCGCCATGAAAATCGCCTACATTGCCTCCCGGGTCACGCTGCCAGGCTCACCTGTTCGTCGTAGTGATGCTTTCGAGCATGACTACATGATGCGTTCGCTCGTGCCGGCGTTTGCCGAAAAGGGCATGACCGTTGTCGATATCGCCTGGGATGATCCGGACGCCGACTGGGGATCGTTCGGGGCGGCCATCATCGGCACGACCTGGGACTATTGGGACCGGATCGATGAGTTCCTCGGCACCTTGGAGGCCATTGGCAAGCAGACACGCCTGTTCAACTCCGCCGAAATGGTGCGCTGGAACAGCCGCAAGACTTATCTGAAGGACCTCGAATCCAAAGGCGCCCGTCTCATCCCAACCCTATGGATGGACGAGGTAACGCCTGATGCAGCGTCCAGAGCGTTCGACGCGCTCGGCAGTGATGATCTCGTCTTCAAGCGTCAGATCGGCGCCGGCGCCCGCGACCAGTTCCGGCTGAAGCGCGGCGAGGCTATTCCGACAGCTGCGTATCCGATGATGGTCCAGCCTTTCCTCAACATGATCCAGGTCGAAGGAGAGATCAGTTTCATCTTCATCGACGGTCAGTTCTGTCATGCGCTGATCAAGCGTGCGGCAGATGGTGACTACAGGATCCAATCCGAATACGGCGGGCAGGAAGAACCGATTGTCCCGTCCTCACAGGACCAGGCAGCTGCACAGGCCATAATCGGCACACTGGACCAGACGCCACTCTATGGCCGGGTCGACATGCTGCGCGCGGAAGACGGCCAACTGCTTCTTATGGAGCTGGAGCTGATCGAGCCCTATCTCTATCCCATCGAAGGCCCCGAGCTTGGCAGGCGAATGGCGGCAGCGGTTGCACGAGAGCTGGAAATCACCGCATAACGCCCCTGTGATGTGCTGCGCCGAATGAGATCGGCGCTCTGCGCAGCGTGTAATTTCGCGCAGGGAAAAAAATTGAACGATGATCAGATTTGCCTTGTCCGCATCGGCGGCCCTCCTTCTGGCTGGCACATGCTCGGCGCAAATGGAAAACGAGGACGGTCTGTATCTGGGATTTCGTGGATATGGTGCGATCAGCGATCAGAACAATCTCATCTTCGCTGCCAGCCGGGAATATGGCGTCGCGGTCGGATACCGGTTCTCCGACGTCTGGCGCGTGGAAACTGAGTATTCACGCCGCTGGGCCAAGATACAGGGCCTGAACGGCGCCAAAACCGTCCGCGGCGACTTTGACGCCCACACGCTCGGCCTGCACCTCTTTCGTGACTTCCGGACTGGAACGAAGCTCAGGCCCTTTGTCGGTGCCGGTGTTGGTGGCGGCATTCTCGACTTCGACTTCAAAGGTCCTGCCGATATCAATCCCGACTTCATCGTCGTCGGAAACGACACGAATATCAGCACCTATGGCAACATCTTCCTAGGCTCGACCTACCACATCAATTCGCAAATGCGGATCGGTGCAGGTTTCGAGTATTTTTCATTTACCGACCAGGCCGTGGAATCCAATATTGGCGACATCGACGGAATAAACCGGAGCTACAATTTCTTCGTGTCGTTACGCTTGCGCCCGGACTTATAATACAGGGCCCTACTTCCCGAAGCTGTACACGAGCGCCACTTTCAGGGCCGTGTCCGTATCCTCAAATCCGTCAGCTGGATTGGTGTCGTAACGGACATTGAAGGACATGCGCGCGGAGAAGGATTTGAACATCGAAGCCGTCAGGGCAATGCTGTTCTCTATCTGGGTGGACGTCTCACCGTAAAGCATGTCCGTCTCGTTTGCGAGTTTCACATTGTCGTTGAACTGGTAGCCGAATTCGGAACGCGCCACGGCGCCGATGGACGTCACAGTTTCGGCTGGCGTGACAATGACCGCGCCGCTGGAGTCCGTCGTAATAGTTCGTTTGATTTCATCAATTTTGACACCCGGACCACCACGGACGGTCCAGCTTGTCTTCTCACCGTCCAGAATGTGGTAGCCAAGACCGCCACCAACGAAGGTTCGGCTATCGAAGCCTGTGAACTGATCGACTTCATATGAGGCGCGACCGAAGCTGAACAGTTTTTCGTTCAGCAGACGATCAACATCGCCCGAGAAGAAATAGCGATTGCGGCTTTCGATGCCATCCTGCTCGCCATATTCGCCATCAGCGACCAATTCCACCTTCCACAGACCCGCCTTGCGCGCGACATCAACGCCCAGGCCCAAGTCAGTCGTTTCCGTATTGCCGGTCGTGTAGCCGGCATTAAAGGCGCCCTCGCCGCTCCAGCCATCTTTTTCCTGAGCGTGAGCCGGCGCAATGGCCACAAGAGCAGCACCGACAGATGCGAGGATGAATGATGACGGTTTCAGTGGAAGCATTGCGAAGACTCCTGGATTGATCGGATCGGTTCGGGTGGCGAATTCTGACCATCGCCTCACGCAACCATGGCCACTTGATGGCGCATATACCGTCAGAATAATCTGCGACAACCCTGCCTAAACAGGTGGCGCTTAACGACGCGGACCGAGGCGCGAGACTGTCGCAGGATCTGGCGTTTTGGGCTTGTGCCGGCACAGATCCGCAATCGCGCAATGCCAGCATTCTGGTGTCTGGGCCTTGCAGACATAGCGTCCATGAAGAATCAGCCAGTGGTGGGCGCCGTGCTTGTATTCGGTCGGCGTCGCGCGCTCCAGGCCAGCCTCGACCTGCTCAGGCGTCTTGCCAGGCGCAAGCCCTGTCCGGTTCGCAACACGAAAGACGTGGGTATCCACGGCAATCGTCGGCACGCCAAAGGCCTCGTTCAAAACCACATTGGCCGTCTTGCGGCCCACACCCGGCAGGCGCTCAAGCTCATCGCGCGTTTCAGGCACGACACCGCCGTATTCATCCAGCAGCATCTGGCTCAGCGCGATGACATTCTTGGCCTTGTTGCGCCAAAGACCGATGGTGCGGATGTATTCCGCAACCCCCTCTTCCCCCAGCGCCAGCATCTTCTCAGGCGTATCTGCGACAGCGAAGAGTTTGGCTGTTGCCTTGTTCACCCCGACATCGGTCGCTTGCGCAGACAGGGCCACGGCGACAACCAATGTGTAGGGGCTCGTGAAGTTCAGTTCGGTGCGGGGATCCGGCCTGTCTTCAGCGAGCGCCTTATATAGCGCATAGGCCTTTTCCGGCCCGAATGTTCTGGGAGCCCGCTTTTTCCGCGGCTTGGGCTTGGGGGGTGCGTCATTTGGCATGCAGGTCTGTCTAAGTCGCACTTTCCAGCATGCAAGGCCGTGCTAGATATTCCTGCATGAGCGAAATTGATGAAGTCGTTTATCTTGATGCGCTGTTGACCCCGAACAGGTCACTAAGCCCTCGCGGCTTTGCCATCATCATGAGTGTCGTCGGGGTCGTGAGCTTTATCAGCGGCATGGCGTTTATCTCCATGGGCGCCTTCCCTGTCGTTGGGTTCTTCGGCCTTGATGCCCTGGCGATCTACCTCGCCTTTCGGTGGTCCTTCCGCCGGCAGCGTGAAGAAACCCGCATAACCATCACGGCGAAATCGGTGCATTTGTTTCATCGCAAGGCCGATGGCTCGGAGAGGCGTGTTGAACTGCCGTCAGCCTTTGCCCGGGTCGAGCTCGATGAGCCGGTCGAATCGACCAGCTGGTTGCGAATCGAGCACGGCAGGACGGCCTATGTCATCGGGCGTTTCCTGACGCTGCCGGAGCGCAAATCGCTTTTGCTCGCCGTCCGGGCAGCGCTTATCAGCGCCCGTAGCGAAAGGTATCTGGCCTGAATTCGAGGTTAACAAAAATAAATGACGCAGGCGTCATGGTTTTTTTGTTCGGCCTGTGATAATTTCGCCGTGAAATCAAAACACGCATCCGGTTTGAGGATGCTCCGGAGGAAAAGAAATGGCTGCAGATACTGCACAGAGCATTGATCACCCAGCACTGAAGCGTCCCAAGGTCTCGGACCGGGAACCCATGCATCCCGGCTATCTTCGCGTCGGAGAAGAAGTGGCCCCGGCATCCAGCGTCGACATCAAGACTGTCGACATTGTTGATCCGGAAATGTGGCGTCAGGGCAAATATTGGGACCTGCTCGAGCGTCTTCGCAATGAAGATCCCATCCACTTCACCCCGGACAGCTTCGTTGGACCCTACTGGTCGATTACACGCTATGAAGACATCATGGCGATCGACACGGACCACAAGCGCTTTTCCTCAAGCTGGGAGCATGGTGGCATCACACTGGGCGAGCCGCTCGAAGACTTCGAAATGCCGATGTTCATCGCGATGGATGAGCCGCGCCACTCGGAACAGCGCAAGACCGTCCAGCCAGCTGTCGCGCCCAACATGCTCAAGGAATATGAATCACTGATCCGCTCGCGGACACAGGGCCTGCTTGACAGTCTGCCAGTCGGTGAGCCTTTCGATTGGGTCGATACTGTCTCGGTCGAGCTGACCACGATGATGTTGGCGACCCTTTTCGACTATCCCTACGAGCGCCGCCGCGACCTTACCCGCTGGTCTGACGTTGCCACGAACATGAACAATCCTGACATCTGCCCCGGCGGGGAAGAACAGTGGAAACAGGAGATGATGACCTGCCTCACCACGTTCATGGGCCTGTTCCAGGAACGCGGCGCCATGGACGAGAAGAACGATCTGATCAGCCTGCTGGCGCATGGTGAAAAGACCCGCAACATGACGCCGATGGAGCTGCTCGGTAACGTCATCCTCCTCATCGTCGGCGGCAATGACACGACCCGCAATTCGATGACCGGTTCAGTCTACGCTCTGAACAAATTTCCGTCGGAATACGAGAAACTAAAAGCGGACCATTCGCTAATCCCTAACATGGTATCCGAGACGATCCGCTGGCAGACCCCACTGGCCTTCATGCGCCGCACAGCGCTGGAAGACGTCGAGATGGGCGGCAAGACGATCCACAAAGGCGACCAGGTTGCCATGTGGTATGTCTCGGGCAACCGCGACGAGCGCTTCTGGGACCGCCCGAATGATTTCATCATCGACCGCGCCAACGCGCGTCGCCACATCTCGTTCGGCTTCGGCATCCACCGCTGCGTCGGCAACCGCCTTGCGGAGCTGCAGCTGCAGATCCTGTGGCAGGAAATCATGGAGCGCTTCAGCCATATCGAAGTGCTGGACGAGCCATCGCTCACCTCCGGCGCGTTCGTGAAGGGCTACACCTGGATGCCGGTTATCTGCCATCCGAAATAAGCGTGTTGGCTGACGCCGCGCAAAGCCTGATAAGCCTCCCATCAGATCCTGATGGGAGGTTTTTTCATGGACGTATCCACCGCTGTCGCCCAGCGCATCTCAACGCGCGCCTTCAAACCTGACGCGCTTTCCGAAGCCGATGTTCGCGAATGGCTAACCGCTGCGCAGAGAGCGCCTTCGGGCGGGAATGTGCAGCCGTGGCGGGTGATTGTGGTTTCGGGGGATGCGAAGGATGCGGTGATCGCGAAGGCTGCTGACGTCCTCAAAGACAGCCCCGCGGGCCAGCCGACGGACCGGGACATCTATCCGAAGGACCTGTGGGAACCGCATGAGGCGCGGCGCCGCCGTGTGGGAGAGATGATGTACGAGGCGCTGGAAATCCCGCGCAGCGATCGTCCGGCGAAGCTCGCCTGGTTTGCCAACAATTACCGCTTCTTCGGCGCGCCTGCTGCAGTATTCATTGTGATTGATGAGCGCATGGGCCACGGCCAGTGGGGCCATACCGGCATGTATATGCAGACCTTGGCCCTGCTCGCAGAGGAGCGCGGATGGGGAACATGCATGCAGGAATGCTGGGGCATTTTGCGGCCAATGCTGAAGGAACATTTCGGGCTTGGCGAGACTGAAATGGTCTGGTGCGCGATGGCTGTTGGCGTTCCTGACCCCGACCACAAGGTCAATTCGCTGCGCGCGGAACGGGCGGATGTGGACGAAATTGCAGAGCTCAAAGGCTTCTAAGGGTCAGTTCCTGGGCCATTCCGGTGGACTTCAGAGTCCCTTCCCGGGCCCTTCCGTGACCGTTCCCGGCCCATTTAGGACCTAATCCTGCCGCAAGGCGGTGGTTTCTAGGGGCATGATCACGCGTCGTGCCGCCTTGTCAGGCCTTGTGGCCCTCCCCCTTCTCCCGAGCGTCACGGGTGAGCGACTTGTGCCCTGGGAGACGCGGCTTATCCTCGCCGCGCGTCGTCAGATCGGCATCACGGTGAGCTATGATCCTGCCTATGTCAGCCTCGACTATCCAAACGGCGATGTTCCACGACAGCGGGGCGTGTGCACCGATGTCGTGATACGGGCCTATCGCGATGCGTTCGACTTCGACCTGCAGTCAGCTGTTCACCAGGACATGAAAGCGGCGTTCGGGGCCTATCCGAAGACGTGGGGCCTGACGCGGCCTGACAGGAATATCGACCATCGCCGAGTGCCGAACCTCGAGACCTATTTCCGGCGCCATGGAGAGGCCCTGCCCACTCCGACTGCGCTGACGGATTGGCAGCCGGGCGACCTCTATACGATGCGCCTTAATGGCAGCCTGCCGCATATCGGAATCGTCTCCGACCGGGTGACGGCCATGGGGCATCATTATGTGCTTCACAATATCGGCGCAGGCACCGCTGAGGATGACATCCTCGGACTGTTCGATGAAGAAAAGCGGTTCCGCTTCGAACCGCCGGCCGTGTGACCTATTCCTCGTCGTCCCAATCGCTCATCGGGCGCTCAGGCTCACGTGGATTGGAAGCGAGCTGAATGACGGCGGCCTTGACCGCTGCGCGGTCGAAATCCTCGTCTTCCTCGGGCGCATGCGGGCGTGGCTTGAGATAGCTGAATACACTTACCGAACTGTCTTCCGACTCGTCCTCTTCTGCTTCCTCGGTGACTGCATTTTCAGTCAGTTCCAATTCGGCATCATCTGATTTCGTCTCGTCCATATCGGTGGCTTCAAGGGCACCCGCAGGCTCGTTCGCCTCCTCGATATCCATATAATTGGTGACGAATGCGTCGACTCCTTCGGCGTCGTGGCGGTCGTCGATCAGGATATCTTCTTCGTTGAGGGCTTCCTCGTCAGGCATCTGGAATCCGGACGGTATGACGTCGGACAAGAGGCCTTCAGCTTCGAGGTCGGCCTTGCCGGGCAAGGTATCGAGGCTTTCGAGGCCGAAATGCTCAAGGAAGGCATCGGTTGTGCCATAGGTCATGGGCTGGCCGGGTGTCTTGCGGCGTCCCTTGATCTTGACCCAACCGGCTTCCATCAGCGAGTCGATGGTCGTCTTGGCGACGGCAACACCGCGCACGGCCTCGATTTCAGCGCGCGTGACGGGCTGGCCATAGGCGATGATCGCGAGTGTCTCGAGCGCAGCCTGACCCAGCTTTTTCTGGACCTGACGTTCCTCGACAAAGAGGTAGGATAGGTCCTGAGCGGTCTGGAACCGCCATTTGCCAGCAACCTCAATGAGGTTCACGCCGCGATTGGCATACATCGCGCGCAGGGACATCAGCACTTCAGCCGACTCCACGCCATGCGGGAGGATTTCGGCGATCTGGTCAGCCAACAAGGGCTCGCCAGCGGCAAAAAGGATTGCCTCCGCGCGGCGGATTCCTTCCGACAAGGCTTCTTGCATTCCGCCTTCCAGCGCCGCTTCGGAGCGCTTGTAGGCGAAGGACAGCTGGGCCAGTGGGTCCCGCGTCTCTTCCTCTGAATCATCCATCATTTCAAACTTCTCAAGCGGTTGCATCCCTGCCCTCCCCGGGGTTGGCTGCTGCATTACGCAGGTATAGTGGCGCAAAGTGGGCGTCCTGGCGTACGTCGACTTCGCCGTCCCGGGCGAGTTCGAGCGCTGCCGCAAAGACGCTTGCGGTAACAGACCTTGGCGGCAGGTCGGGATCGACATCCGTCATCGTTGTACGAATCTCGTCAAGCGTAGACCATCGGGTTAACTGGCTACGTAGTGCGCGCAGTGTGGTGCGCGCCAGTTCCAGCGGCAAGACGAATTGCTGTTCAATCTTGTGAGGCGCTTCCTTTTCCTTGCGCTCACGAATGGCGCCAAAGGCTTGCGTCAGCTCATAGAGCGAGGCTTTGAACTCAGTGTGCTTGACGACGACAGGCTGCTCAGGCCGGCCGCGCAGGAATATGACATTGTTGAGGACCGGACCGGCTTCAAGCTCCTGAACCGCAGTGCGCATGGCATCCAGACGCTTCAGGCGGAAAGCAAGCCGTTCAGCCATTTCCTCGCCGCTTGGCTCATCCTCATCCAGCTTTTCCGGCTTGGGCAGCAGCAGGCGCGACTTCATGTAGGCAAGCCAAGACGCCATCAGCAGATAGTCTGCCGCCAAATCCATTCGCTTCGACTTCGCATCTTCGATGAAGCCGAGATACTGGACGGCCAGGTCGAGGATGGACAGGTGGAGTAGATCGACTTTCTGGCGGCGAGCCAGCTCCAGCAGGAGGTGCAGCGGGCCTTCGTAGCCATCTACATCGACGCGGAAGATGTCTCCCGCTTCGGCGTCCTGCGCGTCTGCTGACAGCGCATCGATGGAGATCGCCTCACCGCTCATGCCATGGCCCTGAATGCGGGAAAGAGTTCATGGAAGCGGGCCCAACCGGCCTCACCGTCAAAGGATTGCTCGTTCGCAGCCATCGCCTCGGCACGGTCGGCGCGCTGGAGCGCCTTGCCGGCGAGAAGCGGCGAGGCTTCAGCCACTTCCGTCATTTCGGCGAGGATGTCCTTGTCGTCTTTCAAGAAACCGGAACAATGCAGCAGCACATCACAGCCGGCGGCAATTGCCCCGTCCGCACGCGTCGTCAGGCTGCCGCCCAGCGCTTTCATCCCCAAATCATCCGACATCAGCAGGCCATCAAACCCGATTCGCTCGCGAATGATGCCTTGAATCAGCTTTGCCGACAGGGTGGCGACCACACCGGGATCGATTGCGTCATAGGCAATATGGGCGGTCATCGCCATCGGTGCGTCGGCGAGCCGTGCGAAGGCGTCGAAATCCTTGGCCAGCTCCTGTTCACTTGCCATGACGCGGGGCAGTTCGAGGTGGCTATCCGACATTGAACGACCGTGGCCGGGAATGTGCTTCACGACGCCTGCGACGCCGCCATCGGCAAGGCCTTTGAGCGCCGCGCGGGCAAGGTCTGCCACCTGTTCCGGCTCGGTGCCAAAGGCACGGTCGCCAATGACGTCATGTGCGCCGGGTACGGGCAGGTCGACGACGGGCGCACAGTCGGCATGGATGGACATGGAGGCCAACTCGCCGGCGATCAGGCGGTGACCGAGCCATGCGGCTTCGCGGCCCCGCTCCGGGTCTGCCTTGTAGAGCAGCGCATAGTCTTCACCGCGCGGGAAAAGCGGCCATTCGGGGGCCTTCAGACGGGCAACGCGGCCGCCTTCCTGATCGATGAATATGAGGGTCTCGCGGCCCGTGGCATCCCAGATTTCGCTTACCAGGGCCCGGATCTGCGTTTTCGACACGCAGGAGCGCCCCATCAGGATCACGCCCCATGGATTGTGCGCGGAAAACAGTGTCTTTTCGCCCGAAGTAAGTCGCGCGCCTGAGACGCTGAGGATGCAAGCCTTCTTCACTATCCAGTCACCACAATGCAGTTTTCGCCAGCCGCCTTCAGCGCATCGCAGAAGGCAGAAGCTTCCGATCTTTCGGCAAAGGCGCCAACGCGCAAGCGGTAAAAGACACCCTTGGCCCCCAGATCGGCCCGCTGGATATGCTTTGAAGCGCCCTGATAGATATCGGGCCTGCTGCTGGAGGCCTTGCGCCAAGCCGTTTCAGCCGCCTCTTCAGAGCGGAATGCGGCGACCTGGACCATGAACGCCCCATTTGCGGCGAATTCAAACTCGGACATGGCCTGTTGCCGGGGCATGGGCTGGGCCGCCATGGGCATCGGAACCGGGGTCACGGCAGCGACTTCGACATCGTCATCCGATTCGGCGGGACGGGAATCTAAATCAGCCAAGGCGCGGACCTGATCGGCAACGGCATTCGGCATGCCGTTTTCGGGGTCTGTCTCGTCGGCGCCGGCTGATTCGATTCCCGGCCGGAGCTCTATGGGGGGGCCGCCCTGCAGGAATTCGGTGCTGCGCTCTTCATCCGCCAGTTCGGCGTCCTGCGCGGCCGGGCGGTCGGAGGCATCCATCTGGTCGTAGAAACGCTTGTCGGTATCGGGCACGGCGACGCCGCCGCGGTCTTCCGGTGTGCGCTTGTAGGGCTGGGAATCGGCGATAACACTCGGAATTCCGGCGCCATTGGCGCGGACGCCCTGCCGGTATGTGTTCCACACGACGGCGCCAAAAACGAGCAGGACACCGATCGCGAGCGCCAGTATCAGCGGCCCGCGGGCGGTTTCATCATCGCGGATCTCGAATCCCCGGTAGTCATCTTCGAAGGGCGAATAATCGCCCCCGTTGCGTGATCTGCCCATGGAATACTTCCTTCAGAACAAGTTGCTGAGGTTAATATTACGGGCCGTTTCGTTAATGACGCTTGAACATCGGTGGGATTTGCCCACGACGCGCTGTATTCATTCGCTAATCAGCGCATGCCACTGGGGTCAAACAGGCGGCGGTGCTCTTCCATGGCGAACGTGTCGGTCATGCCGGCGATATAATCGCAGACAATGCGGGCGCGGCGGCCTTCGGTGACCTGCGCCGCATCGTGGCGCCAGGGCGGCGGCAGGGTTTCGGGCTCGGCGAGGAAGATGTCGAACAGGTCAGCCAGCAGGCGCTTGGCCTGGCTGCGCATGCGGTTGACCTTGTAATGCTTGTACATGCGTTCGTAGAGGAACGCCCGCAGGGGGCGCTGGCGGTCGGCCAGGGCGTCCGAGAAGGCGACGAGCGGCACGTCCATGGCGCGGACTGCAGCAGCGTTGGCGGGCTGGTGGAGCGCGATGCGGCGGCGGGTTTCGTCGGTGACGTCGTTGATCCAGATGCCGATGAGGCGCCGGACGGCCTCATAGGTGACCATGCGGTCGGTCAGCTGGGGGTATTCGATACGCACGCCCCGGAAAGCTTCGCCGACGACGGGGATGTCTTTCAGGTCATCGATCGTGAACAGGCCGGAGGCGATGCCGTCGTCGATGTCGTGATTGTTGTACGCGATGTCGTCGGACAGGGCGGCGACCTGGGCTTCCGGGCCGGCGAACTGGTCGGGCTCAAGGTCGGCAAGGTGGTGGAAGTTGCGGAAGGCGGCGGGCAAGCTGCTGATTGGTGTGTCAGGGCCGGTGACGGGGCCATTGTGCTTTACGAGACCCTCCAGCATTTCCCAGCTGAGGTTCAGGCCATCAAAATTGGGGTAGCGCACTTCCAGCTTGGTGACGATTCGCAGGGTCTGGGCGTTATGGTCGAAGCCCTCATAGTCTTTCATGCACTCGTCGAGCTGGTCTTCCCCGGCATGGCCGAAGGGCGGATGGCCGAGATCGTGGGCGAGCGCGAGGGCCTCGGCGAGGTCTTCGTCCAAGCCGAGCGTGCGAGCGATGCTACGCGCGATCTGGGCGACTTCGAGGGAATGTGTCAGGCGAGTTCGGTAATGATCGCCCTCATGGGCCACAAAAACCTGCGTTTTCTGCTTCAGGCGGCGGAAAGCGGTTGAGTGGACAATGCGGTCGCGATCGCGCTGGAACGGCGTGCGGGTCGCAGACGGGGCCTCCTCATGATAGCGCCCGCGGCTGTCTTCGTGACGCGTCGCGAACACTGCTCTCTTTTCCATTGGCCAATTCGTCCCTATCTTGTGTGCATGAGCACCGTAACAGCCCCTGATGTGACCCTGTCCGCCTCTGCTGCCAAGCGGATTAATGCGATTCTGGCCAAACAGGACGGCGCAGCCTTCCTGCGCGTGTCTGTCGAAGGCGGCGGATGTTCGGGCTTTTCCTACAAGTTCGACTTTGCCGATTCGGCCAATACCGACGACCTCGTGGTTGAACGGGATGGCGCGCAGGTGCTGATCGACGAGATGAGCCTTGAATTCCTGCACGGCGCCGAGATCGACTTTTCGACCGAACTGATCGGCGCGGCCTTCAAGATCAAGAATCCGAACGCCACGGCGGCCTGCGGCTGCGGGACGAGTTTCTCGGTCTGACCTGCCCCTGCGTCCGGCTCGCACGGGCCTGACATTGCGCGTATGCTTCCCTCTCAGGAGGACGACAGCATGATGAGACCAAAGCCATTCCGGATTGATGTTCCCGACAAGAAGATCGAGGCGATCCGGGAACGTGTCGAGAATTATCACTGGTTCCCCGCCCCTGCGAACGAGCAGGGCTTTGCCTATGGCATGTCGACGCCCGTGATGAAGGAGCTGCAGCGCTACTGGCTGGCCGGCTATGACTGGCGCGAGGCTGAGGCAGACCTGAACCGTTATCCGAGCTACATGGCCGATGTGGATGGAATGGATATTCACTTCGTGCACGTTATCGGCGAAGCGGGCGGTCGCCGCCCGTTGCTGCTGACGCATGGCTGGCCGGGCTCGTTCTTCGAATTCTGGGAAGCGATCGGGCCCCTCGCCTATCCGTCCAAGCATGGTGGCAAGGCCGAGGACGCCTTCGACATCGTGATCCCGTCCCTGCCCGGCTATGGTTTCTCCGAGAAACCGAAATCACCGCTTGGCCAGCGCGCGACCGCGAAGCTGTGGAACACGCTGATGCAGGACGTGCTCGGCTATGAGACCTACCTGGCACAAGGCGGCGACTGGGGCGGGCTCGTCACGTCATGGGTCGGCTTTGACCATGGCACGCATGACAAGAAGGGCGGCTGCAAGGCCATCCACCTCAACATGATGGCTTTCCGGCCAAACCCGCCGATCCCGCAAACGCAGGAAGAAACCGACTGGCTGAACGCCTCTCAGGCCGCGATGCAGCGCGAGGGCGCCTATTTCATGGAACAGGCGACCAAGCCTCAGACACTGGCCATGGCGCTGATGGACTCGCCCATGGGAACGGCCGCCTGGATCATCGAGAAGTTCCATGGCTGGTCAGACTTGAAGGATGGCGACCTGTTCAGTGTCTATTCCAAGGACCAGTTGCTGACCAATGTGATGATCTATCTGGTGAACGACGCCATTGCGACGAGTGTGTGGTACTATAACGCCCTGTTTCAGGAAGGCGGCGTCGGGCTGCCCGATGGCAAGCGTTGCGAAACGCCGACCGGCTTTGCCAACTTCCCGGGCGAGACAGTCTATTCGGCGCCGCCGCGCAGCTGGGCCGAACGGGCCTACAACATCACCCACTGGAACGAGATGAGCCATGGCGGGCATTTTGCCGCCATGGAAGCACCAGAGCTGTTCGTGAAGGAAGTTCGGACGTGGGCGAGAAGTGTGGACTAGGCGGCTGAACCCGCCCGGAGATCCTGACCGACATTCTGAAGCACGGCGTTGACGAACTTCGCTTCGGTCTCGTCGAAGAAGTCGTAGGCCAGCGAGACATATTCATCGAGGATGACGGCGCTGGACAATTCCTGGTGCGCGATGAACTCGGCCGCACCTGCCCGCAGGATGGCGCGTGTCGTGGAGTCGAGACGGGTCAGTTTCCAACCATCCGCGAGGCGGGCGAGAATGGCCGTATCAATGGCGACCTGGTGAGCAACAACAGCGTTCAGGATGGACTTGAACAGGTCAGGATCAGCTTCCTCGACGGGGCGCTCGTCCGGACCGATGCCGAGACGATCTTCCATGAAGGCACGGATCGTGGCCTTGGCCGATTTTTCCGTCTGCTCCATTTCGTAGAGCGCCTGGACAGCCGCCAGCCGGGCGCCAGCACGGCGCGCGCGGATGACCTCGAAGGGGACTTTTTGCTGGCTCAACGAATGAGTTCCTTGCGGAACTTGATCATGGACAGGCAGGCGTTTGCGGCGTCCTTGCCCTTGTTCTTCTGCTTGCGGTCGGCGCGGACCCACGCCTGATCGCCGTTCTCGACGGTCAGGATGCCGTAGCCGATGGCCTGACGGCGCTGGACGATGAGGTCCATGAGGCCACGGGCGCTTTCGCCACACACATAGTCATAATGCGAGGTTTCGCCGCGAATGACGCAGCCAAGTGCCACAGCGCCATCGAAGCGGCCGCTGTCGGCTGCCATGGCGATAAGGCCCGGCAGTTCGAATGCACCCGGCACTTCCATGACGGTGACTTTTGCGCCGGCGGCTTCAAGCACTTCCATCGCGCCAAGCTCCAGCTCGTCGCTGATGTATTTATAGTAGCGTGAAATGGCAATAAGGACGCGGTCTGCCATTATTTCGTCTCCTCGTTCAAGCGGCGCCAGCCCTCTATGGTCAGGCCGTATCCGTCAAGCCCCGCAACGCGGGTTGGCTGCGTATCGGACAGGAATGTCATGCGCCGAACGCCCAATTCCCGAAGGATTTGCGCACCAACTCCATATTCCCGCAAGGGAGCCGAAGGGTCGCGCGGCGTGCTGCTCTTCAGGCCGAGACGCTCTGCAATGACGTTGGGATGCATGGAATTGACGAAAACGACCACGCCCGGCTCTTCGGCCTCGGCAATGATCCGCATGGCTTTCCCGACAAGTCCCTGACGCGGGCCTGTTTCGCCCAGAATGTCTGCCAGCACGTCCGTGCGGTGAACGCGCACCAGTGTGTTGGAGTCCGGCGTGATGTCGCCATGAACGATGGCGATGTGTTCGGAATTGTCGAGCGTGTTGCGGAAGCAGACCGTCTTGAAGCCTTCTCCATAGGTCGAGTTCAGCACCGCTTCGACGCGGCGCTCCAGGAAGCGGTCATTCTGGCGGCGCCAGGCGATAAGGTCGGCAATCGTGCCGATCTTGAGATTGTGGAGCTGGGCGAAGGAAACCAGGTCCGGCAGGCGGGCCATGGAACCGTCTTCGTTCATGATCTCGCAGATCACGCCAGCCGGATAGAGGCCGGCCATGCGCGAAATATCGACGGCAGCCTCGGTATGGCCCGCGCGGACCAACGTGCCGCCATCCTTGGCAACCAGCGGAAAGACATGGCCGGGCGACACGATATCAGCGTCGTCTGCGGTAGGATCAATCGCCACGGCAATCGTCCGGGCGCGGTCGTGCGCCGAAATGCCGGTTGTGACGCCCTCTTTCGCCTCGATGGAGACCGTAAAGGCCGTCTGCATGCTTTCGCGGTTGTTGCGCGTCATCATGTCGAGGCGCAGCGTGTGGGCGCGCTCCTGCGTCATGGCGAGGCAGATGAGGCCACGCCCGTGGCGCGCCATGAAGTTGACCTGCTCGGGCGTCGCAAAGGTCGCCGGGATGATCAGGTCACCCTCGTTCTCGCGGTCCTCGGCGTCGACCAGGATATACATGCGGCCATTGCGGGCGTCCTCGATGATCTCGTCGATCGAGGAAATGGCGTCGTGAAAACTATCAGACATGAGTAGAGGGTCCTTCCGGCGCGTCGGCGCCAATCATGCGCGCCACGTAGCGCGCGAGCATGTCGATCTCAAGGTTTACATGTGCACCGGGCGTGAGGTCCGACAGGGTAGTCACCTCCCATGTGTGCGGAATGATCGCGATCTGGAAGTCGCCATTCGGCAGGGCCGCAGCGACGGTGAGGGATACGCCATTAATGGCGGCCGAGCCTTTGGTAGCAAAATAGCGGGCAATTTCGACAGGCGGACGGATGGTCAGGCGCCAGCTCTGGCCTTCGGGCTCGATGGAAACGACCTCGCCGACACCATCGACATGGCCGAAAACGAAATGGCCACCCAGCTCGTCTCCGAGCTTGAGGCTCTTCTCGAGATTGACGCGGGAACCGGCTTTCCACTCGCCCAGAACGGTCTTGGAAAGCGTTTCCGGAACGGCTTCGACGGCGAACCAAGCGCCACGATCAGCAGGGCCCATGTCCACGACCGTGAGGCACACGCCGGAATGCATGACGGATGCGCCCATGGCGATGTCTTCGAGCGGATAGCCGCTTTCGACTTCAAACCGGATGAGACCATTGCGCGGCTCGGCCTTGCGGACCGTTCCGACGTCAGTGACGAGACCTGTAAACATGGCGTTTGCGATCCTTAGGGGGACTTATGCTGAATTCGAACATAAGTATCGAGAATGTCATCTCCAATCCGTTCCGTCGCGACAGGCCGCCATCGTGACGCAGAGGCGAGATCGTCGAGGCCCAGAGTTCCCAATGCTGGCAGGCCATCGCCGCCGATCAAGATTGGCGCGCGAAACCAGGCAATTTCGTCAACGAGGCCGGCACGGATAAACGAAGCTGCGAGCGTGCCGCCGCCTTCCAGCAGAATGGAGGTGATGCCCTCCACCTCGGCGCGGCGGACGAGTGATGTGACGTCAACGCGTGTGCCGTTGCCGCAGCGCCAGATGTCGACGCCGCTTGCAGCGAGAATGTCCTGCGGCTGGCCAGCTGTCGCAACGACGACAGGACCGCTGGAAATGGACTGGACGAGACGGGAGTGTTTGGGTGTGCGGCCGCTGGAATCGGCCACGATGCGGACCGGCTGCTTTTTTGGCATGGGCACGGTGCGCGCGGTCAGCATCGGGTCATCGGCGAGCACGGTGCCGATGCCGACGAGCACGGCGTCATGTTCGGCACGCAGTTGATGCGCCTTCGCACGGGAGTCGCTGGACGTGATCCACTGGCTGGTGCCGTCGGCAAGCGCGATGCGGGCGTCAAGGGACGTCGCGATCTTGAGGGTAACCCTCACGCCGCTCATGATTCGTAGAGATCTTCTTCTTCGAGCGCCGTTTTCTCGATGAACTGGGCGAAATCGCTCGGATCCTTGAAATCACGGTACACGCTGGCGTAGCGGACATAGCCCACCGGATCGACACGCTTCAGGGATTCCATAACCAGTTCGCCAAGCTGCGACGATGGCACTTCGGATTCGCCGCCGCTTTCGAGCTTGCGGACGATGCCCGAGACCATCTGGTCGATCCGGTCCCGGTCGACGGGGCGTTTGCGCACGGCGACGGAAATGGAGCGCGAGAGCTTGTCACGCTCAAACAGGGAGCGCTTGCCGTCTCGCTTGACGACGACGATCTCTCGCAGCTGGACGCGTTCGAACGTCGTGAAGCGGGCGCCGCAGCTTTCGCAAACGCGGCGCCGGCGCACGGCGGTGTCATCTTCAGCCGAGCGGCTGTCCTTTACGGCTGTATTCTCGGAACCACAGAAAGGACAGCGCAAGGTGGATCAGGCTCCCAGACCGTTATAGATCGGGAACTGCGCGGTCAGCGCCTTCACTTCGGCGCGGACCTTGTCCTCGGTTGCCGAACTGTCGCCAGCCGCGACGGCATCAACGACTTCACCGATCCAGTTACCGATCTGTGTGAACTCTTCTTCGCCGAAGCCGCGCGTCGTGCCCGCTGGCGAGCCGACACGGATGCCGCTGGTAACGGTTGGCTTGGCAGGGTCGAACGGCACGCCGTTCTTGTTGCAGGTGATGAAAGCCCGTTCGAGCGCCTGTTCAGCGTCGCGGCCGGTCACGTTTTTCGGACGCAGGTCGATCAGGGCAAGGTGCGTATCGGTGCCACCGGAGACGACATCGAGGCCACTGGCCTTGCAAGCCGCTGCCATGGCGCGGGCGTTTGCCACGACCTGTTTGGCGTAAGCCTTGAACTCGGGCGTGAGCGCCTCACCGAAGGCAACGGCCTTGGCCGCGATGACATGCATCAGGGGGCCGCCCTGAATGCCCGGGAAGATCGCGGAATTGATCTTCTTGGCGAGCGCTTCGTCATTGGTGAGGATCATGCCGCCGCGCGGGCCGCGCAGCGTCTTGTGCGTGGTCGTCGTCGCAATGTGGGCGTGATCGAGCGGGTTCGGATGCACGCCGCCAGCGACGAGGCCAGCGAAGTGGGCCATGTCGACCAGGAAAAGGGCGCCGACTTCATCGGCAATCTCGCGGAAGCGTTTGAAGTCGATCTCGCGCGGATAGGCGGAACCGCCAGCAATGATCATTTGCGGACGGTGAGCTTTGGCGAGGCGTTCGACTTCGACGAAATCAATGCGGTCGTCTTCACGGCGCACACCATATTGTACGGCGTTGAACCATTTGCCCGACTGGTTAGGCTTGGCGCCATGCGTGAGGTGGCCACCGGCGTCGAGGCTCATGCCGAGAATGGTGTCGCCCGGCTTGAGGACGGCATTGAAGACGCCCTGGTTCGCCTGGCTGCCAGAGTTTGGCTGTACGTTGGCAAATTCACATCCGAACAGGGCCTTGGCGCGATCGATTGCCAGGTTCTCGGCAACGTCGACGAACTCGCAACCGCCATAATAGCGCTTGCCAGGATAGCCTTCGGCATACTTGTTCGTGAGAATTGAACCTTGCGCCTCAAGTACCGCTTTCGAAACGATATTTTCAGACGCGATCAACTCGATCTGATGCTGCTGGCGCGACCGCTCGTCGGCAATCGCTGCAAACAGTTCAGGGTCCGCTTCCGGGAGGGACGTCGTAAAAAATCCACTCTTCACCATTTGGGCCGGAGCCGCCGTATCCGCCATGAGAATCTCCTGTTTCAGGGGTCTGGACGTCTTTACGCCGCCTGCCTGCTAGCTGCAACCGTGGCAAACTGCTGCGAACAAGCCAGTTTCACATTCCGTTTGCTCTAGTGGCTCGACGAATATTGTGCCCGTTTACTTTAATCTATATGGTATTACAGCTTGCCTAGGCGGATGTTCTTAGCAACTAGGAGCAAAGTTTTACTAGACCGAGGCAAGGCAGACGCATGAGCAACATAGACGATACGGATGTGCTGGACATGACGGCAAGCATCGTCACGTCATTTGTTGCCAATAATTCGGTAGCCGCGTCCGAACTGCCGGCGCTCATCAAAACAGTTCACGGCACGATCCTTGATCTCTCCACCGGCGGCGCGCAGCCGGCCGACATACTGGAACCTGCTGTATCTATTGCGAAATCCGTAACTCCAGAATACCTGGTTTGCCTGGAAGATGGTCGCAAACTCAAAATGCTCAAACGGTATTTGCGCTCGCGCTATGACATGACGCCTGAGGAATATAGATCGCGCTGGAACCTGCCAGCGGACTATCCGATGGTCGCGCCGAACTATGCGAAGCTTCGGTCACAGCACGCCAAGGATATCGGCCTCGGCAAGAAGAGGTCGGCCAATACTTAAATTATACAATATACTCTAAGTAAAAAACCGACGCTACGCCGCTTTGTCGAGGCCCAGTTGCTTCCAGACGGCCAGAATTGCCGCAACCAGTTCATCCATCATCGCACCATCATGCACAGGGCTTGGTGTGAAGCGGAGACGCTCGGTCCCACGCGGGACCGTGGGGTAGTTTATAGGCTGCACATAGATCCCGAAGTCGAAGAGCAATGTGTCTGACAGCGCCTTGCAGCGCTCAGGATCGCCCACCATCAGAGGAACGATGTGCGACGGCGAGTCCATGACGGGCAGGCCCGCATCCGCAAACTTCTTCTTGAGAAGCGCCGCATTTTCCTGATGGACGCGGCGCAGCCTGCGCCCTTCGTCTGTCCGCAGTTTCGACACGCTTGCAAGTGCACCGGCCGCCATGACCGGACAGGTCGACGTCGTGAAGATAAAGCCGGACGCCATCGAGCGAATGGAATCGACCACAGTCTCATGGCCGGCAATGTAGCCGCCCATGACACCATAGCCTTTTGCCAGCGTGCCTTCGATGATGTCGATACGGTCAGCGAGGTTCAGCATCTCGGCGGCCCCTGCCCCGTTCTCGCCATAGAGGCCGACAGCATGAACTTCATCGAGATAGGTCAACGCATTGAATTCGTCGGCCAGGTCGCAAATCTCTTCCATGCGACCGAAATCGCCGTCCATCGAGTAGACACTCTCAAATGCGATCAGTTTCGGGCGGTCTGCATCGTCGAGCTCCAGCAGCGCGCGCAGGTGGTCGACATCATTGTGACGGAAGATACGCCGATCAGCGCCGGACCGACGAATACCCTCAATCATGGAGGCATGATTGAGCGAGTCCGAATAGATGATCAGGTTGGGCAGGATCTTGCCGAGCGTCGAAAGAGTCGCCTCATTGGAAACATAGCCCGAGGTGAACAGTAGGGCGGCTTCCTTCTGGTGGAGGTCAGCCAACTCGCGTTCCAGGTCGACGTGGTAGCGAGTCGTGCCCGAAATATTGCGCGTGCCACCTGAGCCTGCGCCAAAGCTGTCGATTGCCGTATGCATGGCATTGATGACGTCTTCGTCCTGCCCCATGCCCAGATAGTCGTTCGAGCACCAGATCGTGACTTCACGCTCGCCATCCTCAAACCGCGCGATGGCCTTCGGAAACTTTCCGCGCTGCCGCTGCAGGTCGATGAAAACGCGATAGCGACCTTCACCGTGAATTTCGCCGAGGGCGTCTTCGAATGCTTTGAGGTGTTTCATGGCAATAGGTCGCCTTTGGACAAGAACTGGCACTTAGATAATCCGGCAACCGCCGTTTGATAATCCTCAACTACGACAAACGCTGTATTTGTCGCATACGGGAAATCCCCTAGGAATCATATCCGGGCGACTGGCGATCCAGTTTACGCAGCAAGGCAGGCCATGCGAGCCGGTTGGCCAGCACTTTGGTGCCCTCCGGATTGCTCTGCCCCTTCACCACGTTCTGCACGTCTTCAGACGCCATGATGACGCCGTCACGACCTGCCGAGAGCGCCCGAACCTGCATTGTGCAGGCGCGCTCAAGGAAGAACATGCGAAGGAAGGTTTCCGCCGCTGTGCCACCGACCGCCATCGTACCGTGATTGTACAGGAGCATCGTATTCTTGGTGCCAAGGTCGGCGACGAGTCGTTCGCGTTCGCCAAGGTCGAGCGCGACGCCTTCATAGTCGTGATAGGCGAGATCGTGGCGCACCAGCATGGAAGTCTGGCTGAGCGGCATCAGGCCATCCTTCTGGCATGATACAGCGACGCCATCATCAGTGTGGAGGTGCATCACGACATGCGCATCCTCGCGGGCAGCATGGACCGCGGAGTGGATGGTGAAGCCAGCCGGATTGATGAAATATTCGGTTTCCTGGATGACATTCCCGTCGAGATCGATCTTCACCAGCGAAGACGCAGTGATCTCTTCGAACAGCATGCCATAGGGGTTGATCAGGAAATGATGATCGGGGCCCGGCACGCGGTGGGAAATATGGGTGAAGATCATGTCATCCCAGCCATGCAGGGCGACGAGGCGATACATCGCCGCGAGATCAACCCGCGCTTTCCACTCCTCTGCACTCACAGAACCGCGTAGATTGATACCTTGGGCGCCATCGGCCATATCGCATTCCTCCATATTTTGGTGCGAAAGTATCGGAAATCGTTGCGTAGCGCCAGTTGAACCTGACACAGGCGTCACCTGAGCGCCTGTGACTGAGTTGGCGACGAAACATGCATTTCGTCGAAATCCTTGACGATTCAGCCAACGCCGCCGACATGTGACCAGCATGAACCAGCTACGCCTCTCCTTTTTCGCCTCCAAGCGCCCCGAAGCACAGGACGCGCTTCCGCAACTTGTCCGCCGTTATGGCCAGGTGCCGGAAGCAGAAGCGGATGTTATCGTTGCCGTCGGCGGCGATGGCGCGATGCTCGATACGCTGCGCCGGCGCTTCCAGGACAACAAGCCCGTCTACGGCATGCACCGTGGGACCGTGGGCTTCCTGATGAACGACTACAGTCTCGATGGCCTGGTCGAGCGCATCAACGCAGCTGAACGGGCAAGCCTCGTGCCCCTGCGCATGATTGCAACGGACATCCATGGCGAACACCATAGCGCCCTTGCCATCAATGAGGTGTCATTGCTGCGCCAAACGGCCCAGTCGGCAAGGCTGAAAATCACGGTCGATGATCGGCTGCGCATGGAAGAACTGACGTGTGACGGCGTCATGGTGGCAACACCCGCCGGCTCTACGGCCTACAATCTGTCGGCCCATGGGCCGATCCTGCCCATTGGGGCGAATCTTCTGGCACTGACGCCCGTGAGCGCTTTCCGCCCACGCCGGTGGAAGGGCGCCCTTTTGCGCCATGACGCGACGGTCAATATCGACGTGATCGCTCCGGATCGCCGGCCTGTTGCGGCGGCTGCCGACAATCAGGAAGTGCGCGACATCAAGCATGTCCTGGTGCGGGAAAGCCGTGAAACGCGTCTCACAATGCTGTTCGATCCGGGCCACGCGCTGGACGAGCGCATCCTGCGCGAGCAATTTGCCTTCTGATGGCAACATCCCTGTTTGTCAGCGGTTTTTTAAGGGTTGGCGCCTAGCATCGCTCCAAATATCGGGACGATGTGATGATGAAAAATCTGATTGGCAAATTGCTTAACGCAAAGAGCGGCAAGTCCGTGGAAACCAAGCAGATTGTGACGCCTGATATCTCGCGCGTAATAAAAAAGCCTCCTGCACCGCCCGTAATGGCTGCGGAAATTCCAGCGCCTGCCCCCATTCCGGCGCGCGAGCCCGAAAGAGCGGACCCCAACGACCTTGCCGATCGCGCCGAAGCCGCCGTGGACGCTATGGCATCCCAGTTCGACGCCTGGATGGAAGCAGACCTCCACCGCCTCGTGGACGCATGGCAGCAGGCAAAGCAGCCAGACGCCACGCCTGAAGGCTACCGCACCATATTCATGTGTGCGCACAATATTCGCGGCGCGGCCGGATCATACGGTTATCCAGCCATCTCCCGGCTGTGCGGATCGCTCTGCGCGCTCCTGAGCGAGACACACCCCGGCGAGAATGCCGCGCTCATAAACCTGCACATCGAAGCCTGCCGGGCAGCCTTTATCGGCGCAGGCAAAGGCGACACATCGCAGTCGATGGCAGATGCCGTGTGCGATGCGCTCGAGCAGAGCGTCGCCGCCAAGGTCGCTCACAAATAGTCAGACATTCACGCGAGACAGGAGTTCGACTGTCTGCCCGTAGCCAGCCTCTTCCGGAATGAACAAGCAGGGCTGGCCGGATTCGTCCTTGCCAGCTCGCGGTAGCACGGAAACAACTTTCTCGGCGCCGAAACGTGTTGCGGCATCGGCAACAGAGGTACTGCGCGCAAGCTTCACAAGGTTCATCCGTGTGGGGAAAATAATGGTCGCCTGCTCGGCCAGCTCCATATCAAGCGCCTCCTGCGCTCCCAGCCAAACAGCATCCGTCGTCTCCCGGCCATCATGGGCTGCGATCTGATCGGCAGGCGCAGGCGCGATGTAGAAATGCGTGTCGAACCGCTTCGGCATCATTTCCGGCGTGATCCAGTGACCAAAGTGAATGAGGCTATCGAGCGCCAGGACAAGGTCGTTGTCCCGGATCAATTCCAGAAAGCTCTCTTCGCGCCTATCCACCGGTCCGCGATGCGGGGCAAGGCGTTCGGACACGTCCGGACCAACAAGAGTCGCGCCGGGCCCACGTTGGCTTGCTGGACGCGCCAGCAAAAGACCGGATTCCTCGAAAGCCTCGCGGACGGCCGCGATCCGCGCATCCTGCTGAACGGGTCCGAAATCGCCATCCGTGAAGGCGTCCCAGGCAGGATCGGAATCCTCTTCATTCGCTTTGCCACCCGGAAAGACGAGGGCGCCAGCTGCAAAATCGATCTGGTAATGTCGTTTTACCATCAGGACCTGTGGCGCCTCTTTACCATCACGAATGATCAGGACGGTGGCCGAAAGGCGGGGTTCTGCAGGGGGCTGAGACATTGAGGTAACCTCGATTGGTCAAATTTCCGGAAAATGCGGACGATTATCTGCGCGTGATGTTCAACTCTCGACCTTAGGGAAGGCAAGAGACAAGAACAGGAAAGGAAACCGGCATGCGCGCCATTCAATCGCCGCTGGACCGTCAGAGCCGCCTTTCCCCTCCCCCAACACTACGATTTCATTCCGTCGTCCATCTGCTGAGCGGCGACGCCCTGGGGCAGGTTTGCGAAACACCGATGGCGTTCGAAGAACGCGTCGCCTTCGGCCCTCGCACCATGCCGAACGAAGTCGCCAACCCGGCAAAATGGCTGTCTGAACAGCTGATTCGCATCGCGACTGCCACTCACGGCCAGCCCGAAGCGCTGCGCCCTATCCTCGTGCCCGCCCCCCTCGCCTCGCTGGCCCACGCGAATACTGCCGTCGCCTGCGACGCGGCCATCCGGCGGACATCCCTCTGCCCGCAGGAAATCTGCCTCGAGTTTGCTGATGCAGCGTTTGCTGGCGGTGTCGCTGATTATGTCGGCCGCGTTAGCCTGCTCCGTCGCCACGGCTTCCGCGTCGCAATCGACATGCGCAAGTCTTGGCAGACGCCGCTAAATGATTCGCTGCGGCTGCTCATTGATACGATCCGTGTGGACGCCCGCACGCTCGACGCCAATCCTGACCTGCTAGACATTATCGAAGTGGCGGATGCATCCGGCGTGCTGATCGTGGCCGAGAACGCCCACTGGCGCGACGGCGAATACCTCGCAAGTATCGGCATTCACGCTGCGACACACCCGAAAGCGGACGCTTAAGCCGCGTCGAATTCGCCCTCTTCTTTCTCACTGTCGGCCATGGCCGAATAATAGTCGAGCTTGTCGAGAAGATATTCGAGGTCGTCCTTCGGGATGGCCTGGAACTGCGTGAGCACCCGTTCGATCATGCGTGCCCTGAAGCGCGCCCGATCATTCGCCCCGCCATCATGCGACGTCTCGTGAAACACGTTCACGGCAGCCCGGAAGGCCGGCAGCATTTTGCGGGGCAGACCTGCGCGATCGAACACGGCCTGCAGGCCGAGCGGGCCAGCATCATGGATCATCAGCCAGACGCGCTGGTGCCCAACGCCCGAGAGCTCTGCCAATGCATGCTCCACAAACGGCATCTGGCCGCAGCAGAGCGCGCGCATGATAAGCGAATGCCCCAACCGGCCATTCAGGTTCAGCTGAGAGACGAAGCGCGCGAGATCTTGTGTGCGGCCCGCCTGTTCGACCAGGTCAATCGTGGCGCGTTCGCGTGCGCTCCCGGCAAGGTCAATCGCCATCTGGGCCGGCAACTCGTGCTTGTTGACCAGCATGTCGAACATCTGCCCCGACACCAGCGAGACCATTTTTTCCGCAATATGGGTCGGGATAAAATCGCGCTTGATGAGACCGGCCTGTACAACCTCGTCCTGTCCGAAACGACGGAGCGTGTCGTCATAGGCCTTATCGCTGTACTCAGCGCCTTCATTCCGCGACATGACGCGAACGGCTTCGACAGCACCATGCTCGGAAATCACTTCGGTAAGCGTGATCGACAGGGAATCCCGATTGGCGATCGCTGCCTGCTTGGCGGCCGTGACGGCCAGAACCAGTTCGATCAGGTCCTCATCCGTAAAAACGGGTGAATCCTGCAGGACAGGAATGGCGACGGCTTCGATATCGCGGGCCAGCTTGAGCGCGATCTCGCGTGGGAGAATAGGCGAGTTGCGCAATGTGACAGCCAGGGTGCGGCGGACGAGGTCGGCAGCATCGTCAGCCAGGATGGCCATGATTTCCTCTGCGAAGGCTTTTTCCCGATCGCTCAGCACATCAAGCGCAATCCGGCGGCAAACCCTGTGCGCAACCGAGGCGCGCTGTTCAGGCGTCTCGCCACGCATCAGGCGCTCGATATCCTGCTCGGTCAGTTGCGGTCGGATGCTCTGAACGCTCATGGGCCCCTATTCCTTCAGAATCGATATCTTTGAACTTCGCTGAAGGCGGTTAACACGACGTTTACTATCGTGTCAGGGGCTGCGCTGAACGTAAAACGCCGGACTTCTGGAATGAAGCCCGGCGCCTTTGTATTCCGAAGGAATTTGTGAAGACTAGTCTTCGTCTTCCTTGAAGAGATCTTCGCGGGAAACGGTTTCGTCATTCACCGTGGCCGTGGCCAGGATGTGATCGACAACCTTATCTTCATAGATCGGCGCGCGCAGCTGAGCCATCGCGTTCGGGTTCTTCTGGAAGAACTCGACCACCTGGCGCTCCTGGCCCGGATACTGGCGGGCTTCGGCGATCAGGGCCTGCTGGACTTCCTGCTCGGTGATGCGGACATCTGCCAGACGACCGACTTCAGCCAGCACGAGGCCGAGGCGCACGCGGCGCTCGGAAATCTTGCGATACTCGTCTTTCAGCTCGTCTTCCGACTTCGCCTTGTCCTCGTCGGACACGCGGCCCGCATCCATTTCTGTCTGCAGCTGCTGCCAGATCTGGTTGAACTCCTGCTCAACCATGTTTGGCGGCAGGTCGAAGTCATGGGCGTCGTCGAGCTTGTCGAGCAGGTCGCGCTTCGCCTTGGCGCGCGAGGCACCGTCATGCTCGGCTTTGATCTGGTCTTTCACGAGGCCCTTGAGCTGGGCGAGATCTTCAAGGCCGAGGCCTTTGGCGAAGTCGTCGTCGAGTTCCGGCGTCTTGGGCGCGCGGACTTCGTGCACGGTCACTTCGAACACGGCGGCTTTGCCGGCGAGGTCAGCCGAAGGATAGTCTTCCGGGAAAGTGACGTTCAGTTCTTTTTCTTCGCCAGTCTTCACGCCGAGCAGCTGCTCTTCGAAACCCGGGATGAAGCGGTTGGCGCCCAGAACGACTGATTGCTGCTCTGCAGCGCCGCCTTCAAAGGCAACGCCGTCGACCTTGCCGACGAAGTCGATGACGACAGCGTCGCCATCCTTGGCTTTCGCTGTCTTGGCGCGTGGTTCGAACTGGGTGTTCTGCTCGGCGATACGGCCAAGGGCCTCGTCGATCTGCTCGTCAGACACTTCCGCGACAGGGCGCGTAATCGTCAGGCCGGCAATGTCGGCTGGCGTGAACTCGGGCATCACATCGATGTGCATGTGGTAGGCAAGGTCAGCCTCGCCCTTCACGATGGCTTCCATGTCGCCGTCAAGATGAACGTCAGGCTGGCCGGCCGGGCGCAGTTCGTTCTCTTCGAGCGCCTTCTGGTTGGTGTCTTCGACCAGTTTGTTGATCAGTTCGCCCATCAGGTCGCGACCGAACATCTTGCGCACATGGGCCGCAGGCACCTTGCCTGGACGGAAGCCCTTGAGGCGCATGCTTGGACGGATTTCTTCAATCCGCGCATCAAGCTTTGTCTTGAGTTCGCTCGCCGGAACCTTCACTTCGAATGTGCGGCTAAGACCTTCTGCCTTGGTCTGGGTAACTTGCATGGGTTTATTCATCCGTTTTTATTGGCGTCGCGAGGCAAAAAGCACGCTGGAAGCTGTGAGAAACCTGTCTGAAGGCGCGGCTTATGTCATACGCGAAAGCGCCTGTCCACGCAGACTCTGCTGGATCGACCGCATGTGCTGGGGAACAGGGCGGATGATATGTCACTCGCCCATTATCTATATGAAGCATTTCCATAAATGACGCGCCTGTGCAGTTGCCGCTGATTATGCCGCAATTGCGGTCAAACCCCTCTGCTGGCGCTTTGGCTGGCTCCTGGTCCTTTGGTTTTGAATGCCACGGACGCAGGGTCTTTTGGCAAGTGGAGATTCCAAATGAGACAAGTCACCCTATTCGCAGCAGTTCAGGTTGCGGCGACACTTCTGTTCGCCGGCGCGCCGCAAGCGTTCGCGCAGACTGTTGAGACCCCAGCGAGCCCTGTATCGACGCCTGCAAAGGCCCCGAAGACCAAGAAACTCGCCATCGTGCTGTTCCCCCGCTACGAAACGCTCGATGTATTCGGGCCCGTGGAAATGTGGAGCCGTCTGGACGACTATGAAGTCGTTACCGTTTCCGAGCATGGCGGCTCTGTTACATCGGCCCAAGGCATTGAGACTGTTACCAATTATTCCTTTGAGGATGCGCCGCAGTTCGAGATCATCATGATACCCGGCGGGATGGGCACACGCACCGAGGTCAATAACCCGGTCATGCTGGATTTCCTGCGCAGCCAGGACAAAGGCACAGAATTGACCACATCAGTGTGCACGGGGTCTGCCGTGCTCGCCAAGGCCGGACTGCTGGACGGGCACAAGGCAACCTCGAACAAGATGGCTTGGAAATTTGCGACCAGCCAGGACGCGGACGTGCTTTGGCAGAGCCATGCGCGCTGGGTCGAGGACGGAAAGTACATTACGTCGTCCGGCATATCGGCAGGGACCGACATGGCGCTCGGACTTGTTGAAAAGATCGACGGTCGCGAAAAGGCCGAACAGGTCGCCCGGACAGCAGAATATATCTGGAATGACGACCCTTCGAACGATCCCTTCGCTGTGGAAGAGACTAATACGAACTGAGCCCCGCGCTCAGCATGTTCAAAGCGATAAACGTCAACGCCCCAATTATACTTCAAACACAAGAGCTTTGTCGTTCGGGATTAAAACTCCATCGATTCAATATCGTCGCCCGAGGCGACCCCATGGTTTGGGCTCCTGTCATCGGGAAATTCCGATAGTAGCCAGTCAGCCACGAGAGAATACATATAGTTGCGATAAGACTCGCGTATAAAAGTGTGATCACAATCACGCAGGAAATGTAGACTGACCCGATCGGCGAAATGCACTTTTGGAAGGGCATCAACAATTTGGGTGCGGTAATTGTGCTGGTATTCCTGACCCGCGGTAAATATCCCCAATAGATTCACACCATTATCAATGGCTCCCTGATACACGCCCTCCAGGAAGGATATGGCTTCAGGGTGCTCAAGATTAGGCCTGGAGAACTGGCGGGAAGATACGGATACAGCACCATCCTTCCGGAAAAGACTGCGGGTATAGTCCCATATGCGCCCCTTTCCGGAAAGAAAATTGGTCCAGAGTGCACGACTTCTAATACGTCGAGAAAAATCATTAATATGATAACGCCGGGTTCGAGGTATCGAGGGATCGAGCAGTATTGCGCCTTTGACCCGGGTGTCCCGACCCGCATATATGACAGATTGATCAGCGCCCGAACAAAGCCCAAGCATTATAATTCGATCTATGGAAAAGGCCTGCTCTATCCAATCGGCCACCTCTCGGATGGCAAAGAGGTTCCCCTCAAGGAGCGATGCATCAGTCGTCATGGCTGGGCTATCTCCCAATCCAGGAAAATCGAATCGCACAACCGTGTGACCGGCCCTGGCCAGACGTCGCGATAGCGTGACAAATTTCCTATGATGCCCGACGCGGTGCGCAACACCGGTATTCAGTATGATTATTGCAGGTGCATGTGCCTCCATAACCGGGCGCGTGACTATTGCCGCGAGCGCCTCATCCTGACCTAGCATCAATGCCTGCTCTGTTATGTCGACGCTCACTTCAGCCATGAAACGATCCGATTCAGCACCGCCACCGGAATAGCTCCGGCATTTTCAGGCCATTCCTCGTGCCAAGCAGGATGATCATCGAGCCGTTCAAACGCGCTACCGTCTGCCCGCTGTTCCAATAACGCCTGCAACTGATGCTGAAGATGGATGGATCGCGTAGCTACGGCGTAGGTAGCATGCGGTAACTGAGCCAGACGGGATGTCAGATCAAGGTCGGAAATTCCAGCCGCCACGCTCTGTGTCATCGGCAGCCCCATGACTTCGCGGCCACCGCCTAGTTCTTCAGAAAAATAAGAAGCCGGACCTACGCCTGGAATACTAATGCAATCATCGAGATTGTATAATTCCTGAAGGTACTGGCCCCCTTCAACTACAGGGTCCCATAGAACAATACGATCTACCAAGTGTGGCTTTTCACAGGCAGCTGCTACACCGAGCATTGCCCCCAGACGCAGACCAACAATCGACACGCGCTCAACACCGCTCAGTTCTATGAGTTCTTCGATTGCTGTCACGATGTCACGACGGGAGCCTTCAATATCAGCTTCTCGATCCTCACCGCCGGAATCACCTGTCCCATAGTAATCGAATCTCAGCGTATGGAAGCCAGTATGTGAGAGCAATGTGCCAAGCCGAGCCATGGACCGATGCGAATTGACGTATTCGTAGCCCCATGGATAGCAAAGCAACACGGCACGCTTGGCTCCCCCATTCTGAGCAGGTTCAAAGACGCCGAATAACTTACGCTCTCTTGATCCGAAATAGAACGGGATCATTCCTGATCCTCTGCATTGCGTTTAAGCTGGGAAGCAATCTGACGGAGATTTTGAAAAAACATAAGACGAGGGTCAAGATGCAAGCCAAGATGATCCTCAACCTTGGTAGCAACTTGCAGGGTGAGAAGAGAATGCCCGCCCAAGTCAAAGAAATTATCTTCTGCCCCAATATCATTAGTACGCAACAACTCGGCCCAGATATTCGCCAGTGCACTTTCAAGACCCGGCTCCAGCGGAACCCGCTCGTGACGCTGCATGGCCTGATTGTAGGGGTCCGGCAATGCTTTCCGGTCTAGCTTTCCATTCGGTGTCTTGGGGATAGACACGAGTTCAACGATGATCGACGGTACCATGTAATTTGGCAGACGGTCTCGCGCGATCCGGCGCGTTTCGCTCACCGTCAGCTCATGACCTGGCTCAAAAATAACATATGCCACAAGACGCAGATCATCTTTCCCAGCCTCTCCAACCACCACAATCGCCTGTCGAATAGCCTTGTGCGCAGCCAGAACGGATTCAATCTCCCCCAACTCTATCCGCATACCCCTTATTTTTACCTGATGGTCGCTCCTGCCAAGATAGTACAAGTTGCCATCCGACGACCACCGACCAATATCGCCCGTCTTATAGTATCGTGGCTCAGCGCCGGATCCGTCAGTCATTGAGGCGAATGTATCGGGGCTGAAGCGGCTCTCTGTTTCAGACAGCATTCCGTGATAACCTGACGAGACACCCTCCCCGGCAATGCAAATCTCACCGCGCATACCCACCGGGGCGATCTCATCATTCGCGTCAAGAACGTAAATTCGGGTATTAGCTATGGGCCTTCCAATACTAATTGCCGCCCCATCCGGCTTTATGAAACAGCCTGATGAATAGATCGTCGTTTCGGTCGGCCCATAACCATTCCAGAGCGCTCCAACTCTTGTCAGAAGCCGATCAGCCAGATCGCGCGTCAGTGGCTCTCCGCCTGTAATTGCAAGCACCTCCGTGCCGCCTTCCCAGTCCGCTTCCACAAGCATCCGCCAAGCAGATGGTGTTGCCTGCACCACGGTAGCACCAATCGCCGAAAGCGCAGTCGCTAGAGCGTGCCCATTCGTGGCAATCGCGCGTGACAGGAGCTCGACTCGCGCTCCAATTGTCAGCGGCAACAAAAGCTCGATCGCCGCTATGTCGAACGAAGCCGTAGTCGTAGCCGCAACGATATCATTACGCTTGATCCCAGGCTCGATTCCCATGGACGCAAATATATTGGAGACCGATCCGTGTCGTATAATGACGCCTTTAGGTCTTCCAGTGGAGCCTGATGTATAAATAAGGTGACTAGTATCATCCGGGGTGATTTCTAAATCGGGAGCCGTGCCAGGCATTCCTGCTAACACATCTCCATCCATATCGATATCAACGACATGGATGCCTTCGGATAGGTCGAACTTATTAGCAAAGACCGCTTGCGTAACCAGCATCCTCGCACCACTGTCTGCGAGTTGATACTTGATGCGCTCATTAGGAAAGTCTGGATCAAGTGGAAGATATGCTGCGCCGGCACGGTGTACGCCGATAATGGCCACCAGAAGATCCGGCGTGCGATCCGTACACACCCCAACAATATCGCCCCTCCCGATACCCATCTGGATCAGCAAGTGAGCCAGACGATTAGAGCGCACATCCAGCTCACCATAGGTCGTGATTTTATCATCAAAGCGCACTGCAGCACGATCTGGTGCCCCTGCTGCTATCCACCCTATCTGAGTTGATATAGGCGTATGATCATAATCGCGATGTGCTGGATTGAACTGATCGATCAGGAACTGGCGTTCCCCCTCAACATATACAGGCAAAGCGGAGATCATCCGGTCAGGCTCAGCGATTGCCGCCCGGACGAATGCCTCCAACCTCAAAAGAATTCCTTTAATCGTTTGCTCTGAGTAAATATCAGAACGGTACTCAATTGAACCGACAAAAGATCCGTTCAGAGGACGAACAAACCATGTAAGGTCATGAATTGCTCCTCCGCCATGAATTGCATCCGCTTGACCATCCCACGCATTTTGCATGACGACAGCTGTCTGGAAGAGCGGCGAGCGGTTCAGCTTGCGCACGGGTTGAACGCGCTCAATCACAGACTCGAAAGGAACATCAGCGCGTGAACTCGTTTCCAGGATGCTCTCGCGCGCGCGATCTAGCAAAGTGCGAAACGACTTAGTTGGATCAACCTCCATACGGTATGTGATCGAATTTACGAAAGGTCCAATGATTGACTCGAATTCCGAGCGCTGTCGCGCGCCCATCGCGCTACCAATGAGAATATCTTCCTGACCTGTATACCGATTGAGCAGCGCGGCACACGTGGCTACGAGACACATATAAACAGACGAATGTTCTGATCGCGCGAAAGCGCTCAACCCTGACGATAATTCTTCATCCCAAACGAACGATACACTCGCCCCCGTCCCACGCATTTGTGGAGACATATCTGCATCAAAGGCGCTTAGCTCAGGGGGCGACTTTAGATAGTCCGCCCACCAACTTAAAGATCCTTCCATTGAGACCATGCGGCTAGCGTCGCGACTCCAATCGGCATAATCTGCATATTGAATGGAAGGCGGGTCTTCAGCGTAAGTGCGATCTTCCAGCGAGCGAACAAGTTCTTGCCGCAAAAGAGACAAGGACCAATGATCTACAGCGATATGATGTGCAGCAATAAGAAGCGCACAACGATCCATCCCTATTGCGTATACAATACAGCGGAAAGGTGGCTCATTCGCTAAGTCGAAGGGGCGCGCAGTCTGTCGAGACACCTCCGCCTGCATATGATTGCGCTGCTGATCTGGAGAACGAGAGGAGATATCCTCAATGTCGATCTGCACGGCATCTGGAGCGAATGGCACAGCCTGAAGGTGGGATTCTGCCCTGATGAATCCTAGCCGGAGAATCTCATGCCTTCTCAAAACAGCGCGCATCGCCTCAACCAGACGGCTCGTACTGTAACCTGCCTCCATTTGCCAGACGGTTACGAGGTTATATTCAGTAGCGTCAGGATCCAGCTGCTGAAGTAACCACAAGCGTTCCTGGAAATGAGAGACAGGAAGAGGCCTGTCGCGTGGCAAGATCGCAATAGGAGCATCATCATTGCCGGGATCGGTTATCAAGGCGAGCAAGTCCGTTTTGTGCGCCGCTATTTTCTCGCGCAAAGGGACGGTCAGCACACCCGAAGGCGCATTGACGAGCAATTTTCCCTCTTTCGGGCGCAATTCGATACCTGCAGCACGCAATTGGGACAGGAGCTCAAGGGCATTCAAATTACGAACTCCTCGCGATCATCATCCTTATCTGCAAACAAGAGCTGACGCTTTTGCTCGACGCGGTCCGCAAGCTCGCCAATTGTTGGCGCATCAAAGACATCACGTAGGGCAAGCTTCACTCCCGCGACCGCATTGAGGCGAGACAAGACTCGAGTCGCCATCAGGGAATGGCCGCCACGCTCAAAGAAGTTCTCATGCGGACCTTCCATTTCGGCCCCGATTACTTCCTCCCATATTGCAGCGATCTGCCGTTCTTCCTCCCGTTGGAAACGTGCTTTGATATGATCAGAAACGGGCAATGCTGCCCCTTCCCCAAAGATGCGGCCTGCTGCCTCATCCCCAAAACGACTCGTGTGTCGCTTCCAAAGATTTGCTCGCTGCTCAAAGACAATATGCGGAAGGTTATAAGGAGTGACCACAATCTGGTCGAGATCAGATCCTAGCAAACGCGCGAAAATTTCCTTGCCCACTTCCGGTGTAATTGCCCTGGCAAAAAAGCGGTCACGCTCAACACCGCCTAAAGCTGACGCTTTAATACGTGAGGCCATGCCCACATCTCGCCAAGCTTCCCAATTGTACACCAGGACTCTCTGCCAAGCAGACGGTCGCTCTAAAGACTCGGCGAATGCATCTAGATAAGCGTTGGCCGAACTATACGCCCCGTTTCCAGGCACAGCCATCACAGCATTGATACTGCTCATCAAGGCAACAAAGTCGAGCGGCGTCTCTTTCAGAAGATCAGCGATAACACGCAGGCCTTCCACTTTAGCCGATAGCGTAGTGGTCGCCTCATGGGCGTCTTCCAGAACAAAAAGTTTGCCATTTCCGGGCACACCTGCTGCGTGAATTACACCAGAAATTTCACCCCACTTCTGAATCGTGTTCTGAATGACCCCACTCATAGCAGTACGGTCTGTCACATCTGCAGGTTCAATCGAAACCTCACCGCCGGCCGCCTCGATCTCCAGAATTGCTTTGACAATGCCAGCCATGCGATCAACTTCGGGAGCGCTGGCAATCAGTTCGCCCCACTCAGCACGCGGAGGAGGTACATTACGAGATATCAATACTATGCGTGCAGAAACTGTATCCGCCAACCAGCGTGCTAAAGTCAGGCCGATCCCGCCAAGTCCGCCCGTGATTAGGTAAACGCCTTTTTCCTTGAGGCTGGACGAGGGAACCGAGAGCGGCGGAAGAGATACTGGCTCAAATCGACGTGCCCAACGCCGTTTACGCCAGACGACGAGGGGTTCGAACTTCTCTTGGGCTGCTTCTGTCAAAAGACGACGAGCGTTCCGGTCGGAGGTCGCATCGTCATCATGTGCAAAATCAATATGTTGGGCCATCAAGTGCTCGCTTTCGGCGAACATCATACTGACTGGCCCAAAAACCATTGACGCTTCGGTATCAGTCACGCTTTCATCAAGAATCGGAACGCCGCCTCGTGTCGTCACCATGATGCGTATTGGTCGTCCGAGTGTGACTTCCGGAAGTTGCCATACTGCACTCAGAGTATCGTAGCGCTGGCGCCCTGGAATATTGCTGCCAGGATCCATTCCAAGCGCAATAATAATTCCGTTCAGCGGGCCTGAAGCCTGCGAAAGCAGCGCCGACATATCGGCAGCAATGGTACTTGCAGAGTTTCCGTCTGGCGCTGCGGGAATACTAGCAAACAGAGCCTCCGCCCCGCCCGCTTCCAGCCCGGCTGTCAATTTTTCTCCAAACACTTGATTGTCGGCCACGACAAGCCAAGTGCCGGAAAATACGGCAGCCTTCTTCGTATCGACCGGTACAGATGTCCACGCGCTAATGTGCAAGTACTGTCCAAGCTCAGGCTCGGGCGCCAAGGCGCCCAAGAGGGAATCTTGCGCCATCGGCATAAAGCCTGCGCCAGGCTTTGGATCGACCCAATGCCGTCGTCTTTCAAAAGGATAGGTTGGAAGTGCTCGGCGCCGCGGAGGTTGATCTCCACCGTGGATGGCGCGCCAGTCCAACGGCACACCTGTGGCCCACATTGCACCGACTGCAGCGAGCATGGTGCGCGCGTCGTGCTGATCGTCCCTCGGATGCGGCAGGGATGATGCGATCCGATGCCGGTCAAGCTCTAGGGAAATGCCGGCAAGTGAAGCCAATGAAACGCCCGGCCCGACCTCAAGGAGGAACAATCCCGCATCTCGCGAAAGCAATTTGAGCCCAGGCTCGAACAAAACAGCCTGTCGAAGATGCTGGGCATAATAATCAGGAGATGTCGCCTGCTCTGGTGTTATCCACGTACCTGTTACGTTTGATATATAGGGTATCTGCGGAGGTTTGAGCGAAAGCTTGGCGGCGGCGTTGCGAAACGGCTCGAGCGCCGGCTCCATCATCGCAGAATGGAATGCATGTGAGGTGTGAAGCCTGCGTACGCCGATGTCTTCTGACTCGAGCTTCGCTAGAAAGCGATCAACGGCTGCAACCGTCCCGGAAATAGCTGTCAGTTCCGGACCATTCTCGGCCGCTATTTCAATACCGTCGACCAAGCGTGAGCGAATCTGTTTTGCACTCAGTTCGACAGTCGCCATTGCGCCTGTATCCATTGCCTGCATCAAACGTCCGCGCTCGGCGACGAGGCAAAGAGCATCTTCCAATGTCATGACACCAGCAATGTGGGCCGCAACATATTCCCCAATGCTGTGCCCGAGCATGGCGACGGGCTCAACACCCCAGCTTTTCCACAGTTCAGCCAACGCATATTCGGTGGCGAACAGAGCGGGTTGGGTTATTCGGGTTTCTGCCAGCGTTGCGTCGTCACCCGCGAAAAGAACTTTGCAGAGGTCAATATCCAGAGCCATTTGGAGTATAGCTGCGCATCGGTCGATCGCTTGACGGTAAACCGGTTCTTCCTGATACAGATCCTGCCCCATGCCCGCATGCTGACTGCCCTGGCCGCTAAAAAGGAATGCTACCCGTCGTTCCCCACCATCGTGGCGACGCGGAATGAAAGGTTTGGAGAGAGTACTGATCGCATCTGCAGAATTATCGACCACGACAAAGCGTCGCGCGGGGAAACTTGTTCGCCCCGCCTGCAGGGTCCAGGCTACTTCATCTAGCGGCGCTGACGGCGCGTCGGCAAGATGGGCCGCGAGCCGGGAAGAACTACTCACAAGCGCCTCATTGCTACGCGCCGACAGAACCAGCAATTGCTGCCGCCGCCGGACAGATGGTATTACTGGAGCAGGCGCTTGTTCTAGGACGGCATGAGCGTTCGTACCGCCAATCCCGAAAGAGCTTACGGCTGCTCTCCGCGGTGTATCACCAGCAGGCCACGCAGTTGCGTCAGCGCTGGCCGCAAACGGGCTAGACTCAAGCTCAAGTTGCGGGTTCGGGCTGACAAAGTTGACCAATGGCGGGATAATACCTTCCCGCAGAACCAATACAGCCTTAATAAGGCCCGCCACCCCGGCAGCCGCATCCAGGTGACCAATATTCGCCTTGAGCGCCCCAAGGCGGCAAAATCCGATATCGTCGGTCTCCTCACGAAAAACCTGCGTCAATGCAGCAATTTCGATCGGATCGCCAAGCGGCGTTGCTGTGCCGTGTGCTTCAATATAGCCAATTGAGCGTGGTGATACCCCCGAGAGCGCCTGCGCCATAGCAATGACTTCGGCCTGACCATCAATGGACGGTGCAGTAAATCCAGCTTTGGCCGCACCATCATTGTTAACAGCAATGCCGCGGATGACGGCATGGATTGTATCGCCATCACATAAAGCGTCATCAAGACGCTTAAGAGTGACGACCCCCGCACCCGCACCTGATCTCGTTCCCTTGGCAGAGCTGTCGAATGGTCGACAATGACCATCTGGAGAAAAGATCATACCTTCCTGATACAGATATCCGGTTTTTTCAGGGAAGTTGATGGAAACACCCCCAGCCAAGGCCATGTCACACTCACCTCGCGAGAGCGCGCGGCATGCCATTTCGACAGCGACCAGTGAGGTTGAGCAGGCTGTCTGAACGGTAGCGCTTGGCCCTCGAAGGTCCAGCTTATAGCTCACCCGTGTACAGAGGAAGTCCTTATCGTTCCCCACCATAAGCTGGTAGCCACCCGCAGCCTCAACTGTGGACTGATCTGAAAAAATGTGGGCGAACAAGTAGGTATTCATTCCCGTACCTGCAAACACGCCAACCGGGTCTTTAATTTGGCCTGGCGCATATCCTGCATGCTCCAAAGCCTGCCAAGCGCACTCTAGGAATATCCGCTGTTGCGGATCTATGATGCGTGCCTCTCCCGCCGAAAAGCCGAAAAATTTTGCATCAAACATATCGCCATCATCTAGCGGCGTGCCTTTTGCGACAAAATCAGGATGCGCCTGCAGTTCTTCAGGGACACCGGCAGCGGACAGGGTTGCGGCGTCAAATGTACGAATTGATTCATACCCTGTGACAATGTTCTGCCAAAAGGCGCCAATATCAGGAGCATCGGGGAACCGCCCGGCCATGCCGATGATCGCAATGGCGTGAGACGGAAAATCGACGGAACGATCAGTGTTAGTCATGGCGAAGGCGCTCCGCTCTCTTCTTGGCTCGTGCCAAACGATCGGACTGGTGAGCAATATCCGGACTTGTTTTTGATCTAGCCTCTATCTCACCACCAGTGAGAACCGAAGCCTGTTGTGCAACCGTAGTACGTTGGAACAACTCTACCAAAGGCATCGTTGCCCCGAGGTCGCTACGTAGGCGCTCGTGCAATCGAACCAGCAGCATCGAATGGCCTCCAATATCAAAAAAGTTTTCCCCCAACCCAACTTGCGACAATCCGAGTACGCTGCACCAGATTTCCGCAACGCTACGCTCAGCAGACGACATGACGATGTTGCTTGCAGTGATGGCAACATGTTTCTCAATGTCTGGCGACGGCAGAGCTTTTCGATCAACCTTCAAGTTCGGCGTCAGTGGCAATGCATCAAGCACCACAACATAGGATGGCACCATATAATTTGGTACCTGCGCCCTAAGTGTCACGCGCAATACTCCAGGGTCTACAGCTTGCCCTGCCGCAGGGACGACATAAGCGACCAGCTCCAAGTCATTCTGTGTACGCGCAATAGCCGTGACTACGCAGTCCGCGACATTTTCATGCGTGCGGATTTGACCTTCAATTTCGCCGAGTTCGATACGGAAGCCGCGAACCTTGACCTGAAAATCCCTACGCCCGAGGTACACCAAACGACCCGCGGAAGTTTCGCGTGCATAATCTCCAGTCTTGTATATCCGCTCCCCATGACGCCCGGGCAGGTCGAGGGTAACGAACCGATCGGAGGTCAAATCAGGTTGACCACGATAGCCGCGCGACACGCCTTCACCGCCGATGCAAAGTTCGCCAATTGCACCCGGAGGCACCGGGACTCCCTGATCATCGAGAATGTATACGCGCGTATTTACGATCGGCTCACCAATACTCACCGCATCATCAGTTTTTTCTATCTTCTGTAGAGTCGACCAGATCGTTGTCTCAGTGGGGCCATACATATTCCAGAGTTCACAGCGCCGCTCCAAAAGCGCCTCAGCTAGCACTTGTGGCAGGGCCTCCCCGCCGCAAAGAGCCTTAAGACCAACGTGCCCCTGCCAACCGGTTTCAATCAAGACATTCCACGTTGCCGGTGTAGCCTGCAGGATATTGACATTCTCCTGCTCGATTAGCTCAGCCAGAGCGCGTCCGTCTAAAGCTGTTTCGCGTGATGAGATAACGACTCTCGCTTTCGACGTGAGGGGCAGCCAAGCCTCAAGCCCAAATATGTCGAATGAGGGTGTCGTTACTGACAGGAGCGTCTGTCCCTGCGCTATTCCAGGTTTGTCTCGCATTGCCACGAGAAAAGCTGCAAGATTTCTCTGCTCAACTTCGACGCCTTTAGGACGACCTGTTGAACCCGATGTATAGATCACATAGGCGAGATCTTCTGCACGGCTCTCACGATCCGGCGCAACGTCAGGCATATCGGCGAGACGCATGGCGAGTTCTTCGATGCGTAAGACACGCTGGTCGGATGCGAAGTTCCCGACTGTGGAAGAGTCCGTGATAATGATATCAACATTGGCGTCAGAAATAATACCATTTATGCGCTCTTCAGGATGCTTAGGATCCAGTGGCAGATATGCCCCACCGGCTTTCCAGATTGCCAAAAGCGCAATGGGCAAATCAATGCTGCGATCCAAATTAACTGCGACCAGACTATTACGACCCACGCCTTCGTCACGCAGTAAATTTGCCAACTTGTTCGCCCGACGATCAAGTTGAGCATAGGTAAGCGTTCCGCGCGTGTCAGTCACTGCGCTTTGCGCCGGAGCTTCCCTGACACACGCCTCGAACATGTCGATGGCTGTGACGCTACGATCGAAATCTCTGACCGCCTTATTGTTTGTCTCTGCTATTGCATCCTGATCTTCGCAGGTAAGCATCTGTAATGCATTGACGGTTGCAGTAGGGTCAGCGACCGCCGCACGCATCAGTGCACGGTAATGCCGATGAAGACGTTCAATTGTGCTGACATCAAAAAGACTGGTCGCAAATTCATAATTTGTGAGCAGTTCACCGCCGAATTCGACACAATCAAGAGCCAGATCATATCGGGACGCGCCCGTACCACTCACGATCGGTTCGGCCTTTGTATTCTTGAATCCATCTTCAGTCTTAGGGAATGACATTAAGCTAAATAGCGCCTGGAAGATTGGTGCGTGGCTGGCACTGCGCTCGGGGTTCACAGTATCCACGAGAAGATCGAAAGGAAGTTCACAATGTTCCAGTGCGCTTAATGTCGATGCCCGGATATCAGCGAGATAATCGCTAAAACTCAGCGCGCCATTGATACGGCACCGAATCACCATGTTGTTGATCAAACAACCAATCATGCCTTCCTGATCGGGCTCGTTGCGATTGGCATGCGGCGCCCCCAGAACGATATCGGACTGACCGCTGTAGCGGTAAAGCGTTGCTGCCCACCCCGCCATAAGCAGCATAAAAAGTGTAACCCCTTCAGACCGTGCCAACGCATTCAAGCCTGCCAGTAATTGCGCATCAAATCGCTCTATTAATCGCCCCCCCTCATAAGTCTGATTAACGGGCCGACGGCGATCGGTCGGGAGGTCAATCACGGCGGGTGCGCCCTTAAGTTCTTCACGCCAGAAATCGATATGAGCGGCCCATTCAGGCGAGATCGCCATACGGCGTTCTCGACGCGCATGCTCGGTTGCCTGAGCTCTAACAGGTGGGAGGTCGGGCTGGCGTCCGTCGACGAGTGTATCGTAGATTTCGATGATCTCGTTGTGGGCGATTGCGAGCGACCAGCCATCTACGATTATATGGTGCGCAAGAAAGAGCGTGGCATGCCTATCATCCGCCAAGCGGATGAGGGTGAACGCACACAAAGGTCCTGTGGCCAGATCGAATGGCTGACGCAATCTCTCGCCAATGATCCGCTCTGCTTCCTTTTCACGAAGCTCCGGCGCAACATGCTCAAGGTCGAGATACTCAAACTTAGGCATAAGGCCATCAACAGCCTCAGCAACAGGATTGCCGTTCTTTTCGGTAAAACGCATGCGCAACGCATCGTGCCGTTTCGCGAGCAGAGTAAAAGCTTCAACGATAAACGAAGGCACAATGACGCCTTCAACCCAGGCGGCAGATCCAACATTGAAAGCCGTACTCAATGGATCAAGCCGGTTCAGGAACCACAACCTCTGTTGCGCATAAGACAGGGGAAGGTTGGCTTTCTGCGCCGAATGCGGCCTCACACCTGCAGATTCCGCCTCAAGAAACTCCAGGATTGCCGGTTTCATTCTGACCAGCTCCTCGCGGATGTTTCCATCGATGGCCCCTTTGGGAGCATTAATACGAAGCTGTGCGCCGTCTAGAGAAAGGGTAACCCCACGATCTGCCAGTCGATCAAAAAGGGCATGCACTTCCATCCCAGACTCCTGCTGTTCCAACTTCCTGTGCTGCAAGAATCTTGCCGCTTCGACAGTGCCGATGAGAGACGATGCATCATCCGCAAATTTGGTTAGCAGGGTTTCAAAAAGGTCAACCAAAACCTCGATGGTCGACCGGTCGAATAGGTCGGTATCGAAACTCCAACCCATACAAACATCACTCTCAGATTCCTCGATTCTCAACGATAGATCAAACTGGCCTTCCATTTGCGTAAATGGATAGGGCTCATCGTCCCAAAAAGAGCGCTCTTCCGGCCTACCTGCCCGCCGCGCACTAGGATTCAGGTGATTGTGGGATAAAAAGGTAAAAAGCACGTCAAAGAATGGCATGCGTGTAGAATCTCGCAGTGGGTTCAATTCCTCTATGAGACGAAGTAGCGGCATTTCCTGATGGTCAAGCGCATCCAGCAACCGTTCACGCGTTTCAGACAGAAGGTCTTTGAGAGAGCGATCTGGCGCGACATTCAAGCGGATTGGAAGCGGATCGGCGAGATATCCAACCGTTTCAGAGAAGCGCCCCTCAATCCGACCAAGGAAAGGAGTACCCAACATTACCTCATCTGCTTCGGATATCCTGCCAAGCAGCGCCGCAAGTGTCGCCATTAATACGGTCGGCCTGGTCGTTTGGGCGCTGGAGACGACGGAATCAAGCGCAGAGACCTGTCGCGCGTCTAGATTCTTTATCACGGTATCGCCGTTAAAACGGCGGGTAGTTGGCCTCGGCCAATCCGTGGGCAAGTTCATAACCGGCAGAGGCGGCTTTAATCGCTCTTTCCAATGCGCCCGCAGTGCCTTCCCGCGCGGCCCCAGCAAAGTCTCGCGCTGCCACTCAATAAACTCCGGAAAATCACCCGTGACCTGCGAAAATACGGGCTTAACACCGCGAACCGCCTCCAAATAGAACTGCTTCAAATCATGAAGAGCTATCGCTCCGGCGGTGGCATCGCAAATGATGTGATGCGCAGCGAGAAGAATGACATGATCATCCTCTGCCATGCGGAATAGCGCCAATCGGGATACCGGCCCGGTCTTCAAATCAAACGGACGCTCACACATTTGCTTGACCTGAAGGAGAAGCGCTTGCTCCGAACTTCCATCCAAGCGGTGGCACTCAAGGCGCGCCTCCAAATCCCGTGCAATTCGCTGAACGGGACGTCCCGCAACTGTAGGGAAAGAAGCACGCAAAGCGGCATGCCGGTTCACTACCCTTTGGTACGCCTGCTCCAGTTCTTCTGGCCGCAACTGACCACGAATCCTAACCGACGTTCCCAAATTATACGCCGAACTAAGGGGGGCCTGCTGATGTACGAACCAAAGTGAGCGCTGGCCTTCGGCAAGAGGAATGTCCCGCACTGATTGCATGTCCACGAGAAACGCGACGATCGCAGCGTGATTTTCACGGATCGTGGCTTTCGCATGTTCTTTGAGCGCCCCTTTGGGACCCCGAAACCTAATCTTTCCATCAGACGACCACAAAGTAACGTCCAGTTTGGAAAGATCTTTTATGAACTTTTCAACGTCCATGCTGCTCACGCGACCGCACTAAACTCAACTGGAACAAAATTATCTCAAGTTGCCCCCACAGTCCCAATGCGATTCAAATTCCTTACAATACAAGCTTGAGCCAAACGCCCATATTTCAATTTTTAGGAGCGGCTTTTAACGCCTTGTGGTGTACAATCGAAAACTGAAATGAAGTTCCCCAAGACCCTTACTAATCGAGCACCTGTCACACATTATCGACAGGTGTCAACGAGCCGAGAGTTGGTTTTATGCCTGATATTTTTCACCTTGAAGGAAAACCGCACCGGAATGGCGCAAAGCCCTTAATGTTCGATCCCGTGCCTCTTCCAGACCTTGGAGGAATGGCGCGCGAGACGAATGTCAGCCAATCAATATGGCGTCCCGGCCACAACGATATCCATCTGTGGTTGCTGCCAATTTCAGATCCACCTGCTCCCGTCTCACAGCTTGCCGAGCTGATAAGCCAGACTGAACGAGACCGCGCAGACAAGTTCCACTTCCAAATCGATCGCGAGCGATACATTGCCGCCCACAGCTTAACCAGAACCATCCTAAGTGCCTGTGGCGCAGGCGCACCCAACGAATTAAGCTTTGCAACAGGCGCTAATAACAAGCCCAGACTAGTCGCCAAGCCAGGCCTTAACCCACTCAGTTTTAATCTGTCCCATTCCGGCGCATGGGCGCTGCTCGCAGTGGCAGCCACAGGAAGCATTGGGGTTGATATTGAAAAAATACGCCTATTGGATGCGCTCGAAAAATTGGCACATAATACATTTGCCCCTAGTGAGTTCGATGCGTTAATGGCCTTGGATCCGACATACCGCCTCGATGGCTTCTTCGCCTGCTGGACACGCAAGGAAGCTTTGATAAAGGCAGACGGACGAGGCCTTGAAATTCCGCTTGATAATTTTGAGGTGAGTGTCGATCCCAATCAACCCGCGCGACTCATCAGCGCCAATGGTGCAGCAAAAGATTTGAGGGCCTTTGGCCTTTGGGACCTCCCAGCCGTTTCGGGCTATCGGGCCTCAATATCAGCAGCACCAGAGACATCCGAATTCAAATTTTTTTGCGTCACTTGATAGCGCGGCATGTCTCGTGCTTGTCACTACATGATCTCTGTGCCTTGTCTTGAATGGTACCAGTAGAAAATCTGCAGGGTCACGAGGTTGCTGAATGCAAAAGGTTAGAGCTGCAGTCGTATTTGCTACTGCCGATAAGTACTTTTCCACTGGCATTACGCTTATCACTACGGCAATCGTGGCGCGGATCATCAACCCCGCAGAATTCGGAATTTCAGTGCTGGGCGGTGCCGCGTTGTTACTAGCCGGTATGGTCCGCGATGCCGGCACGTCGGCCTATATTGTCCAGACTCCGGATTTGTCGCTTGCCAAGTTAAGGGCCGTTTTCACGCTTAACCTGATCCTGACACTTATCGTGACAGCAAGCATAGTGCTAAGCGCGCCTATCCTTGAACGGCTGCTAAACTCTCCCGGCCTCAACATATATCTCAAAATCTGCGCCATACCGTTCACCTTCGGCGCTATCGTGTATCCCCTTCACGCCTTGATGGCCCGTGATTTTGCTTTCGGCAAATTGGCCGTCGTGAACATCATCTCAACGACGTTCAATTCAACCGCCCTGGTCATTACAGCCTTCATGGGCGCAAGTTTTCTCAGTTTTGCATACGCCCAAGTCGTCTCAGCGCTGGTAGGCACATTGCTCCTGATCTATTTCCGCCCGAGCTTCGAGATATTCCGATTTTCCTTCGCCTCCTGGAAGCAGGTTTTGTCCTTTAGTGTCTTCAGTGGCGGTACCGGCATTATCCAAAGTGCGGCAGGCGTGATTTCAGTCATGACTGTTGGGGCGTTCATGCCTCCCGCGATGGTTGGGCTGTTAAACCGCGCATCAATGATGGCCCAGTTTCCCGAACGAACGATAATGGCTGGCGTCAGTGCGGCAGCATTGCCAGCCTTCTCACAAGCAGCGCGTGAGCAAGCAGACCTACGAAAGTACTACCTCGGAGCTGTCGAACGCATAAGCGGCCTGATCTGGCCCTGTCTTGCGCTACTCATCGTTCTCGCAGACCCCATCATCCGGATATTTTTGGGTGATTTCTGGCTAGAAACCATTCCTCTTGTACAGATTATAGCTGGTGGCCTGCTTCTGAATTTTCCACCCGGTATCAACTATCCCATCATTATCGCTGTCGGGGCTGTGCGGCGAGCCATGCTGTTGTCAATCTTGCAGGCGGCTGTTGCATTGCCGCTGGTTGCAATCAGCGCCCAGTATGGAATTCACGCGGTGGCATGGGCGACTTGGCCAATCGTAGCGATTAATGTCGTCCTTTCCACATTTTTCGTAAAGGCCTATGTCGTAAAATTTAGCTGGAAAGACGTCTGTTATGCACTTTTCCCAAGCCTCTTTGTAACGCTGGCAACCATAGCCGGCCCGCTTTTCATCGTTCATTTTCTCGGTGGCGCCACCAACATGGGCATCCTTGAGTGCATGCTTGCGGTTTCCATTGCTGGCGTGAGCTGGATTGCAGCCCTTTGCCTGCTTGGTCATCCTTTATACTCTGAATTTGAACGACTTTTTAGGTCCATCATCGGCTATCTCAGGCGATCAGACCCAACACCCGAACCTGATGTTTAGGTGCCCGTCCCGAGTCCCAGAAGTGCCAAAATTTTTTGACCCCAAACGTCGTTCCATCCGCAATTGAGGATATGACAATCACTCGGAATGGGATAGAAATTGCTTCTACCCATCGGAGATGAAAAACTATGCTCCGTTTGCAAGTTGTGGTCACCTATCGGGTGCAAGGCTGGCGTCAAAGCAACCATCTCTAATTGTACCTGTTTAATGCAAGCCTTCGATAATGCTCATGTTGTATAGCTAATCGGGCAACGTCCAGATCATGACACTCACTCCAGGCGAGGGTATTGTTATTTGGGTTTAGTCGGCACTCACGTGCCGAGTTTAACTAAATATTAGTGTAGAATGAGAGTATCGATGAGTATCCAAAGGTCGTCCAATCAACCAGATGTTGCTACACGGGCCACCAGTTGGTTTTTCCGCTCACCATCGGATGAAGACATGCGTGTCCGTTTATTCTGCTTTCCCTGCGCAGGATACGGCGCTGCGATGTATCGTATATGGCAAAGACAGGCCCCATCATGGCTCGAGATTGTACCCGTCCAACCACCAGGACGCGCAAATCGACTAAGAGAAATGCCCCTCGATAATTTTGAGGGCCTCACAAACTCCATTCTACCTGAACTGACGACGCTTCTAGACAAGCCCTACGCCTTTTTCGGGCACAGCATGGGTGCAATATTTGCATCTGAACTTGCCGCAGCTATTCTGGAGCGCGACTTGAAGGCGCCGATGCACCTGTTTTTGTCGTCAAGACAGCCGCCAAATATGCCTAGCCCGGTCGGTTCGCTTTCCCACTTAGATGATGCCGCCTTTGTTGAAGAAGTGAACCGGCGATATGGCGGAATCCCGCGCGAAATTATCGAAGCACCAGAAGTCCTGGAGATGTTGCTGCCGACATTGAGGGCAGATATTCGCACGCTGGAGAGAATTGACAAATCGGATCCGCGCGAGTTTCCAATTGCAATCAGCGCTTTAGGCGGCACCACCGACGCGCTCGTTCCAGAAAACCTGCTTGCGGGTTGGGCCTCATGGACGAAAATCGACTTCCAACTGCGTCTATTTGAAGGTGGGCATTTCTATCTTGAAAACCAGCTTCCGGCACTGATGTTGCATATTCAGGAGGTTCTGGAAGCAAAGTCGCTTGCAGCCCGGGGACTGAATTTGCCATGAATCAATCCCCAGCCTCTTCAAAGGCAAACCAAAAGCTGGCTGACGTAACGAGGTCAGTTGCCATTGTTGGGATGGCGTGCCGTTTCCCAGGGCAGGCCAATACGCCTGCAGATTTCTGGCAAATGCTCTGCAATGGCGAAGACGCCATTTCGGATATTCCTTCCAGCCGTATGGACGTGGACCAGCTTTACTCAGAGGAACCTGCAACACCAGGCCGGATTATGACCCGCTATGGCGGGTATCTCGATGATATTGAGCATTTTGATGCTGGATTTTTCCATATTTCTCCTCGGGAAGCCGAGCGTATGGATCCCCAGCAGCGTCTAATCCTCGAAACAGCTTGGGAAGCAATTGAAGATGCAGGCATCGATGCAAGTAGCCTGTCTGGCCGCTCCGTAGGCGTCTATGTCGGCCAATGGCTGAGCGACTTCGAAATGCGTATACTTAGTGACCCGACTGTCACTGATTTCGAAATGACCACGGGTAGCGGCAGGTACACCACCGCTGGGCGTTTATCGCATTTCCTTGGACTGATGGGCCCCAGCCTAACTCTCGATACGGCCTGCTCTTCATCACTGACCGCTGTGCATTTAGCCATTCAAAGCCTGCGTTCAGGTGAAACCGAGCTCGCTTTCGCCGCTGGCGTTAATGTCATCCTCAGCCCGCACATAACCGTCGGGTATTCGCAAAGCCAAATGATGGCACCTGATGGGCGCTGTAAGTTTGGCGACGCAGCTGGAAACGGATACGTTCGGAGTGAAGGCGCTGGCACTGTTCTCCTTAAACGCCTGGATCGGGCATTGAAGGACGGCGACAAGATACACGCAGTCATTCGTGGCAGCGCAATAAATAACGACGGCAATTCGAGCGGCTCTTTCGGCACACCGAGCCGGTACGGGCAAGAAGCACTGCTGCGCCAGGCGCTAGTCGATGCCGATCTCTCCCCCTCGTCTGTTGGATATGTCGAAGCTCATGGCACTGGCACAAGGAGGGGCGACCCGGTCGAACTTCAAGCGCTTAGCACGGTACTTGGAACCAGCCGCTCCGAACCCATTCGTGTTGGTTCGGTCAAAACCAATATTGGGCACACCGAGGGTGCAGCCGGTATGGCTGGCCTCATCAAGGCGACGATGGCGGTAAAAACCGGACAAATCCCAGCCAGTCTGCATTTACAAACCCCCAATCCGGATATCGATTGGAACGCTGGCCCGATCACAATCGTCCGTAAACTTGAGCCCTGGCCTGCCGACGACAGATACGCAGGAGTTAGCGGGTTTGGAATCGCGGGATCGAATGCCCACCTGCTTCTTCAGAACGCCCCATCACAATTGAACCAATCCGGCAAGGAAGTGGAATTCCACCGTCCGAGCATCCTCCCTCTCTCAGCTCAAAGCGAAGGTGCGCTCCGTGAATCGGCTGCCCGCTATGCTAAGCTTTTAGAAGAACACCCAGACGTGCCTTTACGTGAGATATGTGCCGCCGCCGCACTCAATCGCACAGCCCTCTCCGACCGTGCGGCCTTAATTAGTCATAGTCGCGGAGAGATGATCACGGCACTCAGGCAGTTCAGTACAGGCGCAGACAACGCGATCCGGGGAAATACCTGGTCTGGCCAGCCGATCAACACCGTTTTTGTTGCTCCGGGTCAAGGGGGGCAATGGGCGGGTATGGCTCGCTCGCTTATTGCATCTGAGCCCTCTTTCCAGCAAGCCATAGCAGAATGCGAACATGCGCTAGCCCCTCTCGTAGACTGGTCTCTGAGCGAACAAATACAGCTCAGTGAGGGCGACGTTGGCTACCGTCTCAATGACATCGCAGTTATACAGCCAACGCTCGTAGCGTTGGCTATCAGTTATGCCCGCCTTTGGCGAGCATTCGGCGTTAGCCCGAAGCTTAGTGTCGGCCATAGCATGGGCGAGGTCTCCGCGGCTGCAGTATCCGGAATTCTGAGTGTGGCGGACGCTATGCGCGTTGTCGTGGCCCGCAGCAAACTGATGGCCAGAACCAGCGGTGAAGGCGGCATGGCATTAGTGGAGCTTTCGGCACCAAATCTCAAAGCATGGTTGGAACCTTTTGTCGGCAAGCTCAGTCTGGCAGCTATAAACAGCCCACGTGCGAGTGTCATTTCAGGTAAAGTGTCTTCACTCGATACTCTTCTCGAAGCGCTTTCGAATGAAGGCATATTTTGCCGAAAGATCAAAGTCGATGTGGCTTCCCACGGACCACAAATGGCGCAACTGGCACCAGACCTAGCAGCCGCTCTTCATGACATTGTGCCGTCAGAACCCGATTTCCCCATGCTCTCGACAGTCACAGGTGACATGGTGCCGGGCCAGCAATTCAACGGTGACTATTGGGCCCAAAACCTGAAAGAACCAGTTCGGTTCCTGGAGGCAATTGAAGCAGCCCTGAAGGCAAAGGCAAATGCCTTCATCGAACTGGGGCCCAACCCCGTCTTGCTAACATCTATAGAGCAGACGCTCAGCCATCACCATGCTGAAGGAATCCTCGCAGCTAGCGAGCGGCGCGATAGTCCGGCTATCGATGTGATTGCTGAGGGCATCGCGAAGCTCTGGGTCAGCGGAGTTGAAATGGATTGGAGCGCATATACAGGCGAAGTCCGCGTACACATTCCACTACCACAGTATCCATGGCAGCGAACTCGCCACTGGCATGAGGCTGCGGAAAGCTCTGATATACACCAAACCCGCAAATGGTCCCGCCCACCAGACCAGATGCTGGATTTGCTGCACCAGATCGAATGGGTGAAGTCATCACCACCTGTTGCATTGACAAAAAAGAACCAGACCTGGCTTGTCCTTAGTGCAAAATCCCGTGCCGCTAATTCGCTTGTCACAGCACTTGAGGAAGCCGGCACCACTGTTCATTTCACGGACGATGAAACGGTGAGCGCCCCCCTTTCAAAGCAAATAATTTATGACGGTATAGTCGCGATTGCATCAGGTGAAGACGCCGGTTTCCTGCCCATCAAATTGCTTCACTTGCTACTTGAGAATTCAATAAAATCGGCAAACCTTGTCTTTATAACGCAAGGCGCTTCAACAGCCTCTGGCGCCAACCAACGCGTCTCCGTCGAGCAGGCACCATTGATCGGCACAATGCGCGTTGTCGCCGAGGAACATCCTGAATACACTTTCAGATTGGTGGACGCCGATCCTAATATTCCGCTTAAAGATCAAAATAACGCGCTAGCAGCGCATGTGTTGCTTAAAGCTACGGATCCGGAAGTCGCCTTTCGCGGACAAGATTACCTAATCCCACGGCTGCAGCCGATGGTGCAAATTGATAAGCCACACCAAGGCGTCCAGATAAAACGCGACAGCGCTTATATGATTACCGGCGGCCTCAGCGCACTTGGGCTCCGAGCCGCCACGGTACTCGCCAAAGCAGGTGCCCGTCATATCATACTGGTATCGCGCAGGCCGCTGGCGCCACGTGCGCAATGGCGGCATTTGGTTAAAGGATCAGAAGATGCCGATCGCATTGCTGGTGTCTTGGCACTGGAAGCTGCTGGCGTAGCCGTCGAAACCCTTGCACTCGATGTGACAGATGAAGACAGCGTGCACTCTTATCTTGCAGAAAGGGCAGCCGAACTACGTCCACCCATTCGCGGGCTGATACATCTCGCGACAGTGTATGACACGCAGCTTGCTGCAGAGACAGACAAGGGCAGATTTGACGCAGCAATTGCGGCAAAACTAAATGGTGCGCGAATACTTGATCGGGCGTTACCAGACGTCGACCTCTTCGTTCTGTACTCTTCCACCATGACTTTTGTGCCGCATCAGGGTCTGGCTGCATATTCCGCTGCGAACTGCGGTTTGGATGCGCTCGCCGCCGACCGACGCGCGCAAGGCAAGTTAGCCCTTAGTATCAGTTGGGGGCCCTGGAAACAGCTGGGACGCGCCGCGCTCGACTATGTCGCTAAAGAGTTTGAACAACGGGGTGAACTTTCCATATCAGCTGAAGAAGGAGACCTATTGCTCGGCTGGCTATTGGGCGGTTCCGTATCGGACGTCAGTGTGTTTCGCATGGACTGGTCAACGTTCAAAAAAAGCCGGCAGGGCCGACCGCAATACCTGATCGATGAACTTCTGAAGGGTGCAACAGACGTCGAATCTGAAGAAACTCACTTTGACAATCTACCGCCGGAAGAGCGTCGGGCCAGAGCGAACATTTTTGTACCCAATAGTGTAGCGAAGGTTCTCAAACTCGACCAAAAGGCTTTGGAACTCCATCGCCCTATCGGCGATCTCGGTTTGAACTCTCTTATGGGAATTGAGCTTAGGAACGCACTTGAAAAATGCGTGGGACGCCCCCTGCCCGCGACACTCGCCTGGACCTACCCCACCACCCAAGCCATCATTGATTTTCTCTGCGCAGACATCGAAATTCCCGCGCCCCATCCTATCAGGTTTGCGCAAACCTATTCAGCGCCGCCCACTGATTTGGATGAAAGCTTTGTTACAATAGGCGACATGACCGAGGACGAGGCACTTGCTGCATTGCTCGGTGATCGTAAGTGAGCAACCACGAGACAAGCAATGATCGTGTATCGGCCGTCAAACTAGCGTTGATGGCACGCAGTGCACGCGAAAAAGTTGGCGCAGCGCTTGCCGCTGATCCCATTGCAATAATTGGAATAGGATGCCGGTTTCCTGGTGAGAGCAATGATCCTGAGAGCTTCTGGTCATTTCTGCTGGAAGGCCGAAACACTGTTGTCCCTGTCCCTACTGACCGTTGGGACTCGACCAAATGGCATGGCGAAGGTCCCGATGCCGTTGGATTGAGTGTTGCCAAAGGCGCATCGTTTCTAGACTCAGTTGATACATTCGACGCGGGCTACTTCGGCATCCCGCCGAGAGAAGCGGACCAGATGGACCCACAGCAACGCATGTTTCTTGAAGTTGCTGTCGAAGCGCTTGAAGATGCGGGCCTTAGGTTTGAGGATCTGCGCAAATCCCGCACTGGTGTCTTTGCGGCCAGCTATCACAACGACTATGCGCAGATGCTTTATCGTGCTCCTAAAGAGATGGATCAACGCACACTGACCGGCACACTGCACAGTGTCTTGGTCAATAGACTCTCCTATTTCCTGGACCTGCGGGGCCCTAGCGTTTCGGTCGATACAGCATGCTCATCTTCCTTGGTCGCGGTGCATCTGGCGTGTCAAAGTCTTCGTACTGGCGAGAGCAATGTTGCGCTGGCAGGCGGTGTGTCCATCATGCTCTCACCGGAACTGATGGTGAGTATGTCGCGCCTCGGCTTTTTGGCGCCGGACGGACGATGCAAGACTTTTGATGCCAGCGCTGACGGATTCGGGCGTGGCGAAGGTTGCGGCATGATCGTCCTCAAACGGCTATCTGACGCTCTTGCCGATGGAGACCGGATCTGGTCGGTAATCCGCGGGTCAGCTGTAAACCAAGATGGTGAATCCACCTTGCTCGCGGCACCGAACGTTCAGGCGCAGGCCGCGTTAGTCCGCGAGGCCGTAGCGACGTCGCAAGTCAATCCTGATGACATCGTTTATATCGAGACACATGGGACCGGAACAGTTCTGGGTGATCCGATCGAAATTGATGCGCTATCTGAGACTATCGGCGCTGCGGCGCCAGGGCGACCAACCTGCCTCTTAGGTGGAGTAAAGGCCAATATTGGGCACCTGGAAGCTGGCGCAGGCGTTGCTGGGATCATAAAAGCAGCGCTGGTTCTTTATAAGGGCGAAGTGCCAAGCCAACCCGGTTTCCACGAGTTGAACCCGCATATAAACTTGACGCGTACACGGCTCGAAGTCGCTGCTGAACGACAACTCTTGCCTAAAACAGTCGGCGCACCAGTTGCTGGAGTGAGTTCCTTTGGCGTGGGCGGCACTAATGCACACGTTGTCCTGGAGGGCCCACCGTCTCTAAACAAGTCCGACCACAAAGATTCGAAAGGCGGTGTCTGGACGATTCCACTATCTGGACGCACGCCGAGAGCCCTCGAAGAAAGTATCGCAAACTGGCAAGCCATATTGGCGGCCCCTACCCCCACACTACAAGATTTATGCTACACGGCCACGCAGCGGCGTACGCATCATGCCTACCGCGTGGCTGTATCTGCCTCCTCGCGATCAGCACTCGCACAAAAGTTATCCGAACGCATAGTCAGCACGACGCAAGCCCCATGCCCAAAGCTATGCTTCGTTTTTTGCGGCCAGGGACCTCAGACGGCACGCATGGGACTTTCGCTGGCCGCATCTGAGCCGGTCTTCGAAAAGCATCTCCAACGCTGCGACACACTTATCAAGGCTCAAGAAGGCTGGTCTCTGCTGGAAGAACTGGGACGTGATGTTGCTACTAGCAAATTGCATGAAACAGCGATCGCACAGCCGGCCCTTACTGCTTTGCAAACTGGATTAGTGGCGTTGTTAAAGTCCTGGAGCCTCACGCCTGATAGCGTGACTGGGCATAGCGTGGGTGAAATTGCGGCGTTAGAGGCGGCGGGAATCCTGTCTCTAGAAGAAGCAATGCGTATCTCCTGCCACCGGGGGCGGATTATGCAGGAAGCCGATGGCACAGGCGCAATGGCATCCGTATTAATGGACGAACAGACCGCCGCCGATACCATTGCCAAATATGGATCAGCACTTAGCATTGGCGCAGTAAACGCTCCTGGCGAAACAGTCATTTCCGGAGATGCAAGAGCCTTGGAAAAGGTTCTCAAAAGTCTGGAAGCAAAAGGCATCGGGCACCATCGCTTACCTGTAAAATATGCGTTTCATAGCGAACAGATGTCACCTTTCGAAGGTCATATGGTCGAAACAATTGGGCATGTGACATCTTCGCCCGCAAATAGGGTCTGCACCATTTCGACTGTAACAGGACGACGTATTGAACAAGTCGATGCTGCTCATTTTGCCCGTGGAATAAGAGCGCCAGTTCAATTTTCCAAGGCCTTGCAGGCGACAGCTAACAATGGACGCATGGTCTATTTGGAAATCGGACCGCATCCAGTCTTGCTGGCATCGATTACCGCTTGTCTAGAGCAAACTGGTCAGCAGAGCTTGCCGATTATGGGATCACTCCGCCGAGGAAAGCCAGAACAGGAAGCTATGGCTGACTGTGCAGCGCGCCTTTTTGAGGCCGGCCAAACCCTCGATTGGTCGGCCATCGTCCCTACGGGCGGAAGCGTGGTGTCACTACCGACGTATCCTTGGCAGCGACAAAGGTACTGGCGCGAAGTTAAATCCGACTCACTTCGTCAGGACGTTACTGAGACAGGTCACCCCCTACTTGGACATCGCTTGAGCATTGCGGCAGACGACCTCATGGTTTTTGAGGGCGATGCCTCAACCAGTGCCGTTTGGTTGAAGGATCATCGCGTATTAAACCGGACCATTGTACCGGCCACCGCCATCATGGAATTGTTGACCGCAGCAGCTCGAGCCGCCACCTCACCTTCGGCTTGCCTGGAAGATCTATCAATCCTTTCACCTTTGCCTTTGTCAGAAGCTGGCGAACTCGACCAACATTGGCAGGTTTTGGTCCGAAGAATTGGGCAAGACTGGTCCGTCCAGCTTAATCTCCCTTATCTCTCAGACGGAATGGGGGCCAACCGCACCATTGCCACCGCCACGATCTCTACTGACGGTAAGGTTAACAGCGCACCTGGAAACGAGCATGCCGCGCTGCAGGCCGAAACACGTTTTCCAAAAGATGCTCAATCTGTTTCGATTGAAAGCATTGCTGCCTACTTTCAGGGTATCGGTGCAGAATTCGGTCCATCCTTTCAGCTGCTTTCTGAAGTTAAAGTGGGAGGCAATGGTGCTATAGGGCGCATCTCGCTGCCCGAGAGTCTAAAACTCACTTCTCATATTTTGCATCCAGCAGCTCTTGATGCTGGTTTGCAACTTTGCGTGCTGGCTGCGGCTAGTGAAAAGACAGTCACCTGGTTGCCGGTAGCGGTTGGTTCACTGACATTTCCGAATTCAACCGCCTCTTCCGTAATGACGGCAGAGGCGCGCCTGCATCAGGACGGAAGCTCGGGTACATTGTTAGCGGATATTAGCTATCGCGAACCAGATGGAAAGCTAATCGCACAAATCAAGGACATCAGCTTCGCGCGCGCCACTACCGCAACACTTTCCCCCGGAATTGCAGCGCCAGTGCGATCATACTCGACACGCTGGCGCGAGAAAGTGCTGAATGATACCTCCCCTGCAGAGCCAATAAGATCCTGGCTTGTGATTTCAGATTCCGATGATGGCCCTGCACTCACGAACGAGCTGAAGAGGATATCAGGTCACGCGCGTCTGTTGAATTCCAAAGCCGATGATTCCGCACTACAAAATGCCCTCCAATGGCTTTCTGATGCTCCGGCGCCAAGGCAGCTTATCGATTGCATAGGGTCACAGGCAGACGTTGATCCAGTTGGCCTTGTAAGTAACACGCTCGCCCGAGTTCAAGCCTTAGCTTTGCGATCAGACGTCGCAAAATTTGCCACAGTAACCCGTGGAGCTTTCTGCACGAGCGAGGAATTTACGATTCCATCGATTAACGGCGCAGCGGTAAACGGCTTCGCGGCCACAGCAAGGCTAGAGCACCCCGAACTCGATATTCGTTGCGTGGATCTCGATCCTAATATTCAAAATTCTAGCATTACGGAGTCAGCTGTCGCGCTCTCTGACGCTCTGGGACATCCGGGTTCAGCCAAACTGGCGAGACGTAACAAGACATGGTTTGCGCCGTGCATCGAAGAAATCCATTTCCCAAAATCATCATCACCGAAGGCTCTCCGACGTCAGGATACAACAGGATACGAAAGCCTGACTCTCGAGGCACACACACGACTGCCGTTATTGAAGGGTCAAGTCCGTATCGCCGTGCGTCGTGCAGGGCTAAACTTCCGTGACGTACTTAGCACAGTAGGGATGCTTCCGGGCATGACGCTGCCTTTAGGGGTGGAATGCGCAGGTGAAGTTATCGAGGTTTCACCTGACGTGGACACTCTAAACCTAGGGGACCGCGTCTTTGGCTATACTCCGGGCGCGTTCGCTGAACAAGTTGTCGCACCCGCCGCACTCCTGATGCGCACACCGGACCAAATCACTGACGACGATGCCGCCGGTATTACGATTGCCTTCGGAACCGCGCTATATGGCTTAGACCGACTTGCAGGCATTAAGCGGGGCGAACGCATTCTGATTCATGCTGGCGCAGGCGGGGTCGGGCTTGCGGCCATTCAAATTGCGCTCGCGCGTGGAGCTGAAGTGTTTACGACTGCTGGGTCGGAAAAGAAGCGCGACATGTTGCGAAATATGGGTGTTGAGCATGTATTTGATTCCCGGACGCTCGACTTTGAATCTCAGATTCGGTACATCACCAATGGTGCTGGAGTCGAAGTCGTACTGAACTCGCTATCGGGAGATTTCATTTCCGCAAGCGCCCGGATACTTTCAAAAAACGGACGCTTTTTAGAGCTGGGCAAGCGCGAGTTACTCAGCCCCGAAGAGTTTGCCGCGATACGACCTTCCGCAACTTATCATGTTTATGATCTTGGGAACGAGATCGAGGCAACTCCCGATTTGCTGCGCGATCTTCTGGAAGAGGTGCTTAGGGATATTGAGAAAGGCGCACTATCGCCTCTACCAAATCACAACTTCGGCCTGGACCAAGCTGCCAACGCTATGCGCTTCATGGCATCTGCGAAGCATATCGGGAAAATTGTCCTTCGAATCCCCCCCCAGGCCAATGCGAACATTCGGGAGGACGCAACCTACTGGATAACCGGAGGCGTGGGAGGAATAGGTCTTTATACTGCGCACTGGCTGGCCCGCAAGGGTGCACGCCATATCGCTCTATCTGGGCGAAATGCGCCAACACAATCTGCAAAGACTTCAATCGCCGAATTAGAGGCTCTGGGTGTCGCAGTTCGTGTTTTTGAATCAGATATTGGTGATGAGGACTCGACCGCAAAGATACTCAGAATCATTGCTGACGCAATGCCGCCCTTAAGAGGGGTCATTCATGCAGCAGGTTCCTTGCGCGATGGCACTGTACTCACTCGTCGACCTGATGATGTTGAAGCCGTGTTTCACGGAAAGCTAGTTGGGGCTCTCACGCTTGACCGACTGACACGAGACCTTCCTCTCGACTTTTTCGTTCTGTATTCGGCCTCAGGCACAACTCTTGGTGCACCTGGCCAATCTCTTTATGCTGCCGCCAATGCTGGGCTCGACGCCTTGGCGACAACTCGCAAGCGCGCAGGATACCCTGCATTGAGTATAGCGTGGGGGTTTTGGGGCGCCGCAGGCATGGGAGCGAGACTTACCGAGAGGAGTCGTGACGTATGGATCGAGCGAGGTCTCGGAGAGATCTCACCTGAGAGCGGTTTCCCGCATCTGGAACACCTTCTTTCATCCAGCATCACCAACGCCATGGCGATCTCTATAAATTGGCATCGTTTCGCATTTACAGCCCCGGAAGCATTGGACCTCGGTCCATTTGCGTCACTTCTGCAAAATCAGGCAAGCAAACACTCACGCCCTGTTATGGCAATCACGCAATCTTTAGGTGCTGAATTGGCTGTGGCTGCGCCAGCCGAGCGCCGTTCTAAACTCCATGCTTGTATCGAGAGGGCCGTGAGAAATATTATGGGGTTGCAGATCGATGACGACATTGACCCTACTCGCCCGCTCAAAGATATGGGACTCGATTCCTTAATGGCTGTGGAGCTGCGCAATGACCTGGTCCTTGATACCGGACTACGCCTATCCGCGACACTTCTCTTTGACTATCCGACAGTTGATAGCCTTCTCGGCTATCTAGATCTCCAAATCCATAAGCCAAATTCTGAAGAGCCAACGGAGCTTCGGGATACAAGTAACGAGCTCGATGATTTATCGGAGAGCGAACTGGCAACACTGCTAGAACAAGAGCTTAAAATGTCTGAATTCAGCCAAAACCTAAAACGGAAGCCGGGAAAATGACGTCGCCCGCAGAACAAATGAAGCATGCGCTTCTCGAGATCCGCCGCCTTCGTCGGGAGCTTGAGAGTAGAGATCATACAGACAGGCAATCCGGCCCGATCGCAATTATTGGGACAGGCCTACGCCTGCCGGGCGGGATATCTGATCTTGCAGGATTTGAAGCACTATTAGCTAATGCCAGTCATGTTGTGACCGAGGTACCTGCAAGCCGCTGGAACCGAGGCGATGTTCCCGTAGATTTGACGAGTTCCGCATTTTATGGAGCTTTTCTGGATCAAGTCGACATGTTCGATCCTGAGTTTTTTGGCATCTCGGGGACCGAAGCAGCTAGCATGGACCCGCAACAACGACTTGTCCTGGAGACGGGCTGGGAAGCCTTGGAAAACGCAGGTCACGCTCCCGACAGCTTTGCAGATAAATCACTCGGCATTTTTCTTGGCATGGCCAACAGTGATTACGGACGAAGCCTATTACATGACATGCCCGCTATCGATCCCTATTTCACTTCTGGTTCGTCATTTTCAGTTGCAAGCGGACGTTTGGCCTACTTTCTTGGCACAAAAGGTCCGGCCATAACTCTTGATACCGCTTGTTCTTCTTCGCTTGTCGCCATACACCTTGCCTGCAAGGCACTGAAGTCAGGCGAATGCGATGTCGCGCTTGCCGGCGGCGTAAACCTTATACTTTCACCTGAAGTGCATGTGAATTTTAGCCGCGCCAATATGCTTGCCACTGACGGATTGTGCAAGACATTTGATGCGTCCGCAGATGGATATGTCCGCGGTGAGGGCTGTATAATGTTCACGCTTCGGCGTCTGTCAGATGCACAAGCCGATGGCGACCCTATTCTTGCCATCATCCGCGGAAGCGCTATCAATCAAGATGGTCGCAGTAATGGACTCACAGCGCCGAATGGACCATCACAAGAATCCCTCATCAGGGACGCCCTTGAAGATGCGGGTGTCGACGCGATGTCGGTTGGATATATTGAAGCTCATGGTACGGGCACACCACTTGGTGACCCGATAGAAGTGTCTGCGCTCGCGAAGGCTTATGATCGCGACCATGAGAACGCACCTCCCCTTTTGGTGGGGTCCGTCAAAACAAATCTTGGGCACCTGGAATCAGCCGCTGGGGCCGCAGGCATCTTGAAGAGTATTGTCGCACTACGTTCAGGTCGTATTCCGGCACATCTGAATTTCGAGACACCCAATCCTCACATTGATTGGCAGTCGATGTCACTAAGTGTTCCCCTCGAAGCACAAGCATGGCCACTTAGTGATCACCCCCGTCGAGCCGGCGTAAGTTCGTTTGGTTTCAGTGGCACCAACGCGCATATAATTCTCGACGAAGCGCCACCGGTAAAGGAACAGGCGTCATTACCTGATTCCGCTTCGGCGCTCTTCACGCTTTCTGCACGAAGCCCTTCAGCGCTTTCGACACTCGCAAGCCGGACCGCAAGTGTCATTGCGAATAGCAGCTCTCCACTCAGCGACCTCTGCCTTACTGCAACGGATGGGCGAGCACATTTCCAATATCGTCTGGCAGTGCCCGCACGCGATAAAGCCGAACTGTTTGAAGCTTTACAGGCGGCCTCAGAAAGTCATACGCATGCAAGCTATATTACGGGACGCGCAGTTCCTGGTCGACGAACCAAAGTGGCGTTCCTCTTTACGGGACAAGGCGCACAGTATTCGAGAATGGGGCAGGAATTATACGAGACTTACCCCATGTATAAGGACGCAATCGATACTTGCAGTGAGATACTCGGCAACGCAATTCCAGGCGGGCTCCGGGCTGCGCTTACTGCCGGTCCAGGCGATTCTCGCATCCACGAACCCAGTATCGCGCAGCCTGCACTATTTTCGCATGAATACGCGCTTGCCAAACTGTGGATCTCATTTGGTATAATTCCGCATGCTGTATGCGGACATAGCCTTGGCGAGTTCGTCGCGGCGACAGTCTCGGGAGTCTTGCCGTTAGAAGGCGCTCTTGGTTTAGTGGCTGAGCGCGGGCGCCTGACAGCCGAAGCCGCGAACGGGGGAATGATGGCGAGTGTTTTCGCCAGTAAAGAGAGAATTGAGCCATACCTCGCCAAGCAAGCTTCTCTTGAAATCGCTGCGTACAACGGCCCGAACAATCATGTTCTGAGTGGCCCGGCAACCACATTGGAACCACTGCTGGCACAAATGTCTACGGACGGCATTCGTACCGAACCGCTTAAAATTGCCTTCGCTGCCCACTGTATGCTCGTGGAGCCGATCATGGAAAGATTCCGGTCTGCCGCACAGAAAATTCAATTCGGCAAAGCCTCTATCCCCATCGTCTCCAATTTAGATGGTGATTTCACTACAACGGATGAGATTGCAACACCTGACCACTGGGTGAGCCACTTACGCCAACCGGTAAAGTTTGCAGATGGCGTACGCACCCTAATCGAATCCGGCATCACGCACTTTATTGAGATTGGTCCGCATCCTGTTCTTTCTGCAATGGCATTAGACACAAGAGAGAACACGGACCCTCTGCGCCAGCCAGCCTTTTTGGCGTCCTTACGGCGCGATGGCGAACCTGGTCTTGAACTAACAAGTAGTCTAGCGCGACTGTATGTGGATGGCGTGCAAATGGATCCAGCATGCCAGTCCAGAATCCGAGGGAAGCAGCGGGCAGAGCTCCCGACTTATCCGTTCGAACGCACCCGGCATTGGCATCCTAGCGCCCCACGCGCTGGTTGGAGCGAACACCACAAAATGGATGCGTCATGGCGCAAGCTATGCGCACGGCTGGACAGGGAATCTGAACGCGGCCCACTGGGGTTTAACGCGGCAACCTATCCGCAAAAGTGGGAGACATTGGCAGCCTTAAGACGCGCACTCGTAATTACCCTACTCATCGAAGCAGGCCTTTTCACAAAAGACGGCGAAAGCCACTCTCTCGACGAGCTATTGAGGAAGTTGCGCGCTACTGACGCACTAGCACCTTTAGTAAGCCGGTGGCTGCATGCACTTGAAGAAAGTGGAGATCTCAACATCGTATCTACAAGGATCATGGCACCCCGCGCACTGGCCGATCCAGAACTCGCCAATGTCAGGACAGACGTACAGGCTGCCTTAGCCGACAATACCCCACTTTGTGACTATGTTCTTCATTGCGCGAACTTGTTGGGTCCTGTGCTGCGGGGGGAAGCAAGTCCCTTGGAGACCCTATTCCCTGGTGGAGATTTTTCTCTCGCACTTGGTCTTTATGAGCGCTCTGAAACTATGCGATACATGAACGGCCTGGCCGCTGCAGCCTTCGAAGCCCTTATTGGAACCAAGGCCTCGCTTTCGATTCTTGAAGCGGGTGCGGGAACGGGGGGAACGACCATATCCGTGCTTGATGCCCTCAGGGACGAGCACTTTAATTATCAGTTTACAGATGTATCAGACTTGTTCCTGGACCACGCACGGGAAAGGTTTGCCGATCGCGAAGGCATTAGCTACCATCGTTTCGATCTTGAATCAGATCCTGCGGCGCAGGGATTCCCCGCCGGCACCTTTGATATTGTACTAGCATCCAACGCCGTACATGCGGTGCGTGACCTGCCGTCGACTCTGGCGCACCTCCGTAGTTTGTTGCGACCGTCGGGCATGTTGATATTGGTTGAATCTACAACTCATTTTGCCTGGTTTGATGTTACTACTGGCCTTATCGAAGGCTGGAGACATGCAGAAGACGATTTGCGCGATGATCTCGCACTGATCGACGCAAATAAGTGGCAATCAGCCCTACTGGATTCCGGCTTTGAGATAGCGGACGCGTGGCCTCGCTCAGGCTCATCGGCCGAATCTGTTGGGCAGCACCTAATTGTTGCGCGGGCACCATCCAGTGCATCCTTCGTGACCAGGGAAATGATCATTGCGACGCCACAATTCGTTGAAACCCCTCCGCTCGCAACGGATCCCCAGATTACGTCATTACTGGACGCCATTGCCGAGGCTCTTCCCAATGAACGCAAAAAAGTCATATGCAACCTTGTTCGCACACGTGTGGAAATGCTGCTCCGTCGACGCGGAGACCAACCGCCAAGTGACGAAGACAGACTACGAGAACTTGGGATGGATTCCCTTATGGCCGTGCAACTGAGAAATACTCTGTCCAGAGATCTGGACATTCAAGGCGGACTGCCGACAACACTCTTCTTGGATTACCCGACGATTGCTGCAGTGTCCGAATTTTTAACTGGAGCCTTGGGTCTTCAAACTGCGCCCATACTACAAGCAGAGACAGCCTATGACACTTCGGACAAGAGCAAGATAGATATCACGCATATGAGCGATGAAGAGGTTGAAGCCATATTGCTGGAGCGTCTGAACCGATGACCTCCAACACGCCTGCCCAAAGTGGCAGTGAATCAAATCTATCGCCCTTGAAGCGCGCTTTTCTAGCACTTGAGGCTGCAGAATCACGCGCTGCAGCCTATGAAGATGCTGCGCGGGGACCAATCGCTATTATTGGATTGGGGTGTCGTGTGCCTGGCGCAGATGGGCCCGATGCCTTCTGGAGCCTTCTGGATTCTGGTGTAGACGCCACCACAGAGGTCCCCTCAGATAGATGGGACCATGGGAAGTATTATGCCTCCGACCCAAATCTACCCGGACGCATCGCAACCAACCGGGGTGGCTTTCTTGATCGCATTGATCAGTTCGACGCAAATCTCTTTGGCATTGCGCCTCGAGAAGCGCGCAGCATGGACCCCCAGCAGCGGATTTTCCTGGAAACCGCCTGGGAAGCGCTAGAGCATGCTGGCGTCGCCCCTGACAGTCTATCCGGCACCAAGACAGGTGTATTTTGCGGGGTCACAGGTTCGGACTACGCATACCTTCAACTCGCGACACATGACCCGGAGATTCTTGATGCTCATTTTACGTCGGGTATCGCACATAGCATGGTCTCAGGGCGCCTCTCCTATCTTCTTGGATTGCAAGGCCCCAGCGTAACCATCGATACAGCTTGCTCATCCTCGCTAGTCGCCATTCACCAAGCAGTTCAGTCACTTCGGAAAGGCGAGATCCGTATGGCCCTGGCAGGCGGAGTGAACACAATCCTCTCGCCAGAAATCTTCATTGCACTCTCGCGGGCACATATGCTTGCACCGGACGGACGCTGCAAAACCTTCGATGCCAGCGCTGATGGCTTCGCCCGAGGGGAAGGCTGTGGTGTCATTGTCTTGAAGCGCCTTAAAGACGCCGAGGCGGACGGAGACCGGGTACTCGCTTTGATACGCGGTAGCGCAGTAAACCAGGATGGTCCCTCCAGCGGGCTTACAGCCCCAAATGGTCCTGCACAGGAAGCTGTAATCAAGGCCGCGTTGATAGATGCGGGGATTCAGGCAAATGACCTGAGCTATCTGGAAGCCCACGGGACAGGAACATCTCTGGGGGACCCTCAGGAAATGCAGGCGATCGGCAATGTTTTCAGCACACACCGATCCACGCCCCTTATTGTAGGATCGGTCAAAACCAATATTGGCCATCTTGAAGCCGCCGCCGGCGTGACAGGTGTCATCAAGATTGTCCTTATGCTGATTTTTAAACGCATCCCTCCCCACTTACATTTTAATACCCCGAGCCTTCATATACCCTGGTCTAATTTGCCCGTTCGTATTCCAACCAAGGCGGAGGATTGGGAGCCCATAAATGAACATCGCTTTGCCTCTGTAAGTTCGTTTGGTTTCAGCGGAACGAACGCACATATAGTCCTTGGAGAGTTTGAGCATTCGGTCGCGAATGAAATACCCGATTCCTCATCGGTCGTTACCATATCAGCGGCCAGCCCGAATTCTTTGAGAGCGCTCGCCCAGCGTCATGCCGAAGCATTATCTGGCTCGCACACAAGTTCTTTAAACGACCTATGTCGCACTGCGAATGCCGGACGGGCGCAACTGTCTTATCGTGCGACGGTATCCGGAGAGACTTCGGCTGATTTGCACGCAGGCTTTGCCGCAGTGGTCGAAGTAAAAAGTGCAATAACAGGTCCCATACGCACAACGCCCAAAATAGCCTTCCTCTTCACCGGCCAGGGCGCGCAATTCATAGGCATGGGGCGGGAGTTATATGAGCGCGCGCCAGTCTTCAGAAACAGCATGGATAGAGCTGCAAGCCAACTCAAAAACCAATTAGACGTACCACTGCTGGATGTGATCTTCGGCAAGACGGCAGATACGTTACTGCTTGATCAGACGCGCTACACACAACCAGCACTTTTTGCGATAGAGACGGCAATCTTTCGGCTTTGGGAATCTTGGGGTGTCAGTCCTGATCTGGTAATTGGACATTCTATAGGCGAATACGCAGCCGCGTGTGCCGCCGGTATTATGAGCTTCGAAGATGGCCTCAATCTTGTGACCGAACGAGGTAGGCTGATGAACTCATTACCCGCAGGCGGCGGCATGATATCAATCAATGCCTCGGAGGATACCGTCACTCAGTATCTTCAGCCGGGTGCAGATATTGCGGCTATCAACGCGAGTAGCCAAGTGGTCATCTCGGGTGCTGATGAAATACTGGCGAGAATTTCAAAAAATTTGGACAGAGATGGTCTGAAGTATCGGCAACTTCCAGTATCTCATGCTTTCCATTCTTCGCTGGTAGATCCAGCGCTCGATGCGTTTGAGAAACGCGCAGGGCAAGTTTCGTATACTCCGCCGAAAATGAGGTTGATTTCGAACATTACGGGAGCAACTGCAGATTCAGCATCGATCTGTACTCCGACATATTGGCGGCAACATATGCGCGAGACGGTTCGCTTTGCCGATGGCGTCACAAGTATGGCCCAGCAAGACGTGGATATATTTGTAGAAATCGGTCCTCAACCTGTTCTTACAGCACTCGCCAAGGAGTCATATGAGGACGGGAACCTAAACCATAGCGCCATTTTTCTTCCATCTATTCGTCGCGGGCAAAGTGAATGGAAGCAAATGCAATCGACCATTGGGTCTTTGTGGCAGCAAGGACTTGAGGTCGACTGGCAGGCCGTTGAAAAGGTTCGTGGCGGCAAGGTAACCGACATTCCAACCTATCCATTTGAAAAGGAACGACACTGGATCGCGCCTCGCCCGCATGTTGCAGCTTCAATAGAAGAGCGAGGATCGCTTTTTGGGCGTTCCTTACCCGTCGCGCTCGACGACCAGATTTGGGAGGGCACAGCGTCGCAGCAGTCGCCAGGATGGCTAAATGACCACATTGTCGGTAATGATGTGATCATTCCTGGCGCAGCCTTAATCAGTATGATGGCAGCCTCTGAAATGGCTCAGCCTGATTACACCGGTCGCATAGCGCTAGAGGATATTATTATCGAGTCGCCGGTTGTTATTTCTAGCACTGGCGCTCTGACACGCCTGCAGACTGTTCGCCGCGCACATGATGGGTTCATTTCTGTAAGCAGCCAGGTGGATGCCGCATCCAAAACTTGGGTACGGCATGCAAGCGCCAGCCAAGGAATGATCGAAAGAGCTCCCGATCCGATCAAACCCGAATCGCGACAAGTCACATCCGGTAGCCAGATTGATCCGGACGACTTTTACGGGGGTCTTAGCGATAGAGGAATCTCACTCGGACCAACCTTTCGATTGCTCGACCGCATCTCCACGTCCAATGACGGCGCTTGGGCACGGCTCACACTTCCAGATAATATTCCTCTCGAACCGTCACTGCCTCTTCACCCGTTGCTGCTGGATGGATGTTTGCAGGTTGTCGCCGCCGCGCGCGCAGTGCGAGCGAGCGACAAGGGAGCCTTTTTGCCTTTCGCAATAGATCGTTTTTCCATCCACTCGATACCCAGCCGCCAACTCTGGAGCCATGTTGTAGTTCGCGCAGAGCAGGCGGATATGCTTACCGTCGACATCACGGCCTATAACGCTGATGGCACTGCTGCAATTGAGCTATCCGGGGTTAGTCTTAGGCGGCTTGACCCGATAAACAGCCTCACTGCTGCAGGCAAGCCTCTGCGCGATGCTCTGTTTGGCCTTGAGTGGATAGCGCAACCGCCACTTCCTTCGCCCAAGGAACTCGCAACGGAGGCGGAAACTCACGCGGATGAGCTTGCTGCCGCCGCAGGACTGGACAGCTACGACACGTTTGTTGAGCACCTAGAGGATGCATGCATAAAGCTTGTACGCAACACTTTCACGGAACTCGGCTGGCATCCACTTGCAGGTGAGCAAGCAATAGAAAATGACCTGGCTCAACAAATGAATATTGCTCCTCGACATCGACGCCTCTTTCACCGTCTCATGGAGATTCTGTCTGAAGCGGGAGATCTCGCGCCCATTGCAAATGGGTGGAGAGTCTTGCGCGAGATACACCCGACCAACATTTTAGAGCTGGAAGCGTCTCTGCGAAACTCTGCTCCTCCCGCTGCTCTTCCAGAATTGGATATAGTTCTCAGAGCTCACGCAGGATTTGCACGGGCTCTGCGTGGTGAGTGTGATCCATTGGAGCTGTTGTTTCCGGAAGGCAGTACCGAAGCGAATGAATCCCTATATCGTGATGTACCAACATCAGTCTATTTTAATGGCTTGATCGCACAAATTGTCGAAGATGTGTCCCGGGTGAATCGCCCACTTCGCATTCTCGAGATTGGCGGAGGAACGGGCGGCACGACAGCACGCTTGATAAAAGTCCTACCAGACGATCTTGACTATACCTTCTCGGATATCGGGCAGAGTTTCGTGGATCGGGCTCGGACACGATTTGGCTATAAGGCCGGAATGAGTTTCAAGGTGATTGATCTTGATCGCGATCTCGTCGAGCAGGGCGTTGCCAGTGAGTCGATTGATCTCGTAATAGGTGCCAATGTCGTCCATGCAACGAAAAATCTTGCCGAGACACTTCAGCGGCTGAAGCAAATCATGTCTCCGGATGGTCGACTTGTCATGCTTGAAGTGACCAAACCGCAGCGCTGGTTTGACCTTACAGTCGGACTGACACCTGGCTGGTGGTCTTATGAAGATACCCAACTCAGAACCAATTCAGTGCTTCTGGATAAAACAGCCTGGCTCAGATTGCTGCAGGACGTTGGGCTCAGCAACTCTGCGACGATTGGCGGCGACCCGGAAGTGTCGGGTTGTCGTGGCAACCAGACGATCCTGATTGCGGCGGCCGCTAGAGCCGCAGCCAAGCGTTGGCTAATTGTTTCCGACCCGCAACCTTTGACGGATAATATCTCAAGCGTACTTGAGAAAGCTGGGGAGACGGTTTCAAGATTTATGCGAGACAACGAGCCGGATTACGCAGCCGCACTTCAATCGTATCTCGCAGCGAGTACCAAAAGCGACGAAGCGCCTGATGAAATCCTCATTCTTTGCAACATGGACGGCGTGGACCTCGCAAGTCGCCTCGCCTCAATCCTGACCGTAGTGAAGAGCGCCATAAAGGGTGCGCGCCCATGCAAACTCACCTTTATGACAACCGGCGGCGAAGAGGTCACCGGTATGGAATCTACTCTTTGTCATGCAGACGCCGCCATTGGCGGACTAGTCAGAAGTATTCAGCTCGAATTTCCAGACTTCGCTTGCCGCCGCATTGATCTGGATCCAGATTCTGAAGATATAGAATCTATCGTCACTATATTACTTCGACACGACGATGAAACCGACATAGCTGTCAGGGATGACAAACGATATTCAACTCGCTTGAGGCATTGGCAGCCTAGCCCGCTCTCCCTCACCCGCGTTGAGCCATGGAAACTCATCAACACTGCTCCTGGAACACTGGAACGATTTGAGCGCCAGCCACTGAAGCGGTCCGAGCCTGGCTCAGGTGAAGTGGAAGTCGCAGTCGAAGTCACAGGGCTGAATTTTCGCGACGTACTCAATGCGCTCGGCGAATACCCGGGTGCTCCTCCATTGGGCGGAGAATGCGCTGGACGTGTCGTGGCCATCGGAGATGGAGTCGAAAATGTCCAACTGGGCGATGCGGTAGTCGCATTGACCAGCGGTGCATTTGCTTCCCATGTCACGCTGCCCGCTTCACTGACATCACGTTTGCCTGAGGGTTTCGATATGCGAGATGGCGCCGCCTTCGCAATCCCCTTTGTTACTGCCGACTATTGTCTGCGTGAATTGGGTAGCATCGCCAAAGGAGAACGCATTCTGATCCATTCCGCAGCCGGAGGTGTCGGAATGGCAGCCATTCAGATTGCCCATGCTGCGGGTGCAGAGATCTATGCGACAGCAGGTACCGCTGAAAAGCGCGATCTCGTTCGTCGTCTGGGCGCCAAACTTGTTATGGATTCGCGCAGCACCTTGTTCGCCGATCAAATTCTGGAGGCGACAGGAGGCTTGGGGGTAGATCTGGTACTAAACTCACTTACGAGCGAACTTACCAATGCAAGCTTTAGGGCGCTCGCTTCTCGAGGTCGCTTTATAGAATTGGGCGTTCGGGATATTCGAGAAGATCTCCCTACTGACGTATATGAAAAAGAAATCGTCTACCTTCTGGTTAATTGGGGACATGTGGCCGACGCTGATCCTGAACGTATCGGCCGGTCATTGCGTCGGATTGTTTCGGATTTAGATGCGGGAATTGTCACGCCCCTACCCCAACACAATTTCGGCCCCGATCAGATTACGGATGCCTTCCGCCTCATGGCACAGGCTGGGCACATTGGTAAAATCGTAGTTGACTGGCGAAATTCGCCACGCACCAGTCTCAGGCAATCCGGCACTTACATTGTGACGGGCGGCCTGTCTGGACTCGGGCTCGACACGGTTCGGAGACTCGCCAGAGATGGTGCTGGCCGCATTGTGGCAACCGCTCGTCGAGCACCAACAGCTGATGTTGAAAAAGAGTTCTCAGCCCTGCGTCGCCAAGGGGTGCGGATTGAAAGCCATTGTGTCGATGTGACGGATGAAGAATCCATGGATCGACTTTTCTGTGACATCCGCAATGATGGTCCCCCCATTCGCGGCATCATTCACTCCGCTGGCACACTTTCAGACGCGGGCATATTGCAACAAAACAGAGAAACATTGCTGAAGGTGATATCGCCAAAAGTCGACGGCATTCTGATATTGGAGAAGCTTACCCGAAGCGATCCTATTGATATTTTTTGTGCTTATTCGTCACTAGCCGCCATACTTGGTTCACCAACTCAATCTAACCACTCAGCTGCAAATGCAGCGCTGGGCCTGATAATGAAGAGGCGCACCAAAATGGGGCTGCCCGGTCTCGCCATAGATTGGGGGCCGTGGGATGAAATCGGCGCTGCAGCCGGAAACAATACGCTAAGTCGATTATCCGAACAGGGTATCTCTGCATTATCTCCCGCAGAAGGCCGAGCAGCAGCCTCCTATTTGACTAGCAGCGCAAGCGGACAAGTCGCAGTTGCTCCAATCGAATGGCGCCGCTTGCTAAAATGGCGAGGCGAGAAAACCAATCCGCTTTTTTCAAAGCTTGAGCACGATAATCCCTTGGCTAGGAAGCAGGGCAAAACTGCAGGTTCTGTTCGAAAAGCTGATAGCGAAGCAAGGGCCTATGAATATGATACGGATCTTCTTGAACGTATATCCGCCGCTCTTGCGGCTAAAAAACGTATAATATTAGACGAGTTCCTTGAAGAGATGCTCCGCGCAACTTTTGCCTTGCCAGCAGGCCGTAAACTGGATCCAGAAATGCCCTTTGGTGAGATGGGACTAGATTCCCTGCTGGCAATAGAATTGCGCAATCGATTGGGCCGTGCCCTTGGCAAAAAATTACCCGCAACGCTTCTATTTGAGAGCCCAACCATACGTTCGCTCGGCGACACATTGATGTCTGAGTTCATCGAAAGCCCTGAGGTAACTCAGCCGAATATTGCGTCCAAACATGAGGTACGGGACGCACTTTTTGGCCTTGAGGACCTAAGTGAGGAGGAGCTGGATAAGATGCTCGGACTCGACAACGAAGGTGCCGCATGAGCGAATTTTTGAAACGAATTCAGAACCTGTCGCCTAAGCAATTGGCCGTGCTCGCCCTGCGGCTCAACAATGAGTTAGAACAAACAAAATCTGCGCTTTCCGCCCCGATTGCCATTGTTGGCATGGGATGCAGATTTCCGGGAAAGATAGATGGACCAGACACATATTGGCGGTTCCTGGTAGAAGGTGGAGAAGCCATCAGCGAGGTTCCTCAAGACCGATGGAGCGCTGTTGACTGGTTCGATCCCGACTCCAACGCGGCTGGAAAAATGTCTGCCAAATGTGGTGGTTTTCTTGACGATATAGCGGGATTTGACCACGCCAGTTTTGGTATTACGCCTCGCGAAGCAGCGACGATGGATCCACAGCAACGGCTTTTGCTTGAAATCGCCTGGGAAACCCTGGAGCACGCAGGCATTAATCCCAACAGCTTGACCGGAAGCCCCACAGGGGTCTTCGTCGGCATGTGTAACAGCGACCATTTCCAACGCGTCCTACACCGAGGTCCCGAGTCGATTGACGCCTATCTAGCATCCGGAAATGCATCAAGCGTCGCAGCAGGGCGCATTGCCTACACTTTCGGTTTCAGCGGTCCTGCCATCTCTATAGATACAGCCTGCTCCTCATCGCTAGTCGCTTTACATCAGGCAATTTCATCGCTTCGCACAGGCGAATGCTCGCTGGCCCTCGCGGGTGGCGTCAACATCATCAGCGAACCTGAAACAATGGTCGCATTGTCAAAGGCAGGCATGCTCGCACCGGATGGTCGATGCAAAGCATTCGATAGTTCCGCTGACGGTTTCTCGCGGGGCGAAGGCTGTGGCCTCATTGCCATCAAGCGGCTTGCAGATGCAGAGCGCGACAATGATCGGATATTTGCGGTCATTCGAGGCTCTGCACTGAATCAGGACGGACGTAGCGCTGGTCTCACCGTCCCTAGCCGCAGCGCACAGGAGGCCCTGATCGCTGCGGCATTGGCCAATGCAGGCGTCAGTCCGCAAGATATAGACTATGTCGAAGCGCACGGGACTGGCACCCGACTGGGCGACCCCATTGAAATCCGCGCTCTATCTGCCGCGCTAACATCTGGGAGAGCGCCGGACCAGCCGCTGATCGTGGGCTCAGCAAAGACGAATTTCGGCCACCTAGAGAGCGCTGCCGGTATTGCCGGTGTAATCAAGACGACGCTCGCCTTACACTATGGCGTGATCCCGCCACATCTTCATTTCAAGAGTGGAAACCCCGACATAGATTGGGAGCATGCTGGAATAGTAATTCCGACTGAAGCACGTGATTGGCCCAACGCATCCGGTCGGCGTCTGGCAGGTGTAAGTTCATTCGGCTTCAGCGGTACCAATGCACACGTGATTTTGGAATCAGTCGAACAGCTTCCGCAGACTATCTCTATTACTGAAAAGTCTTCGGTTTGCCTTCCCGTGTCGGCGCGAAGCGAGGCTGCACTCCTCGCTCAAGCCAGCCGTTTGAGTCATGCCTTGATTAGCTGCAAAACAGACATAGAGGTTGTCGCACACACTCTTGGTGCGGGTCGGGCACACTTGTCCGAACGATTGGCGGTTACAGCATCGACAAAAGAAGAAGCTGTAGACTCCCTCATGGCATTTGTTGCCAACAAGACATCCCCGAGACTCCAACGCGGGCATGTCGAACCTGGGCAGGCGCCTGGAATCGTATTTCTCTGCACGGGTCAAGGCGCGCAATACCCCGGAATGGGACGTAACTTGTTTGAACGCTCCCCTGTGTTCAGGGACGTCATTGAACGCTGCAGCGCCACACTGGGGCATCAGTCAGATGGTCGCACACTGATTGATGTAATGAATGAGGGAAAAGGATCAAGCGCACCCATACACCAGACCGAATGGACTCAACCAGCCATGTTCGCTTTAGAGTGTGGATTGGCAGCTCTTTGGCGGTCATGGGGAGTCGAACCCTCTGCTGTTATTGGGCACTCAGCGGGAGAGTTTGCCGCAGCAACCATCGCCGGCGTCTTTGCACTTGAGGACGGATTGAGGCTGGTGGCAGAACGCGGAAAGTTGCTCTCGCAGCTACCCGCCGGTGGCGCCATGGCAGCACTATTCCTGAGTGAATCGGATGCACGCAAGCTTATCGCACCTTTCGGCAATGAAGTTTCGATTGCCGCTATAAACTCAAGCGACAGCTTGGTGATTTCAGGTAGCGCGAATGGCATCGACAAGGTTCTCTCGAAGCTTTCTGACGACGGCATTCAAGGACACAGACTTCACATTTCCTTTGCCGCACACTCCCACTTGGTGGACAGCGCACTCGATGCCATGGAGAATGCCGCCGCTAGTGTTACAGCCCGCCCTGCAAGAATTCCCGTGGGCTGGAACGTCACAGGCGGCGCGCCTCTGCCCGGCAGCATGCCGGATGCAAACTACTGGCGGCGCCATCTGCGCGAACCTGTGCGTTTCGCGGAAGGGATGTCGACACTCATTGCTGACGGGCATCGCATATTCCTTGAGATAGGGCCCCACCCGGTTCTTGCAGCTCTTGCTGCGCGGGAGTTTGAAGAAGCCGATGTCAGAAGCAAACCAGTTTTTGTTGGCTCATTAAGACGCGACCATGATGATATGAATGAACTGTCCGAAGCGGTAGGGCGCCTGTTTGTAGAAGGTGTTCCAATTGCATGGGAAAACATTCAGCAAGGCGCAAAATGGCGCCCCGTCACTTTACCAACATACCCATTCCAACGCAGCCGTTTCTGGATAGAAAATGGTGCCCGCAAAGCTGGACCACCTAACAACACTCCAGACGATGGCTCGTTGGTTGGAGAGCAGAGCGATCCCAATGTACCGATATTCAGAACCAAGTTATCCATAGACCGTCATCCTTGGCTCGCCGAACACACGGTTCACGGTAGCGCGCTTGTCGCTGGCCCAGTCTACTTGTGTCTTGCTGTAGAAGCTGCTGAGCGGGCATTTGGCACGCAGGGATGGTCTGTTCAGAATTTCGAGATCAGCACCCCGCTAAGGCCTCATCCTGACGCCCTACAGGTCGAGACCCGACTGACGGCACAACCCGATGGTCGTGTAACATTCTCCATCTACAGCCGTACTGAAACAAACGAATCTGACACCCTATGGGCACAACACGCCACAGGTATCCTTACAAAATCCACAGAGGCCTTGCCTGAGAAGGCTGAAGTTTTTGAGACGATGATTGCGGGGCTTAATCCTGAGAATCTGGCCGAGTCCCATATTTCAAAGCTTCAAAGCCTGGGCATTGAATTGACTGGACGGTTTAGAACACTAGAGCGCCTACACAAGAAAAACGCGGATGTGGTTGCCCGAATAGCGCTCCCAGTCGGCACGAAACCGCTTGCAACTTCATTTTCCGATCCGTCCCTTCTGGATGGGGTGTTGCAAGCTGCTGGTGCGGCACTGCCAGAAAAGAATGATGGCGGTGACTCACTCTATTTTCTCACGGCTATTGAGAGCATCTCACTCAGAGCATATATCCCCAGCCCTTTGTGGTGCCGCGCCAAACTCAGGGTTTCCGGGAACGGACGGAGTAAAATTGTGGATGCCTTTATCCATGATGAGGCAGGAAATTGCATCGGCGCCGTCAAGGGAATAGTGCTCACTCGCGCGGATATGACCGAAATTTATGGACCACGGCACTATGAGGTGCACTGGCAAAAGGCGCCGCTACAAACACCCGCTGCGCAATTGTTCCAATCACCTGCATCCGCACAGGATATGTGGAATGGTGCTTTTTCCGCGCTCGCCACGGCGCACCATTTCGACACTTACGACGCACTTCTGCCTGCACTGGATCGCATTACACTCGCCCACATTTCTGACGCGTTCCGCAAGCTTGGTTTTGACGAGAGACTGGGACGCCGTTTCGACGCGCAGGAAGAAGCGCACCGTCTTTCTGTTGTCGAAGGTCAAGCACAGCTGTTCTGCCGGCTTCTTCATATTCTCGCCGAAGAATCCATTCTGATTGCGGACGGTTCAGAGCTCCAGATTGTTGATGCCTTGCCCAGGCTTGATACATCAGAATTATACAAAATTGCGAAACAACGTTTCAAAAGCGAACCTCCAGAGCTTTTCATTCTCGCAAGATGCGGCGTCGCCTTGGCTGATGTCCTGACGGGAAAGCAAAATCCACTCGACCTCCTGTTTCCCGAAGGTTCTCTTGCAGAAGCGGGAGACCTGTACGTCAACGCGCCCTCCGCACGCACATATAATGGAGCACTCAAGGCACTCTTGGAACAATTAACCGCGCATGTACCAACAGATGCTCACCTCCGCATCATCGAAATCGGAGGTGGCACAGGCGGCACGACATGCGCAGTTCTTGCCGCCCTTGCCGAGCGCCCACTGGACTATATGTTTACCGATGTAACGCACCATTTTCTCACTGCCGCTATTGATAGGTTTGGGCATCATCACGGATTCTCGACAGGTGTCCTGAACATTGAAAATGACCCTGGTTCCCAGGGCTATGAAGCGGGGACATTTGACATCGTTGTTGCTGCAAATGTGCTGCATGCGACGCAAAACCTTTCTGCAACTGTCTCGCACGCCAAGTCACTACTTGCACCTGGTGGTTTACTGGTGCTCCTGGAAGGTGTGGCGCCTGAACGCTGGGTGGACCTGACCTTCGGAATGACTTCTGGTTGGTGGCGCTTCACGGACAAAGTTCTGCGACCTGACTACCCGCTTGTCAGCGTCGATGCTTGGCGGGTGCTTCTCGAGCAATCCGGTTTGGTAAATTTGGCAATGGTCGGCGGTGATGAAGGTCTTGGACGCGGCGGTAAACAGCAGGCACTCTTTGCGGTTCGCGCGCCGCTTGCGAAACGTAGAATAACCGTGATCGGTGACGATGGGGATTTGCGGGATTCCCTCACGCAAGTTTTCGAAGAAAATGATATCGAGATGGTGGCCGATGGTTCACATGATGTCCTTTATATCGGCGCACTCGCACTGGCAGACTCAGAAGAAAGCGCACTGCAGATCGACATTATGGAAGAAGCGGCTTTTCTCAAACCGCTCCGACTTCTCGATGCATTGAGCAGAAAAAATGACGGCTCGCGCCTTTGGATGGCAACCAGCGGAATTCATGCGTGCAACGGCTTCAAGCCTGATGCTCAGGCACACTGGCAGGCCCCCGCACTGGGTCTTGGCCATGTTGCGGCACTTGAGGTGCCATCAGCTTGGGGCGGCCTGATTGATCTGGATTCTACAGACGACTATGCGTCGCAAGCTGACGCGCTTGTCAGGACTATGCTCTCCAACGACGACGAGGACCAATGCGCATGGCGCCGTGGCCACCGTTATGTTCCACGCCTTGCCGAAATATCTGCCCCTCTAGGTAAAACAATGCGCTTTGCCAAAGATGGAACATATCTGGTTACAGGCGGATTCGGAGGCCTCGGTACATTGATTGCTCGATGGCTCGCGGAAAATGGAGCTGGACGCGTAGCTTTGCTTGGACGAAACCCGGATCCCGAGGGTCCGGCCATGACAGCAGTTCGTGAGGCTGGCGCTGAGGCGGTGGCACTGAAGACGGACATATCTGATCCAACAGCATTAAAAGCAGCGCTCGACGAGCTTTTACGGACCGGCCCGGCCCTCAGAGGCGCCTTTCATGCAGCAGCCCACCTTGAGGCAGTGCCTCTAAGCGAACTGTCGTACGCGGAAGTGCATGCAATGTTCGCACCCAAAATCGAAGGCACACTAGCCCTAATAAATGCCCTCATTGAAAGAGAGGCCGATTTCCTGACTTTGTTCTCTTCAACAACAGCGGTTATCGGCGCGCCTGGTTTCGCGCACTACGCTGCCGCAAATGCATTCCTTGATGCGAGAGCAGAAGCGCCGAGCGACAGTAGTCTCAAAATCCTATCCTTAGGCTGGGGCACTTGGGAGGCCATGCGGATGGCATCTGATGATGTCCAGCGCACATATAGCGAGCAGGGCCTGAAACCGATGCCGGCCGAGGATGCTCTCGATGCGCTGGGTAGCCTGCTCGCCGCCGGCACCACAGGGCACAGACTGGTTGCCAACATCGACTGGGAACGCCTGAAAGCCTTGCACGAGACACGACGCCCGCGGCCAATGCTGTCAGGCCTAACCCCATCGCGGCTTCCGACGCGGGAAAAGCTCGTTGCGTCTCAAATCAATGGTAATGGCGGGTCACTGGCGACAGCGGTAAGCACACAGCTTGCAGAGGCCCCTGCCTCTATGCGCTTTGACATTCTGGCGCGATTTGTTGCTGCTGAGGCAGCAGTGGTTATGGGCGAACAATCCGGTGACAATATTTCACCAGACCGCGGGCTTTTCGAAATGGGTATGGATAGCCTCATGTCTATAGAACTGCGGCGAAGGCTGGAACAAGGATCGGGTCTGAAACTTCCCACGACCCTTACTTTCAACTACCCTAATATCAATGCGCTGGCGGGCTTTCTGGAGACGCGATTTGGCGCTCAGGCACCTGTACCTACTCCGTTTCCTCAGGGCCACAAGGTCGATGAAGCAATCGCAGAGGACTATGATTCAATCAGTGAAAACGACATTGCTGCACGACTGCGCGCCACACTCGACTCAATGGAATGAGCCCGTCATTTCGAGCTATCAGACGGATAAAAAAATCGCGCGCATTTGGGCCGTTACTGAAGTATGCGTCCAATCCTTCTGCTGCTCAGCCCAGGTCAAATCAGGGCGCAGGTGGCACCGCAATTGCACTGTTTTTCCTAATTTCGTTGTTACTGGTGGGCTGGGTGATATGGATCTTTGATCATGTAGTCTGCGACGGGGCGTTGGCACCCGCAGCGCGACTACCCGTCACGCTAGCATCTCTGATATTTATTTCGTCTTGGCTCACACACCGCCCACCTCTAGAAATTGAAAATACTCCCTATTGGTGATCGTTTTGATTGCCTGCTCCACACCCAGTATTCCCATTTTGAATGCACGCCTGAAGAGAACAAAACGATGACGACGTCCCGCGATATGATGAAGGAAGCACTGGTTGCAATTGAGCGGCTGCAGTCCAAGCTTGAGGCCGTCAAACGAGCAAAAACTGAACCAATCGCGATTATCGGATGTGGGTTGCGTTATCCGGGGGGGGTCAGGTCACTCGATGACCTCCAGGCCCTCCTCTCCGGTAAAGTAGATGCCGTAAGCACGGTTCCTGCAGATCGATGGGATGCAGATGCGCTTTATTCACAAGACTTGAGTGTCCCAGGCAAAATCATCACCAAGAAAGGCGGCTTTCTTGATCGGATCGACCTCTTCGATCCACAGTTCTTTGGCATCTCGCCCCGCGAAGCAAATTCGCTTGATCCACAGCAGCGTTTGCTCCTGGAAACCGCGCACGAGGCTATGGAAACGGCAGGCATCGCCACCGATCAGCTTGAAGGTAGCGCGACAGGCGTCTTTGTCGGCATTTCGACCACCGAGTATGGCCGCCTGATGTGGTCCACCGGAGCAGAACAATCCGATGTCTATTCGGCCACAGGCGGCGCAATGAACGCCGCCTCAGGACGGATATCATTTACATATGGATTCCGCGGCCCCTGTGTCGCGATCGATACCGCGTGCTCTTCTTCGTTGAACGCCATCCACCTTGCCTGCCGCAGCCTACGCGACGGTGAGAGCAACCTGGCTCTGGCTGGTGGTGTAGCCATCATTGCCATGCCTGATGCGATGGTAATGTTCTCACGGTGGGGCATGCTGTCACCGGATGGTGCCTGTAAAACCTTCGATGCATCAGCCAATGGTTTTGCGCGTGGCGAAGGCTGCGCGATGATCGCACTGAAGCGGTTATCGGACGCACAGGCTGACGGAAATCCTATCCTGGGTCTTATCGAAGGCTCTGCAACAAATTCAGACGGCCGCTCTAGCGGGATGACAGTCCCTAGCGGCCCCGCACAAGAGCGCATGTTGCGTGAAGCGCTCTCCAACGCACAAATCGGTCCACTCGACATAGACTACATTGAAGCGCATGGAACAGGCACGCCGATCGGTGACCCTATCGAAGCTGGCGCTCTAGGCACCGTCCTATGCGAAGGACGTGACCGATCAAATCCGCTTCGAATTGGCTCGCTCAAAACCAACCTGGGGCATACCGAAGCCGCCTCAGGGATCGGTGGAATCCTTAAAGTCCTTACATGCCTGAGATCTGAATCAATCCTTCCTCAGTTGCACTTCGATACGCCTAATCCGGGGATAGACTGGGATGATCTACCACTCGAAGTGGTAACTGAAACCCAACCTTGGCCGCGCCAGGAAACCCCAAGAAGAGCCGGAATCAGTGCGTTTGGATTCAGCGGCACGAATGTCCATGTAATCGTGGCGGAAGCACCAGAGGCTAAAGTACGCACTATTCAAAATGACAGCGCACGTACGATTCCGCTTTCCGCCGAAACACCTGAGGCCCTGCGCGCACTGGCTGGACGCTACGCTGATTTTAGCGCGAAGGAAGACGCACCAGAATTTGCCGACATTGCTCACACACTTGCTGTGGGCAGAGCGCATATGATGCATCGCGCTGCTATCATCGCATCAAGCTCCATGGAGCTTCGTGAAAAGCTGACAGCTTTGGCAAAGGGTGACACGCAGCCAGGTATGGTGACCGGTCTGGCAAGTAGTGGACGCCCCCCCCGCATCGCTTTTCTCTGCACAGGCCAAGGCGCGCAGTATCCCGGAATGTCACGCGGGCTGTATGAAACGGAACCGGCTTTCCGCGCATCGATAGATCGATCTGCAGAGATTTTGAAGGACGTATTGAAACAACCGCTTCTTGAAGTGCTTTTTCCCCAAAACGAAGCTGAGAGCCGCATCTCGGAAACCATCTACACGCAACCTGCTCTCTTCGCTGTCGAATATGCAATGGCTGAACTGTGGCGGTCCTGGGGGGTAGTACCTTCCATAGTTGCAGGCCACAGCATCGGTGAATATGTAGCGGCTTGCCTCGCTGGTGTCATGACACACGAGAATGCCCTGCGACTGGTCGCAGAACGCGGGCGCCTCATGCAGGAGCTCCCGAGCGGCGGTGCAATGGCTGCTGTGTTCGCGACCGAGAATGACGTTTTGCCATTCCTCACCAAGCACGAGCGTGATCTTGCGATTGCAGGCGTTAACGGTCCTGAAGAGACTGTGATTTCAGGTAGCGAACCTGCTGTGGAATCTGTGCTGGCTGAATTGAAAGCCAAGGGAATAGCAGCCCATCGTCTGAAGGTTAGTCATGCATTCCACTCCCCATTGCTCGATCCGATTCTGGATACTTTCGAGCAAGCTGCGACCAGCATAAGCTATAGCCCGGCGGCTATCCCGCTGATTTCCAATCTGACCGGTTCAGCCTTCCCCGCTGGTTCGATGCCTGACGCAACATACTGGCGTCAACACGCTCGCGGAACAGTTCGCTTTAACGACTGCATCACTGCCCTGAAAGAGGCTGGCGCCGACATACTGATAGAACTCGGGCCGCAACCGGCCCTGCTCGGGTTGGTTGCGAAAGCACAACCTGAGGCAACATGGAAGACAATCCCAACGCTCCGTCGCGGTCAGAATGAAGTCGCGACGACTTACAACGCATTGGCTTACGCCTATGCATCTGGTGTGAAAATTGACTGGAAGGCTGTTTATAAACACCGCAGCGGACAACTCGTTATCGCACCTACCTATCCGTTCCAGTACAGCCGGTACTGGTTTGATGCTACGCCCGTACTTCAATCCCTGCCGACGTCCATGGCTCACCCAATTTTGGGAGACCAGCAACATGTACCACCGCCAAAGCACGCTTACATCTCTACGATAAAGGCTGACGCGCCGGCTTTTCTGGGCGATCACAAAATTCTGGGGCGCATCATTTTCCCTGCCGCAGCCTATGTTGAGATGGCCCTTGCTGCAGGCGAAATACTCTTGGGCAAAGGTTTGATCACGCTCTCTGATCTCTCAATCGATGCCCCCCTTGAACTTCATTCAGATACGATGTCCACGATACATACTGACATCGAACCTGCCGATGACAGTCGTTTCTCCCTCACTATTCGCGAGGTTCCCGATGAGGCCGGGGCCCCTTGGCGTACGCTCTCCCGCACGCAGGTGTCCCGCGCGTTTGCCGCAGATAAGCTCGATATGCCTAATGTAGCGGAAGCCAGACAGATTTGCCTGGAAGCGCTCGACGTGGGGGCACATTATGGCCGCCTCGAATCCCTTGGGTTAAATTATGGTCCAGCGTTCCGAGGGCTAGAAACGCTATACCAAGGGGACGGAATAGCGGTAGGCACAGCAGTGCTGCCTGATGCTGCCAAGGACATGGCCAGCTACAAGTTTCACCCCGCTCTACTCGATAGCGTGTTTCACGCCATCAGCGCACTTGTGCCGCATGGCGGGGAGCCACAGCTCTACCTGCCCACCCGTATAGATCGCATTGAGTGGAAACAGCCTCCCCCGCAACGTGTAGTCGTTGTTGCCCGGCTCCGGAAGGAAAGTTCTGACGAAATCGAGTTGGTTGCCGATCTTACCATGGAAACGGAAACCGGTGAGATCATAGCCCGTCTGGAGGGGCTTCATGCACAAGTTGCTTCCATCGACTCCCTCTCAAGGGCGCTCGGTGCCAGCAAGATGGCACTCAATAAAATGAACCTGTCTTGGGAACATATCACTCGTTCCCATGCTGACGCGCCTGAGGATTATCTGATCATCGGTGATGGGGCAGGCCTTTCTGCGGCCCTTGCGCTTGCGACTGGACAACAGCTCGTAACACTCTCAGAGCTACCGAAGGCACTCAGGGACACATCGCCATCCTGGGTACTGTTCTGCGCGTCTCTAGAATCTGATATCCGTCAGGATGCAGATGGAATGCAGGCCTTCGGCAGGTTGCTTGAGGTTATACAAACCTTGGAATCCAATGCTCCTGACTGCGGAATTTGCGTTCTCACTCGGGGCGCGAAAGCCGTTGCGCCGGGGGATATGCCTGATCTTGCATTGGGTACTTTGCCGGGCCTGAGTCGCACAATTGACGTCGAATGTGCGACCAACCGCATCTTCCAGTTAGATACTGACCCTCATCGGGCACCTGACGTTCAGGATGTTTTCGACGCGCTCGCGTTGGCAGACAGCGAACCGGAATTGGCGGTTCGCAACGGCGACTTGTTTGCGCCACGGCTCATCCCGATCATGACGGGCACGCCTGACAGCGATGATCACCGTAAGGTGCTTCGCATTAAAGAACTCGGCGACCTGGACCGCCTGATGCTAATCGAAGAACATCGTCGCGCTCCCGAACCCGATGAAGTCGAGATCGCCGTGTCTGCGGCTGGCTTGAATTTCCGCGATGTTCTGAATGCGCTTGGGATGTATCCGGGAGATGCAGGCGCACTAGGCAGCGAATGCGCTGGACGAGTCTCTCGCGTTGGAACTAACGTCTCCGGGCTGAAGCCGGGTGACCGAGTGGTTGCATTGGCCGGCGACAGTTTTGCAAGCCATGTCACGATTAATCAGCGTTTCGTTCTGCCAAAGCCCGACTCAATTACTTTCGCTGAAGCCGTAACTTTACCTAACACTTATCTGACGGCTGCCTTGTGTTATGCCACGGCAGGCGGGATCAAACCTGGGCAACGTGTGCTCGTACATGCCGCAGCCGGAGGCGTTGGCTTGGCGGCAATGCGTTTGGCGCTCAATGCCGGAGCACAAGTCATCGCGACAGCTGGATCTGATGAGAAGCGCGCATTTGTGTTGCAGGAAGGCGCCGCTTACGCGTTTGATTCCCGGTCTGCCAGCTTCGGTAAAGCGATCGACGAAGTGACAAAAGGTGAAGGCGTCGATTTCGTCATCAATGCGCTATCCGGAGACATGCTCGCAGAAGGCATGCGCGTCACACGGCCGGGTGGGGCCTTCCTCGAAATCGGCAAGAACAATATCTGGTCTCACGCAGAAGCGGCGGAACGGGCGCCGCATGTGAACTACCATATCGTGGATCTCGGAGAACAAATTATCCATGATCCAATGCATGTCCGTCACTCGTTTGAAGAGGTCCTCAAGGGTGTGTCCGACGGCCTGCTTGCACCCTTACCCATCCACGCATTCCCTATGGCAAAGGCCGTGGATGCCTTCCGCTTTATGGCCAACGCACGTCATACAGGAAAAGTGGTCATCTTACCCGAAGCCGCGCATGACCAAACCATGGTCATCCAGTCTGACGCAGCCTATCTGGTCACCGGGGGACTTACCGGGCTGGGGCTCGCCGCTGCAGAGCGACTGGCAAAACGTGGCGCTGGAGAAATCATCCTCGCAGGCCGCTCTGGCGACAGCGCTGAAGCCCAGGCTACCGCAGTAACACTCTCCAAAAAGTACAATAGTACTGTGCGCGCAGTTGCCTGCGATATTTCAGACCCGGCATCTGTCGATCAGCTCAGGCAGAACGTGATCGCCAATAGCTTACCTTTGCGCGGCGTGCTTCACGCTGCAGGTGTGCTGGACGACGCCCCCCTCAATGAGCAGACTTTGGAAAGGTTCCTTGGTGCCTCGGGTCCGAAGGTTCAGGGTGCCAGAAACCTTATTCATGCGGCACAGCGCACAGCACTGGACTGGCTCGTGTTGTTTTCGTCAAGTTCCGCAATTCTGGGTGGCCCCGGACAGGCAAACTATGCTGCCGCAAACTCTTGGCTGGACAGTCTCGCCTGGGCTGGACGCGCAACGGGGCGTCCCATCACGAGCATCGGCTGGGGAGCCTGGGGTAAAGTAGGAATGGCTGCACGTCTTCCTGATGCGGTTCGGGAGCGTTGGGAAAGAATTGGCTTGGGGCAAATCGATCCTGAAGAAGGCTTGGACGCGATGGAACACATCGTCGGACAAGAATTGGCGTCAGCAACAGTTCTGTCAGCCAATATTCCGCTCATGACTGCAAAAGGCACAACACGCCTGAAAGCCCTTTTTGGTCGAGGCGGGCATACAGTCACCGAGCATGTCGCGCCCCCAACCGACATTGAGCAGGATATCTTGGCTGCGCCCGAGGCCGAACGCTTTCAGCTAATTCAAGAATTTCTTAAAACGCATATAGGGCGCACTCTCGGCTACAGCGCAGCAACACTCGAGACCAACAAGCCGCTTTCTGACCTCGGTTTTGATTCCCTGATGGCTGTTCAGGTTCGCAACGCCGTAAAGGCGGGACTGCATCTCGATATTGGTTTACGCGATCTACTGAGCGGCCTCACCCTTAACGAAGCAGCACGAAAGCTCGAACTGACACTAAATGCTTCGGAATCGGCACCAGCTACGGACGAACTGGAGCCAGAATGGGAAGAAGGTACGATTTGATTGCGGCTTGCACCTTAATCCCGCCCTGCCATCCAAATCTCACACCAGGCGCACTCGCAGCGCTATGAACTTTCTTGCATGCATGGGGCACGATTTTAAGAGCAGAGACGTTTAAGGCAATAGGTGCCTTAGGAAACACCAAGGACGCTCAATACCAAATACATCACCAGCTAAATTGTCGTGATTCTTGTTTAAATTCATCGCGTTGGCAACGCACGATAATTTATCTTGGTGCGGATAAGAGGACTCGAACCTCCACGCCTTGCGGCGCTGGAACCTAAATCCAGTGCGTCTACCAATTCCGCCATATCCGCGCAGCACGGTTCCTACGCGAGGCAGGCCGGTCTATCAACCGTAAAGACCACGCAGATGTATTTTCAGGCGATCTCGCCATGAAGGGCGCTCAGGATGTCCGGTATCTGGCGTTCCAGATCCTCCGAGATCAGCCCCGCTCCGATACGCCTGCCCGCTTCACCATGCACCCATGCGCCCATAGCGGCCGCTTCCAGCGTCGGCATGCCCTGCGCCATGAAGCCTGCAATCAGCCCTGCCAGCACATCGCCAGCGCCTGCTGTCGCGAGCCAGGGTGTTGCGTGCGTGTTCACGATGGCGCGTCCGTCTGGCGCTGCAATGACCGTATCTGCGCCCTTCAGCAAGACGACACACCCGGCATCCCGCGCCGCCTTCCTTGCGACCTCGATCTTGTTCACGCCCGTATCGGCGAGGTCCCCAAACAGACGTCGAAACTCGCCCATATGCGGGGTCATGATGTCTTGCGGGCGCAGGCGCTTGAAGAGCGAGGCCGGCGCGCTGTCAAAGACAGTGAGGGCGTCAGCGTCCAGCAGGATGCGCGCCGGCGATTTGAGGAGCGCCTCCACATTTGCGCGTGTGGCCGGGGTAATGCCGGCCGCAGGTCCGATAACCATCACCTGCGCCTGCTTTGCAGCCGTCTCAAGGTCGCCTGCCCCGTCAAAGACCTGAAGCATGACCGCCGTCAGATGGCTGGCGTTGACCGTCATCGCTCCCAGAGGCGACATGACCGTCACCAGTCCAGCGCCGGCGCGAAGGCCCGCCATGGCGGAAAGCCGGGCCGCACCCGTCGCGGACGCTGGCCCACTGACCACTTTAAGATGACCGCGCTGGTGCTTGTAACCGTCCTGCCCCGGACGCGGCATGACGCCCGCCCACAGCATCGGGCTGTTCTCGAAGGCCTGGCTCTGCACGGGAATGCCAATGTCAGCCGCAGCCACCAGGCCGCAATAGGACGCGCCGGGCTGAAGCAAATGGGCCGGGCGCAAACCGGCAAACGTGATCGTGCCTTCCGCCCGGAAGCAGGGACCGAGCGGCTTGGCTGTCAGGCCATCAATGCCCGAGGGCACGTCAACCGACACGACACGACCGCCCCGATCCGCAAGCGCAGCTGCCACGCCATCCAGAGGACGTGACAGGCCGCCCCCAAATAGGGCGTCCAGAATGATGGCATGAGGCGCCTCAAGCGCCTCCTCAAGTGGTCGGACATCGCCCTCCCACAGGGCCGCCGCTTTCGCGGCATCTCCCATCAGCGCGCTCTTCTCAACAAGGCAGAATACTTCGACATCGCGCCACAGTTTTGCGAGACGCGCAGCCGCAATGAACCCGTCGCCGCCATTGCCACCGGGGCCGCAGAGAACCTGCACCTTGCCCTCAGGCCAGCGCGCATGAAGAAATTCCGCGACGGCCGTTCCGGCCCGCGTCATTACCTCAAAACTGTCAGTGCCTGCTTTGAAGACCACCTCTTCGGCGGTCACCATTTCCTGCGGAGTGATAATTGGTCTGCCCATGGGGCGACCTCATAACACGCGTGTTGCGGATTCGCTTCCATATTCGGCAACGCAAAGCAGGCCATTTTTACGCTCGAGCCGCGTCACCGAGCAGTGCCCGGGTCGGAAGACGACAACGCGTGGATCCTTGTCGATCATGCCGACCAAAGCGTTGATTGCCACGAAATGCGAAAAGACGACTGTCTCGTCCGGCAGGCCTGACACGAAGTCCAGCATGGCTGTTCGCCACGCGGTAAAGTCGTGCGATCCAGCATCCCAATCGCCCGCCATGAGTGTGCGCAACCACGTAACGCGATCGCCAACATCGTCGGGCGTGTCGATCTCCGAGACTTCCGGCACGACCTGGGCGACGAGGCCCATCCGGCGCTCGAACGGCAGGGCCGTTTCGCGACATCGCAACATGGGGCTGCATACCGCCGAGCTGGCATCTGCAGAAATCAGTATTTCGGCCACTGCCTCGGCCTGCTTCTGCCCAAGCTCGCTCAAGCCGGGATCGGGATGATCCCCCCAGCTGGCCGCGGCCTCTCCGTGACGCACAAGATAGATCACGCGGCAGCCTGAATTTCATTTGGAGAAAGCGCGATCTGATCCATCACCAGTCCGCGATTCGTGCACACGTCCAGCGCGTGCAGGTAGGCTTGCGGCCTCGCAATATTGAGGCGCTTGCGCGCGGCATCGAGCGGTTCATGCATAAGGGCGCGGATGTCCTCGCGGATGATCTTGGAAGCGACCGCACCGTTGCGCTTGCCCTCCCGGAAGCAATCCATGACCCGGGCTTCCTTCGGCACGGATTTCATGATCTGGCGCGTTCCGACGAACGAAATGAAGATCACACCCAGCCCGGGCGTCTGGCTATAGGTGAAGGCCAGCAGGCTCGCCTCCCCCAGCGCATCCCGGCCATACCCCGAGAGCACATGGAACAGGTCATGCGTATCGCGCAGCCGATTGCCATACCAGAGCATGTCATCGTCGAAATCGCGCACCGCGCCGCGAAATTTCTCGCTCTCGTCGACAAGTCCCTGCGCCGTAAGGCCTTCACGCTCCATGAAATCGATATAGGCGCGCCCGACTGTTCCCTCTGGCAGTTCACGGATCCAGTCGTGATCGTCGAGCAAGGGCGGAAGGTATTCCCGCTTTTCCAGGAGGGCCTGACCTTCGGGACTTTCGACGAATGCATAGAAGTTCTTTTCGAACGAGCGCCCGTTTAGCGCTTCGATGATGTGAAATACCTGTTCGGTATCCTCCTTGTCGGCGATCAGCCGCTGCATGTGATTCCATGCCTTCAGGGGGCGAAACCTGGCGGGTCGACGATCAGGATGGACATAAATCTGGGGCATGAATTTTAGCGCTCGCTCAACGTTGATCTGCAAAATAGCACAGTGGCCGGAATATTAAAAGTGACGCGAGCGTCACCGTTTTGCATCGACGCCGGACCTGCGAGTGAACAATTTGCAGGCAGCGATGTCCATTTTTCGACCACCGGGTTTGATCGCCCCGCCCTTTACGTATCTTGTACTCGCCTAGCAGCCCGAGTGAGCCTACCCAAAAATGAATACTAATTCAGCGGCTGGGAGAACATGGGCCATGAAAAAAATCGAAGCAATCATCAAGCCGTTCAAACTGGACGACGTGAAAGAAGCTCTACAGGAAATCGGCCTGCAGGGGATGACCGTCATCGAGGCCAAGGGATTTGGTCGTCAGCGGGGCCATACCGAGCTTTATCGCGGCGCAGAGTATGTCGTCGATTTCCTGCCTAAGCTGAAAATCGAAATCGTTCTTGCAGATAGCGCCGTCGAAGGCGCCGTCGAAGCGATCAAGAAAGCCGCCCACACAGACAAGATTGGTGATGGCAAAATCTTCGTTTCCGCCGTACTGGAAGCAGTTCGCATCCGGACCGGCGAAACGGGCGACGCCGCGCTCTAATCCTGCCATAACCGTACGAAGACACATTCAGACCACTAACCTGGAGGGCAAATCCAATGGCTGACAAACTAATCAAAATGATGAAGGACGAAGACGTTCAATACGTCGACCTTCGCTTCACAGACCCACGCGGCAAGATGCAGCACGTGACGTTCCACAAGAACATGGTCGAAGATGATTTCTTCTCTGAAGGCCAGATGTTTGACGGATCTTCGGTTGCTGGCTGGAAGGCCATCAACGAGTCTGACATGCTTCTTATGCCCGACCAGGACACCGCCATCATCGACCCATTCTTCCAGCAGACGACGCTGGCAGTGATGTGTGACGTTCTCGACCCGGTGTCTGGCCAGCCCTACAACCGCGACCCACGCACGACGGCCAAAAAGGCGGAAGCCTATGTCAAAGCCGCCGGCGTCGGCGACACGGTGTTTTTCGGTCCTGAAGCCGAATTCTTCGTGTTCGATGACGTGCGTTGGTCGATTGAACCGCACAATACCGGTTACAGCTTTGATTCGACGGAACTGCCGATCAATACCGGCAAGGAATACCCAATGGGCAACATGGGCCACCGCCCAGGTCCAAAAGGCGGCTATTTCCCGGTCCCGCCAGTCGACTCCGAGCAGGACATGCGCGGCGAAATGCTGTCTGTCATGTTCGACATCGGCCTCGACCCTGAAAAGCATCACCACGAAGTGGCACCTGCCCAACACGAACTGGGCCTGAAATTCTCGACCCTGACCGTGATGGCTGACCGCCTTCAGCTCTACAAGTACGTGATCCACAACGTGGCCGCGTCGTATGGCAAGACAGCGACCTTCATGCCCAAGCCAATGTTCAAGGACAACGGTTCCGGCATGCACGTGCACCAGTCCATCTGGGGTGGCGGCAAGCCGCTGTTCGCTGGCGACGGATATGCCGGCCTGTCCGAAATGTGCCTCTACTATATCGGCGGCATCATCAAACACGCCAAGGCACTCAACGCGATCACCAACCCGTCGACAAACAGCTACAAGCGCCTTGTCCCGGGCTATGAAGCACCTGTCATGCTGGCCTATTCGGCCCGCAACCGTTCGGCTTCGATCCGCATTCCGTTCGGCTCCAACCCGAAAGCGAAGCGTATCGAAACGCGCTTCCCGGATCCTGCGGCCAACCCGTATCTCGCCTTCGCAGCCCTGCTCATGGCTGGCCTCGACGGCATCGAGAACAAGATCCACCCAGGCGATGCCATGGACAAGGATCTCTATGACCTGCCACCGGAAGAAGCCAAATCCATCCCGCAGGTTTGCGGCTCGCTGCGTGAGGCCCTTGCGGCACTCGATGCAGACCGCAAGTTCCTGACCAAGGGCGGCGTTTTCGACGACGATCAGATCGATGCCTATATCGAACTGAAGATGGAAGAGAACATGCGCTACGAACTTCACCCTCACCCGGTTGAATTCGAAATGTACTACAAAGTTTAAGAGCTTGATCCCTCTTAACGACTCGGGCCGGCATCTTAGGATGCCGGCCTTTCTTTATGTGCTGGCAGGAATGCCGGTGACACAGACAAAAAAGCCCGGACCATCGGTCCGGGCTTTGATGAATTCATACTGGATCAAGGATCAGCCGGCTTCAGGCTGGCTCTTCTTGGAGTGGACGTAAAGCGGCTCGGCATTGCCTTCGACCACTTCGCCATTGATGACGACCTCTTCGACACCGCGCAGGTTAGGCAGCTCGAACATCGTATCCAGAAGGATCGATTCCATGATCGAACGCAGGCCGCGTGCGCCAGTCTTCCGGCCGATAGCACGACGCGCAACGCTCGTCAGGGCTTCAGGCGTGAAGGTGAGCGCCACATTCTCCATGTCGAACAGTTTTTGATACTGCTTGAGCAGAGCATTCTTCGGCTGTGTCAGGATCTCGATCAGGGCTTTCTCATCGAGATCTTCCAGGGTCGCAATGACCGGAAGGCGCCCGATGAATTCCGGGATGAGACCGAAGCGCTGGAGATCTTCCGGCTCGGTGCTGCGAAGAATTTCGCCGACACCGCGTGCTTCAGGATCCTTGAGGGATGCGCCAAAGCCGATCGAAGCATTATCACCGCGCGACGAGATGATCTTGTCGAGCCCGGCAAACGCACCACCAACGATGAACAGGATGTTCGTCGTATCGACCTGCAGGAATTCCTGCTGAGGATGCTTGCGACCGCCTTGTGGTGGCACAGCGGCAACCGTGCCTTCCATGATCTTCAGCAGCGCTTGCTGCACGCCCTCACCCGAAACATCACGCGTGATGGACGGATTGTCGGACTTGCGCGAAATCTTGTCGATTTCATCGATATAGACGATGCCGCGCTGGGCGCGTTCGACATTGTAGTCAGCCGACTGGAGCAGCTTAAGGACGATGTTCTCGACATCCTCACCGACATAGCCGGCTTCGGTCAGCGTCGTGGCATCGGCCATTGTGAATGGCACATCCAGGATACGCGCAAGCGTCTGAGCCAGCAGCGTCTTGCCACAACCGGTCGGACCGACGAGCAGGATGTTGGATTTCGACAGTTCTACGCCGTCGGCTTTGCCGGCGTGCGAGAGCCGCTTGTAATGGTTGTGCACGGCCACCGACAGGATGCGCTTGGCGTGGCGCTGCCCGATGACATAGTCATCCAGCACGTCGCAGATTTCCTGTGGCGTTGGCACACCCTCGCGGGAGCGCACCATCGCCGTCTTGTTTTCCTCGCGGATGATGTCCATGCACAGTTCGACGCACTCGTCGCAGATGAACACCGTCGGGCCGGCAATAAGTTTCTTAACTTCATGCTGGCTCTTTCCACAGAAAGAACAGTAGAGCGTATTCTTTGAATCGCCTGAGCCGTTTTGCTTGGTCATGCCGTCCTCAATGCCGGGTAAGGTTTAACGGGGCCTTTAAGCGCCCTCACCCGGTTTCTTAATATGACAATAAGGGTCGTGGCCCACCCTGCAAGAGGCGGGCCGTAATTGATGGGGGGCGTCGCCGCCTATTTCTCATCCTCGCGGTCGCGAGGCTCAAACACCTTATCCACGATCCCGAATTCGACAGCCTCTTCGGCCGTAAGGAACGTATCCCGGTCAAGCTTGCGCTCGATCACGTCATATTCCTGGCCGGTATGTTTCACATAGATATTGTTGAGCCGCTTCTTCAGGTCGATAATATCCTGCGCATGGCGCTCGATATCTGTAGCAACGCCTGAGTATCCGCCCGAAGGCTGGTGGAGCATGACGCGTGCATTTGGCAGGCATGTCCGCATGCCGTGCTCGCCGGCTGCAAGCAACAGCGAACCCATGCTGGCCGCCTGGCCGAAGCAAACGGTCGAAATCGGGCAGCGGATGTATTGCATCGTGTCGTAGATCGCGAGGCCCGACGTAACGTATCCGCCCGGGCTGTTAATATACATCGCGACGTCTTTTTTCGGGTTTTCCGACTCGAGAAAGAGCAGCTGCGAGGTAATCAGCGCTGCCATTCCGTCATCAATGCCGCCCGTCACGAAGATGATTCGCTCCTTCAGAAGGCGCGAGAAGATATCAAATGCCCGCTCCCCGCGGCTTGTCTGTTCCACCACCATGGGAACAAGGTTGAGGGCAGTCTGGTAAGAACTCGTCATGAAATATCGCCTCGGGGCTGGCTATCAGGAATCTCTATTCTGCCAGAACTGGCAGAACACCTTATATTTGTCCACGCGTGACTGACCGCAAGGGGCTTTGGGCTGTGGAATGCCCGGTTCAGCGCCATGGCCAATCTGGCGATCCGCTGGGCAGAGTTGCAGCTGGTTCCTTCATGAAGGCCAGGTAGTCTGCGTGGACTGTTTCGGCCTGCAGGTCGCGCATCAGCATATGGTACCCTTTCGGATAATAAACAGTGTGAACACTGGGCGGGAGCTTTTTGGCCGTTCGTTTCACGCCCGGCGGGGTAATTACCAGGTCATTGGCACCATATGATATCAAGGTCGGCACCTTGTCGGTCAGCGTCGCCACCCGCTGATGCGCCGTTTCCATCAGGCTGACGACGCCATAAACCTGATCGATCCGGTTTTCAGGCATCATCAGCGGATCGGCCCACGTACGGCGCAACATTTCGAAATTGTCCGACGGCTCGATCTTCACGAGCCCGCGTGGCGGTCGCACGATCCAGCCAGGTCGAACGTGGGTCGAAGACCAAAGGCTGGCCCTGTAAAGCGGATTGATGGCACCCCAGCCACGCAAGCCGGGCCCTGAGGCGATCAGACGGTCGGCCGCCGGTGGCCTGTCCGATCCAAATGCGCTGAGAGAAACCGATCCGCCCATCGAGATGCCAACGACCGTTATGACTGCTTTTGGGTGTCTGGCTCGCGCCACATCGACCGCCGTGCGAAGGTCCTCGCGCATCAGCTCTTCATCCGGCCAGATGCCCCGCCCCGGCGACCGGCCAAAGCCGCGCTGGTCATAGGCATAGGTCGTCACGCCATGGGCTGCCCAATACGGCCCCGCCATGTGGAATGCATTGGCATAATCGTTCATGCCATGAACGCCGATGACAACATATTCCGGCTCTTCCACATCAAGGGCCGGCCAAACCGTCAGCCCCAGTCGCGCGCCGTCAGCAGCCACGAACACCTCATTATCCGTTTCGAAATGAGGCCCGACCGCTTCCGACATCGACAATGATCCTTGCGTTACCGGATGGGCACAACTTGAGACCATCAGGACCGCAAGCAGTAGTGTCACGATGCCAAGGCCACCCGCACGGCGCGCCGAAGCTCTGGAAGCACCTCTGCCTCGAACCAGGGATTGCGTTTCAGCCATGCCGTGTTTCTCCAACTGGGGTGAGGAATTGTGAACATTTGATCACTCACGTAGTCTTGCCACTGGCCCACGGTCTCCGTCAATGTTTTTCCGACACGCGGCCCAAGATGCCATTTCTGGGCAATCACCCCAACAAGAACTGTCACCCTGATATCGGGCAGGCGCTGTAAAAGTCCGGCGCGCCATGTCTCGGCGCACTTCACCATCGGCGACCTGTCAGACCCCTTGGAATCATAGCCGGGAAAACAAAAGCCCATCGGAACAATGGCAACGCGTGATGCGTCGTAGAATTCCTCATCCGTCGCCCCCATCCACTCGCGCAAACGCTTGCCTGACGGGTCGTTGAAAGGAATTCCCGTGACATCCGCCAGGTTTCCGGGCGCCTGCCCCGCCACAAGAATGCGGGCACTTCTGCTTGCCTGCAGCACCGGATGCGGCGCACGGCTCATATCAGCGGCGCATAATCGGCAGGCGCGGATTTGATCGAGATATGGCTGGAGATCGTCGCTCATGATGTCATATGTGAAGTCTATCATTTCGCAGAAAAGGCTCAACGCACATGACGAATGCAATTGTCAGAACCATCGACCCACGCGCCAAGGATCTCGGCGGCGGGTTCCGCGTGCGCCGGGTGCTGCCTTTCCATGCGCAGAAAATGGTCGGCCCCTTCATCTTCTTCGATCATTTTGGTCCTGTCGATTATGCGCCGGGTGATGGCTTTGACGTACGGCCCCATCCCCATATCGGCCTATCCACGGTCACCTACCTGTTCGAAGGCGCCATCCGGCATCAGGACAGCCTCGGCACGGACCTTGTCATCCGGCCGGGCGCGGTCAACTGGATGACCGCCGGGCACGGCATCGTCCACTCGGAGCGCACGCCAGAGCCCGAGCGCGCAGCTGGCCAGCGCATGCACGGATTGCAAACATGGGTGGCCCTGCCCCAGACGGAGGAGGACTGCGCGCCGGCCTTTACCCACCACCCGGCCGACTCTCTGCCATCGTTCCAGAAAAATGGCGCCAGTATCCGTGTGCTCGCCGGTGAGGCCTGGGGGCATGCCTCACCCGTCGCATTCCCGTGGGATATTCTCTACGTCGCAATTGAATCGCCTGACGGCACCAGCATGATCCTGCCGGCAAGTCTTGCCGAGGAACGTGCTCTCTACATTGTCTCTGGAAGCGCCCGCATTGAGGACGAAACGGCCGAGGAAGGCCACATGCTTGTGATCGCGCCAGGCGAAGATGTTGCGGTTGAATTCCTGCCCGGCACCAAGGCCGTCATTTGTGGTGGCGCCACAATGGATGGGCCTCGCAAGATTGAGTGGAACTTCGTGGCTTCCGATACGGACAAGATCGAAAAAGCCAAACAGGACTGGGAACAATCCACCGAATTGCACGGCACGGATCGCTTCCCGCTCGTGCCCGGTGACGAAGCAGAATGGATACCCCTGCCCTGAAATCGCCACATTTGGTTGAGACGCCCGTGCAGGCGAATTTCGGGAACCGGGGTCGCCAAAAATAAGACAATTAAGTCAAAGTGAGGGTGAATAAATGAACATCAAACTAATCGCTGGTGCTGCCGCATCCATGGCCATGCTTGCCGCCTGTGCCACACCGACCACCGCCGAATCATCGGCTGCTGCGAGCCTCGACGCCGCTTCAGCTGAAGTGTCTGCTGATGCAGCCGCAGCTGCCGTAGACGTGTCGGAAGAAGCTGCACCAGCCGCCGAAGCCGCTCAGGGCGCCGCTGTCGAAGCTGCCGTCGCCGCTGAGACCGCTGAAGCGACAACCGACGCCGATGTCGCTGCTGCCGCTGCCGACATGGCTGAAGATGCCGCTGAAGATGCCGCCGATGCTGCTGCCGTCGCAACAGCTGTCGCTGCTGAAGACGCTGCCGATGCAGCTGAGGAAGCAGCCGACGAAGCCGAGGTTGCCGCTGAAGCTGCCAAGGAATAGTTCAAGGGCGAATTGACCTTTTTGAGGCGGGTTCCAGCAATGGAATCCGCCTTTTTATTATTCCGCCTGCACGGCCGTGCCTTGAAGCCTGCTGCGGCGCATGCAAGACCTTCTATCAAGCAAGCTGAAATGCCCATTGGAGGGGCACCCAACCATGAAACATTATGCACTCGCCGCGTCGCTCCTGGCGCTCGCGGCATGTGGCAGCCCGAAGTCGGAGTCCGCTCCTGCCGAAGCGCCCGCTGCTAAATCGCCGCCCGCCCAGACATTGTTGATGCCACTGCCGACCGACACGACGGCGGCGATCACCGCCAGTGACCTAGCCGAGCGCATCAAGACACTGGCGGATGACACGTTTGAAGGCCGGGGTCCGGGTACGCCGATCGGCGAACAAGCGGCGACCTGGATTGGCGCCGAAATGGCCCGCATCGGCCTGAAACCCGGCGGCGATGACGGCACGTATTTCCAGAAAGTGGCCATGGTCAATCAGACCATCGAGCCGGACCAGTCCTTCCTGACCTTCACGGCGCCGGATGGCACCGAGATGCCGACCGTGCTGAAGCAGGATTCCGTCATCTGGACCAAGCATCAGGACGCCGCGACAATCTCGTTGGCGCCTTCCGATGTCGTCTTTGTGGGCTACGGCGTCGACGCACCAGAATATGACTGGGACGATTATGGGGACCAGGATTACACCGGCAAGACGGTCGTGATCCTCGTCAATGACCCCGGATTTGCGACCGGCGATCCAGAGCTCTTCAAGGGCAAGGCCATGACCTATTATGGTCGCTGGACCTACAAGTATGAAGAAGCGGCCCGTAAGGGCGCCGCCGCCGCCATCGTCGTTCACGAAACTGAGCCAGCCTCGTATGGCTGGGATGTCGTCAAGAACTCATGGTCCGGCGCACAATCCGATCTGGTGCGCACGGACGGCGGCGCAGACCGCGCCAATGTGGAAGGCTGGGTCACCCGCGCAATGGCCGAGAAACTCTTCGCGTCTGCTGGCCTCGACTTTGAAGCCATGAAAACAGCCGCAAAAACGCGCGGTTTCAAGCCCGTACCGCTGACTGGTCTCAAGGCCACCGGCGAGATCGTCCAGACCATTGAGAAACTCGACAGCCGCAATGTAATCGGCGTCCTGCCGGGCACCACAGCGCCTGACGAGTACATGCTCTACACAGCGCACTGGGATCACCTGGGCAAAAAGACGGGCAAGAAAACCGGCGCGCCCGGCGAGGATTTCTACGAAGACCAGATCTATAATGGCGCTGTGGACAATGCGACCGGCGTGTCCGCCCTGCTCGAACTCGCTGAAGCCTTCGCGGCTGAGCCACACGAAAGGTCCGTGCTGTTCGTCTCGGTCACGCTTGAAGAGTCCGGCCTGCTCGGGTCCGAATACTTCGCAGAGCATCCAACCGTGCCACTCAACAAGATCGTTGCCGGCATCAACATGGATGGCGCGCTGCCCGTGGGCCGCACGCGTGACATGGTCGTCATCGGTTATGGCGCGTCTGAACTTGAAGATCGTCTCACCGACATCCTGAAAGCGAATGACCGCGTCATCAAGCCGGACGGCAAGCCTGAAGCCGGTTACTTCTACCGCTCTGATCACATCTCGCTCGCCAAGCGCGGCGTGCCGATGCTCTACGCCGATGGTGGCGAGGACAAGCTTGAAGGCGGCATCGCAGCCGGCAAGGCAGCTGCGGCCGCCTACACAGCCGAGCGCTACCACAAGCCGATGGATGAATATTCGGACGATTGGGACCTTTCAGGTTTCGCCGAGGACATTCAGGCGCTGTATGCGGTGGGTGAAGGCATTGCCGGTTCCACCGACTGGCCGACATGGTATCCGGGCAATGAGTTCGAGGCGGCCCGCAAGGAATCGCTCGGCGCCCAATAGACGCCCGTAACTAAACGTCATAGTCCCGGATGGCCCCGAAGGCCGTTCGGGACTATTTCATTCTGAAGCCCCGAAAGACCATCCAATGCTCTCCTACCAACATGGCTATCACGCAGGGAACCGGGCCGATGTGCTCAAGCACGCGGTGCTGCATGCCCTTTTGAAAGAGATCGCGGCCGTGGGCAAACCCGTCCTCTATGTCGAAACCCATTCCGGACGTGGGCGCTATGACCTGACGGGCGAACAGGCGCGTAAAGGCGGCGAATGCGATACGGGGATCCTGGCGCTGCACAATGGCAAGCCTCCTCGCCCCCTGAAGCCCTGGGTGTCCGATGTCGAGGCGCGCGGCATGAAGGACTATCCAGGCTCGCCAGCCCTGGCGCAATCATTGCTGCCGACGTCCGCCCGCATGATCTTCTTCGAGAAACATCCGGCTGAGCATGCCGCGCTCGCCAAGGCAGTCGGCGACGATCCACGCGTGCAGGTGAAGCATTCGGACGGCTATTCAGGCGCACTCAAGCTGGCGCCGCGCGGCGCCGAGCAAATGGTCTGCTTCGTGGACCCGAGTTACGAGACGAGCCGCGACATTGATGCCCTCGCCCTCTGGACACCGCGCGCCCTCAAGCGCTGGCCACAGGGCATCCTCATCCTCTGGCTGCCCCTCTTCCGCGATGGTCGTGAGACAGAGTTCGGTGAATACCTCGCCAGCCTTGATGACTGCATCATTGCCGGCGCACGCTGGCCTGTCGATGTTGACGATGAGAGCGCACTTGAAGGCTCTGCAATAGTCGCCTTCCGCGCGCCTTCTTCGGCCAGCGCCCCCAGCCACGCGATCGCCTCATCCCTCCAGTCCTGGTGGTCGGCAGAAGCGGCGCGCACCTAGTGCGCGTCCTCCTCATCGGTGGAGGACATACGCACGTCGTCGCGCTGAGGCATCTCGCCCGCAATCCACTGGCCGGGCTCGATATCCATCTCGTCAGTCCGGACCCAACCACGTCCTATAGCGGCCTGCTGCCAGGGCATGTCGCCGGTCATTGGCCACGGAACGCACTAGAAATCCCCCTCGAACCGCTGTGTAAAATCGCGGGGGCGACCTTCCACACCACAGAAGTCACCCATCTTGACCCTGTGAAGCGAACGGCAACATTCGCAGACGGCCGCCGGTTTGAATTTGATCATGCATCCCTCGACATCGGCGCTGTGGCTGCAATCGACGCACCTGAAAGCCTCAGGACCCTTGGCGTTCCGGTAAAGCCGCTTGGTATTTTTGCCGACCGTTGGAGCCAGTTCCTGGCCGATGTCCAATCGCAAAGATTGCCGCCGCACGCCGCCGTCATTGGCGCGGGCACCGCCGGCATCGAGCTTGCGCTTTCAATGAAGTACCATCTGGACAGCATGAAAGCTGACAGACCGGTTTGCGTTTCGCTCATAGAGCGCTCGGATAACGTCTTGCCAGACGGCACCGACCGCCTGCGAAAGCTACTTTCAAAAGCCCTTAATCACGCTGGAGTCACCATCAGGACGGCGGTATCGGTGACCCATGCCACGCATGAAACGCTGACCCTGGATTCAGGCGCTGCGGTGCCATCGTGCTTTACCGCCCTAGCCACCGGCGCGCGGCCTCACGCCTGGCTCGCCAAGGCTGGGCTGACGACGCATGAGGGATTTGTCGTCGTCGATGCGACACTGCGGTCTGTCAGTCATTCGGAAATATTTGCCTGCGGAGACACAGCCCATCTCGGTTTCGATCCGCGACCGAAGGCAGGCGTCTACGCTGTCAGGCAAGGCCCGGTGCTCGCTGAGCAGATCATACGACTTCTGAAGGGCGAGACGCTGACAACCTATCGGCCGCAATCAGATTATCTCAAGCTCATCAGCCTTGGCAGGAGACGTGCCGTGGCTGAAAAGTGGGGACTGGCTTTCAATCTGCCTGGTCTCTGGTCTCTCAAGCGACATATCGACTTGAAATTCATGGAGAACTAGCCCGGCCAGCCCCTGAAGAATGCTTCGTCCGGCCCTGTAGCCGGATGGTCTGAGAGACTATTTCGTAATCTCTTCTTTGACGCTCTTGGCAGCGTCCTGAACGACTTCGCCGCCTGCTTCGACATCCTTGCCGACGCCTTCAACAGTATTGCAGGCCGTGACGAACGGGACATAGGAAACGGCCATAAGGGCAATGAGTAACTTCTTCATTAGGTGCTCTCCTTCTCGACTGAGCACGCCATGATGTGCTTGGAAATTTGAACCGGCAAGCCGTCATTTTACGTAGGAGAAAGTGTCCTGTGGCAGGATATATGCCGCTGAAATTCTATTCCCTTTTCGTGCGACTCCCTGCTAAAGGGGCCGCATGAAAACCGCCGTTATCGTATTTCCCGCTTCCAACTGCGACCGTGACGCGCAAGACGCGCTTGCCCAAGTTACCGGCAAGGCTCCGGTCATGGTCTGGCACAAGGACGGCATAATCCCCGAAGATACGGATCTCGTGGTTATCCCTGGCGGCTTCTCGTATGGCGACTATCTGCGCTGCGGCGCCATGGCGGCGAACTCGCCAGTCGTCGAACAGCTCAAGGCGCATGCTGAACGCGGCGGATACGTGCTGGGCATCTGCAACGGGTTCCAGATACTTTGCGAGACACGCCTTCTGCCAGGCGTACTCATGCGCAACGCATCCCTGCACTTCGTTTGCCGGCCTCAGCGCCTGTCTGTGGAAAGCGCCAATACCGCCTTTACGAGCGCTTATTCTGCCAGTTCGACCGTCACAATCCCGATCGCGCATCATGACGGCAACTATTTCGCCGACGAGGCGACCCTTGACCGGCTCGAAGGCGAAGGCCGTGTCGTCTTCCGCTATGCCGTCGGTGAAAACCCCAACGGTGCGGCGCGCGATATTGCCGGCATCCTGAGCGAGAACGGCCGGATCATGGGCATGATGCCGCATCCGGAACGCGCAGTAGGCGGAAACGAAGGCGGAGCGGACGGACTTGGCGTGTTTGAAAGTCTGATGAACGCCGCCTAAGGTCGCTGGCCTCACACCGACACCGTCGTTATGACGGGTAGCATATGGCAAACCCCAAACTCCCTCCCTTCATCGCGCAAAGACTGGCAAAGGCCTCCGCTTTGCGTGAATCCGGCAAGGTCGACGAGGCAATTGACGCCTACCGCGCGGTGCTGGCCGATGTCCCTAACCTGCCTGACAGCTGGTACAATCTTGGTTGGCTGCTGAGACGCGCAGGCGACCCAGCTGGCGCCCTTGAGGCGTATGATAAGGCCCTCGCCCTTCGCATCGCCCAACCCGAAGAGGTTCATCTCAACAAAGGGGTGATCTTCGCAGATGATCTGCTCGATCCAGCGCAAGCGCAGGCATCCTATCGCGCAGCGCTTGGCATCAACCCGCTGTACGTTCAGGCTCGGTTCAACCTTGCGAACACACTTGAAGATCTTGGCGAGCGCGCGCGCGCTGCATCAGAATACCGCATCCTGCTGAGGCAGGCTCCGAGGGAATCTGAACCCCTGGCCCGGCTGGCGAACCTGTCGACGGCCAAGGGCCGTGACGACGTCCTGATCACGCGTCTTGAGGCTGCCCTCACCCGGAACGATCTACAGCCTATCGCCAAGGCCAGTATCGGCTTTGCCCTTGGGCGACTTCTGGACCAGGTCGGCGCGTTCGACCTGGCCTTTGCAGCCTACACAAAGGCCAACGCCTTCAGTGCATCCTCTCGAACCGCCGCTATGCCAGCCTACAATCCTGCCCGACAGGATGCGCTCGTCGATGCCCTGATCAAACTTCCCCAAATGGTGTCCGCCTCGCCTGCGCCTGGTGAGGCGCTCAGGCCGGTTTTCATCCTTGGTCAGTTCAGGTCCGGCTCAACGCTGCTGGAACAGATACTTTCCGCACACAGTGCTGTCACGACAGCGGGGGAGCTGCCACTGCTTGGCCAGATTGCGGCCCGGAACCTTGCGCCCTACCCCGCCTCACTCGCGACGCTTGCACCTGAATACGCAGCAGGACTGCGCGCGAAATACCTCGAAGGCGTGGCCCAACGGTTCCCGGATGCAAAGGGTATCGTGACGGACAAACGTCCCGACAACTATTTTCATATCGGTCTGATTCTGCGCCTTTTTCCCGATGCACGCATCCTGCACACCGTGCGGGATCCACGCGATACATGCTTGTCGAACTATTTCCTGCACCTCAGCCACGAACAGTCCTATGCGACTGACCTTTCGCATCTCGGGCATCGCTACCGTGCATACCAGCGCCTCATGCACCACTGGAAATCCATTGCGGGTGATCAGATTCTAGATGTCGATTATGACGCTCTCGTATCCTCGCCGGAGACGATCATGCGCGCTACACTCGATTTTATGGGATTACCCTTCGAGGATGCCTGCCTCAATTTTCAAAATAGCCGATCGCCTGTTAAGACGGCGAGTGTCTGGCAGGTGCGAGAACCACTATACACAAAGTCGTCAGGTCGCTGGCGAAACTACGAACCCCATATCGGACCGCTTCTGGAGGCCCTGAATGACTGACCGCGCCGCACTCATCGCTAAATTGCCCAAGGCAGAGCTTCACCTTCACATCGAGGGCAGCTTTGAACCTGAGCTGATGATGCAGATTGCCGAACGCAACCAGATCAAGACCGCCTTCAGCACGCTCGAAGAGGCCAAGGCCGCATACGCCTTCTCGAACCTGCAGGAATTCCTCGACATCTATTACCAAGGCATGGCGGTTCTGCTGCACAAGCAGGACTTTTACGATCTCACATGGGCCTACCTGGAGCGCGCGGCGGCTGACAATGTGCGCCATGTGGAAATGTTCTTTGACCCGCAGGCGCATACCGAGCGCGGGGTCGCATTCTCGACGGTCGCAGATGGTATTCTCGACGCGCTAGCAGACGGCGAGACGAAGCTGGGCATTACATCTCATGTCATCATGAGTTTCCTGCGCCACCTGAGTGAAGAAGACGGGTTCGCGCTGCTTGAAGAATCCAAAGCCTATCACACCCGCTTTATCGGCGTTGGGCTCGACAGCTCTGAGATCGGCCACCCCCCATCCAAGTTCGCGCGCCTTTTTTCCAAATGCCGCGAGCTGGGCTTCAAGCTTTGCCTGCACGCTGGCGAGGAAGGCCCGCCGCAATATGTGCAGGAAGCCCTCATCGACATCGGTGCTGACCGGATCGACCATGGTAACCGGTCCATGGAAGACGAGGGCCTGATTCAGGTATTGCGGGACACGCAGACCCCGCTGACGAATTGCCCACTCTCCAATCTGTCCCTCTGCGTGATCGACGATCTGAAGCAGAGCCCGCTGAAAGCGCAGCTTGAAGCAGGCCTCCTTGTAACGGTGAACTCCGACGACCCGGCCTATTTCGGCGGCTATGTGAATCAGAATTATCAGGCCATCGCTGATGCGCTCGACCTGAGCGATGACCAGCTCATCCAGCTGGCCCGTAACAGCTTTATGGCAGCCTTCATGAGCGAGGCGGACAAAGCCACACATCTCTCCGAAATCGAGCGCGCACTTGCCGCATAGGCACAAACGCTCTGGCGACTCGCGCGCTTTGAGGTTAAAGCGCCCAAATGCCTGATACATCCACGATCCTCGCCCATCTCACCGCCACCCAGGAAGAGGCCCAGGGCCTCGAACACGGCATCAAGGCCGATGAATGGGAACGGCTTGTCACCCGTCTTGAGCGCAAGCCGAACCTTGTCGAACTCGGCATCTATTCGGTGATGTGGTCCGAGCATTGCTCGTACAAGTCCTCGCGCCGCCACCTGTCGAAATTTCCGACCAAGAATGCTCGCGTTATCCAGGGCCCGGGCGAGAATGCGGGCGTGATCGATATCGGCGACGGCCAGGCCGCCATCTTCAAGATGGAGAGCCATAACCACCCGTCTTATATCGAGCCTTACCAAGGCGCAGCGACAGGTGTCGGCGGCATCTTGCGCGACGTGTTCACGATGGGCGCACGCCCGATTGCCCTCGTCAACGCGCTCCGCTTCGGCGACCCGAGCCACCCCAAGACGCGCAGCCTTGTGGCGGGTGTCGTTGCCGGTATCGGCGGTTACGGCAACTGTGTCGGCGTCCCAACCGTTGCAGGCGAAACCCAGTTCGACGCGGGCTATAATGGCAACATCCTCGTCAACGCCATGGCCATTGGCCTCGCGGACCAGGACAAGATTTTCTATGCGCGCGGCGCGACGCCGGGCAACCCGATCTTCTATGTCGGTTCCAAGACCGGCCGCGACGGCATCCATGGCGCAACCATGGCGTCTGCTGAATTCTCCGAGAGCGACGAAGAAAAACGTCCAACCGTTCAGGTCGGCGATCCCTTTACCGAAAAACTGCTCATCGAGGCCTGCCTTGAGCTGATGGCCACAGATGCGATCCAGGCCATCCAGGACATGGGCGCAGCCGGCCTGACGTCTTCGTCGGTCGAAATGGCAGCCAGCGGCGGCGCCAATGGCGAAGGCATCGGCGTGATCATGGACCTCGACAAGGTGCCCCAGCGCGAAGAGGGCATGACGGCCTACGAGATCATGCTGTCGGAAAGCCAGGAGCGCATGCTCATCGTGCTCTATCCGGACAAGATCGACATGGCGAAGGCTATCTTCGACAAGTACGACCTGTCTGCCGAAGTGATTGGCGAGACAACAGATACCGGTCACCTCGTCCTGACACAGTTTGGCGAAATTGTCTGCGACATCCCCGTCGCGCCACTCGCCGAAGATGCACCGAACTATGACCGGCCATGGAACGAACCGCCGAAGCGTACACCGCTCGACCCGGCCGCTTTCGATGTACCCGCTGACCTTGTCGGCACGCTCCTCAAACTTATGAGTACGCCAGACATGGCGTCCAAGCGCTGGGTCTGGGAACAGTATGATCGCCACGTCATGGGCGATACGATCGCCTCCTCCCAGTCCGGCGGAGACGCGGCCATCGTGCGTATCCACAAGACCAACAAGGCCTTGGCGATCTGCTCAGACTGTAACCCGCACTATGTCTCTGCCGACCCCTATGAGGGCGGCAAGCAGGCCGTCGCAGAAGCCTATCGCAACCTCTCCGCCGTCGGCGCAACGCCGATCGCAATCACCGACAACCTGAATTTCGGCAATCCTGAAAAGCCGAACACGATGGGCTATATCGTTAAGGCCATCGAAGGCATGGCTGAGGCTTGTCGCGAACTCGACTTCCCCGTCGTGTCTGGCAACGTGTCCCTCTACAACGAGACGGACGGGACCGCGATTCCGCCGACGCCGGTGGTTGGCGGTGTTGGCCTGCTTGAGGACATATCCAAGTCCGCCACACTCAAGGGCGCCAAGCCGGGCGACCTTCTGGTCATGGTTGGCGGCATCGGCACCCATCTTGGCGTCACCCAATATGCGCGCAGCGTGCTCGGCCTGAAGGGCGAAGCCCTCGGCACACCGCCACCTGTCGATCTTGCAGTCGAGAAGCGCAATGCCAGCTTTATCCGGGACCTGATTGGCGCAAGGCTCGCAACCGCGGTGCATGATATCAGCGATGGCGGCTTGGCCTGCAGCGTCGCGGAAGTGGCGCTCGCGTCCAATTGCGGCGCCGTTGTCAACGTCAGTCCAGAGCTGCAAGGCTTCCCCGCCTCGCACCTTCATGCGGCTCTCTTCGGTGAAGACCAGGCGCGCTACATCTTCACCGTTTCAGGCGACGCTGAAAACGCGCTCACCCAGTTCGCCGAAGCGCGCCCAGACGTGCCTATGTTAATGCTGGGATCAATTACGGATGCATCCGAAGGCCTCACCTTTGCGGTGGATGTCCGCAAGGATCAGACATTCTCGGTTGGCCTTGATGCGCTTCGCAGTGCGAATGAAGACTGGCTGCCCGGGTACATGAACACGGTCGATTAATCGGCCGCCTTCTCGCCGCCGATCATGTCCAGTTCTTCGTCAGCCGCCATCGCCGCCATGACCAACGTGTCGCCGGCGCGCGCGAAGAAGTCTGGCGTGATGTTGGCATAGTCATCTGACGGCGTGTGATAGCCGGGATGGTCTTCGACCCCGAAATAGAGGAACGGAATTCCCGCGTCGTGGAATACCGAATGATCTGACTGGCTCGTCCAGTCGTCAGCCTCTCCCAGAGCAGGGTCATCGTGGCCCGCAATCAGTTTCACGGGTGCCTCGGCCGCGACGCGCTCCACGAGCGGCAGCAGGTCCGGATTGTGGAACGTGCCAGCGACATAGAGTTCTCCGGCCTCGGAGCGGCTCACCATGTCATAGTTCATATTCAGCACGACACGCTGCATCGGCACGGACGGGTCGTCCAACAGCGCATGCGCCCCGAGAAGCCCGATCTCCTCGCCATCGAGCGCTGCGAAAACGATGTCGTGCACCGGCTTGTGCCGGGAGAAATACTGCGCCACGTCGATCAAAGCGGCGGTGCCTGAGGCGTTGTCGTCGGCGCCGTTGTATATCTCGCCATCAATGACCCCCAGATGATCATAATGCGCCGTGATCAGCAGGACTGGCCCGTCGGTCGTGCCCTTGATCATGCCCACAACATTGGCGCCATTCACCGGCACGGCACCTTCCGTGTCAGGCGTCGCCGTAAATGGATGGGCGAAAGCATCGCCCAGCATCTGCAGACCCAGTGTCTCGAACCGCTTCTGGATAAAGTCCCGCGCCGCTTCGTTGCCGCGCGTCCCCGTCGCGCGCCCTTCGAGCGCATCGCTCGAGAGCGTTTCCGTAAATCTCAACATGGCGCCAGCGTCGATGTATTTTGGCTGGTACTGAACGAGACTAGGCGCCTCTTCCTCATGATTGAGCGACAGGAGAAAGCCGCCAATCACCAGCGCAATCACGCCCAGTAAGGCTGAAACAATCCACGTTTTACGACTGCCCATGGCTGCGCTGACTCCGTGCCTGACCTTGACCCGTGGCGGGCCCACGTCCATGTGCCTATCGCAATTGAGGACACGCTGCCATGGCCATGAACCGCGACACACTGCTCAGCTACCTGACCGATGCCTTCCCGGATGCCGAGATCACGCTCACAGATCTCGCTGGTGACGACAATCACTGGCAGGCTGAGATCATCAGCGCGCAATTTTCCGGGCTATCCCGCGTGAAGCAACACCAGCTTGTCTATTCTGCCCTCAAGGGAACGATGGGCGGCGAACTGCACGCCCTCGCCCTCAAGACCAAAGCGCCCTGAGCCTATTGGCCCGTCAGGAAGTCGCGCTTGCCAAGCGCCACGCCCTGATGACGCAACAGGGCATAGGTCATCGTCACGTGGAAGATCATGTTCGTCAGGACGAACGTGGTCAGGTACTGGCGCCCCTGCATCGGCACGGTCTGTGGACCCAACGGAATCTGCAGCGTCTCGAGTTCACTGGCATCCACTTTCGCGTCATCGACGGAATTGACATAGGCCAGTGCCGTATCGCACCGCGCCATCAGCTCGGCGAACGTCGTCTCCGTGTCCGGAAAGCTCGGGATTTCGCTGCCCGACAGCCGCGCCGCGCCGCGAGCGGCATTGTCACAAGCGATCTGCACCTGACGGCTGAGCGGCAACATATCAGGATAGAGCCGCGCCGACAGAAACACGGAATCTTCAACGTCTGTGGCACGCGCCTGAGCCTCGCCCTTCCTCAGGCTCGCGCGCATCGACGCCAGCATTTGATTAGCGGATGTTTTCAGAACGTAGGACATTGTGTCGGACATGAGGGGGCGCTCCATTTGTGCTCCAGCTAGATAAGGTGAGCCCTGAAAGTAACAATCAATATTTTGTCCGCGCTGAGATTGACCGCGAGGCCTCAATCCTGTCACTTCGGGGCAAATTTCACCAAGGGAGTCGCTTTTCACCATGCGTTTATCACTCGCTACCAGCGCAATTGCGCTGACTGTTGCCCTCGCCAGCTGTACGGCGCCAAAAGAAACCCTTCAGGAAACGACCCCTGTTGCGGCTGAGGCCACGACAGAGTCACCGACTGTAACCGAAGCCCGCGCTTTTATGGCTCGCGCGGAGTCCGAACTCTCAGATATCTCCGATGAAGCCAGCCTCGTTTTCTGGGCCCAGGCGACCAATATCACGGATGAAACCAACGCTGCCGCTGCCGAAGTCGGCGCCCGCGCGACCAAGCTGTCAGTGTCGCTCGCCAATGAGTCCAAGAAATTCAATATTGATGACCTGCCTCAGGATCTTGCGCGCAAGATGACCAAGCTGCGCGCCGGCATCACGATCCCTGCCCCGTCGACTGAAGGCGCCGCCGAAGAGCTCTCAACGATCACGACCGATCTCGAAGCCAAATACGGCACCGGCACATTCAACTACAAGGGCAAGGACATGACGCTCGACGAACTGTCGACGATCATTGAAACCTCGCGCGACCCGGAAGAGCTGAAAGCCGTCTGGGAAGGCTGGCGCACAGTCTCGCCTGCCATGAAGGACGAATATGCGCGCATGGTCGAAATCGCCAATGCAGGCGCCGTGGAGCTTGGCTATCCGAGCCTCGACCAGATGTGGCTATCGAACTACGACATGGCACCCGAAGAGATGGAAGTCGAAGTTGACCGTCTCTGGAGCCAGGTCGAACCGCTCTACAAGGAGCTTCACTGTTACGCCCGCACGCGGCTGAACGCAGAATATGGTGATACAGTGCAGCCAAAGACTGGCCCGATCCGCGCTGACCTGCTCGGCAATATGTGGGCGCAGGACTGGTCGGGTATCTATGACGTGGTCAAGACCGACACGCCCGGACCGAGCTACAATGTCACCCAGCGCCTCGTGGAAAAGGGCTACGACCCGATCAAGATGGTGAAGACGGGCGAAGCCTTCTTTACCTCGCTCGGTTTCGCCCCCCTCCCCGAGACCTTCTGGGAACGCTCGATGATCACGCGCCCTGAAGGCAAGGAAGTCGTATGCCACGCATCCGCCTGGGATCTCGACAACAAGGAAGATGTGCGCATCAAGATGTGTACCGAGGTCAACGAAGAAGACTTCGATACGGTCCATCACGAGCTCGGCCACAATTTTTACCAGCGCGCCTACAAGGATCAGGACCTTCTCTACAAGGATGGCGCCAATGACGGCTTCCATGAAGCCATTGGTGACTTCATCGGCCTGTCCATTACGCCGGAATACCTGAAGCAGATCGGCCTTATCGACGAGAGCGAGATGCCGCCAGCTGATGCCGATACGGCCCTGCTGCTGAATATCGCCCTGAAGAAGATCGCCTTCCTGCCCTTCGCGCTCACCGTGGATGGCTGGCGCTGGGACGTCCTCTCCGGCAAGACGGCGCCGGATGATTACAACGATGCATGGTGGGCCAAGCGCCTTGAGATGCAGGGTATTGTGCCACCCGGCCCACGCCCGGATGACGCATTCGATCCCGGCGCGAAGTATCACATCCCGGGCAACACGCCCTACCTGCGCTACTTCCTGTCCTACATCCTGCAGTTCCAGTTCCACAAAGCGGCCTGTGAACAGGCTGGCTGGGAAGGCCCGCTTCACCGTTGTTCAATCTATAACAACAAGGAAGTCGGCGAGCGTTTCAACGCGATGCTTGAGATGGGCGCCTCAAAGCCTTGGCCGGACGCGCTCGAAGCCTTCACAGGCACCCGCGAGATCGATGGCAGCGCCATTGTCGAGTATTTCGATCCGCTCATGGTCTATCTGAAAGAGCAGAATGAAGGCCAAAGCTGCGGCTGGGACGAGCCCGCAGACGAATAGCCAAACCACTTGTGCGCGGCGGCCCGCTTGACGTAAGCCGCCGCGCACCACACATCACACGTGAACTCGTACTGCAGGAACACGCCATGACCGATCAGACCACTCTCGATGCCATTGAAAAGGCTGTAAAAGCCAATGACGTCGTCCTTTTCATGAAGGGCACGCCAACCTTCCCGCAATGCGGATTCTCATCTGTTGTGGTTCAGGTGCTCGACTATCTTGGCGTTGAATATGTCTCGACCAACGTGCTTGAAGACGCCGCAGTGCGCGAAGGCATCAAGGCTTATTCGCAATGGCCCACCATTCCTCAGCTCTATGTTAAGGGCGAGTTTGTTGGCGGGTGCGATATCGTGAAAGAAATGTTCGAGAGCGGCGAGCTGCGCGAATTCTTTCAGGACAAGGGCGTCGAAGTCGAAGCCGCAGCCTGAGATCCAGCCAACAGACATTAGTGGACGCGCGAGAACGCGTTCTCTCTGCTGACCTGATTTACCGTTAAACTACGCCTCTCTCAATGTAACACATTGGGAGAACTTGCCATGGCTGGGGACGGTTTCGATTTTTTCATGGACAGGGTTTGCGTGGCGGGTGAGCCATGGTCCATCGAACTGCGCAATGTCGCTGACGCGCACTCGTTCACGGTCGAGTTCTCCGGACCATCAGGCGGAATCTACCGTTACTATCCACGCCGGCGGAATAATGTTGCTGTGCAGTTTTGTCATCCGGCCCCAGGGTCAGCCCTTATTGCCGTCGCTATCCGCAATGCCAGACTGCTCACAATCGGCGTTATGATGGCCAAATTCGAAATCCTGGCGCAGCGTCCCATGTCGGGAATGAATGCGGAGCCGCAGCAAGTCTCCGCCTCACTCACGGCGCAAGCGGAAGTCGCGATGCCGGTACTCGATGCGACGGGAAAACCGCCAATGGCCATGACATACAACGCCGCGAATTCGCCTTCGGGACATGGGCTATCGCCAACGGCATCGCCAGGCCAAACCCGGGATGTCGCCAAGATGCTACAGGACCGCGTTCAGCAAAGACTGATGAACCGTCTCAACCGCGAATAGGCGACTAATTGCTGACGAGGTCAGCGACCATTCCCGGCGCCGCCATCAGCACGCAGCCCGCGCAGTTATCCGGGCGCAGGCTGAGCGGCAGCAGGGTCGCGGTTAAGGCAAACAGCAATCCGGCGAGGTAACCCTTGCGGCGACGGAACGGCATCGGATAGCAGGCGCGCGCTGACTTGCGCCAGCGCAGCAAAACGTACCCCATCAACATCAGGCCGAGACCTGACGCCGTCCAGTAAAGGGCACTCACGGCAAACGCTGACATCGAAATCTCCGTGTCACGACGAAGACAAAACTAATCTGAACATGTTTTTATCCACGAAAATGTAGCATCCAAATTCGCGAAACGTCCTTAATGCGCCATTCATGCTGTTGCACGGCTGAGACATTCGGCTCGCAAACGCCCGGCGATGTGCTAAAGCGCGCGCCATGACAGCAACGACCTTTACGCCTAGCGCCCCCAAAGTGGGTATCGTTTCCCTCGGTTGCCCAAAGGCACTGGTGGATTCCGAGCGCATCATCACGCGCCTGCGGGCCGAGGGATATCAGATCGCGCCGGATTATGCCGGAGCAGACCTCGTGCTGGTCAATACATGCGGATTCCTCGATAGCGCACGTGATGAAAGCCTCGAAGCCATCGGGGAAGCTATTGAAGCCAATGGCAAAGTCATCGTGACGGGATGTCTTGGCGCCGAGCCGGAAGTGATTGAAAGAGCCCATCCCAAGGTGCTCGCGATCACAGGCCCGCACCAATATGAAGACGTCATGGCAGCGGTGCACGCCCACCTGACGCCGCCTCACAACCCCCATCTGGACCTCGTCCCCGAGGCCGGCCTCCGCCTCACGCCGCGCCATTACGCTTACCTGAAGATCTCCGAGGGCTGTAACAACCGCTGCAGCTTCTGCATCATCCCAAAATTGCGCGGCGACCTTGCCTCCCGGCCTATCCATCACGTGCTGACCGAAGCCGAACAACTCGTTCGGGCCGGCGTGAAGGAACTCCTCGTCATCAGCCAGGACACTTCGGCCTACGGCCTCGACGTGCGCTACAAGCCAGAGACGTGGCGTGGCACCGAATATCAAACCCGCTTCCTTGATCTCGCCAAGGGGCTTGGCAGCCTCGGCGTGTGGACGCGGATGCACTATGTCTACCCCTACCCCCATGTTGACCAGGTCATACCGTTGATGGCCGAAGGTCTCATCACGCCCTACCTGGATATCCCCTTCCAGCACGCCTCCGCGAATGTCCTGAAGGCGATGAAACGCCCCGCCAAGCAGGACCGAGTCCTCGAGCGCATTCAGCAATGGCGGCGCGATGTGCCCGAACTGGCTATCCGCTCGACGTTCATCGTCGGATTCCCGGGCGAAACAGAGGAGGATTTCGAGATCCTCTTGGACTTTATCCGCGAAGCCAAGATCGATCGCGCAGGCTGTTTCCAATATGAAAACGTCGCCCACGCCGAAAGCCGCGCCTTGCCGGGCCATGTGCCGGATGAGGTGAAAGCCGAACGTTGGAACCGCTTCATGCAGGTTCAGGCCGAAGTCTCCGCTGCGCGCGCCGAAGCGCAAATTGGCTCAGTCCAGGATGTCATCATCGACGGCGCTGGCGACGAAGCAGGCATCATGATCGGCCGCACGAAAGCGGACGCGCCGGAAGTCGACGCCGTTGTGTATCTTGAAGATGCGACGCACCTGAAGCCAGGCGACATTGTGCCGGTGGAGATCGACGGCGCCGATGATTACGACCTCTACGGCCGCCCAGCCTGAGCCAGCATTCGCTGGCCTGCCTGATGGGCTTCGGCACGTCGCTGATCCATCAACTTGTCCATATGGGCTGAATAGGCCGCGAGCGTTTCAGCATCGGCAAGTTCAGGTCGGCCGCCCGGGTATGGCGGGGATGGCGCGTATTCGTAGCCCAGTGTCAGCGCTTTGGCGTAGGCTTCCCCCGCAACCTCCGCCACCATGGTGAGCGCAAAGTCGATCCCTGCGGTGACCCCGCCGCCCGTTATGGTGTTCCCATCACGAACCACCCGGGCTTCATCCACAATCGCGCCAAACTCGGGCAGCAAATCCCGCCATGCCCAGTGACAGGCTGCGCGCTTGCCCCGCAACAAGCCAGCGGCCCCAAGGATCAGCGATCCGGTGCAAACGGACGTGACGTATTTCGCGCCGAGGCCGAGACGGCGGATCTCGGCCACGAAGGCCTTATCCAGCGCAACCTGTGTCGCCGTCACGCCGCCGGGAACACAGATGAGGTCGCAGTACTCGATCTCCGACAGCTTTAGCGTCTTTCCAATCACAAGATTGCCTTCCGCCGTCACGTCTCCTCCTTGCACGCTTGCGATCAGCGTGAAGGCGCCCGGCAATCGGCAGAGCACCTGGTGGGGTCCGGTAAAGTCCAGTTGGGTCATGTTGTCGTAGATGGCGAAGACGGTGGTGAAGGGCTTGCTCATGTGGGCCTCCTTGCTGGCATTCCGAATTTGGCCTAAATGCCGTTTGGCAGGAAGGACATTGTTCCCATGAATTCAGCCAAAGCGAGCACACGAGACATTGGTGTCCTCATCTTTGAGGACTTTCAGTTGCTCGACGCCGCCGGGCCTATTTCGGTCTTCGAGATGCCGGTTCGGGGCCTGAATCCGCCACCCTATCGACTAACTGTCTATTCGCTGAAGGGTGGTCCGGTGAGGTCGTCCAGTGGCGCCTCGATGCATTCCGAGCCCCTGCCGTCGGATTTGACGCTCGACACGCTGGTCGTATCCGGCGGTGAAGGCACGCGCACCGCGATGCGCGACGACGTTATGCTGAATACGATACGGGACTTGTCGATTCGGACGAGGCGGACGACATCGGTTTGTTCGGGCGCGTTCCTGCTCGCCGCTGCGGGCCTTCTTGACGGCCGCAAAGCCACGACGCACTGGCGCCGCTGCCCGGACATGACCCGCAGCTTTCCTGGCGTTCAGGTCGAGGCAGATCGCATCTTCGTGCGCGACGGAAAGTTCTGGACTTCCGCTGGTATTACGGCCGGGATCGATCTGGCGCTGGCGCTGGTCGAGGAAGACCTTGGAGAGAATGTTGCGCGGCAATCGGCGCGTGAGTTGGTCGTCCACCAACGTCGGCATGGCGGCCAATCGCAGTTTTCAGTGATGCAGGACGTGAAGCTCGCGTCCGGACGTTTCGACACGCTGATCGACTGGGTCCGGGCGAACCTGGGATGCGAATTGAAAGTCGTTCAAATGGCTGAGCATGCCGGGATGAGCCCTCGCAACTTTGCACGCGTCTTTCGTACCGTGACGGGCACGACGCCTGCCCGCTTCGTCGAGAAGCTCCGACTAGAAGCGGCACGGGAACGTGTGGAGATGACTGGTATCTCGCTTCAGGAAATCGCTCAGCAGACGGGATATGGCGAGGCAGAGCGTATGCGGGTGTCTTTTATGCGGGCTTACGGGCAGCCCCCGATGGTTCTGCGCCGTCATCGCAGGGGATAAGAGGAAAAAGCTGCGATCAGCCGAAATTATCGAAAAACAACGATTGACTTATCGTATTTCAATATAAAATAGTCAGTAGAAACCAATATGGAGACTCTTGATGGCTCGCATCGCCCTGCCCCTTATCGCTCTGGCTGCCGCATTCGCGCCAATTGCCAGCGCAGAATCCAAATCCTTCCCTGCCGGTGACTTCACCGCGATTGATACGCGCGGCGCGGTGGATGTCGTATTTGAAACCGGCCCGGATGCCTCGATCAAGGTCGAGCAGGATGACGGTGACTTCAGCGACATCTTCATCGAACAGAGTGGCCAAACACTGCTGGTCAGTCGCAACAGCCTCCGCAGCAATTCCGGTTGGGCGCGCAATGTCTCTCTGTCCACCAAGAACGGACACAAAGTGGTCAAGGTCAACGGCAAACGCGTTCCTTCCTACACCATACGCGTCACCGCACCCGCTCTGGAAGAGGTCTCAGTTTCAAACTCTTCAAGCCTCTCGGCGTCAGGTCTCAACGTGTCCAAATTCTCAGGGTCCGTCTCATCGAGTTCTGATCTCACGCTTTCTGGCAACGTGGAGCAGGCTAAGCTCCGCGCGTCTTCAAGCGCGGATCTCGATGCAAAGCAGCTGGCGGCGACAAGCCTGGACCTCGGTGTCTCATCAAGCGCCGATGCGTATGCGACCGTGCTGAGCGGCACGCTCACCCTGGAAGCATCGTCCAGTGCGGACGCTTTCCTGGTAGCGACCGGCTCGGAACGCATCGAGATTGACGCGTCGTCTAGCGCCGATGTTGAAATCTCCGGCACCTGCCAGACACTTGACGTTTCAGCCTCATCCAGCGGGGATGTGTCTGCCGACGAACTGAAGTGCGTAAGCGGCAAGGTACAGGCAAGCAGCGGCGCTGACGTGGATGTCTATATTACTGGAGATCTTGAGGCGCGTGCATCAAGCGGCAGCGACATCACCGTGCGGGGTAATCCTGAGTCCCGCGACGTGCGCGAATCCAGCGGCGGTGATATCGAGATCAAAGGCTAGGACCAGAGGAGCACGACTTATGCGCAAGATGATACTGGCAACGATTTGCCTCACCCTATCCACCTATTCAGCAGCCCACGCCGATACGTCGCAATCCTATGACTTCACCGGATTTGACGAACTAGACATATCCGCGGGTGTGGACGTCTCCTTTGAAACCGCCCCGGAATACTCAGTCATAATCGATTTTGAGAAAGGCGGACCTGACGACATGAAACTGCGTCAGGATGGCTCGCGCCTCTACATCGCGCGGAAGGTCATATCGAACTGGGGTGACGATAAGGTGCGCGCAAAGGTGCGCGTAACCAGCCCGACTATGACGGAAATCGAAGCGAGTTCAGGTTCCAGTATCCGCGCCAGCGGACTGGACTCGGACATACTTGTACTGGACGCTTCCAGCGGTGCCTCCATCAAAGCGGACGGCAAATGTGGCTCGCTCAAGATTGTTGCAAACTCCGGCGGCAGCGCAAACGGGAAGCAGGTGACTTGCCAGAAGGTTGCCGCCAATGCGTCCAGTGGCGGTTCGGCCTCTGCCTCAGCCTCTCTCGAAGCCCACAGCCACACCTCAAGCGGTGGCAGCGTTGATATTTACGGCGATCCGCAGCAACGCGAACAGAACAAATCCATGTCTGGCGGTTCGACCAGCTTCCACTAACTTATATCGAAGTCGCCCGGCTTGTAATCAGAGCCGGGCCATTCGAGCTTCATGTCCTCAAGCGCGCCCCGCAAAAGCCGCGCTATCATCGCATTGCGACGGGTCCGACTGTCCGAAGGAATGACGTACCATGGCGCATGGCGGGTTGAGCATCGCGCTACGGCCGTTTGATAGGCATCCATATATTGCGGCCATAGCTTGCGATCATCCAGGTCGCCGGGATTGAACTTCCAGAGCTTGTGAGGCTCCTCCAACCGCTCGGCAAGACGTTTGCCTTGCTCCTCATATCCGACATTCAGCATGCATTTCACGATCGTCACACCGTTCTCGGTAAGGTGTTTTTCAAATGCATTGATCTGAGCGTAACGCTGTTCGATCTCTTCCGCAGGGGCAAAATTGCGAACCTTGACGACAAGCACGTCTTCATAATGTGAGCGGTCGAAAATGCCGATATTGCCCTTTTTGGGAACCGCATTGTGGACGCGCCAGAGATAGTCACGTGCCAGCTCGTTGGAGCTGGGCGCCTTGAAGGCTTTCACTTCCATGCCGAGCGGGGTCGTATCCGCGAAGACGCCTTTGATCGTGCCCGACTTGCCCGACGTATCCATCCCCTGAAGCACGACCAGCAATGACCGTTTACCTCCGGCATACATCATGTCTTTCAGCTCGTTGATCGTGGCTGCGTCTTTCTTAAGGCTGGTTTCGGCGTGCTCTTTGTCTTCGAACAGCGACTTGTCACCTGAGTCGCGCGTAGAGAGATCAAACGCCTTACCGGGCGTTGCGATAAGCGCCTGACGGGTAGCGGCAATACTGGGGGTGGACATCGATACATCTCCAAAACAACAAAGGCCGCACCAGTCTGGCGCGGCCTTTGCAAAACTTCAAGAAATTCAATCCTCTTACGAGGAGTAGAATTCGACGACCTGTGCTGGTTCCATCTGAACCGGATATGGCACGTCAGCCAGGCCCGGCACGCGGACATAAGTTGCCGACATGGCTTTAGGGTCAACATCGACATATTCAGGAATGTCGCGCTCTGGGCTGCCCAGAGCTTCGAGGACGAGTGCGATATTGCGTGATTTCTCACGGATCTGCACCACATCACCTGGTTTCAGCCGAGCCGAACCAATGTTGCAACGGCGACCATTGATCATGACATGACCGTGGTTGACGAATTGGCGGGCCGCAAAGATCGTCGGGACGAACTTGGCGCGGTAAACGAAGGCTTCGAGGCGCGATTCAAGCAGGCCGATGAGGTTTTCTGCGGCGTTGCCCTTCATGCGGCTCGCTTCTTCATAGACGCGTGCGAACTGCTTCTCGGTGATGTCGCCGTAGTAGCCTTTGAGCTTTTGCTTGGCCATAAGCTGCATACCAAAGTCAGAGACTTTGCCACGGCGGTTCTGGCCGTGCTGTCCTGGCTTGTAGTTACGCTTGTTGACGGGGGACTTTGCGCGGCCCCAGATGTTTTCACCGACCCGACGGTCGATCTTGTACTTCGCGCTGTGGCGACGTGACATGGTAGTACCTCATTTCGACGCGGGCCGGTGGGCGGCGCTCATTCGCACCCACGATGTCAACGGCGGCTCCGCACCAGCCCGTAGATAAGGAACGGCTAGAACACCAAAATTGCTGGCGCGTCAAGCCGTCAGCCTGCTACTGAAACAACACAAAAAAACAGAACAATCATATGGGAGGAATAAGATGAAGCGCATGTATGGACGAGTGGCAATCGTGACCGGCGGCGGAAGCGGTATCGGCAGGGCTTGCTGTCAGGCCCTTGCACAGGAAGGCGCCGCGGTTTTGGTAACCGATATTGACGAAGCGGGCGCCAAGGAAACGGCCTCCCTGATTACGCAAAACGGAGGGAAAGCCCTGGCCGCAAAGCATGATGTGGTTGATGAAACCCGTTGGTCCGAGATCATGACTCTATGTGAGGAAGAGTTGGGTACGCCGTCAGTCATGGTTAATAATGCGGGCGTGGCTATCGGCGGCGCCATTCTGGACTACAGCCTCGCCGACTGGCAAAAACAGATGGCGATCAATATGGATAGTGTCTTCCTGGGCACACGCGCTGCGATGCAGGCAATGCACGTGAGCGGTGGCTCCATCATAAACATTTCATCTGTTGCCGGCCTTCGAGGCGCATCCGGTGTAAGCGCCTATTGCGCTAGCAAGGGCGGTGTCCGGCTGTTTACCAAGGCTGCCGCTGTTGAATGTGGTCAGCTCGGCTACCCTATTCGTGTGAACTCCGTGCATCCCGGCATCATTGATACGCCCATCTGGCAAAAGGGCATTACACGCATGGCGGAGACCATGAGCGCTGAGCAACGCGCGACCATGTCGGCTCAGGCTGGCGCAAATGCTTTTGATGTGGACGCGATTGGCGCCCAGTCAGCGCCTATGGGACGGGCCGGCCGACCGGATGAAGTCGCCGCTTTGGTCCTTTTCCTGGCGAGTGACGCCTCCAGTTATATCACCGGGCAGGAACACGTGGTGGATGGCGGCATGACAGCGAAGTGAAGACACTATTGCTAAAGAGACTCCGGCGCGAATATTGCATTTATACCGCTCTAAATGCGTATTAGCGCCAGATGCAGGAGCGCTCACATGACTGACATCACGGCTATTATCCCGAGTTATAACAGCATCGACACGATCGAGGCTGCTGTTGGGAGTGCGCTCGCCCAGACAATTCCGGTGAATGTTATTGTCGTCGACGACGGTTCGAAGGACGCAACCGTCAGCAAGGTTCAGCAACTCGCGAAGCAGCATGCCAATCTAAAGCTGATCGTGCAGCCGCAGAATGGCGGGCCGTCCGCTGCGCGCAATCGCGCGATATCCGAGGTCAAAACCTCCTGGGTGGCCGTCCTTGATGCAGACGATTACATGCATCCCGACAGACTTCGGAAAATGGTGGATGTGGGCGTCATGGAACAGCTCGACCTGGTGGCAGACGACCTTGTTCGCGTTCCCGCCACGCCTCATCCTGCAAACGGCACACGTCTATGGGCAGATGATCCATTCGGACTGATCCGCATGGACACTTCAAGTTTTGCCCTCGAAAATCTCAATGCTCGCACTGGAAGCCGCCGCGAGTTAGGTTACCTTAAACCTATAATTCGCTCCGAGTTCCTGTTTGCCCACAATATCCGCTATAATGAAGACATGCGCTTGTCGGAAGACTACGATATTTACATGCGGTGCCTACTGGCAGGCGCACGTTTCGGGCTCACGGACCCATGCGGATACTTTTCAGTTGACTATCCGAACTCACTATCGAAGGAATTTGCAGCCGCTGATCTTCGCCGCGTGCTAGATAGAGATCGTGAATACCTGAAACACCCCGGCATCACGCTTGAGGCCAGGCAATCAATTACCCAGCACATGATGCAGGCCTATAAGCATTGGGCTTGGATGCATCTCATCGAAAGAGTGAGAAGTCGCGATCTCGCGGGCGCCTTGGCAACCTTCGCAGCTCCGCCGCAAGTTGGACTCACCCTGCTCGCTCGCGTTTTCCGGCACTCACTTGGGAAGGAACCCGTCTCGCATACGGATGATCGAGAGGCTCGGGTACAGTCTATAGAAAAGATATTGGCCATCTCTTAACAGCATCGGTCAACTAAATAGCACCTTTGGCAACGGCAATTGCTTCGTCCCGACGCCCCTTGGCAACCATGACCGCGGCCTGACCGATGCGCTTCGCCAATAAGGGCGAGACCAGCGCCAAGGCACCCACATATGTCACGATACCAATGCCCACGAGAATGATCAGTTCCAACAAGGCGCTAATGGAATCCGGCATGAGCTGCATGCTAACCCAGACAGTCGCCCCCATGATGACGGATGCAAAAAGGGCTGATGAACCTGCGATGACCTGGCGTCGCATAGGGAATCCGATTGAGGATTTAACAGCATAGGCGCCGAGCACCCATGTAATCAAGGTCTGACCAAAAATTGCCATCGCAACCGCCTCAAGGCTAATGTGTATCGTTGCCCCAACGGCCAACAGCGTCAAAACCAAGCCTACAAGCGAGATTTTGAATGTCCAATCGACGCGTCCAACACCATTCAGCACACCCGCATTAAAGGCGGTCGTCGGTGTGCGGAGCCCGATTAACAGAAAAATCTGCATGGTCGGAACGGCCGAAACCCACTGCTCACCAAAAATCACTGGGATTGCGACAGGGGCGACAACGCAAGCACCAATAAAGGCTGGATAAGCAATCAAAGCAGAGACCTTCATTGCACCTTCAATAGCGCGGTGTAATGTTCGCAGATCATGCTGTGTTTGCGCTGCAACAGGTAAGGACAAGGCCGCGAATGGCGTTACGAACGCCGCCTTAGCTTGATCGAGTAATCGGGCCGACATGTTGTACATGCCCAAAGCTGCCGGCCCGAGAACAGCACCCACCAAGGCCTTCGAAAGGGTTCCCCCAGTTGCTTGCACAACCTTGTTGGCCACATTCAGGGTGTTGAAGCGTGAAAGTTCCCGTGTTTCAGCCCAACTTGTCTTAAAAGATGGCTTCCATTTTGCCATCGTGGCAAATGCAAGCATTCGCACTATTCGACGCGTCAGCTCCATGAAAATCAGGGCCCAAGCGTTTTGAAGAATGAATGCAAGGGTAATGCCCACCACTGCGGCAATCACGGTTCCGATTATATCAACGAGCGTTATCTCTCGATATCTCAGATCTTTCTGCAAAAGTGCTGAGGGAACTGACGTCAATGCGCCAATGAACAGCGATAGAGAAAAAACCCTGATCATCGGCACCAACTCAGTGCGATTGAAAGCATCTGCAATCAGTGGTGCCGAGAGATTGATGCCAAGCGAAAAGACACCAGCCAGCACAAGCGACTGTATGAACACTGAACTAACATGACCTGGCCTAAGATCGCGGCGCTGTATCAGCGCTTCGTTTAGGCTTCCCGATGCGAAAATCTCCGGTATGGAGAAAACGACCAAAGTCATACCGAAAATGCCGAATTCCATGGGAGATAGCAAGCGGGCGATAAAAACCAGCGACACCAGACTACCTACCATGCCAAACCAGTTGCCAAGCGCATTGAGCGCGACAGCCTTGCCAGCGCGTCGAAGCAAACTTTGAGTCATGCGTATTGGTCGACTTTCTGAAAAGGCCTCATGGAAGCGACCATTCCGGGCTGGTAGATTTTGCAAGCGCCCCTGTGCTTCGTGGATGCAATTCGATATAGTACAACATTTAACATAATTACAATTTATAGCATAAGAGAATGCAGAACACGCGCATTACCTGGGTCCGCAGTGATGCGACACGACGATCTGCAACGTGCGAACAGAGTTCGCTTGCATGCTTATGGAAGCTGTACACGAACTTCGTGTCTAGAAAGACTTTTCAAAGCCAAATTTAGGCTCGAAAGCATCACTGAATACATGTGTATTGCAGCCCCAAAACAGTTGGGTATCTTTCACAGTGATACTGCCTGACCTCATGCATCGGAGGCGATCAACCTACCCAAGCACATCGGGTAGCGGCAAACCTAGTTGATTAATGACACCGCGAATATGCTTCAGGGACTCGTCGTTCGGGCCTTCGTAATCACCTGTTGTTATCTTGTCACCCTGATAACCGATATCAGCACGGCCAGCGTCGGTCATGTAATAACCTGTGACGGTTAAAAAGTGTAACGTATCTAGAAAGACACCCGCAAGGCGAATGGACTCAGCATCAATGCGGGTTTCGATTTTACGCAGGACACTGGCTCCGTCGCGCGCAAGTTTTCCGAATGTATCACGGAAAAGATCCGCCTGCTGATCTGGCGTCGCCTGATAATAGTCTTTGCCATATCGCCGCATGGATTCCGAATTGAACCATGTTACGCCGTTAAGGATCGTCGTTCGGTGAAATTGTGTCGTCTCATAGGGAGAACTCACCCACTCATCGACAAAATCAATAACCCCGGCCTCGCTCGCAGATATAGAAATGCCATCATTTGGTACGATCAAATCACAAATCGTTGCGAGTGTCGCGCGCTGATCGTCGCTCAAGAGGTTTGGCCATGGTGCAGGCTCAAGAAGGCTTGGGTCTTTACCATAACCTGGCCCAGCTGGCACAGCCCATTCTTTTTCAGGCCAATCGACAACTGCAGCTCTGTCAAAAAGAAGCTTTGCGCCCGCTGCCGCGGGCACAACCGCCACCACCCACATTATTGCCGTTCGCCTGCTGATACGTCTGGGAACCAGCGTCATTGTATAGCCCCCCTTAGTTTTTCAGCTGCAACACGCTGCGCCAGCGCCTCCGATGCCCGTAGAGCAAGCGCCATAATCGTCAGTGTCGGATTCTTGTGGGGATGAGATGCAAACACACTTCCATCTGCAAGGACAAGATTATCTACGTCCCAACACTGAGAGACATTATTCACAACCGAATTGTCTGGAGAGTCTCCCATGCGAGCCGACCCCGTTTCGTGAGAACCGCCAGCACCCGTAGATCTCGCTTCCAGAGAGACAGTGACTTCCTGAGGCTTGCCGCCCATCTTCTGAATAACTTTCTCAACCGTGGCATTAGCGTGACGTACCATCGCCCTGTCTTCTTCAGAATTGCCCCAATGGAAACGCACCACGGGGCTTCCCCATTTATCGACGACATTCTTATCAAGCTCGATATAGGCTTGATCATTCGGAAGCATTTCTCCGAGCATCTCAAATCGTATCATCGAACCATAACGTCGACGCGCAGCAGCCTTCATCTCGGCGCCATATCCCATCTCCAGACCCGCTATATTCGCGCCGGTCATTACGCTTGGCGGGCCGACCATGTCGCCATAAATCTGGAGGTGATAGCCACGCGGGAAATCCAGCTCACCCCGCTCCTGAGCCCCGTAGCCCCACCACGGCACATAGATATGTGGCAGCGATGTTCCATCTTCATTGTAACGAGGACGCCCTTCCAGAAGGGGAAACTGAGCATCAGTGATGAAGTTTAATGTATTGGCAACATTCCGTCCAAGCTGCCCACTCCTGGCACCAATGCCATTCGGATAGCCAGCCGACTTGGAATTCATCATGATCCGAGCTGTCTCAAAAGTCGTCGCCGCCAGCACAACAGCCCTGGCGGTTACCTCAACGCGCGCGTCACTCTTCTTGTCTATATATGTAACGCCTGTTGCTCGTCCGTCAGCTCCGGTATTTACCCTCGTGACCATTGCGTCAGTCCGCAGCACCATGTTGCCAGTCTGAAGGGCAAGCGGGATGAATGAAGTCGGCGTCTGGAATTTAGCTCCTATCGAGCAACCACGCCGACAGTTGGTCGCATAAAAACAAGCCTGCCGTCCGTCCAGCGGGCGCGTCAAAACAGCAGTCGGCGCCATTTTTGACGGGATGCCGAGACTAGCAAAACCTGCCTGCACCAAGAGTTCATAAGACCGCATAGGGGGCGGAGGCTGCAGAACACCAGGAGGTGAGCCTGGTTCATTTTCAAAGCCCTCGCTGGTACCGAACAAACCCACCAACTCTTCAGTACGATCATAATAAGGGGCCATGTCGTCATAGGTCACAGGCCAGTCAAAGCCATAGCCATCACGCGAGTGGTTCTTGAAATCATAGGGGCCGAATCTGGGAGCCAAGCCCCACCAGGCATTCGTGCGCCCTCCGAGCATACGCGTTCGAAGCCACTTATAATTGGTGCCTTCTGCGCTTACGTAAGGCTCACCTTCGATATCCGTGCCGCCCACGATTGGATCGAGGAAACGAGGATAGCGATCTTCTGTCGGCATATCACCAAGCGGAACATCGATGTGACTATTGTACATTGGCGTTTCGGTGACGGGATCATAGTGGCGCCCTGCCTCCAACATCAGCACACGGTGACCGGCACGGCATAGCGTTAGTGCGCTCATGGCACCACCCGCGCCGGAACCAACCACAATTACATCGAATTCCGAATACGCAGGCATTTTTTTTCTCGTGATGGGCTATGCAACGACGTCAATGCAATCGGCATGTTCAAGCAACTTGTCAAATGCTGACAGGAATCCTTTTGCCGAATGCGTTTCATTCGCCCATTTCCGGCCCGCCACCCCAAGAGCGGCGCGTTCTTCATTATTGTCGATTAGTCCGCGAAGAGCAGAAACAAACGCATCGACCGACTGCATTCCGTCCCCACGAAATTCCCCGACATATCGTCCAAATTGTTGCGCGACCCCTTCTGGGTTGACGCACGAAACGATCGGCACTTCCCGCTGAAGCCCCTCGACGAATGCAATTGGCAAGCCTTCATGAATAGCACAATTGAGATGAAGCCATGAAGAAGCAATCATCTCATGCTTTTCTTGCCCTTCCATATGACCGAGTAATTCCACGTTCGGAGGCAAGTTGGATGGCTCCCAGGCGCCAGGACCGTTGAAGTGAGCCTTCCCGAAAAGTCGGAAAGTAACATCCGGCATGCGGCGCGCAATTTCAGGAATAATCCAGGGACGTTTTTGCGCATCAAGCCGCCCGAGGAACATGACCGTTGGTTTATCGCTCTTAATGTAAGGACCATCAGGCGCAGGCTCCATTGGATAACAGAGCGAAGCCACTTCGTCTGCTCCGCAACCATATGTGGCCTCGATTTTCGCTTCAAGAAACGGAGAAGGCGCAGCGAATATTGTTTTAAGGCCCTGCTCCCTGCGTTGCTTGACCAATTCAGCGAGCGGCGTGCAATCTATATACTCCAACCCCTTTGGAAGAGTATCGCCATGACCAGGCACTTTGCAGGTCGCAATACGTGCCCAGTCTTCAGGCGTCTTGGGGTCCTGCACCCACATTAGCATTGGGGCCTTCGGAAACATCGACAAGAAGTACTCGTAAGTTGGCCTGTAATCGATCGTGAGAAAAATGTCTGGGGCAGCGAATTTGGACATGATCGACAATTTGTCCCGGCGCCAATTCCAAGACGGATAACGCAAAGGCCGCCCATATACGCTCATTTTCTTGCCGCTCTCGATAACGTGCTTAGGCGCTTCGCCCCAGTACAAGTCCACGTCGATATGGGCGCCTGTGGATTGTGCCGCCGCTTCAGCAATCTGCTTGCTCAGCATGCCAAAGCCGCCCATCCGACTAATGCGCTGGTCAAAGAACTCGTTTGCAATAATTCCCAACCGGATACGGGACTTTCTTGCAAGTTTTTGGTTCAGCATTTAATTGTCCCCTTTTGGTGCGGCTTTAAGTATTTAGTGGCAATAAACGGGCGATGACCTTTGCATGCTCGATTATCTTACACTCCCTAATCTAGCAAGTTTGAGGCCACTCAGTCTCTTATTACGCTGCCAATCAGAGGTTAAAATCATGCAAAATGAGCTGCCGCGCCACCTAGGGACTGCATGATGTCGCAAAACGCCCAAAAAATGGCACGGGGAGGCGCATGGACCGTCGCAGCCAATATTGCAAAAATCAGTGCCGGGCTTGTAGTTCTGCCTATTCTCACACGATTGCTAACCGCGTCTGAATTCGGATTAATTCAGATGGCGATGCCCGTAATCGTGTTCACCATGGTTTTCAATAATGCCGGCTTAGGCCCGGCGCTCGTGCGCGCAGACACATGCTCTGACGAACTTTGGTCCAGCGCATTTTGGGCAAATATCGCCATTGGTACAATTTTTACCGTTCTCCTGATCACAACCGCACCTCTCGTCGCGCTATTCTACGGCACAACCTCTATTATCCCACTCATATCGACACTTTCAGTCGCAATCTTGCTTCAGACGGCAAGTATCGTTCCTGCGGCATGGCTGCAGCGTGAGTTTCAGTTCAAGCAATTGGCTATCTCAGACATCCTCGGAAATGGCCTCGGGGTAATTGTGGTCATCACGACCGCCCTTCTTGGCTTTGGCGTGTGGTCCCTCGTCTTGCAACAACTGGCAACCCACGCAGCCCGGACGGCATATCTTTGGTTGCGGGCACACCCAGCGATACGGTTCTCGATTAACTGGAGAGAGCTGCAATCAATCACAGGCTTCAGTGTAAATGTTAATCTCTCAGACTTGGCCAATTTTTTTGGTCGAAATGCAGACAATATAATAATTGGTCGCGAGTTCGGCACAACATCACTAGGTTATTATAGCATAGCCTATCGCCTCATGCTCCTTCCAATCCAGGTCTTCAGCTGGGGAATAGCAACTGTCCTTCTGCCAGGTCTGTCTCAAATGAAACGCGACCCATCTCGGCTATGTGCTGCAAGCATGCGCATCTTTAAGATCGTATCAGTCGTCACCTTCCCTATTATGGCGGGGGCATGCGCATTGTCCGAACCACTTATAGTATCAGTACTCGGAGAAACGATGCGGCCTGCTGCCATTATGCTGGCTATCCTTGCTCCCGTAGGAGCCATGCAATCTCTGTCCAGCTCACACGGGTCAATTTACATGGCGATCGGACGCGCCGACATCATGTTTCGCTGGTCATTATTCTGCAATGTCATCATCGTTACCGGGTTTATTTTTGCAATCCCATGGGGAGCAAAGGGGGTGGCGATATCCTATCTTGTTTCCAACCTGCTTCTAGCTCCTCCTGGGTACTGGATCTTATTCCGTCTTATGGGACTCAGCATGAAACAGTTCCTGTCAGGAATCATTCCGATTGCCGGCTCAGCAATTGGAATGGGCGCGGCAGTTTGGTGGGCGGCACGTCTCCTCGCCGAGAGAGGCAATTCAGAGCCTTTAATTCTCGCAGTTTGCATCCCTCTTGGCGTATTTATATACTCTATGTCTATTCTGACCGCCGCGCGAGGCGCCTTGAACGAAGTTATAAGCTTGGCTCGGCAGGCTACATCCCGCCAGATCAGCCAGGCATGAAGATAGCAGCCAGCATGCAGGTCATCAGGCCAAAACCAAGCAAGTAAGAGATTTGGTCTTTGACCGCGAACGCGACAGGGTCCTGATTCAATTCCTTTCGTGTAGCGAGAAGCCAGAGTCGCCCCAAAAACAGCGCCATGAAGACCGGTATTCCCCAGAGAAAAAGCTTGTTGTGATAGATATCAACCTTGAACGCGTCATCGCGCAGAAACAGCACAAGGATCAATATCGACGCGACACCAGCTGCCTGCCCCATCGCGGATATGAAGCTGCGGTCATCCCTACGATACCCTCGACCACTGATTGCGCCATCGGGGGAATCTGATTTGGCATCGACTTCGACAAATCTCTTCGCCATGGACAATGAGAGAAAGAAAAACATAGAAAAGGTCAGCAACCACTCTGAATAACCAGCATCTGAAGCCTCGGTTCCCATAACAAGCCGAAGTGTAAATAGGATTGCCAGTATCATAACATCTAGAAGCGGAATCTTTTTCAGACCGAAAGAGTAGCAAAGCGTCACGAAAAGATAAGCAGCAAGCGCAACACAAAATCCTGCGGATACAAGCGTGGATACTGCCAGACCGCCTACTATCAGGAGAATGGACACGCTTAGTCCCGCAAGCAAATTCAGTTTGCCCGCTGCGAACGGCCGCTTGTATTTGATTTTGTGCCGCCGGTCGGCAGAAAGATCCGAGAGATCATTCAGAATATATGTGCCTGAGGCCGAGACGCTAAAGATGAAAAATGCGGCGACGCACTCCAGAACAACAGGAATATCAAAATATTGATGGCTGAGAAGAAGCGGAACGAAGACGAGGAGGTTCTTGGCCCATTGATGAAGTCGCAGTGCTTTGCGCCAACTCTTCAATGGACTTTCAACAGTTGTAAAAGTCGCTTCCACGGTCTTGCCGCTAGCGACGACTGCGCGCTGTACATGTGTCGAAGTATCGACCAGAATAGCTGCATCGGAAGCCTGCCAAACGCTAAGGTCGGCATGCGCGTCACCTGCATAAACAAAACCACCCGGAAAGCGTTCGACAAGAGCGTCACGCTTTCTGTTTGATTTCAAGTTAACGGTTTCAGAAGACCCCACAACGCTGCTGAAAAATCCAAAACGGCTAGCTACACTTTCTGCCAATGATTGCGACGCAGCTGTGTAAAGGTGAATCTCTCTACCTTTTTGCTGCTCGCGTTCTGCATAGGCAACTAGGTCGCTATTCACTGGCAGGCTATCGGTATCAATGTCCACAATTGCAGCTATCCGGTGCTTAAACTTGGCACGATTGCCCAGAGCTAGAGGCAAAGCGGCAATCAGAGCCAGTGGGCGCTTGAAAAAAGCCGTCACAATGCCCTCGACCAACAAATCTGTCCGTATAAGAGTGCCATCCAGGTCCAGCACCAGCGGAAGCATTTTTTCATCACTGGCCGAAGCCTTTTCGTTCGATTGCCCTGTAATCACGTTTAGCATTTGCCAGCCCTTTGCCCCGCACCTTGGATCGCATTTCGCTGAGCAAGGTTTATGCCATGACAGTCTGCCTTCTGGCATTATATTTAGCCAGACGTCCGGCCAGATCTTCGCTTATTTTACCGCGCCCGATTGGCTGCGACAGGTATCCGATTGTCGCTTCGCCTGTCTGGACGGCTCCTAGAACCCTTAACTTGCCGACGCGCCAATATTGCACTCGTTTTTCCTACCCGGCACGTCTATTGCACAGTCTCACCACAGGTTTCCCAAATAGAAGAGAGCAGACGCATGAATCCGATGTTATTGGCTACGGCAGTGGGCAGCGTGTCGCTAAATGCTTTGGCGCAGATCGCTCTCCGGAAGACAATGCTTTCTATTGGACCGTTACCAAGCGGCATAGCTGCACTTCCATCATTTGGTTTTTCGCTCGCCACAAACGCCTGGTTCATCGCAGGGATGGCTTGCTATGTGGTCAGTATCGGCATCTGGATGATTGTCTTGGGCAAAGTCGAGGTTAGTGTTGCGTACCCGCTGTTATCCATCGGCTATGTCATCACTGCCATCATCGGGTACTTTTATCTGGGAGAGGACGTTAATGCCCTTCGTATCGCAGGTATTGCACTCATCTGCTGTGGTATTGTTGTGATCTCGCGGAGCGTTTGAAAATGCGCCATGTCATAACCGGCGGAAGCGGTTTTACCGGTACCTTTCTTACTCGTCTGCTGACGGAACGTGGCGAGCAAGTCGTCAATTTCGACATTCGGCCACAAACTGACCAATCACTGGCAGCCAGTATTGATTACATTTCCGGTGATGTAACACTTCCGTCGGATCTTGCTAAACTCAATCTTGGACCTGATGACATCGTGTATCACCTTGCAGCACGGCAGTTTGCCGATCACGTACCATCGCGTGGACGCGATGAATGGTTTTGTGAAGTAAACGTTGAAGGCACCCGCAATGTCATAAACGCAATGATGGAAGGCGGTGCAAACCGTCTGATTTTCTTTTCGACCGACATGACTTATGGAAAGCCGCTACATTCACCCGTTCAGCCAAATCATCCGCAAAATCCGCTAGGTCCCTATGGCCGCAGCAAAAAAGAAGCAGAAAAAGTCTTGCGCGAAACGCCCGACTTAAAGGCGACCATCTTTCGTCCGCGACTGATTACAGGGCCCGGACGTCTGGGTATCTTGGGCAAACTCTTTACGTTTATTAAGCTGGGACTTCCGGTTCCGCTGATTGGATCCGGCGCAAACCGTTATCAAATGGTTGGAGTGCAGGACTGCGCCAATGCGGCATTACTCGCAGCTCAGGCAGACTGTCCGGCCGGGCCGTTTAATCTCGGCTCCGAAACACCACCCACAACCAAAGAACTTATGCAGGGCGTAATTGACCATGCTGGCTCGCGTTCTATCCTCATCCCAGTGCCCGCAACGCTTCTGAAGCCGGTACTTGCCACCTTAGACTTTGTTGGCCTCACCCTGCTCTATCCGGAACAATTCGGTATCGCAGATATGGATATCCTGCTGGATACATCCACGACCCGCAAGGAATTGGGCTGGGCGCCAATGCGCGAAGATATCGACATGATGAACGCAGCCTATAGCGCTTTTGCCGACTCTAAATAGCGAATGGCGCACAATGCGCGTAGATCAGCATTCGTCAGCCAATCCCCTTACATCCATTTTTCCTTCACATAACGCGATAACATAGCGCTCCAGTTGATCATGCAACTTCTTCATATTGAAGCTTTCATCGACCGTTCGTACCGCCGCCTCAGCGCGATCCCGCCTCCCAACGGGATCGGTCATGGTCCTCATCAAAGCATTGGCGAGCGCGGACACATCCCGCTCAACGGCCAATAGCCCGTTCTCTTCGTTTCGAATAAGTTCAGGAATGCCGCTATGATAGGTCGAGATGACGGGCAGACCACTCGCCATGGCCTCCATCAAAGACACCGGTATGCCCTCCATGTCGCCATCAGCCGCAACAACACTTGGCAGCACAAACGCATCTGCACTTGCCATTGAAATGGCCACAGTCGTGTGGGAAACGTCTCCCCTGAACACCACTCTGTTCTCAAGCCCCAGGCGCAAAGAATGCTGTCTAAGTTCCCCATCGAGTGGCCCGTCACCAAATATTTCATAGCTGAAATCAGGTGCGCCGGGAAGCTGTGCGAGAGCCGCCATCGCCTCTAGCGCATAGGCAATGCCCTTTTTCTCTACCAGTCGACAAACACTTATGAACCGAAATGGGCGCTCGACTATGGACGGTCTCGGCGTGAATACAAACTGATCGAGATCAACGCCCATCCTTTGCAAAGCAATACGCTCTATCGGGGCACCAAGCTGAATAAGCCGGTTGCGCCAGAACTTGCTGATCGGCAAATGCAGATCTCCCCGCTTAAACAGGTTGCGATAGGGATTCTCGCTGTTGTCGAGAAGGCTCCGGGACATGTCTGCACCATGGAAGATTGTGACGATCTTTGTCTGATTTTCAGTCTTTAAGCTGGCAGTAACGCTCTCACCGAACCAACCGAAATTGCAGATAACCACGTCAGCGCGCGCGCACATCCTGCGCTCTGCATGCTTGCGACGCATGCGCCTCAAACCAGGGGGCAGCTTTTCATAGAGTTTTCTGGACAGCGCGCCGGCAGGTGTCAGGAAATCAATGGAATGCAGTTGCGCCTGCCACGTCGGAGGTGGTTCGTTGGCTGCTTCGGGGCTTAAATCATCGGCCAACACGCTGACCTCGTGACCACGCTCAATCAAACCCTTGATCTGGTTCAAAACGAAAGTCTCAGAGCGCTTCGGGAACAGGCCTACGCGGAAAGATATCTTGAGTGGAGGATGATCTAACATCTCAAAAGTTCCCATGTTTTTCTGGGGATGCGTCTTTAACCCAATGCAAAGAGGCGTTCCTAACATTTCGGGTGCGCCCCCGTATAAACATGAATTTCACCAGGGACGGGTTCAACAAGGCAGACATCATATGAGTCCCGTGTCCTAGAACGGCAGATACCCGAATTTATCACCCTCAAATCCACAACTCGGTTTCTCATATTTCTGAGCTATTGAGGGATTATCATACCTGTAAACCAAAATTCCGAGATTGCCTGGAACTGCGAGCATAGTGCAATCGGCATGTGTGGCGTAATAGTTCTCCAAGTATCCATCTGTTTCCTCAAACCGGAATGAACTGCGAGCAACCATCCAAATGCGTTGGGATCCAGCCGCTTGGTCAAAAGCCTCCTTTGCGCGAGCATCCGTTACAGCAGGCTCTGAGTGACCACCAATAGGATAAGAATACACGTCACTGTTCGCCGGAAACGGCGCTGGCAGTGGGCGCAAGTCGAGTTCTGAGTGAGTATTTCTCAAATAATAGTTAAACGCGATCTGAACGATATTGTTCATGAGGAAGACCGGCTCGTCTGGTTTGGCGTTCATCTCAACATATTTAACGACATCCCGCCAAGGCTCTTTTCGTGTGTCCTTGTAGTAGTCCACCGCATAAATCGCGTAGGCCCCTAAGACCGCGATTAGCGCAACCGTCACGGCTCGATATGGCAGCTTAACCAGAACACTCGCGCCGACCAACACGGACCATGGAGCAAACATTGGCAGGAGTGTGCGATCCAGTAACGTGGGCTGTAGAAGATATGTAATGGACGCCGATAGAAAGAACGGCATTCCAGCAAAAATAACAAGCGCGAGGGTCAGGTCTTTACGTACCCGGGTCCAAAGTCCGTATGTGCCTATAACACCCAGCGCCACAACTATAGCCGTGAGTCCAAAGTCAACCTTGTTTTGCTCGGGTTGGTCAAAGCCATATGTGAAGGCAAAGAGTTCGCCCAGACGCTCAAACGAGGGCGCTTTCAGCCAATAGCCGCCTTCGTGCATGCCGAAGACTGTGTTGAATAGGTTACCAAGATTCGGGCTGTAGATTGCGACGGCAACCCCCATAACGATAATAAAATTCAGCAAGACGATCGCAGACGCTCTGTGCGCTGTAATCCACCATACAAAAATAATCAGCGCAAAGCTCAAATTATAGAGGGCGCCAAGCGAGTGAAACCACATCAAGAAAGCAGATCCGATCGCAAGCCCCCCATATGCACCAATTGTGCCTATGCGCCGCACCTTCCATATGGGCTGAACCGCATTTTGAGGATTCTTGAGAAACCAGACAGTGCCGTAAATAAGCAGGGCGAAGGCCATCGTAAGGGCAGCGTAAAATCGCACTTCCTGAGCATAATGTATCTGCTGCGTCGCAATTGCAAAGAGCGTGGCAGCGGTCCATGCTGGCCACTTCCCTTTTTCACCGGTCACCAAGCGGGCAGTCAGGTAGACGAGAAAAAGCGCACACAGGCTAAACATCACAGCAAGCGAACGCATTGCGCCTTCTGATGTCCCCAATAGACTAATCCAAATCTTCTGAAGGGCGAAATAGAGAGGGGGGTGAACTTCAAGGGTAGGGTAGTCGACCCAAATTCTGTCCCATGTCGAACTCGAGAACCAGTAAGTGCGAATCTCGTCAATCCACAGTGATTCCTGCCCAATTGCGTAAATTCTCAAGAGTAACGCGACCAGGAAAATCAGCGCAAAGCCACTCCAATGGCTTGCGCGAAAACTCTCAAATCTATGTGACATCATGTTGATCCCCGATCACGGCACAGGCCGTTGCAGCAATTCAAATCTGCTAACCGTGCGATATGCAAGAGATGTTCCATACGGCTTATAGCGCAGGAGGCCTAAGAGTCCTTGTGACGACATTCCAGGCTCGATCAATCACCTCTCGGAACACATCTTTTTTCTGTTCTGTAAACAGACCCAGAAGCCAGACAGTTACAAGCGTGAGCGTATAGAGAATGGCTTGATCAAAAGCGCTGGCAGGATCGTGATCAAGCACCACAGAAAAGACCAGCAACAAAGGAAGATGGTATAGGTAAAGGCTAAAAGTGAACCCGGCCATGTATCGTATGGGTCGCCCAAGCCATTCCGGCACCCGCTGGATATTGCGCCCAATCATAACCGCGCCGACAAAGTTACAAGCTACGACCAATCCCAGCAGGTAGTCCGTGAGCACGAACCGAGACTGACGTAGCATCGCTACGCCGGTTTCACCCAATCGGGCGTCAGTCCAAGTCTGAAGCGACTGCGGGATATCAAACACATCCAACATAAGAAATGCGACAATCGAACCAGCAAACAACAAGAGGCCGAACCCGAGGGAACCATCTATACTCCTTGTTATATAGTAAGCGCCTACGCCAATAAACCAAACAGGTGCCAGCAGCAGGATCGGTGGACCTATTACAAGGCAGGTCAAGCCTGCCATGGGAAACCGCCACCTGGTGGGAGCAAACAACAAAACTGCAAATAGAACATAATAGGCGACTTCGTAAGAGATCGACCAATATGGCCCATTCGAGAAAGGCTGCAGCCCGTAAAACCAGATTTCATTTAGAAAGAGACTCGACACAGCAATGTCGAGGATCGGATTTCCATAATCAATACAGCAATAATAAAGCTGTGGATCGAGGGTCATCCCGATCTTATCAGCAATGCATGTGACGAGAAGCGCAGGAAGCGCAACGGAATATATTCTGGCCGCCCTGTCGGTTATGAAGCGGCGGGTAGAGGGCGTGCGTGTATCTGTGACATACGTGATGACAAACCCGGAAAGCACGAAGAATACCATTACGGCCTGCGGCCCATACTCGGAAAACCCCGAGAGCCAGCCCGACGAATAATTAGAAAAAGCAGCATGACTGAGAAAAACAATGAAGGCGGCTGCAAACCTCACAAGATCAAGGTAAATAGACAAGGCCGGAGACATGACCGACCACTCGTCTCCCTTTACCAGCATATTTCTACGCTCCACTGTCAGCTTGGCGTGCCATGCAATTTGGGCCGGCAATGCAGCAAAACATCAGTTCTTTTCCGATTTCAGCCTTAGCATGCATGCGCATAGCTTAAAGGAAGAAATAAATTGTCCGCTAAAGAATGCATAACGGACTCTCCAAAGCAATCCCTCTCCCAATACAGATGTGAACTCGAATCCAGACCTTGATCCATCCTTAAGCTCCATCATCAAACTCATTAGGGCTTGGTCATGCACTATCTCGTCGCATCCGTATTTCCCCGCAAATGCCGAGCGCAAAATTTGCCGTTCTTCATTAGTGAGCGGAGCGTTTGAAACATCCCGAGCACGGCGAAAATCGGAAACAGCAAGTTCCCAAAGCTTTTTGCGCGCCATAATCACACCCCGTCGTAGTAAAGCATAACGCTCCGCCGCGACTCCAGCTAGATTCAAGCTAGATGGGATATATTCCTTAAGTTCTATGGCCGCGTACAATTTTCGAAAAATGATCTGATCATTTTCTATCCATTTGGCATCTCTTTCACTGCTCGAGATAGCTGTCTTGCCAGCCCCTCTTTCGCCATCATGGACGCGCTGCCAGAAAACGACATCGTCGGTGGATGCTACGTTTGCGACCCGGGCGAGGCGCAGCAACATTTCATAATCCAAAGAGCGCGCAAGACTGGTCTCGAAAGGACCAACTTTATCGTACAGAGACTTGCGAACGAGCATGCCTGGCTGGTGCGCGAACATGTCATCCATAGTCGACACAAAAAACTCTTCTGGGCGACAGGTGCACCAATGACCTGTATCGAATTTCTTAATTTGGCCGCGATTAAGCGAAAATCGCCCATGGCGCCCATAGGAGAACCCCGCGTCAGGATTCTCAATGAGCAGATTTTCAAGCGTCTCAAGTGCGGCTGGTTCCATGAGGTCATCATCATCCACGATCCAGACCAGTCCGCCACCAACCTCCTGCAGACCAGAGTTCAACGCTCCTGATTTCCCCTGATTTTTGAAGGAGAGAACGCGAATACGGTCACCTAATTCCTGCAAGACCTTCAAAGTATGGTCAGTGCATCCATCGTTGAGGATAATGATTTCATCTGGCTGTCGCGTTTGCGAAAAGACGGAGTCGAGCGTCTCTAATAATAGCGCCGCCCGATTATAGGTCGGAATCAAGACCGTAATAAATTCCTTAGTCATGCGTCTGACTCCTGCAAGCCTTGCTGTCCCATAGTGTTACAGTGCTAGACAAACACAGCAATTGTAAACGTAATGTCGGAAAGCGATGCAACGGGTAGACCAACCTCCTGGCGGTTTGCCAAAAAAAAACCGTCATCCGCACAAATACTTCACATCGCGACTACCCGATCCATAGAGCAGTCAGTTTCGCACTATCGAAGGTCTTATCAGAGCAAATGAGATCCGAGTAAACATCTAACCACCCATGGCATTTACATGGTGATTACTTGAATGATTGATACGAACATAAGAATATAGACGCCCCGACGACTTCATTTTGCTGCCATTTCGAACTCTGCGGGTGACAACATCCCGTTCTTAGCATGCCTTCGCTTTGGATTGTGGACCAGCTCGATATAATCGAACACATCCTGGAGGGGCTCTTGTCGTTTTGTGCAGATCTTCAGCCTGATCCGCTCGGTTTTGAGTGAAGCGAAGAAGCTTTCGGCGACGGCATTATTATAGCAGTTGCCGCGTCGGCTCATGCTGGCTTCCAGATTGTGACCCTTCAGGAAGTCGCGCCATTCCTGGCTGGTAAACTGCGACCCGTGATCTGAATGGATAACGACTTTGCCACTCGGCTTGCGACGCCAGACCGCCATCAGCAAGGCGTTCAGAACCAGCGATGTTTGTATGCGTGAGCGCATCGACCAGCTGACAACTTTGCGCACATGCAGATCGATCACGACAGCCAGATAGAGCTAACCTTCATGAGTACGGATGTAGGTGATGTCGGTGCCCCATATCTGGTCGGGGGCCGCCAGATCGAAGTCCTGATCCTACTGTTTAGCTGCAACAATAGATGGTTTGCTGCCATGTTTGCCGGGACGGCGTTTATAGGCCACCTGCGCACGCCATCCTTCAGCCTGCATCAGTCTGGCGACCGTGTTCTCGGCACAGTCTTCGCCCAGACCGGGCAGATCATGATGGACTTTACGGGAGCCATACCGTTCTAGGTGCACATCAGATCATGCAGATGGGCGTCAATCGGACGCCCCATATCAACCTATTTTTCCTGATTTATTCTGGAGCGGGCGAAGCGCTCCAATCAATTTTTATTATTGTTTTATTTCAATGTATTAGTACGCGTCTATCGTTCTATTGTAGGGATATTTGTAGGTATTTTTGTAGGGATATTATGATCCACTTTATTCGAGCCCAAGAAAGCAGATTCGAATTGGAGATCCAAGAAACATATTATTCCAGCATTTGTGCGAGCGCCCGATATTTCCAGCTCAGAATTGAGCCGTAACAGACTGGCCCGACCGATTTTCTGGAAAAATGCCTTGGGTAACAAACGGCGCCGATGCCCCCGCCCCCTGCATTTCTACAATTGATCGGTCATATCCACGGCTGAGCTCAAATTGCACGGGCGTCAAACGCTGGAGCCAATTCACAGGTCGATCAGCGAGCCCTACATAAGCTCAATTCAATGCCGGATCGGCGCGTCAGGCCCGTCATCGAAAGGGAACCTGAACGCCCACCCCCAGAGCCCGGTCGTCACATACTGCCGATCGGCGAGATGCTGATGTTCCTCGGTCTTGAACTCAGCCAGGAGCCCAAGCCAGCAAAGGGGATTAAGAACCTGGCTCCAGATCATGCCCGGAACCCTGTCGTAGAGTTCAGCGGGATCCGGCGGGCCATAGAGTATTTCCCGCAAGGCGCCGCAGGTCACACCCTGGGCGGCCTCGACATTCAACACACCAAGGAAAATGCTCCAGCTCCCAAGCAGCGGCTCCGGAATTCTGGAGGATGCCGAGTGGTCGATTTGAAACAGGTAGAAAGGCGCTGGGGAGGCACTAAGGGTCGGTGAGAGCCGTTTCGTGACCACTGGCTAGCGGTTCGAATACTCCGCTCTCCTTTCGCGCTTTAACGCCTGCCAGACCGGCAAGCAACCACCAGCCATGTTGAGTTAAAGGCCGAACCATCGTGACATTACTTAGTGATTTTTTGAAGATTGCCTGTTAAAGGCGTTTTTATGCGTTTGTTCCACCTCTTGCTCAATATCAGACTTTGGCTCGTGATTTGCGTGTTTGCGACCATGCTGATTGGTCCGGCATCGTCTGATTTACACGCCTTGGATCCCGAAGCCATTACCTGTCAGGCTTTAGATGACCAAGGCGTCGAAAAGAACACAGTACGCATGAAAGACGGACAGTCGAGCCCGGATCATGATCATCATGTAGACGCATGCGGGAGTTGTCATTTCCATCTGGCCGGGTCCTTTCAGACCAGCTCCGTATCTCGCATAATTCCTGACGCTTCCGTGTGGCCAGGCATAAACGCGTCGGCGCCTCGCGCCGGTCCCTTCGGCCTCTACCGCCCTCCCCGTGTCTGATCTGACGCCATAGCCACGGCCCTGCCGTCGGCATATTTCAGGTCATCACGAGGAAATTAACTCAATGAATACATTGAAGCAGGGTGCATGTTGTGCCCTGATCGCAGCTGTCCTTGCGGGCACTGCGGTCGCGGCTCCGTGCAGCCGACCAATGGTCGCTGTCTCCGCAATCGAGACAGGTGCCCCCTTAACATTGGACGCCGTACTGGCAGAAGTCCGCAATGCTTCCCCGGAAGTGCGCAAGGCCGCACTGGAAACACGCGCTCGCCTGGCGGACGCGGATCAGGCCGGTCGCTGGCTCAATCCGTCGATTGGATTGGAACTAGAAAACTTCTCGGGCTCCGGGCCACTCGCTGGCTTTGATCAAACCGAGACAACATTCTCGATTGCCCAGACATTCCAGCTGGGCGGCAAGCGAACAAAACGTCAGCGCGCTGCGCGTGCCAGTGCCGCGCTCGCCACGGCAGAATGCAACGCCATCCTGCGCGAAACAGAATTGGAGGCGGTGACGCTCTTCTATGAACTGGACGCGGCCGCCCAGCTCGTCCGTCTCGCCGATCAATCGGCCGAACTGGCGGACACGCTCAGCGAAACCGTAGGCAAACGCGTGGATGCAGGCGCGGCCGCACCACCGGAACTTTCCCGGGCGAAAGCCGATGCTGCCGCGTTGCGCGCAGTGGCCGCACAGACACGCGGCGACATGGAAGCCCTTCGCTACGATCTCAGCGCATTGTGGGGAAGCGCCGATCCGGTCTTCGAGGCCCCTGTTCTGCCAATGACGGCGCCCGTCGACGCCGGCCCTGCCAACCTGAGTCAACACCCTGCCATCAAAGTGGCCGACGCGGGCATCGTCGCCCGGCAGGCGGAGCAGGATCTGGCACGCGCGCAAGGGATTCCTGATCTCACGCTCAGTGCGGGCATGCGCCAATTTGAGCAAACGGGCGATACCGCCTTCCTACTGGGCGTCAGCGTCCCGGTCCCATTGTTTGACCGCAACCGGGACGCAACCCGCGCCGCTGGTTACAGGGTCGATGCCCGGCGCTCCGACCGGGTGGCTGTGGAGGCACGATTGCTTGCCAGCCAACGGGCCTCTGTCTCTCAGGTCCGCGCGGCCCAGGAACGCCTGGCCCTCCTTGAGAACGATGCCCTGCCCTCTGCCAGATCGGCCTATGAGGCATCCGTCCAGGGTTATGCTGCGGGCAAGTTCGATCTCACTTCGACCCTCGATGCCCGCAAGGGCCTGATCGAAGCCGGCGTGGCCGTGATCGATGCCGCCCGCGCCCTGAACACAGAAAACATGCGCCTGCGAAGCCTGATTGGCGCCGCCCCGTTTAATGGAGACATCCAATGAAACAGACCCTGATCCTGACAACAGCCCTATTGAGCATGACAGCTTTGCTGTCTGCCTGTGGGGAGACTTCAGCAACCGAAAGCAAAGCCAGCGCCGCAGCTTTGGCCGCCGATGACGCACACGGACACACGCCCTACGAGGCATTCTCTGGCACTGACAAGGAGAAGGAGCTTGAGGGAAACGATTCTCACGACGAACACAGCGAAGACGAAGGTGATGTCGTCAATTTGACTGAGGCAGAAGCGCGCGAAGCGGGCATTGAACTCAGTAAAGCCAAATTGGCAGAAATGGGCCAATCACTCAGCCTTCCAGCAGAAATAATGTTCGACGCAGACAGGGTGGCGAATGTCTCACCAAAGGTCAGCGGCGTGGTCGGAAAACTCTATGCCAGCGAAGGCGATCACGTGAAGCGGGGCCAAACGCTGGCGCTGATTACCAGCCGCGATCTCGCCGGCCTTAAAGCGACCTGGCAGAAAGGGGAGACGGGCAAGGCCCTCGCCGCTCAGGCCCTCGCGCGCGAAGAACAACTCTGGGCCAACAAGATCACGTCCGAAGCCGATGTCCAGGCAGCCCGTGCTGAATTTGAAGCCGCGAAAGCCGCGAGTGATGCGGCCGAGAACGAGCTGCATGCTGCCGGTGTGAGTCACGAGGCCCTTGAAAAGGTCGCGACAGCTCGCGATGGCGACAATGCCAATTCCTACCTGACTGCGCCAATCGCTGGAACGATTGTCCGGCGCGCAGTGACTCTTGGCCAGACGGTCGCTGCGGGAGACGCTGGCGCCGACACGCTTTTCACGATCGCGGATGACAGCGTGGTTTGGGCAGATATCGCCGTCTACAAGCAGGACATTGGTCGTATACGTATTGGCGCACCTGTCGCGCTCAAGACCGACTCAGGAGATGTCCTGGCGTTATCGACTGTCGCTTTCGTGCTTCCCGTCATCAATGAAACCTCTCGCACCGCGACGGCACGAGTAATTGTGGAGAATGCCGATGGCAGTCTGACGCCTGGCCAGTTTGTGACGGCTGATCTCAGCGTTGGCAATGCAAGCCCCGTGGTACGGGTCCCGCAAACAGCCGTCCAGATTGTCGAGGACAAACCGTCGATATTCGTTCCCGTTGAAGGCGGTTTCGCCCCCAAGACCGTGATGATCGGTACAACGGCCGGCGGCTTTGTCGAAATTCGTTCGGGCCTGACGGTCGGCGAGACCTTTGTCTCGCAAGGGGGATTCACTCTCAAGGCCCAGCTTGAAAAAGACGCCTTTGGCGACGGACACGGACATTAGGACCAACAGACATGATCAATTTTATGCACCGTATCGCCGGGGGCCGCCTCCTGGCAGCCATTGCGGCACTCGCCATGACGCTCGGCGGCCTGTTCGCCTTCCGGGCCTTGCCCGTCGATGCCTTTCCGGACGTCACCCCCTCACTGGTCCAGGTCTTTACCGAAACCGAAGGCCTCGCACCGGAGGAGGTCGAACGCTACGTCACCTATCCAATAGAAACGGCCATGTCCGGCCTCCCGAAACTCAAGAGCATGCGATCGGTTTCGAATTTCGGCCTGTCCGTGGTCAACATATACTTCGAAGACGGCACGGACGTCTATTTCGCGCGCCAGGTCGTTGGCGAACGTCTCGCAGAGGCGCGTGGCAACATTCCGGATGGCTTTGGCGACCCTCAAATGGGCCCGATCTCGACGGGCCTTGGTATCATTCTCTATTTCAGACTGGATGATTCCAGCGGGACGCGGGACCTTGTCGAAATGCGTGAGATCCAGGACTGGATCATCAAGTACCAGCTGCAAACCGTTCCGGGCGTAACTGAAGTGCTCTCGCTTGGCGGCTTCGAAAAGCAATATCAGGTCCGTCTCGATCCTGATGCATTGCTCGCCTATGATATCCAGATTGGCGACGTGATGAGCGCGCTGGAACGCGGCAACAAGACT